>Ga0210405_10001635_pt1 | contig 24908 bp, 23 predicted proteins | sample IncBWH11MmetaG_FD_155492 | JGI IMG/M metagenome (GOLD analysis project Ga0210405, IMG submission 155492) | Forest soil microbial communities from Barre Woods Harvard Forest LTER site, Petersham, Massachusetts, United States - Inc-BW-H-11-M | ecosystem: Environmental > Terrestrial > Soil >... | reverse complement strand
GTTTCGAAAATCTTGGTGATCGCGTTGGCCACTTGCGGCGCATCCATGATCGCGCCGTCCACCACGGTATCCTGCGCCAGGGCTTCCATGCCGAAGCTGACCAGTTCATACCCGGCCTTCGTCGATTTCAACTCCACAGCCTTGATCGAGCTGGATCCAATGTCCAGCCCCACCAGCTGTCTGCTTTTTGCTCCCCCGAGTAACCACATATCGCGGCCTCTTTCCCTCACGCTCTGACAAGTCTAGCGGCGTTTCGCCACCACTTGGCTCATCTTGCGTTCCATCCACCTGTCTAGGATCGTCTTCCTAAGTTTCCAACGATTTCCTAACTTGAATGCAGGTATTTCGCCCTCTGTGATGTACCGGTACAATGTGTCCGGGCTGATTCCCAGATACTGGGACGCCTGTCGTACGTTCATCACTTCGCGCGATTCGCTCACGAGGAACGCCCACCTTATCTTCCACTGGCCCTTCTTGCATACTTCGCCGCACCCAATTTCTTACTTTTGCTGCAGGACACAGATTCCCCGGGTGCCGCTCGTGAGTACGTTATGTCATTCACTCTGGCCGAGCGTCAAGCGATTCTCTTCTGTAGTTGTCCTAAGAATGCAGGTAATCTTAGGCAATTGGCCTGTTATTGTAGGCAGGTAGGACTACTAATTGCATAGCTTGCAAACGACCACCACTACCACTTGTGCTTTTTCGAGAAATCACCCCTGTCCCCACGGACGGTAATCCTTAGTTCGCAATGCCTGCGCTATCTCAGCGTTCTCTTACACATGCACCACTTCCGTCACCTCTTCTCAGCGCCCTCCGCGCGCTTACTTCTGCGCTCTCTGCGTTAAGACCCCTCTTTTTTCGTTCCGCTACTCAAATCCCCAAACTCTTCCAGATCGCTTCCACCCGCGCTTTCGTCTTTTCATCCGTGACCATCTCATCCGGCCACGGCCGCGCAAATCCCTCGCTCGCCCACTTCCGCGTCGCATCAATTCCCATCTTCGATCCAAAATCCTGCATGCGTGCCGCGTGATCCAGCGTGTCCACCGGCCCCAACATAAACTGCACATCCCGCTGCGGATCAATCGCGCAAAGCGCCTTCCACACCACCTCGCGGTAGTCGTGCACATTCACATCGTGATCCACCACCACGATCACTTTCGTAAACATCGCTTGCCCCAGCGACCAGATCGCGTTCATCACCTTCCGCGCATGCCCCGGGAACGACTTCCGGATCGACACAATCATCAGGTTGTGGACAATCCCTTCCGCCGGCATCGAGACATCCACAATTTCCGCATGCGTCAACTTCATCAGTGGCAAAAACACCCGCTCGATCGCGTAGCCCATATAAAAATCTTCCTGTGGAGGCCGGCCCACCACCGTCGCCAGGTAAATCGGGTCCTTCCGGTGCGTCACGCACTCAACGTGGAATACCGGATACTCCCCTTCCAGCGAATAAAATCCCGTGTGATCGCCGAACGGGCCCTCTGTCCGCATCTCGTTCAGGTTTACGTATCCTTCCAGCACAATCTCGGCATTCGCCGGCACGTCCAAATCGTTCGTCTCGCATTTCACCAGTTCCACCGGCTCACGGCGCAAGAATCCGCTGAACATCATTTCATCCAGGTCCGGAGGTATCGGCAAAATTCCGCCCAGCGTCGTGGCCGGGTCCGCGCCAATCGCCACGCTCACTGGAATCCGCCCCTCCGGATTCTTCGCTCTTGCCCGCCGGAAATGTTCCGCGCCATGCTTCTGCGTCTGCCAGTGCATCCCCGTCGTCCGCTCATCGTAAATCTGCATCCGGTACATCCCCACATTCCGCTTCCCTGTTTCCGGATTTCGCGTGAACACCAGCGGAAACGTAATGAACCTTCCGCCATCCTGGGGCCAGCACTTCAATATGGGAAAATCGAACAAATTGACGTCGTTGCCCTGGTGCACCACTTCTTTGCACGGCCCATCTTTCACATTCTTGGGCATGAACGATCCCAGCTCCGCTAGTTTTGGGAGCATCTTTAATTTGTCGAACAGCCCCTGCGGCGTCTGCATATCCAAAAAGCCGCGAATCCGCCCCGCCACCTCATCCAACTCTTCCACCTCAAACGCCAACTCCATCCGCCGCACGCTCCCGAACGCATTGATCAGCAGCGGATACCGCGAACCCTTCGGCTTTTCAAACAGCAGCGCCATCCCACCCGGACTCCCGTTCGGCCCCGCCATCGCCTGCGCCCGCTGCACCACTTCCGTAATTTCCAGTACCGGATCCACCTCCGCCTTCACCCGGCGCAGCTCGCCCTCCTTCTCCAGCCGCCTCACAAACTCCCGCAAATCCGCGTATCCCACTTCTTCCTCCTGCAATATCTCCGCGCAGCCTGTTCAATGCCCAAACTTTACCACGTTCCACCGGGCTGCCGGACTCGCACGCCCCTATCTGTCCCGTTCGCTATCGTTGTGTCGCTCAATGAATTGAAATGCTCCGCTAATAGTGGCGTAACACATGGCACATAACCTTGCTCTTGTGTGTTCGTGTTCCCTGAGCTCATCCGATCCGCGCAGCTCTCGTGTTGGAAAAATTCAAAATCTAGGAGACCGCGATAATGCTTAAGAAACTCAGGCTGCTCTTCGTCCTGGCAGCCTTGCTCGGAACACTTCCCGTTCGAATGTTGGCGGCGCCAAATGATTCGGCGGATTTACTGCACCGAATCAAGCACGTCTTTGTCATTGTTCTGGAAAACGAGGGCTTCGACGTCACGTTTGGCCCCAATTCCAAAGCCCCTTTTCTGTCCCAGACGCTTCCCTCGCAGGGCGTTCTCCTGAATCAATACTACGGCACGGGCCACGTCAGCCTGGATAACTACATCGCCATGCTCAGCGGCCAAGCCGCTACTCCGCAAACCCGCAACGACTGCCAGATCTACCAGGATTTCGCCCTGACGGGCGTGACCCCCGACGGCCAGGCCATCGGCTCTGGCTGTGTTTATCCCGCCTCCATCAAGGCACTGCCGGACCAATTGAACGCTGTCGGAAAGACCTGGCGCGCCTATGCTGAAGACATGGGCAATGATCCGAACCGCGAAGCGGCCACCTGCGGCCACCCCGCGCTCAATACAGCCGATCTGACACAGGCCTCTGAAGCTCCTTCAGCCGCCGTTCCCCTCGGCGACCAATATGCTTCTCGCCACAATCCCTTCGTCTATTTCCATTCCATCATCGATTCGCCGGATTGCGGGACTCACGTCGTCAACCTCAACCTCTTGCCTCAGGATCTCCTGCGCGAGTCCACCACCCCCAACTTCGTTTTCATTACTCCCAATCTCTGCAACGATGGCCACGACGCTCCCTGCAAGAACGGCCAGCCGGGCGGCCTCGTCTCCGCCGATGCATTCCTGCAGAAATGGATCCCAATGATCGCGAATTCTGCCGCCTATCAGCGCGACGGCCTGATCGTCATCAACTTCGACGAGGGAGGACTTTCCGTCCAGCCAACTTCCACGGGTCTATCCATCTTTGCTCCGGGACTCTTCTGCTGCAACGAGCAACCCGGCCCCAATTTGGCTCCCTTTCCGCAGACCACCAACATCACACCGACCGTCGCCCTCACCTTTCAAAGTTACGGTGGCGATCGCACCGGCGCCGTCCTTCTCTCCCCGTTTCTCGAACCCGGCACGGTCTCCCTCACTCCTTTCAACCACTACTCCCTGCTCAAGACCTTGGAGGACATTTACGACACCGACAGCTATCTTGGATACGCCGGAGCACCCGGCCTCGTCGGTTTCTTCGGCTGTGTGAGATCAGACATACAGACCAAAAGCCCTTCCCAGTCCGAAGCTTGCGGCCTTCGTTAAGCAAGCAACCAGAGCGGCCCGCCCTTCACATCATTTCTCAAGGGGCGGGCCTCTCCTTCTCGCGTGCACAGGACATCGCACCCCCTAGTTCCATAAATTTGAAGGAATCAAACCTACTGGAAAGACCCAGCGGCTACAGCTTCGAAACTTCTCCGCCATCCGCTGCCGAGTCCGACGGTGGCGCCTGACTCAGGATTTTTTCGGCCTCTTCCGCATCTCTCTCGCGCACGATCAGTTTGATACCGCCCAGCGCATTGGACCAAAGCCAGTCCATCCGCACAACATTGTCGTCCTGCAAATAGCATTCAATCCCGGCATCCTCCAGAACGCTTTTCTCCACAAATGCCGCGGGCATGTCCCGATACCTGCGGAGTATGACAGGACGATCGGCTTCGGAAGCTTCCCCCGATTGTTGCCGGGCAACCGATTCCGCCTCTCGTTTCTCCGCGAGCAATTCACGAGCCGGATTCAAATCCTTGGCCCGGACTAGAAGCTGGGTCGCCTTCGGGCCTTTCGTCTCGGCAGATCCACTATCAACGGATGATTCCTCTTCGTAAAAACTGGCCTTGATCCCCGCGCCGGATAGAAAATCCCGGACTAGTCCGGCAGAATTGCGGTCTGAATAGACCCCCAATCGGATCAGGATCTCTTCCTCCGCGATCGGCTTGGCGATTCGGGGCTCAGGCTTCCACTCCAATCCTCGCTTGTCGAATTCCTCACTGAGAGCGCTACGCGCCCATTCCGTCAGCGACGCGGGATCTCCCCCGACCTTTTTCAACTCCACGTCGCTCATCACCGCGTATCTTGCGGCCAACCGTTCTCTTTCCTGCTGCGGATCGACTATCCCCATTGGTCGGTGGTCCTCGGCGCGCCAATCATACTCTGGATTGAGCGACTTCAATGTCGGGGCAAGCTCAGCCCCTCACTACCCGCAATCCCAACTCGCTCTCAAACGGATCAAAATCCCGGTCCCGGTGCAGCAATTGGTGCCCCTCACGAAGACAAAACGTCGCAATCCAGCAATCAATCCTCTTTCGAACAGTAAAACCCTTTGCCCGCAATTTTTGATAGTTCATTGCAGTTTCCACCGCCATCCCCGTCCCCCCTGTGGGGAAGATGGAAAACTCCAACAACTCCGACTTGACCTCCTCAATCTCTCTCTCGCTGCGGAGCCCTTGCAATACCTCGCAGAGAATAAGGTCGATCAGACCGATCTCCTCCCGCCCGATGCGGGCCTCAAGCAATCGGGTTTCTCCGTTAGATTTCCCGTTGACGTAATCCACCCAGACGGTTGAATCCACAATGATCATCTTCGCTCACCGTCAGAATCGGCCCTGTCGCATTTCGTCGAGATTTCCCTCCCACTTCACTTTCCCACGCAAGCGCCGGATGCCCTCTTGCCTCTTCAAACGCACGAGCATCCGCAATCCCGCTTCCACCGTCTCCTTCTTGGTCTTCGTGTTGGCGCTGCGCATCGCCTCTTTCATCAATTTGTCGTCAATCTCGATATTTGTCCTCATCGCCCACCTCGATGTGTATAATATCACGTTTTATGTGTACCACGTCGCACGATACATCGTTCCGCTTCGTCTTCCCTGCGAAACAATGGAATCGACCGTCTCCCATGGGGAGGAATGGCGGGCTGTGCCCTGCGGGCGTGGCGTTCCTTACTTCTTGCCGATCCGCTCCTTCACCTGTTCCGACAACATCTCCACCTGTTCCTTCGTGATGCGCACCTGCCCGTCCAGAACCACCAGCAGCCGGCCGGAGCCCGCGTCCTCGAACGCCGCGTTCTCAATCCTGGCGTATCCCTGCACCGCCGGCGGCAAGGTCGCTCCCAAGTTTGTGCCCTTCTTCAGTGCGGAAAGTATCGACGACCGGATTTTCTCCTGAATCATCTCGCCCACTGTGCCCGACCGCAAAAGTTCTCCGAGAGAGCCGTCTGCCTGGATCGTCCCCACTTCCGGCACCAACTTCAACTCGGTGTTATCTTGTTCCACGCCCGGCGTCAGCTTCAGCGGAATCACCGCATTTCCGGACAGCAATTTCTTGGCTTGTTGCTTTCCGAATGCCTTGATGCACGCCCACCGCTCAAAGTGCAATTGAACCGTCGCGACGCTCGCCGGATACACAGGCGCCAGCGTCGCCTGCTGGATCTGGATGCGTTCCCCACAACGGTCGTCCTTATCCAATTGCGCGCTCAACAGTCCCGTCAGATTCTCTTGCAGCTCCCCCAAATCCGCGCTCAGTTCCAGGTTGAAAATCTGCATGTCTTTGTTGCTGGAGGCCAGGGAGATCTGAGCCCACGCTGTGATCGTGATGGTCTGGTCTTTCACCGTCAGCGGTATCTTGACCGGCGGAATCTTGAACGAGACATTCTTCGCCTCCGCGCATGTCCCGGGCGCTGCGGCAACCAGTAAGCCGATCAGTGCACCGCCAAGGGGCCTTCTCCATCTCCAACCGAAGCGAATCCGCCCATGCGTCCTTCTTGACTCTGAAGTGCCAATCCAAGACGTTAATCTCACCAGGAAAGTAAAGTGCCCCACGGTCCCTCTCGGCAACGGTTCGCGAGCAGTCCAGCATCTCGCGCCCCAATTTGGAAACCCTTTGGTTGATGGCTGGCCGCCTACACCGGTTGCCTGCGATCGTCTGATGGCCATCGAGTGCCGAGCGTTTGCGTCCGGTCCTCCTTCCCTTTAGATCTATCGCTCTCTAACGATCGGGCTTCCGTCTCGTTCTCAGCTCGCGAACGTTTCGATGTGACACAAACCGTCTCAGAGTGACCAGAATCGCTGCGAGCAGTTCGTCGCTTGGATTTGAAATTAGACTCATTGGTTCTTAGATATCTGCTTTGCAACGATTTACTTGCGCTGCCAAAGGTAGGGTTCGCCCTCGCAGCTCCGCAAGTGGCCTTACAGTTGCACTCTATTCACCCGGAGGGGAGTCGGTTTCTCGCGCGGCTTGCGCGCGCACACCTCCCCAGCCCCGGAAACAAGCCGTTGGTAACCGGATACAGAAATTATTCCGTAAGAAGGAGAACTGGAAACCCAAGCGCGCCAGCGGATTGTTACGACAGGCAGCGACAACGGCTCATCAGCCCAATATGCTAAGTATGCTCCATATGATTCGACTCGATTATCTCTCCTGCGTTTTGACTGTCTTGGGCACTGTCCTCCTCGGCAAAAAACTCTGGCAAGGCTGGGTTGTGGCCGCGCTCAATAGCGCCGTCGTCTGCGTCATCGGCGTCCGCACCGCGCAGTTCGGTTTCGTGCCGGCCAATCTCCTTTGCATCGCCCTTTACACGACCAACCTCATCAACTGGCGTCCCAAGAAGCAAGATCAGTAGTCCTCCGGCACTCCTCACGATTCCCTGCTGGTAGTATCCTGTTCATAGCCGTATGAACCGCATCTACCTCGATCACAACGCTACTACGGCCGTCGACCCTGCCGTCCTAGACGCGATGCTCCCCTATTTCTCCACCGCCTTCGGCAACGCCTCCTCGATTCACACGTTCGGCCAGCGAGCACGTGCCGCCGTCGAAACCGCACGCGAACAGGTCGCCGCGCTCCTCAACGCGCGTCCCCAGGAAATCGTCTTCACCAGCGGCGGCACCGAATCCGACAACCACGCCATCTTCGGTGTGGCCCTCCATTCTTTTACTTCGCCAACCTCTTCTACCTCCTCAACCTCCCCTCATGTAATCGCCACCACTATCGAACACGAAGCCGTCTTCAATACCTGCCAAGCCCTCGAAAAGCAAGGCGTCGCAGTCACCTATCTTCCCGTCAACCGCGAAGGCCTCATCCATCTCGACGATCTCCGCCGCGCGCTTCGCCCCGAAACCGTTCTCATCACCGTGATGCACGCCAACAACGAACTCGGCAGCATTCAGCCGCTTGCCGAAATCGGCCGCATCGCTGCCGAAGCCGACGTCTACTTCCACAGCGATGCCGTGCAGTCCGCCGGGAAAATTCCCATCGACGTCAAAGCCCTGCAACTCGATCTACTCTCCGTCTCCGGCCACAAGTTCTACGCGCCCAAAGGCATCGGCGTGCTCTTCATCAAGAGCGGCACGCGCCTCCGCCAGTTTCTCTACGGCGGCCATCACCAGCGCGGCTTCCGCCCCGGCACCGAAAATGTCGCCGGCATCGTCGGCCTCGGCAAAGCCGCCGAACTCGCCCGCCTCTCGCTCGAAAAAGACGCCGCGCGCATCTCTCGCCTGCGCGACACTCTCGAACAGGGCATCCTCGCCCGCGTTCCAGATTCCCGCGTCAACGCCGCCAGCGCCCCGCGTACCCCCAACACTTCCAACATCCTTTTCCCTGGCCTCGAAGGCGAAGCCCTGGTGATCGCTCTCGATCTCAAAGGCCTCGCCTGCTCCACCGGAGCCGCCTGCTCCTCCGGCGCGGTCGAGCCCTCGCACGTCCTCACCGCCATCGGCCTCTCCGCCTCCGACGCCCGCGCCAGCATCCGCTTCAGCTTGGGCCGCCAAACCACGGAGTCCGAAATCAACGTCGCCCTCGATCTCGTCCCCGCCGCCGTTTCCCACCTCCGCAAACTCTCTCCCACTTACCTCAAGCCAGCCGCAATATCCTAATCCGTCCGATCTCTGTGTTCTTCTCTCAGCGCCCTCTGTGTTAAATCCCCTCTTCCGTCAGCACTAATTCCTCATTCACGCTAAAATAGAAACAGCATGTCGACGCAGCTCCAACTCGACCCTCTCCCGGCAACGACCGCCGCCGAAACCACGCCCGGCCTTGTCGCGGTAGCCATGTCCGGTGGTGTCGATTCCTCCACCGTCGCCGCGGTCCTCCTCCAGCAAAACCGCCCCATCGTCGGCCTCACCATGCAGCTCTGGAATCAGCGCCGCCTCCCCGAACTCCAGGGCGACGGCCCCGCGCAGCACCGCTGCTGCTCCCTTGACGACGTCTACGACGCCAAGCGCGTCGCCCAGCACCTGAATTTTCCCCACTACGTCGTCAACTTCGAAGAGCAATTCGAAGCTCGCGTAGTGCGCCCCTTCGTCGAGCAATATCTCTCCGGCCGCACGCCCATCGCCTGCACCAACTGCAACACCGACGTGAAATTCGAGCCCCTTCTCCGCATGGCACGCCAGATCGGAGCCGAACGCCTCGCCACCGGCCACTATGCCCGCATCCGCAGAAACGAATCCACCGGCCGCTTCGAACTTCTCCGCGCCCGCGATGATTCCAAGGACCAGTCTTATTTCCTGTGGGGTCTAACGCAGGAGCAACTCTCGCGCAGCGACTTTCCTCTAGGCGAACTCACCAAGGAAGAAGTCCGCAACGTCGCGCGCAAGGCGAATCTTCCCGTCGCCGAAAAGCCCGAAAGCATGGAACTCTGCTTCGTTCCCAATGGCAACTACGTCCAGTTCATCCACGCCTATTCCCGCGCCGAAGGCATCGGCGTAAACAATCAGGAAGGCGACATCGTCACCGAAGACGGCGCCGTAATCGGCCGCCACACCGGGGTGCACAACTACACGGTAGGCCAGCGTAAAGGCCTCGGCTTCGCCGCCGGCAAGCCCATCTATGTTCTCTCAATCGACACGCAGAACAATCGCATCATCGTCGGCGAAGACGACGCCCTGCGTACAACGACATTCGAAATTGAGAACTTAAACTGGATTTCCATCGCCGAACCCACCGCGGCAATCCACGGCCAGGCCAAAATCCGCCACAAGCACGACCCCGCTCCCGCCACCATCGAAGCGCTCCCCAACAATCGCGCCCGCATCACCTTCGAAACTCCCCAGCGCGCCATCACGCCCGGCCAAGCCGCGGTTTTCTACAACGCGGACACCGTCCTGGCCGGCGGCTGGATCAAGTAAATTTTGGTAGCGCCGCCATCCTGGCGGCTAGCCATGCCGGCAAGATGCCGGCGCTACGAAGCCCACCTCATCAAGCCCTCATCAATTCCAAGCTTTCCCAATCGCCGCCGCCAACCTCGGCGCCACTCGCGGCCTCCGCTTCAACATCCTCGCCGCCCTCTCCAAATCCTCCGGCCGGTCCAAATCAAAATCCCGCCACACCAATTTCTTTCGCAGCTTCAACGGCGCAATCTGCTTCAACGTCAACTCCAACACCCGCTCCGTGCTCCACGGAATCCCCCGAAAAATCTCCGCCACCATCTTCCGCATCCCCAGCAAATAATATCCGCCGTCTTCCGCCGGCCCGATCACCACATCGTTCGCCCTCAACACCGCAAACGCCCGTCGGACTCGCCCCGCTCCCATCCACGGCGTATCCGTCCCAATTACCACCACCTCGCGATACCCCAGCGCAAAACACTTCCGAAACGCGTTCTCCATCCGCGCCCCAAGATCCGCCCCCCGCTGAGGCAAAACTTGTATGCGAGCTCCGCTTCCCTGCCTCTTCACCAACCGGCGAAAATAACCAGTCCCGCCCGCCGCAAACACAAACGCGTCGCACCCGCGCATCTTCCGCACAAGCCGCAGCGTGTCCTCAATACAAGCTGCATGCAGCGCCGCCGCAACATCAGCCGATACTGCGGCCAGCAATCGCGTCTTCACTTTTCCTGGTTTGGGGGTTTTTGCAAATACAAGGAGGGCGCGAGAACCGCTCATGGAAGGGAGCTCAACTCACTCGAGCGCAAAGCGACCCCGCGTAAACATTCGAACTTCAGATGAACAACTCGTCTTCCTGCTCCACCGAAGTGTCCCTCGCCGGAGACGAAGCCCGCCGCGACCGCAGCACATCGAGCCCAATCTTGATCCCCTGCACGATCGCGGAAGCCTTCTGCACCGGCGCCCAGAAACTCCGCCGCACCTGCGAACCCGCGTCCTCCACCGCTTCCAGCGTCCCGGTCAGGATGCGGTCCACGGCCACCAGTTGCCCGCGCAAGCGGTCTGAAGCTTCCGTCGCGATCTTGTCGAATTTCTGCGCTTGCGAACGCGTCATGTAAACGATGTGCGCCGCGTCTTCCACCAGCGCGGAAATTTTCGGCTGCGTATCGTCCAGCAAAATCTGCGTGCGCGTCAGGATCGGCCCCACGCGCGAGTGCATGTCTACCATCATCCTGTTCACTGATTCGGTGGTTTTCTTCATTTGCAGAAACAGCACGATCAGGATGGTCGTCTGCACCAGCAGGGCAATCGCCGCCGCAAGAATAAAAACCTGCATCGTCATTTGCATACACACCCGACCCTCTCCGCAACTTCAGCGGAAAAACCCAAGCCACCCCAACAAACCCTCAGGACTTCGATTCGCGAAGAAACGCCTCGCGTCCCGCATCCACTGCCGCGGACAGCGATTCCCGCTTGCGCGAAGCCACATCCTTGCCCCGCTCGATCAATTCGTCGGCGCGTTCCCGCAACTCTTTCGCCTTTTTCTGCGCAAATTCGCGCCCATCGTCCGCGCGCTTTGCCAGGTACTCGCGCGTATCTTCGCCCGACTTTGGCGCAAACAGAACGCCCACCAGCGCGCCTACTCCAAGTCCCACCAGAAAGTAACTAACCTTGCTTCCAACGTTGTCAGACATAAAAGCCTCCACGCAATGAACGTAGCACACGCATGGAAACGCCGCAATACAGCCTAACCCCTAATATTGCCTTATACCGGTTAGGTCGTATCTTGATGCAGCGACAAATGTTGCACAATTTTCTCCGCCATCTTCCGCGGCAGCATCCGGCTCAACTCCTCCGCGGTCGCCTTCTTCAGATTCGCCACGCTGCCATACCGCTGCAGCAATCTTTGCGAAGTGCGCGGTCCAATCCCTGGGATATCCAGCAGCTCCGTGCGCGTCTGCCTAGCCCCGCGCCGTTGGCGGTGAAAGCCAACCGCAAAACGGTGCGTCTCATCGCGAATCTGCTGAATCAGATGCAGCACCGGCGAGTGCCGTTCCAAAATCACCGGCTCATCTTCCTGCCCCAGCACATACAAGATCTCTTCCTTCTTCGCAATGCTCGCCATCGGCTGGTTGATAATCTGCAGCGACTCCAGCGCCTGAGCCGCCGCGTGCAACTGCCCCAGTCCTCCATCAATCAGGACCAACCCTGGCAATGCTTTCTTCTCCTCCTGCAGTCGCCTGTATCGCCGAACCACCGCCTCATACATGCTGGCAAAATCATCATTCTGGGCACGCTCCCGGCCACCCGGAGCTTCATCGCCGCGAATGATGAATTTCCGGTAGTCCGATTTCTTCATCCGCCCGTTTTCCCAAACAACCATGGACGCAACCGTATCCGTCCCCTGCATGTGCGAAATGTCGAAGCTCTCGATCCGCTTTGCCTCCTCGGGAAGATTCAAAGTGGACTGCAGCGCCTCGCCGATCGCTTTCGACGTCGGCTTCAGCACGCGGAACCTCTGCTCAAAAATATGCTTGGCGTTATTTTCCGCCAGATCCAGAAACGCCCTCTTGCTCCCCCGCTGCGGCGTGAAAATCTCCACTTTGTGCCCCGCGCGTTCGCTCAGCAATTCTCCCAGCAAAGCGTGGTCCTCGAAATCGATGGGCACATGGATCATCTTTGGCAGGTATTCCGCTTCCAGGTAAAGCTGTTTCAAGAGCGAAGGCACGAATTCGTGCGGATCGAACTCTTCCAGTTCCTCCCAGAAAAATTCCCGCCGGTCAACCACGCGACCCGCGCGTAGGTGAAACAGATTCGCCGCCACCAGCGGCGCCTCCGCGTAATATGCCAGTACGTCCGTATCATCGCCCTGGGCTGAAGCAATCCGCTGCCGCTCCTCGATATCATCCAGCGTGCGCAGCAGATCTCGGTACGATGCCGCCTCCTCAAATCGCTCGCCCTCCGCCGCGGCCAGCATCCGCTCCTCGATGCTCTTCATCAGGTCCTGCCGCCGCCCTTCCAAAAACATTCGCGCATCCCGCACCGCCTCGGCGTAGCGCGCATCGGCGGTCAATCCCTCCGCGCACGGCCCCAGGCAGCGATGAATATAAAACTGCAGGCATGGCCGTGGATGAATCTTCGTGAGGTCCACAAAACATGAAGGCACCAGAAATCGTTTGTGAATGAAGTGCAGAATCCGCCGCGCCAGGCTCGCCGGGAAATACGGCCCGAAATAAAGGGAACCATCCTTCTTCACCCGCCGCGTGAAATAAACCCTCGGATATTTTTCGTAGAGGGTCAGCTTGATGTACGGGTACGTCTTGTCGTCCCGCAGCATGACATTGAACTTCGGCTTGTACTGCTTGATGAGATTGTTTTCGAGCGCCAGCGCCTCGCGCTCGTTTTCCACCAGAATCGTCTCCAGGTCCGCAATCTCTCGCGCCAGCGAACCCGTCTTCGCATCCACCCACCGTGATTCCAGAAAATACGAACGCACGCGACTCCGCAGCGAGCGAGCCTTCCCGACGTACACCACCTTGCCCCCCGCATCCTTGAACAGATACACACCGGGCGATTCGGGGAGCGACGCTGCTTTTTCGCGGGGTTCCATGGAATTAAAACGGCGCGGCCGTGCCGTCCAGCCGCCTCTTTCATCTTACGGTGAATTGAATCGGAAAGAGAAACACCTTCCCCGTGCGCCGCGGTGCGCCTCTTAATTCTGACGCCCGCGCATTGGCTAAGTCTTCGATTGACAAGATTCCTTCATTAAATCCTTCCCAAATTTGGGAAACTGGCCATAAATGCCGAGTGTCCAATTTGAGACATATACGGGAAGCGGTCTCGGTTACCCCGCAAATAATTGAAAGTTTATGCGTACGTAAGGTGTTATGCTGGGACCAACTCGGCGACGCTAGCCATTCAGTGCGTCGGTTCTTTCGCATACCGGGCACTGACCATCCTTCGCTGCTTCAGACAACGCCCCAGCCAAGCCTCAGTGGAAAAGAGCTGACCATGGGGCGTCTTTTGCGCACGTACGTGTCGCCAATCGGACTGATTTTCGGCCGATCTTTTTTCCCACTTTTTGCGATCGTGATAATCGTCGGTGCGGCACTCTGGGGGCCCTGGGTTAGCCTCGGGGTCACGGTGGTTGCGATAGCCGCCGCCTTGAGGTCCCTGTGATTCCAGAGGCCCGCGACTTCCCGGCCCCGGCAGCGTTGAGGCCCTGGCGCCTTCTCTCCAATCCGCAAGATTGGCACTGCGTAATCTTTCACTTCATCTGCCTTACGGCGTATGCTTGCGCATTCTGGCTCTACCTGCATCCCGGAATGGCGGGTATAACCGGGCCATGGTCTCGCATAGCTTTTGTCCTGGCTTCGGCCGTGGTCCTGGGCTGGATCTCCGGAATCGACGTCGGCGTCAACTTCCACAACCACTCCCATCGCCCGATCTTCACCTCGCAGTTCTTCAATCGCTGGTTCGGCCGGATCTGGACATTTTCGGGCGGCTGGCCTTCGTTCTTCTGGGAGTACTGCCACGTCACGATTCACCACGCCAACCTTCTGTCCGCTGCTGATTGGACGTTACCCAAACATACGCCTGACGGAAAATTTGAAAATTTTCAGCGCTACTTGTTCACACATTGGCCGTGGCGTCTTTCGATGCATCTCTGGAAAGATCTAACCGCCCGCCAAACCCTCCGCCGCCGCTCGTTCCGCGAACTCGCCATCTTCCTCGCGCTTTGGTCCATTCCTTTTTGGATCGATCCGGTCATGGCCGTATGGCTTTGGGCGCTGCCACACTGGATCGCCAACGCGTTCGTCATGAATTCAGGGATGTATGTCCAGCACGCGGGATGCGTCCCGAAAACTCCCGCCAAACCGGTAAGCCACTCCACGGTATTCGTCTCGAACTTCTTCAATCTCACCATGTTCAATATCGGGTTTCACTCCGAGCATCATGACCATCCCCGCGTTCATTGGTCGCAACTCCCGGAACTTCACGAGCGCCTCAAGCCGGAACTGATTGATGGCCGCGCGCACGTGGTTCCGTTCGGCAATTACCACGCAGCCTTCCTCCTCGCCGGCGATGAAGCCCGCCAACAAGGCTTCGCCGAGCAGGACTCAAGATACAAAACCAGCCGATAGCCATGACCGGCTTGGCCTGGCAACTCATCCTGGAATAGACTGAATCGGATAAGGGGGAGTGCCTCAGTTGATTCACACACGATCTCTACGGGTTCTGGCAACCCTGACGATCTTCAGTCTCTTTCCATGCGGCGCGTCCGTGCATGCACAGGATCCTCCGGCAAGCGCGCCGCCGCCCACCCAGCCACCACCCAAGCCGAAGAAAAACGTGGATTCAGCCGTGAACTCGGCTCCCGACCAGCCTCAATGGGATCCCCTGCGCGCCGAAAAAGATCTCGATGTCGGCAAGTACTACATGAAAAGAGGCGACATAGACGCCGCCATCGATCGATTCGAAGACGCCACAACCGCGAAGCCGGGTTACGCCATTCCCTTCCTCTATTTGGGTGAAGCCTACGAAAAGAAAGGCAAGAAAAAGCCCGCGGTAAAAGCCTACCAGCGCTATCTCGATCTCTATCCCCACGCCGAAGACGGCGACAAAATCCGCAAGAAAATCGAAAAACTAAACAAAGAAATCGACAGAGAGAAAACCAAAATGTAGCGGCCACCTTCAGGTGGCCAACATTCACCTGACTCGTCATCCTGAAGGCCGCGCCTTTTGCGTCGTGAAGGATCTCAACTGATATTCCATGCAAAATTTCGACGTTGAGATCCTTCGGCTATCCTCATCGGATAGCCTCAGGATGACAATCGTATGAGAGTCGCGCTACCCCGCCAACCGGTCCAAAAACTTCCTCGCCGCCCGGAAATGCTCGTATCTCTTCTCTTCCGCCCGAAATTCCGGCGAATGCGAAATCAAACTGCACCCCGACCGCCGCGTCGGATGCTTCACATGCAGCATCTCGTGATACAGCACATACTCCACCACAAATTGCGGCACACCTGGCCGGTCCATCCGCCGATTCAGCACAATCTGATTCGGCCCGGGATCGTAGCAACCAAACTGCCGCCGCCACGTCCGGCTGCTCCAGGCAATATGCGGCCGCTCAAGCTTTTGCAAAAAATACTTCCCATTCAGTTGATCGAAGATCGCCACCAGGTCGTGATGCTCTCCCTGCGGCGAAACTTGCGCTGGGCGCACCCGCCGCCGCAGAAGATTGATCCGGCTGCGAGTCCTGTCCGACCGCGCATACTCCAGATACGCCCGCACCAGCGTCTGCGAAGGCCGCCGCCGAAACACCCGCGCCAGCAGAAGCGCCGCCGCGCCCTCCAGCACCGCCTGCGGCGCGCGCCGCAAAAGATCGGAGAAGCGCACATAGTAAACGTCGCCCCGCCGCCGCAAGGTAATCACCAGGCTGCTGTACGCATAAAACTCCACGTGAAAATGCGGCGGCCGCCCCTCGCAACCGATCCGCGTAAACATCCGTTGAAACAGCGCTTCTCCGCCGGAAACGCGGGACCCAACTTTGCCGCGCGGACTCAATGCCTACGCCTCAATTCTTTCTCCGGATCGGTGGCGGCGCCGCTTTCTTCCTGGCCTTTTCTGCTTCTCTCAGCGCGTCCTCGGTGCCTTCCACCGCGTCGTCAAGGTTATCCTTGTAAACCTCCAGCTCGGGGCCGCCGGCGGAATACTTCTTCAGAATTTCCAGAAAGTCCTTGCCCTTCGACGCCATCAGGTCAATTCCCTGCCGGATGTTGTCCTGCTTCTCCAGACCCAACTGAATCAGGTCCGCCGCGTCGTCCACGCAGCCGATGTACGAATTCATCAGATAATTGAGCATTTCCGTGTGTTTGTTCGAAGACGGATGGTCCAGCTCATACTGGAATTTTGTCAGGCGGTCTTCCGCAAAGGTCAGGAACAATTTGATGCGGTCATTGGTCGTCTCAGCGTCACGAATTTTTTCGGCCTCGACGGAAGAAAGATAGTCCTTGTCGACACGTTGCGCGGCCGAGCGCACGGGGATCACGCTGCAGGCGCCAAACGCCGCGAACATCATGAGGACCGCCATCAGAAATTTCCGATTCATGGTTTCGCCTCTGCCGGCGGAGGCACTTTCGCCGGATCCTTCGTCCGCCGCGGAAACAACAGCCGGATCAAAGCGTCGTCCGTCTCGATCAAATCCCTGCGTACGATCTCCAGCGGCGGGCGCAAATCTTCCGGCGCCGCAAGCAATGTATCCTCCACCTCGCGGATGCCGTGCCGCACTTCCAGCTCCAGCTGCCGGTATCCGCCGGGATGCCGGTCCGCATCCGGCTCCTGTTTCCTCAGAAGCTGAAACGCCTGCCGCACGTTGTCCCGATATTTCTCAAATACCAAACCGACAGCAACGAAATCGCCCGTCTTGCTCGCCTGAATTGCCACGTCAAATTCAAGCGCGCCGAGTTTTTGCAGAACTTTAATTTTGGCGCCGGCGTGGTTTTCGCGATCGAACTGAGTTTGTAACTCTTTCAGTTTGTCCGTTGCTGCAAACGCACCGGCGCACGAAAGCGCCGCGGCAGCCATCAGGACAACCAACCGGCCGCCCCGTCCGGCCCGCCGGTCATTTCTTCTTCTCCGCCCGTTTTTCGAGGACATGAATCCGCTGGTTCGCCTGCCAGACCTGGTCCGGATGCTGGTTCTGGTCCAGGTCCAGAAATTTCCGATAAGCGTCCAGGGCGGGTTGAACCTGATTGAGTTTATCGTAACAAAGCGCGCGAATAAACCACACGCCGGCGCCCGGTTTTTCCATCTTGTCCACAACGTCGTAACCCGCCAGCGCCGCCGCATAATTTCCGCCCTGGTAAAAAGTCGCAGTCAAGTCCTTCCAGTAAACGACATTGCCTTTGTCCAGTTGAACGGCAATCTTCAATTCGCGCTCGGCATCCGCAAACTCCCGCTTCTGCAGATACAACCGTCCCAGCCCGCCGTGCAGCTGCGCATCCTGCGGCGCAATCGCAATCGCCTGCTTAAGGGTGGAGATGGCTTCCTCGAACTTGTTTTGCCCAATCAGGATATCGGCGCGCAGTCGAAGCGCGTCGAGCGTCGGCGCCTGGCCGCTCTCCGGCTTCTCCGTTTCCGCAAGTGCTTCGTCAAACCGCTTGTTCGCGACGAGAAGTTGCACAAATCGCGCCCGCATCGTGGAGTCCTGTGGTTCGGCGGCGAGATAATTTCGGTAAGCCTCGAGCGCCTCCGGCTTGCCCTCCGCATCAAGACTCAGCGCCAGCCCTCGCAACCCCACCGCGGACTTCGGTTGGCTTTCAAGAACCGTCCGGAACTTTTTCTCCGCGTCCGCCGGCTTTTTCAGTTGCAGGTACACGCCACCCAGATGGGCGAGTGCTTCCGTATCGCCAGGATTCAAATGCGCGGCGGACTCAAACGCCTCGGCCGCTCCGGCTAGATCTCCCGAGCGCTCCAGCGCAACACCCAGAAGAAAACGCGGCCGGCTCTGGCTGGGCAACAGATCAACAGCCCTCCGCAGTGGCGCCACGGCCGCGGCGGGATCTTTCTCCAGCAGTAAGATCCCAAGATTCAGCTGCGCCTCCGCCATCTTCGGGTCTAGCGCGACGCAGCGCTCGTATTCGGCGCGAGCTTCCTCCACTCGATTCAGTCCGGTGTACGCGTATGCAAGCTGGAAATGCGCAAACGCCACATCCGGTTTTTCGGCCAGAAATTTCTGCAGCGGCGCAACGGCCGCTTCGAAATTATTTTTGTCGAGCGCCGCCTGCGCCTCGTCCAGCAGGTCGTTCAACGGATTCTGAACTTTTTGTGGTTTAGCTTGTGAAGATTTGCCGGGGGGATTCTGCGCTTGTAGGAAATACGTGGCAGAAAACGCTGCGGGCATACCGGCGGAAAGTGAAAGAAGGAGCGCGAGTGCCATCCTTCGCTGTAGCCGTTTTCGCATCACGGCTCCCGCAAAGTTGTCTTGCCGCTTTCATCGCGAGCGCCAGCCGGGCCATCGCCCGCAGCGACGCCATTGCCCGGACGCTTCGACGCGCCGTTCCCGTTCGCAAGTGCCTTCGCCAGATAACGCCCGGTGTGCGATTGGGCATTCCGCGCCACCTGCTCCGGCGTTCCCGTGGCGATAATTTTCCCACCCCGGTCGCCGCCTTCCGGCCCCATATCAATCAACCAGTCAGCGGACTTGATGACGTCCAGATTGTGCTCTATCACCAGCAGCGACGCGCCAGATTCCAGCAATCTGCGAAAAGCGCCCAGCAATTTCGCGATGTCGTCAAAGTGCAGTCCGGTTGTCGGCTCGTCGAGAATGTAAAGGATGCCTTGATTCTCCGAACGAGTAAGATGCGCCGCCAGTTTCAAACGCTGCGCCTCTCCGCCGGATAACGTCGTTGCCGACTGCCCGAGGCGCAAATACCCAAGTCCAATCTCGTTCAGCGCCCGCAGTTTCGAAACCACCTTCGGCACATTCACAAAAAACGCCAGCGCCTCGCGCACGGTCATGTCCAGAACATCGTGCACATTCTTCCCGTGGTAGCGCACCTCAAGAACGCTCGATTTGAATCGTTGCCCGCGACACTCCTCGCAAATCAGTTCCACGTCCGCAAGAAACTGCATCTCGACGGTCACCGTCCCGTCGCCCTGGCACGTTTCGCATCGCCCGCCCGGCACGTTAAACGAAAAATGCCCCGCCGCATATCCGCGCCGCTTGGCATCGGGCGTCTCCGCAAAAACGTCGCGAATCGCGTCGAACGCCTTCATATAGGTAGCCGGATTCGAGCGCGGAGTCCGCCCGACCGGCGACTGGTCCACGATGATCACTTCCTTGATCTGCTCATCGCCATCCAGCCGGTCGCAAAATTCCTTGATGCTCGCGCTGTTGCGTTTCGCCAGCAGCGCACGGTACAGCACATTGTGCACCAGCGTGGATTTTCCGGAGCCGCTCACGCCCGTCACCACGGTCAGCGTTCCCAACGGCAGCATCAGATCCACGTTCTGCAGATTGTGCAGTGTGGCTCCGTAAAGCCGCAGAAATTTCCCAGTAGGCTTGTGCCGCGTGGCCGGAACAGGAATCCGCGATTCCCCGCTGAGATATTTCCCGGTGATGGATTTGGGATCCTTCAGAATTTCTTCGTACGTCCCGGAGAAAAGCAGTTTCCCGCCGAGCTCGCCCGCCCCCGGGCCAAGATCAATCACCCGGTCCGCCGCCTGAATCGTGTCCGGGTCATGCTCCACCACCAGCACCGTGTTGCCAAGATCGCGCAGCGATTTCAGAATGTCGATCAGCCGTTGCGTGTCGCGCGGGTGCAATCCGATGGAAGGCTCATCCAGCACATACATCGCGCCCACCAGATGCGACCCCAGCGAAGTCGCAAGCTGAATGCGCTGCGATTCCCCGCCGGAAAGCGTCGACGTAAGCCGGTCCAGCGTTAGATAGTCCAATCCGACTTCATCCAGAAATTGCAGCCGGGTGCGGATCTCTTCCAGAATCTTGTCCGCGATCTTCCCTTGCGCTTCCGTCAGCTTCAGCTCCTCGAAAAATACCCGCGCGTCTTTTACCGTCAGTTTGCAAAGGTCGGTGATCGATTGCCCCGTGATCCGCACAGCGCGCGCCTCCGCACGCAGCCGCGTCCCGCCGCACTCCGGGCAAGTCGCATACCCCCGATACCTGCTCAAAAACACTCGCACGTGCAGTTTGTATTTCTTCCGCTCCAACCAGGCGAAAAATCCCTTCACCCCCTCGAAATCATTTTCCGGATCGCCTTCCAGAATCAGCCGCCGTTGCTCCGCCGACAGCTGCCGCCACGCGACGTTCGTCGGCACGCAGCGGAGCTTGGCCCATTTCTTCGCTTCCTGAAGCAACACGCGGTACTTCGGCTTGGTCCACGGCTCGATCGCCCCGTCATCCAGCGACTTGCTCGGGTCCGGCACAACCAGGTTCAAGTCAAAATCAATCGTGTTCCCAAATCCCTGGCAGCGCGGGCACGCTCCATACGGATTGTTGAACGAAAACAGCCGCGGCTCCGGCTCCTGGTACAGCGTGCCATCGTTCTTGCATTCGAATCGCTCGTTGAACGTCAACCGTTCTACCGCGGCGCCCGCGCCATCGCCAACAAACTCCAGAATCGCTTCCCCGCCCTCGCGATAACAAATTTCGAGCGAGTCCACCAGCCGCGACCTCGATTCCGGATTCACCGCCAGCCGATCCACCAGCACCCACACCGGCTTCGCAAAATTCACGTCCAGCAAGGTTTCCGGCGAAGAAAATTCATGAACGCGCCCGTCCTGATACAGCCGGTTGAAGCCCCGCTTCTGCAACTCCGCCAGGATTAACCGCAGCGCTTCCTGCGTCAGAGGCGCCGGCTTCTTTCGCGATGTCCGCTTTCCCGTTCCGCTCGGCTCAGCTGTGGGCATGCGCAACAGATACAACATGTAAAACCGCCGGCCAGGCTGCAGCGCCAGCACCCGGTTGGCAATCTCATCGGGCGAATCGCGCCGTACTTCACTGCCGCACTTGATGCAGAAGGTCTGCCCGCACCGCGCAAACAACAATCGCAGGTAATCGTAAATCTCGGTCGAAGTTGCCACGGTCGAGCGCGGGTTGCGCGTCGAATTCTTCTGCCGGATGGCCACCGCCGGCGCAATCCCGGAAATTTCGTCTACATCCGGCTTTTCCATGCGCTCCAGAAACTGCCGCGCGTACGCCGAGAGCGACTCCACGTACCGCCGCTGCCCTTCCGCATAGACCGTGTCAAACGCCAGCGACGATTTCCCCGATCCGCTCACACCCGTAACCACCGTCAGCGCGTTGTGCGGTATATCCACGCTCACGTTCTTCAGGTTGTGCACACGCGCTCCGCGGATGCGCAAAACCTCCTGCTGCTCGAGAATGGGGGGAATGATTTCGGTCGTGGCCAAAGGGAAGCCCAGACAGCGCGCTTTCCGCACACTGCCTAAACTTCAAAGTATACGACTCCGCTAGCACGTGAGCAAATCGGGTTTTGCTGCAAGAATTCCCCGTGGATTACTGCTGCTGCAGCCTGATGCTGCCAATTCCGCCGTTGACCGAAAGATGAATCGTGGTTGGTGATTTGCCGTAGGCCTCATTCACATACTGCCCGTCTTCTTCCTTCAGGCCGTGCGTGTCGATTGATCCCAACCCGCCGTGCACCGTCGCCACCACGCCCACGTCCTTCGGCAAACGAATCGTCGCCTCGCCCACGCCGCCTTGAATCTCCGCTTCCAGATCTTTCGCGCGCTCGCCGGTCAGATCCACGTCCGCCTGCCCCGCGCCAATATTCAACTCCAACCTTGTCAGGTCCACCTTCGCAAAGCGCAAAACCCCCCGGCCTGCGCCGATATCAATCTCCAGATCGATCGGAATGGAATCATTCACCTTCAGATTCCAGGTATTGTCGGAATTCGTCACCAGCGTCCCGCCGCCCTCCTGCTCGATGCTCAAATCTCCAGCGCCGTTGTTGACGGAATATTCAATTTTCGGCGCGCTCCACGAGCTTCCGAACGAAAAATCGGCGCTCAACAGAGACTCCGCGCCCCCGCTCATCGCCAAATCTCCTGCAGGCATCTTCACCGACATCCGCACGCTCTTCGCGTCCTTCTTGTCAATCGATTCCACCCGATGAGATTTCGTCGTGGAGTGGCTCGGCCATTCGCGCGAGGCATACGTGTGTCCCCGCCAGATCAAAACCAGCAGCACCAGTAAGAAAAGAACTGTTCCCAGCGTGGCTCCCACTGGAAACGCAGCGGGCGCCTCTGGATTGCGCAGCCGCTGCGAGCGGTCCCAGAACATTCCCGCCCCGGCAAAAATCAGGATCAGCGGCCAATACTTTCCCACCACCGGCCATGGATCAAAATTGGGAAACTCACGCGAAAGCAGGACCAACCCGCCAAACGCAATCAGCAGCATCGGAAACACAATCGAGCCGCTCCGCACACCGCGATTTTCCGCCATCTCCGACCTCTCTACCAATAACTACGCAATTCTCGCCAAAATGTTCCGCTCTTCCTTTCGAGTGCGGCCTGCCCTGAGCCTGCCGAAGGGCAGCTCAGCCGCCGCTTTTGACACCTCAACCAAACCACCAAAACATCCCTCGTAGCGGCCGCCTTCCGAAGCGGGCGCCTTTCGCTCATCCCGAATGTCTTTGCGGGACGGGCGCCTTGTTGCCCGCATCGTATGTCCCCGACGCCACAACGTCAATTCACAACTTCACAAACCCCTATGCTAGAGTTCGCTAAAGCATCCAAGGGATAGCAATCATGGCAAAGTTCGACCGCATCATCTGGATCGTTCTCGACAGCGTAGGCATCGGCCCGCTGCCAGACGCCGCCGACTACGGCGACGTCGGCCGCACCACGCTAGGCCACATCGCCGAATACCGCGCCCTGAAAATTCCCACACTTGTTGAACTCGGCCTGGCCAATATCGCCCAGTTAAGAAATCTCTCACCCTCTGCAACTCCCAAAGCCTCCTACGGCAAAGGCGCCACCCACTCTCCCGGCAAGGACACCACCACCGGCCACTGGGAAATGGCCGGCGTCTGGCTCGACCAAGCCTTTCCCGTTTACCACCACGGCTTCCCGCCGGAAATTATCGAGCCCTTCGAAAAACAGATCGGCCGCAAAACGCTCGGCAACAAACCCGCCTCCGGCACAGAAATCCTGAAAGAACTGGGCGAAGAACACGTCCGCACCGGCAAGCCCATCGTCTACACCTCCGGCGACAGCGTCTTTCAGATCGCCGCCCACGAAGGCGTCATTCCGGTCCCCGAACTTTATAAAATGTGTGAAATCGCAAGAAAACTTTTGGACGGCAGGCATCGGGTCGGCCGCGTCATCGCCCGGCCCTTCGAAGGCACCGCCGGCCATTTCACCCGCACCTCCCGGCGCCACGACTATGCCGTCGATCCTCCCAAGCCCATGCTCATGGACGTGCTCACCGAAAAGAAAATCCCCGTCTTCGGCATCGGAAAAATCCACGACATCTACAACGGCCGGGGCGTGGACGACTATGCAACCACCAAATCCAATACCGATGGCATGGAAAAATTAACCGCTGCGCTTCACCAAAGACCCGACGGCTTGATCTTCTGCAACCTGGTGGACTTCGACATGCTCTACGGCCACCGCAAAGACATGGAAGGCTTTGCCCGTTCGCTCGAAGAGTTCGACGCGCAACTAATGCCCTACCTGAAATTGTTGGGAGCCAAAGATCTTCTGATCATCACCGCCGACCACGGCTGTGACCCCGACCCGCGCTGGGAAACCACCGACCACTCCCGCGAATATGTTCCCATCCTCGCCTACACGCCCGCCCAAAAAACCGGCGCAAATCTGGGCATCCGCTCAACCCTAGCGGACATGGGCCAAACCATCGCCCAAAATTTCAGCGCCACAATTCCCCACGGCACCAGCTTCCTCACACAACTAGCGTAGCGGCCACTTTCAATCTTGCCCTGACGAAGGAGTGGGCGGCCTCGCGGCTTCTTGTGGCACAGCCACTCCTGGCTGTGCTCTTGGGTTTTGTTTTAGGAGACCGGGGCTTCAGCTTGCCTGCGGCAGGCAGGCCCCGGCACAAATCTTCGCGAAGAGACTTCCTGAGTTACTTCCCCGAAACCCCGCTGCTCGCCGTAGGCGCGTAATACCCATTCCTCGTCCGCGCCACCAGCTTCCCATGCCCCCGCGGCGGAATCACGTCCACGCGCACAGTCCGAAACGTCCCGTCCTTAGCCCCATTCGACGGGTAGTACGCCAGCGTGTACTGGTGCCGGATGTCATGCGCCACCTGCTCGCAGATCGCGTGCACGTCGTCCACGTTCTCCGGGAAAAACGCCAGCCCGCCGGACGCCAGCGCAATCTCCGACAGCGCCTTCTTCGCGGTTTTCGCGCTTCGCTTGTTCTCCTGGCCCAGCAAACCGATCGTATATATCACCGTCGACGTCTTCTGAATCTCCCGCAGCGTCTTCTCCAGCGAATTCCGGCTGGTGTTGTCCTCGCCGTCCGTAACGATCAGCAGTACCTTCTTCTCTTTCACGCCCTTCTTCAGATGATCGAGTGATCCGATAATGGCGTCGTAAAGCGCCGTGCTGCCTCGCGAATCAATCCGCTCCAGCGCTTCCTTCAGCTCCGGAATGCTGTTCGAAAAATCCTTGTCCAGGTCCAGGTAAAAGTCGTCGTTGAAATTCACCACAAACGCTTC
>Ga0210405_10001634_pt1 | contig 24915 bp, 19 predicted proteins | sample IncBWH11MmetaG_FD_155492 | JGI IMG/M metagenome (GOLD analysis project Ga0210405, IMG submission 155492) | Forest soil microbial communities from Barre Woods Harvard Forest LTER site, Petersham, Massachusetts, United States - Inc-BW-H-11-M | ecosystem: Environmental > Terrestrial > Soil >... | reverse complement strand
CAATCGGTCAAGCTCGCCTAACGAATCGTTTATGGCTCACACGCAGGAATTTATCGCCACCGGGCGCCGCAAGACTTCGGTTGCACGGATTCGAATGACTCCCGGCAGCGGCAAGATCGACATCAACGGCCGAAATTTTGAAGATTATTTTCCAACCGTTCCGCTGCAGAACATTGTTCTCCAACCGTTGCAGGCAGCGAAGGTAGTTAACACTTACGACGTTTCCGTTAACGCCAGCGGCGGCGGTGCGACAGGTCAGGCTGGAGCGACCCGCCTGGCAATTGCTCGCGCATTGCTGCAAACGGATCCAAACCTTCGCGGGGGATTGAAAACTGAAGGCTTGCTTCGACGCGATCCGCGGATGAAGGAGCGAAAGAAATCCGGCCAGCCCGGAGCCCGCAAACGCTTCCAGTTCTCGAAGCGCTAATTTTCTTCTTTGTTTGTAGGGGCAATCGACCCAATCGCCCGCCTCTCTCCTTACTTCGGCTTATTTGGCGTCGGCGCGCCAGTTGAAGGTTGCGGTGGCACGGGTGCTGCAGGCGCCGCTGGAGGTGCGCTAGGTGCAGCGATCAACGGCGGAGCGCCGAGAGCTGCCGGCGACGCGGCTGGAGGTTTGGGTTGCCCCGGCGGTTTCAAAGAACGCAAATGACGCATTGCTTCCGCCGCCCAGACTGTTTCCATCCGATCGTCGCGGGTAGCAGCTGTGTCCATCGGCTGTCCAGGCATCCGGTATTTCGTAAGGATTTCTTCGCAAACCCGGCGCGCGTCTTCGATTCGATTCTTCGCCTTTAACAGCGGAACTTCGGAAATCATTGCGAGCGGCGCGCTATAACTATTTGGATACCGGACCGCGACTTGTTGATAAATCGCGAGCGCTTCGTCGTTCTTGCCCATCGCCTCCAGATTCCCCGCCATCATCAGCTGCGCCGTAGGCGCGAACTCGTGCTCCGGGTTCTTGTCGATGAAGGCCTGCAAAGTGGTGTTCGCCTCAGCGAACTTCTTTTCATTCCTCTGCTTCTCCGCTAGAAGAAGATAGGCGCTCGCGCACGCCGGCGTGCTCGGATAACGCGCAATGACATCCTGATATTCCTGCGCCGTCTTGGCGCTGCCTAACAGTTCCGCAGCCTTCGCATCTCGTTGGTTCGCGTAAAACCGATAGCCGGCATACCCGATCATTGCCAGAATGGCAATCACCAGCGCAGCCGCGATTTCCTTCTGGAATCGCAACCAGAAAACTTGCGCTTCAACGGAAGGGTCGCTGGTTGTTGGCGGGGCTGTCGGCATTACGAGATCGGTCTTATAATCGCGTTTGGGGTCGCGCGAGTTTGCTCTTATGCCACGCGAAGGTTTGGCGCGCAAGTCCTCCGCCCTGAGCGCGAGATCCGACCAGCCAGCCGAGCCGGGCTTAACGCCGCTTGCGTTGGCGTCCGCCTTTTTCCGCTGCTCTTTCGACAGACTCGCCAATTCGTCTTCCGGCGATAAAATTTTGGATATGAATGCCTTCACGAGTTTGCTGCAGGCACTGATCGGACCGGACGGTCAACCGAAGGATTTGACGCTGGTGCAGCTTTGTTTGCGCGCCTTCATTATTTTTGTTCTTGGCCTCGCCATGGTGCGTATCGGAGATCGCCGATCGCTTGCCGAGAAGACCGGCTTTGACACGCTCTTTCTGGTTTTGATGGGCGCCGTTCTGGCCCGCGCGATTAACGGAAGCGCCGCGTTTCTCACCACTGTCGGTTGCGCTTTTTTTCTGATGTTAATCCATCGAATCTTTGCCTTCGTCGCTTGTCGTTCGCATGCCTTCGGCAAGTTAATCAAAGGAAGCGACGTCAAATTGGTCAGTGACGGCAAGGTCGATTGGAAGGCGATGAGACATCATCTCGTATCCAAGCATGACCTTGAAGAAGACTTGCGGCTCTGCGCCGCGACCGAAGACATAGAGAAAGTCAAAACGGCGCGGCTCGAACGTAGCGGTGACATCAGCTTTATCAAAAAGGAGTCGTAGCTCGATTTGATGTTTTTCTGACTTCAACGTTGGACGTTCGGCGTTCGACGTTCGACGTTTGCTTCGTGATCCCGCACGACAAGCTTTTCACTCCCGGGCCAGTTGAAGTTTCGGCCAAGACGATGGCCGCATTTTCCCGGCCAATGATCGGGCATCGCGGTGAAGATTTTAAAAATCTCTACCGGGAGATTCATCCTGGACTGCAAACCCTCTTCGGGACCAAGGAGCCGGTTTTTCTTTCAACGTCATCCGCGTGGGGCGTGATGGAAGCTTCGATCCGGAACCTGGTGGACCGCGGCGCGCTTTGTTGCATGTGCGGTGCGTTTTCCGATAAATGGCTCGATGTCGCGCGACGCTGCGGCAAAAACGCCGAGCCACTTCAGGTCGACTGGGGAAAACACATCGACCCTAAAGATCTAGATCGCGCGCTCGCGTCCGGAAAATTCGACACCGTCACGTTAATTCATAACGAGACCTCCACCGGTGTGATGAATCCGTTGCCGGAGATCTGCTGCACGCTCGCCAAGTATCCTGACATCGTTCTGATTCTCGACACGGTCTCGTCTTTTTCCGGCATGAAGATCGAGATGGACTCCCTCGGGATCGACGTGATGCTTACCGGCTCGCAAAAAGCCCTCGCGTTGCCGCCTGGCTTTTCCTTGTTCTCCGTTTCAGGAAAGGCCTTCGCTCGTGCGGAGAAGCAAAAGGATCGTGGCTACTACTTCGATTTTCTCGAATTCAAAAAACAACAAGCGAACTGGATGACGCCAACGACGCCGAGCATCGGCCACATCTTCGCTCTTCAATCGAAGCTTGAGGAAATTTTCGAAGAAGGGCTGGATGCACGCTACGCGCGACACGCCCGCACCAACGCGCTCGTTCACGAATGGGTGAAACGAACCGGTTTTGATTTCTTTGCAGAAGAAGGATTTCGATCAAAGACGCTAACCTGCGTCGCGAATAACAAGAACATCGACGTTCTCGATCTTGCGCGGCGACTGCGCGAAAAACATCACCTCGTCATCGATCCTGGATACGGCAAACTGCGCGGAAAAACATTTCGCCTTTCCAACATGGGCGACGAAACCGAAGAAACGGTTTCGCACCTGGTCGCGCGTCTGGACGACTGCCTATAGTCAGAACCAGCGTCGGACGCGACGTTTGTAGCTTAAGTATTCCTCTCCGAATTTTCGCTCGAGATACTGCTCTTCCTTTGTGATGACGAAACGATCCGTCAGGACGATCCCGATCGGGACGGCGAGCAGCATCCAGACAGAATTCACAAGGAATGCGACACCGAGTGTCCATAGACCGAATCCCACGTACATCGGGTTTCGACTGAAACGATAGATTCCGTGCGAAACGATCCGCATTGTCGGATTAAAAGGAATCGGGTCCGTCCCCGCGCGACGCTGGGTAAGGAATCCAACAATGTTTAAAGCCAAGCCGGCGGCGATAAGCACCGATCCAATTATCCATCGTACCGGGCGGTAAACGAAACCTGTTGGCGCCAGCTTGTCGGCAACAAAAGCGACGGCCAATGGAAGAACAAACAGGAGCGGCGGAGGAATCACGATGCCGGGTTTGTCTTCTTGAGGTGGGAGCATGGCGGCCATCGAAAAAAAATCTGTGGTGGAGTTGCACTCGTCAATGAGAGAAAAAAGCGAAGGGCGCCCTCGTTTCCGAAGACGCCCTTCATATTTAGATGGCGGTAAGCCGAATTCTGTCGTGGATGATCATTTATCTAAGCGACATACCCGAGGATTAAATCGGACCGGCTGCCCTTCCTCTGTTTTGTCTTGCACCGCATGGGGTTTTTCGTGCCTCGCGGATTGCTCCGCGAGCGGTGAGCTCTTACCTCGCCTTTTCACCCTTGCCTGCGCTTCTTTCAAAGAACCGGCGGTGTCTTTTCTGTGACACTTTCCGTCAACGCCCGCTTTCGCGAACGCCGCCCGCGTATTCTACGCGGCATGCTGCCGTATGGTGTTCGGACTTTCCTCCAGCGAATCCCGCGATTCACCAGCGATCATCTGCCATCGATCGTATTCTAGCACATTCCGGTCTCACTGCATTGGCAGAGAGTCATCAGGGAGATGATCCGCCGATTCCAACCAGGGCGAGACGGGTCCCGTCCTCCGACAGTCGGAGATGCAATGGCCATGAGGCCTTATTGTCGACGTGGTAAGAGCACTTCAAATCACGCGTCTCTGGGTCAAAGCTTTGAATGTAGGTTGTCGGGTACTTTCGCTCCCGTTTGCCGCCCAGCTCGTTAATCCGCGAGACCTCTTCCATCGTCAGACCGCTCCTTTCCGCGTAAAAGGAAATCGGGAACGGGCCAAGATCATTGGGGAAAACCAAGGCAAGATTCTTCCACTTTTCCTGACTCTTCGAAGTTCGAACGAACAGACAAGCCGACGGAGGATCAATCACCACCAGCAGAGGTCCGGCTTGATAAACCTGCGGCTCAACTCCGTCTGACACATCCCCAAACCATTCGATCTCATCCGATCCCGGCGGGCGATATCCGGCACGCTGCGAAAAACCATGTTCGCTCCGGTCGCGCCTGTCTCCGTCGATGATTAAAGTGCCGTGATTCGCCAAAGGTATTTCCCGCCAAAGAACAATCTGCGACTCTTTGTTGAATAGCGACACGCCGACGAACAGTGCGACGACGCCAAGGATCGGCAGCACGACCACAATCCCGGCCACGATAATGCCTATCTTGATTCCGCGAGACATCTGTCGTGCTCAGGACTGCAAGCTTTGTACCATCGAAAGAAATCTCATCGGTTAGTCGACGCCGGGCTTTGCCGACGCCGACCGGCAAGAACAATTTTCAATCGGCGGTGCCTCGGAAGCCACCAGCGAGTTCATCCCAAGTGCTGCTGAAATTTCGCCGCAATATTTTGACCGCACTGTTGCCAATCCTATAGTGAATTTCCCCCGAATGAACTCAACGGAGGACTTACCTATGCCACTTGCAGTTGGAACCAAAGCGCCCGATTTCAATCTCTCGACCAAGACCGCCGACGGCCCCAAGAAAATTAAGTTGAGCGACAATTTCGGAAAGAAGAACGCCGTGCTGCTTTTCTTTCCGATGGCCTTCACCGGCACCTGCACGGAAGAAATGTGTAGCACGACCAGGGAGCTCCCGAGTTACAAGGGAATGAACGCGGTTGTCTACGGCATCAGCGGCGATAATCCATTCGCGCAAGAAGCCTGGGCGAAAAAAGAAAACATCGATGTAACGCTGTTAAGCGACTACGAGCACAAGACCGCCAAAGATTACGGCGTTGTTTACGATTCGTTTCTGCCGCAGATCAATCTCGGCATGGGCGGCGTACCGAAACGTTCCGCGTTCGTGATCGATACAAACGGCGTCATTCAGTACGCCGAGAGTAACGACGACGCGAACCAACTGCCGAACTTCGATAAAATCAAAGCAAGACTGGCGGAGCTAAAGTGAACGACGAATTCAAAACCTTAAAGAAATTCGACGCCGGCCAGGGCCGTGAAGGATTTTTGTTTTCGCTTCCGGCGTTGGAAGAACACGGTGTCGGCAAGATCTCACGCCTGCCTGTAAGTATTCGGATCGTCCTCGAATCGGTCCTGCGCAATTGCGACGGCAAAAAGGTCAGGCGCAAAGACGTTGAGACCCTGGCAAAGTGGAATGCGAAGAAGCCGGCCAATGAAGAAATCCCGTTCGTAGTTGCGCGGATTGTTCTTCAGGATTTCACGGGCGTGCCGTTGGTGGTCGATCTTGCAGCCATGCGCAGCGCGGTAAAAAACGTGGGCGGCGATCCAAAAATCATCGAACCGCTCGTTCCCGTTGATTTGGTTGTCGATCACTCGGTCCAGGTCGACTTCTTTGGCTCGGCGCGTGCGCTCCAATTGAACCTCGACATGGAGTTCAAACGCAATCGCGAGCGCTATCAGTTTTTGAAATGGGGTCAGCAAGCATTCAAGACGTTCCAACTCATTCCACCGGGTATCGGAATCGTTCATCAGGTGAACCTCGAGTATCTGGCCAAGGGAGTTCTCTCCCTGAAGTCAGACGTCGGAGGTCAGAGGTCAGAAATATTCTATCCGGATACTCTCGTTGGCACGGATTCGCATACCACGATGATCAATGGCCTGGGCGTGGTCGGCTGGGGCGTGGGGGGAATTGAAGCCGAAGCCGGAATGCTTGGCCAACCGGTTTACTTTTTGACGCCGGAAGTCGTGGGCGTGCACATGAGTGGAAAGTTACGTGAAGGCGTGACCGCTACCGATCTCGTTCTGCATATCACCGAGATGCTGCGCGCGCAAAAAGTGGTCGGCAAGTTCGTCGAGTTTTACGGCGAAGGCGCGGCCTCGTTGCCGGTACCGGACCGCGCTACCATCGGCAACATGTCGCCCGAGTACGGGGCGACCATGGGATTTTTCCCGATTGATGGTGAATCGGTCGCGTATTTACGCGCGACGGGCCGCACCGATGAGCAATGCGCCGCGTTCGAGAATTATTTCAAAGCTCAAGACATGTTCGGAATACCGCGAAAAGGCGAAATTGATTACAGCGTCGATCTCGAATTAAATCTTGGCGACGTGCAGCCGGCGGTGGCCGGACCGAAACGTCCGCAGGACCGGATCAATTTGCCCGCGCTGGGCGAAACGTTTCGCTCGTTGTTGAAAAAACCGGTTAAGGACGGCGGTTACGGAAAACAAGACGTCGATCTTGACGCGAAACATCTTGTCCAACTGAACGGGAGCGCGCCGCGTGACGAAGATATGCCCAACCTCGAGCCGGGCGAAGAACGCAACAAGGCAGAGATGATAACAAATAGGCCGACACCCGACACCGCACTGGAAATTGAAGGCGCCAGTGCCGATCCGTTTCGTCATGGCCAGAGCGAGATCGGACACGGAACTGTTTTGATCGCCGCGATCACCAGTTGCACGAACACTAGCAATCCGAGCGTGATGCTGGCGGCGGGCTTGCTAGCAAAAAAAGCGGTCGAGCGCGGACTGCGGGTTGATCCGGCGGTGAAAACTTCACTCGCGCCGGGCTCACGCGTCGTGACCGATTATCTCGACAAGACCGGGCTGCAACAATATCTCGACCAGCTCGGATTCAATCTCGTCGGTTACGGCTGCACGACTTGCATCGGAAATTCCGGGCCGCTTCATCCGAATATCGAAAAAGCGATCAACAATTACGATTTGGTCGCGGCATCCGTGCTTTCGGGAAATCGGAACTTCGAAGCGCGCGTCCATCAGAACATCAAAGCGAATTTCCTGATGTCGCCGCCGCTGGTAGTCGCATTCGCGCTCGCTGGGCGTGTCGATGTCGATCTTAGCAAAGAGCCGATCGGCAAAGACAAAGATGGGAAAGAAACGTTCCTGCGCGATCTCTGGCCGTCGCTCACTGAGGTTCGCGATGCGATGCAATCGGCGCTCAAGCCGGAAGTCTTTCGAAAGCTTTATCGCGATTTCGCGGACCAAAACCCGAAGTGGAACGAAATCCCGTCGAGCACCGGCGAAGTTTATCAATGGGACGAGAAGAGCGATTACATTCACGAGCCGCCGTTCTTCACAGATTTCTCGATGAAAGTCGGCAAAATCGAAAACATCCTCAACGCGCGAGCGCTCGGAATTTTCGGCGATTCGGTGACAACCGATCACATTTCGCCCGCGGGTGCCATTAAACCGACCTCGCCTGCCGGGAAGTATCTGGTCTCGCGCGGAATCAAGCCGGAAGATTTTAACAGCTACGGTTCGCGACGCGGTAACGATCTGGTGATGACTCGCGGCACATTCGCAAACGTTCGGATCAAGAACTTGATGGTGCCCGGAACGGAAGGCGGCGTGACGAAATATTTTCCGAATGGCGGCGCTGGCGAAGATATGTCGATCTTCGATGCGGCCATGAAGTATCAGGAACGCAACACGCCCCTCGTGATCCTGACCGGGAGCGAATACGGCACCGGTTCGTCGCGTGACTGGGCGGCGAAGGGAACGCGGTTGCTGGGAGTGAGAGCGGTTGTCGCTACAAGCTTCGAACGAATCCATCGTTCGAATCTGGTTGGCATGGGCGTATTACCGCTGCAATTCCCAGAAGGCACCAACGCCCAGACGCTCGGTCTCGACGGCTCCGAGAAATTTTCGATCACCGGTTTGTCTGACTCGATTCAACCGGGGCAGGACGTGAAACTCGAAATTCACGGCAAGAATAACGAATCGCAGTCGGTTCCCGTGAAACTGCGAATCGATACACCGATCGAAATCGATTATTACCGGCACGGCGGCATTTTGCACTTCGTGTTACGCCAGTTGCTCGCGAAGTAGGACCTGGATTGGCGACCCGTCCGCGATAAACGCGGAACGCGGCGGGACGGTCAACGACTCCGCAAACCGCTCGCCATAAAGCATGGCAACGTTTGGTTTGAATTCAAAACTCTCGGCGTGCCAAACCTTCCAGCGCGGATGCTCGACTCGGTATTCGCTGCAACCGCCACGCACGCTGATGTAGCCCCAGTAGTGCTCGGTGATGAACTCAGCGTGCGAGCCCGCAGGGATTGTTTGGGGTTCGCCGCTCGCCGTGATCTTGAGTGATTCCCATTTCCGGCCGCGCCGCCAGGAATATTCGACGCTTAACTTACGATCAACGTGATCGATCCGATGCTTCATCGGCAGCGCCACATAATTTTCGCCGTAGAAAGTACGGGCAACGAGCGCGATCGCCGGGCGCGGCACCAACTCCCGAACAAAGACAACGCCGCGCCGCCAGGTGTCGGCCGATTTTCTTCGAACGTAAAATCGCAGGTTCACTTCTTCGAAATCGCGATGCAACGGAACGGGCAATCCGAGCAACCGCGTATCGAGAAACAAGAAGCCGACCACACTTAGGAACGTCTCGCCATTTTCGAAATCGACCTCGGTTCCCGGCGGAACAAGTGGCGCGATAATTCTTGGATCGACGACGTAATTCAGCATGGCGAGGTATCGCCAATTCGCGGTCAGGAATGGTCGCACCGCGACAACTTAACATCGCGCTCGGAGAGCGCGATCCACCTTAATGCAAGAGTTTTTCTAGCGCCGGATCCGGCTGAGCACCGAGTGCCATCGCGCGGGCGTAATGGGTTTTGGCTTGCTCGCGCGAAGGTGGCGACGCTGTCGCGTAAATTACCGCAAGATTGAAGTGCGCATCGGCGTAATTCGGATTTTCGTTAAGCGCTTCGAGCAATTCCTTTTCGGCTGCTTCCTGCCAACCTTTCTGGCTGGCGGTGATGCCGAGGTAATTGTGCGCGGTCGAGCTCCTCGGATTGAGGCCGAGAGATTTCGTCAATTCCGTGAGCGCGCTGTCGAATTTCGCCTGGCGGTAATAAACAATTCCGAGCGTCGTGTGCGTGAATTCGTCGTTCGGGGAGAGCGCGACGGCTTTTTTCAAGGTCAACTCCGCGGCCTTGAGTTTGCCGGTCCGGAAATAAACAACCCCAAGATTCGACAGCGAATAAAGATTGTTCGGCGTCTTGGTCAGCATCTCCTGATAAATCTTTTCCGCGGTGCGATATTTCCCTTTGTCGAAACTTTGCTTGGCCTGCCAGGCAAGATCGACAACATCCGGTGGGACGTTCGGTTTGAAAATCGCGGGAATCGTGTAGTCCGATGCAGGTTGCGGCGGTGCGTCCGTCGACATCGTTGTTTCATCAACGGGCGACGGCGCGGACGGAGTCGACGGTTTGGTTGTGTTCTTGGCGAAGGTGAAACTTGCTTTGACCGCGCCCGGATTGTCGTCGGAAATCGAAACGACCGGTTGCCTGAGCAGCGCCAGCTCGTCGGTCGTCAATCGCGCGACTGGTTGGGCGAGCAATTGAATCTGTTGCGTCAACGTTTCCGATTTGATTTGCAACTTGTCGAATTCGGCTAGCATCAGCTTCTTCGCCTGATCGCGCCGCGCCTCTTCCTGGCGCTCACGGACGATGATGTTGCGCAACATCTCGTTTTCCTTGGTTAGCTTGGCCGTTTCTTCCGGAGTCGCGCCGACCAGTTTGACCTGCTCGAGCTGTTTGCTCGCGTCATCGAGCTGTGAGCGCAACTGGGCGACAGTGATCTCGTAATTTTTGTTCTGCTTCTGACTGGCGGCCAACTGCGATTGAAGATCCGTAATTTGTTTCCTTACGTCCGCGAGTTCTTTCTCCCTCTTCGGTTTATCCTCGCCGATCTCGCGAACGGTCTTTTCCGCGTCAGCTAACTTGTGTTTCAGAGCAGAATTTTCGGCGACGAGAACTTCAACCCGTTGCTGAGAGTCCTTTAAACCTTTAAGTTTCACCAGCGCGTCATCGCGTTCCTTGTTCGCGCTTACGACTTTTTGATCTGCTTCAGTTGCGCGCGCATTTGCGTCATCGCGTTCTTTCGCCGCCGCGGCGCGTTGTTGATCGGCAGACGCCACTTTCGAATTCGCGTCGTCCCGTTCCTTTTCCGCGGCAGTGCGACCTTGCTGCGCTGAAGACAGCACTTTCTTTAATTCGGCAATCTCGGATTTGAGCGCTTCCTGCGCCTTGTTGTCCTTCGAGCCCGCGTCCGCGGTCTTTTTCAAAGAAGCCTGCGCTTGCGCCAACTGATCGCTGACCTGCTTCTCGGCCGTCTTCGCCTTGTCCAAATCGCCCTGCGCTTTGTCGAGTTTCGATTTTGTGTCGTCGAGCCGGCTGTTCAACGATTGCTTTTCGGTTTCAGCCGCGCTCATCGCACTGCGCGATTTCTGAAGTTCGGCTTCAAGTTGATCGACGCGATCGCGAAGCTGCTTCGTCGCCTGCTCGATCGCGACTTCGTTTGGCGTGCTGGCTGGCGCCGGTTTAGAAGGCAGAGCTGGCGGAGCGGTTACTATCTTTTCTTTTGCAACTGGAACTGGCAGAGGCGGATTTTGGTGAGGCGCAACCGCGCTTTCGGGATGTGCCGGTTCGGATGAAGCAGCCAAACTTTCCTGGGTTCCGGCCTTATCCTGCACGCGCAGGATGCTTTCGCTCACCTTTCGACCACGATATTCGACGATCGCCGGCTGCCAATCCGGATGCGCCTTGCGCAATTGCTCCAGCAGGGTCCCGGCAAACCGGTATTTGGCGAGAGCGGCTTTAAACTGGTTTTCGTGCTCCAGTTTTTCCCCCTGCTGGGCCGTCATGTAAGCTTTGAGGAAAGCGTCGCTTGGGTCGTCGGCCTGGCCGAGGACAGCGGGCGAGGCAATCCGTAAAAAGAAGGCGGCCAGCAAGATGGAGCCAGTTCTCATGGGGGAACGTAGGGCGCGGATGATAGCAAATGGAGTCCGGGTTGCAACTAAACGATGGGGCATCGATTTCAGATGAAGCGGAGATTGTGCCACGCGGGCGACCATCTGCCGGCGTTTGCAATCGGGCGTCTAAAAACTAGAATCTGATTCCGCGATGGTGGTCGTAGCTCAATGGTAGAGCCCCAGATTGTGGTTCTGGTTGTTGCGGGTTCGAGTCCCGTCGACCACCCCATTTCAGAAGTGATCAGTGACCTGTGACAAGTGAAAAGGGGTTTGTTTCCGAGCTGATCACTGGTCACTATTCACTTCTCACTTCCGCAACGTGTCTGTAGCTCAACTGGATAGAGCATCTGACTTCGGATCAGAAGGTTGGGGGTTCGAATCCCTCCAGGCACGCACTCCTTTCAAACCAACAAAGTTCGCGAGAGGCGGATGACAGCTTCTCATCGCGCGGGTTTGCTGGTCGCTACCGGCGTCGTCGCTGTCGCCGCGTTGTGGTGGAAATGCCGATTCGACCCGGCTATAAACTTTCTGCCAAGCGACAGTCGCGCGGCTTGGATTATTTTTCCCTCTCCAATCCAGGCCGGCGCGCACAGAATTGCGACGCTGGACGCAACGTTTCGGCGTGAATTTCAAATTAGCAGCCTTCCAAAGTCGGCGCAGCTCGAAATCCGGGCGGCGCGACGGACCGCGTTGAAGATCAACGGTAGACCGGTTGATTTCGCACCCCCGAGCAACTGGAAAAGCCTGGTCTCGTTGGACGCCGCAAGTTTTTTGCAAAGCGGCGCGAACAAAATTGAAGCGCGTGTCTTCAATGACGAAGGCCCGCCGTCGCTTTGGCTTCGATTGTCGGCCGATGATTTACAACTGAGCAGCGATGGAAACTGGGAAGCATCGTTCGCCGGGTCAGCCTGGCGGCAGGCGGTCCTTTCCACTGAGCCGAGACATCCGCAGTCGGGAAATTTGCTGGCGGGCGGAGAAAGAATTTTCGCGGTGTTACCGAAAGTTTGGCCGGTTTGGATCGCATTCGCGATCGTGGCCGTTTTGATTGTCGGATTTGGAGATCGCTTGATCGCGTCGATCTCAAAAAATCCTTCGGTCAGAACTGCCATCCTCGCCGGCGTTGCCGGTCTCGCCTGGATCATTTTGTTTTGGACCAACACGCGATTGCTGCCATTTCACTGCGGGTACGATTCCGCCGATCACATTGCTTATATTAAGTACCTCCAGGACCGGCGGACGCTGCCGTTGCCGACCGAAGGGTTCGAAGCTTTTCAACCGCCGCTTTACTACGCCCTGTCGGCGGCCGCTCTTTCAGTCGCCCGATTGACCGTGGACAATCCGGGATCAATCCCGCTGCTGAGAACGCTCACTATGTGCTTTGGAATTGCCCACTTCGTGATCGTTCTTCTTTGCCTGCGCTTGCTCTTTCCAGCACGGCCGCAAGCCCAATTGGTTGGCCTACTGATGGCCGCGTTTCTGCCGATGCAATTATATCTGTCTCATTACGCGACTAACGAAACGCTCGCCGCCGCGCTGGTCAGCCTGTCGATCTACCTTGGTCTTCGCATTTTGAAAAAGAACGCTGCCTCCGTTTGGGAATTCTGCGCACTCGGCTTGTGTGTCGGAGCGGCAATGCTGACCAAGGCGACGGCTCTCCTGCTTATTCCTCCGCTTTTCGGTGCGCTGGTTCTAAAAATGGCGCACGACAAAGTCCGCTTACCTAAAGCGATTTCGACAATTGCCGCAACACTCGTGGCTCTAGTTGCCGTGTGTGGTTGGTATTACTTCTGGATCTGGAAACATTTCGGCACACCGATCGTCGGGAACTGGGAACGCCGCTTTGGATTTAATTGGTGGCAGGACCCGGGATTTCACACCGCCGTTCAGTATTTTCAATTCGGCCGCGCCCTGATCGATCCACTTTTCAGCGGTTACAACAGTTTTGCCGACGGAATTTTTTCCACCTTGTGGGGAGATGCGCTCGGCGGCGGTTTGTCAGACATGCTTTCACGAACGCCGTGGAACTACAATCTGATGGTTGGCGGCTATTGGTTGGCCTTGGTTCCAACTCTTCTTATCCTGGCTGGCGCCGCGATTGCGATCCATAGGCTTGTTCGCCAACCGTCGCCGGAATGGTTTCTCCTGGGCGGTTTTTCCGCGGCGGTTGTGGTCGCACTAGTGTTTATGACGTTGCGAGTCGCGTCCTACGCCCAGGTCAAAGCGTTTTACGGATTATCAACGCTGGTCCCGCTGTGCGCTTTCGCCGCGATGGGTTGGGAAAAACTTCAGCTTACGCCCCGTTTGGTGCGATTAGCTCTCGCATCCTTCCTGGTCGTCTGGGCGTTGAATAGTTTCTTTGCGTTTTGGATTCGTGACTCAGCGATGCAACACATTTACGCCGGCCGCAGACTGGTGCGAGATCGTCAACTGGACGCCGCAACAAACGAAGCCGTGCAGGCGATCAAAAAAGAACCATCGAATTCACTGGCTGAGTGTTTTCTCGCAACAATTTTGGACCAGACCAGCCAAACCAACGAAATGATCGAGCACACAAGGCGTGGCCTTCAAATCGATCCGGCCAACCCTTTTTGCCAAATCCAGAACGCCATCAACATCGCAAACCGTGGCGACGTTCCGCAGGCGATGGCCATCGCGCAACAGATCATTCAGGCTGAGCCGGAAAATACGATCGCCTACGATGTCGGTTTCGCCTGTGCCCGAGAGCTAGGACGAACGGACAAAGCGATCGCGGTTGGACGAGACGCGCTGGCCGTGTCGCCATTTGATGCGGAACTGCATTCGCGTCTGGGGTTGGCGGCTGGTGAGGTGGGAGATTTTTCGATCGCCATCCCGCAGTTCGCCTATTCGCTCGTCTTGCAACCAAACCGATCTGAGATCGAGAAAAAATTGCATCTCGCAGTTGTGTTTGCGGCAAAGGCTGCCAATGCGCCCGACCATTTAACCGCGCTCGCGGCTTCAGCCCCGGAATCGCCCCAATTGTTCGACGAACTCGCCTGGATCTTTGCGACCGATCCAAATCCCTCGGTTCGCAACGGTCCTGAAGCAGTGAAGTTAAGCGAGGAAGCCTGTGCTCTAACCAGGAGCGCGCGTCCGAAGTTTCTTGTCACGTTGGCGGCTGCCTATGGTGAAGTGGGCCGTTTTCCGGATGGAATAGCCGTCGTAGAACAAGCGCTTACGCTCGCCAGAACAGCCGGCGATACTTCAACATCGATGCTTGCCGAAAAATTACTGAACTCTTTGCAAGACCAGCAGCCATATCGAGAGGAGCCAGCCCCATGAAAGCTTCGACAGGCAGAACTGAACTCGACGCCATGATCGTCGAGATCGAGTTGACGTTAGTCAGTATCATTCAGGGCATCGCCCTGACCATTCTGATCGAAAGCTCACGCGATGTGATCACTGAACTAAAATTCATTTATTGGCCCTACGTTCTGGCCGGCCTGCTCGTGATCTTCATCTTCTGGTCGCGGGCGGTCTTGCACATCATCACTTTGATTCGCTGGCCGCTGGAGTTTGGACACAATTTTCTCTACATCGGCTGCGCCCTGGTCGAAGCGGTGTCGTTTGCCCAATTGGCCAACCCGGGAAACTGGTTCACTTTCGGCGCCGCGTTCATTGCCGCAGGCTGGGTACTGTTTTTCTACGATCTGCGCCTGATTCATGCGCGTCAGCGCGACAGCGGAGGTCTGGCGGGCAATCGCCTGTACGACCGCGTAAAACTGGACCAATGGCTCAATCTCGCGTTGCTTCTGCCGGGCGTTTTTATCCTCAACGTTGTCTGCGCGATCTGCATTCGAACGTGGCCCGAAATTTTTCGCCACAACAACGCTCATCTATGGTTGATCGCGGTCCAGATCGTCGGTTTCGCGGGTTATCTGGTCTACGTGGTCCGCTTTTATCTCAATCTCGCCCCACTGATCGCTGACGCGCATCGCGAGTGGCACGGCAGGGGCGACAACCGGGATTGATTCCAAGGATCCCTACAAACCGCTCAGCGCCTGCCGTGCTTTTTCCACATCCGACGGTCGCAGCACGATGATCCCCTTGGGAGAAGTCGCGCCGCTGGCGAAATAGGCGTACTCGACATTGACTTCAGCTCGAGAGAGAGCATCAGCAATTTTTGACAGGACGCCTTGCTCATTCGCCGCGTCGATGAAAAGAACATCATTCTCGAATGCAAGCACGCCGCGCTCGCCTAACAGCATTAGCGCCTTGGTTGGATCGCTTACGATCATTCGGACCACCGCGTGATCGACCGTGTCCGAAACGGTGAGCGCGTGGATGTTAATGCCCGCTTTGGCCAACGCTTCGCACACGCGGGCAAGCGCGCCCGGACGATTTTCAAGAAATATTGCGAGCTGAGTCGTCGTTTCCAGGGAGAGAATCGCCTTCATCGTGAATTCAAAATCGCCCGAGCTGCGCACTCTGACAACCTAACAAATTCAACCTCCGACCGACTCGCCAATGGCTCAGGTCGATGCCATTGTCGACCCGACCATGAACAAATTAGCAGACCTGAGCGCGCCGGATTCGCCGAGACCTCCGGTTACGGTCGGCTTTTTCACTGCGTGCGGAATTGTCATCGCGAACATCATCGGCACCGGCGTTTTCACCAGCCTCGGATTTCAACTCAATGATATTCAATCAGGATTTCCGCTCTTGATGCTTTGGGTTGTTGGCGGAATTGCCGCACTCTGCGGCGCGCTTTGCTATGGCGAATTGAGCGCCGCGCTTCCGCGATCCGGCGGCGAATATCATTTTCTTTCTGAAATCTACCACCCGGCGGTCGGGTTCATGGCAGGATTCGTCTCCGCGACGGTCGGTTTCGCTGCGCCGATCGCGCTCGCTGCAATGGCTTTCGGAAAGTATTTCCACGGCGTCTTCAATTTCGGTTCCCCAGTGGCGCTCTCCTTCGCACTCGTCTGGATCGTCGCCTTCTTTCATCTGGGAAATATTCGGCTCGGCAGCGTGTTCCAGAACCTCTGGACCGTCATAAAAATGCTCCTGATCGCGGTGCTGGTCGTCGCCGGAGTGCTCATCGAACCAAAACAGCCGATTACGTTCTTGCCGCAGCCTGGCGATACGATGTCGATTTTTAGTGGCGCGTTCGCCGTTTCGCTTATTTACGTGATGTATTCCTACTCCGGCTGGAATGCATCCAGCTACATCATCAGCGAAGTAAAACAGCCGGAACGAAATGTTCCGCGCTCATTACTTGCCGGGACGCTCGTCGTTATCGTGACTTATGTTCTGCTTAACGCAGTTTTTCTCATTACTGCCCCACGGTCGGAACTCCGCAGCCAAATCGAAATCGGGCTGATTGCCGGCAAACATATTTTTGGTGAGAACGGCGGTCGCGTCGTCGGGTTGCTCATTTGCCTAGGGCTAATTTCGACCATCAGCTCAATGACGTGGATCGGACCACGCGTAACCATGTCGATGGGTGAAGATCACTGGTTACTGCGTTTTCTGGGCAAAAGAAACCGAGAAGGCCTTCCTTCCAATGCTATAATTCTTCAACTCGGGTTCGTCACACTGCTTTTGCTCACGCAAAGCTTCGAAGCTGTCCTCCAATACACGCAATTTAGTCTCTTGATCTGCTCGCTTCTGGCCGTTGTCGGAGTAGTCGTGCTGCGCGCAACTCGTCCGAATATTTCACGCCCGTATCGCGTCTGGTTATATCCAATGCCGCCACTCATCTTCGCCGCCATCACCGTTTGGATGATGATTTATCTGTTGCGCTCGAAAACGACTGAATCCGTCGCCGGACTGGTAACCGCCGTGGTCGGGTTCCTGCTTTACTTTTGTGCCGGCAAACGAATCAGTCCCCGCCAATGAAAAATTTCCGGCTCGTACGAATCATTCTCGCGACGCTGCCGATCATCGCTCTGTTGTCGAGTACCGCCACGGCCATGAAATGGCCGTGGCAGCGCGATACTCCCACACCGACACCAACCGTCTCGCCAGAACAAATTGAACGGCCGGTGCAGTCAACGGGACCCCCGCCACCGGACGATACTGCCCGTTTTCTCGCCGGCATGCCGCTTCCGAAGAATTCGCCGCTGGCTGCCCTCACGAACGATCCGGCGTGGCAGGAACATTCGGCGAATTTCGAAAAAGCGTTCGCGAAACTGAATACTCGGCAGCTGGCAAAGCTGCACGCCTGGGAAGCGCAATATTTCCCCGAGGCCCAGGAACACATTCCAGTCGCCTATTATATGTTCAGCGGTCCCGATTTTCTCTACGTCGACCAATTCTTCCCAAAAGCCGACGTTTACATTTTGTGTGGGAAAGAGGCGCTCGGCCCCCCTCCTGATCCGTTGCGCGCCGGGAATCTTGCCGCCGCTTTGCACAACCTCGAGGAAGCGATGCATTCCTCGCTTCGTTTTAGTTTCTTCATCACCAAAGACATGAAAGTGGACCTGCAGTCGCAGGAACTAAAAGGCACGATCCCGATCCTCTACGTCTTTCTGGCGCGTGCTGACAAATCAATCAAGGATGTGGCCTACGGTTCGCTCAACGGCAACGGCGACTTTCAGCAAAGCGCGCCCGGTCGAGGTGGTACTCCCGGCGTTCGAATCCAGTACATCGACAATCATTCGGGCCAGGACCAAACCCTCTATTATTTCACCACCGACATTTCCGACGGTGGAATCTCTTCATCGCCCGGCTTCCTCCGATTTTGCGACCGTTTCGGCGGCGGCGGCAGTCTTCTGAAAGCGTCTTCCTATCTGATGTTTGAAAACGGATTCAACCGCATTCGCGGTTTCATTCAGGATCACAGCAAGACCATCGTCCAGGACGATGCCGGCGTTCCGATCTCCTATTTCAACCCCGATAAATGGAACATTCGCGTCTTCGGTAACTACATCGGCCCGATTGAGATTTTCAAGCAACATTACCAGCCAAAACTTGCCGAGCTTTACCAGCAAAGCACTCCACCGCCGCTCGAGTTCAATTTCGGATACCGCTGGAATTACAAGGAAAGTAATCTGACCGTCGCCAGCCGGCTCTAACTATTCCTGGAACCGGCGGAACCAGGAGTAGGGAAAGACGTCGCCCGGGCAATCGGTCGGCCATCGCGGTGGATTGATGTCGCGGTGCGGTTTCACGATCGGCCAATGATCACCGACTTTTCCGCAGCGCTGACGAAGGTAGCGAATTAGTTCTTCACAACAATCAAGCTGGGCCCGGGTCGGTTGATCGCGATTGAAATCGCCGACCAGGCAAATTCCGAGGGCAATGTTGTTCAAGTAATCGCTATGGACGTGGCCGCCATTGATTTGCCGGCGCCAGCGATCGCCGATTTCGACCTGGCCATTGCCGGTCGAAGTGCCATTGCCGATCACGAAATGATAAGCGAGTCCGTTTTGCATCCGGCGAAAATGCCGGTGGTAATAATCGAACGCAGCGGCATTACCCTGACGCGTTCCGCTGTTGTGCACGACGATATATTGCCAGCGACCACGCGCGACCGGGGCGCGATCGATTTGATTTCGAACCGACGCCGTTAAATAACGATAACCTGCGCCGCTGCTCGTGCTTTGTCCGCCGCCAAACAGCCGGGCCCAAAATCCGCGGGGTTTTTCATAGCCATACTTTTGGATTGTTAATTGCTCCGGCTCTTGAACCGGCGCGACAGGTACAGCCAGGGCAGGCTTCGCTCTCGGCACAGGCGATGGCGGCGCGGTCGGGCTCGGAACAGCAACGGCACGTGGCGGTGCAGCAGTCGCCCGCGCTTCCGGAGTTTCGGAAGGTCTCGCTGAACCCTTCTTCTTTTTCGGACTGGGCGATTTTTCCGGAGTCGGTTTCTTTTTCTTCTTTGCTTTTAGCGACGCTTCTTTCGCCGCGGATTTCTTCGGCTTTGGGTGTGCCGTTGCTTCGGGCGTCTCGCTCGGCCTGGGCGACGCTTCTGATTCCTCAGCTGGAGATTTCTTTGCTTTCGGCTTTTTCTTCGGTGACGAAGACGGTGATTCCGCCTTCTTCTTCTTGTGCGGCGATGTTTTTGAGTTCGGTGTCGGCGCCGGCGACTTCTCGCTGGACGATGGATCGACTGCCCGAGCCTTCAGAATTGGTTTGCCTTCGTCTGTTTGCTGCGCTTGAGAGACGAAGACGGCGATGAGCGCGCTGAGCGCGAACAGAGTTGTCAGCCAGACCCGCGAGCGAACCACTGTGCGCAGCGTAACAGACTGTTTCGCGCGATCAACCGATCAAAACTGAATCACGCGGGCTGAACCGCGGCTTCGGAAGCTTCGATTCTGCGGTCACGCTCCCGTTCCCGGCGAAGAATCGCATTTAATTTCCCGCCGAGGAGAAGGAATAGACAAGTCAGATACATCCAGGTCAGCAAAATGATAATCGACGCCAGCGCCAGATAAGTCGCGTCGTAGCGGCTGTAGCGGGCGACATACAACTGAAACAATTTCGTCACCGTGATCCAGCCGATCGAGAAAAAGAGCGCGCCCGGCATGGCTTGCCGGATGGTCAGATAATTTTCCGGCGTGAGCAGATACAAAATAAGGGCCAGGATGACGAGTGCGATAAGCGTCAGCGGCAGGTTCAGGGCTGTGACCCACTGTTGAAGCGGAATCGATAGTTGAAAATTAACTTCGGCGACACCGGCCAGAGTTTCGCCAAAGACAATGGCGTTGAAGCAAAAGAGGATGATGATGCCGAACCAGAAGAGCAGCAAAAACGAAATGATGTACTTCGACCACCAGTTGCGCGGCTCGGTGACCCCGTAAGTGTGGCTCAGCGCCCGCGAAATCGTCGCGATGAAAAGCGTGCCCAAATAAATCCCAAGAAAGATACCAGTATTTGCCAACCAACCGTTCGAGCCGGTCGCAACTACGTTCGCAACAGCGCCGTCAAGAATGTCCTGCACTTTCGGATCCGGAGGCAGAAAACTTTTCACTAGGGCGAAAATACCATGCAAGTTTGCAGGATCGGTTCCAAACAAACCGAGCAAGTGCCAGAGAAAGAGCAGCACAAATGGCAACGCGAGTATAAGTTGATATGCCATTTGCGACGCCAAACCCGTTGTGTTGTCGGTCGCGGTCTCCCAGATCAACCGTCGAAAAACTCGCCAGCTCGTGCGCAATATTTTCACGTTTCTCAGAGTTTACTTTGCCGAGTGGAAATTTCCATTAAACTTCCACGTGCTTCAACTGCTGCCGCTGCAGTGTTCGCCTAACGAATCGTGAAAAGAATTTTGATCCTCACCGCCGGTTTTGGGGAGGGTCACAATAGCGCCGCGCGCGGTGTCCGGGCCGGCCTGGCGCGGGTCGCGCCGAAGGTCGAAGTCGAGCTGCGCGATCTTTTTCCGGAAACGTTCGGCGTCTTCAACGAAGTGGTCCGGCGCGCCTACCTGACCCTGATCAACCGCTGGCCCCGATCGTGGCGCTACGTTTATGACTGGCTCGATCGCAAAAAAGATTTCGAGCAAACGTTCCAAAAGTTCCGCGGCCTGAAAAAGAATCTCGGGCGCTTGCTCGATCGCTTTCAGCCGGACGTCGTCGTGTCGACCTTTCCGCCGTACCCTTACCTGTTGCACCAAATTCTCGGCAACGATCGCCCGGGAAAGAATGTCGCAATTGTGACCGACTCGATCACTGTTAATGCGATCTGGTATCACGCTCCCGCGGACTACTTCGTGGTTGCGAACGAACAGAGCGCCGCTGTCGTCCGCGAAAAGGGTGTCACGCCGGAAAAAATCAAGGTGTTCGGTTTTCCAGTCAGCCCGCGCTTCGCTGATTTTGGCAAAGACCGGCAGTTGCCAGACGGCGCTGCACCCCGCGTGCTTTACGTCATTAACGCCGGTACATCGCGCGCCCCCGACCTCGTTCGAAGACTTCTCGAACTGAATATTCAGCTGACCGTGACCGTTGGCCGCAACGACAAGCTTGGGCGCGCAATCGAAGCTGCTGCAAAGAGTCGCAAGCTCGACATTTATGGGTGGACTGACGAAATGCCGCGGTTGCTTTGCGAGAATCACGTTCTGATCGGCAAAGCCGGAGGCGCGACCGTTCAGGAAACGATTGCCGCGGCGTGCCCAATGATCATCAATCACGTGGTTTCCGGCCAGGAAGAGGGCAACGCGCAACTCATTCTCGAAACCAAATCGGGAACGATCGCCCTTTCCAACGACCAAGTTTTCTCGCAAGTACAGAGTGCGTTTGCCAACGGCGCCAAACAGTGGCGGGAATGGTCTGCCAATATTTCGACCCTCAGCCGGCCGCGCGCTTCACTCGATATCGCTGAGTTTCTGCTCTCGCTTTAAGCGCGAAAGACTTCCGCACCACCAACGAAGGTCCGAACCACTTCCAATTCGGAAGAAATGACGACGAGATCGGCGTGGCCGCCGATTTTGAATTGTCCTTTGTTCTCAAACCTATGGCGAACGCCGGCGTATCTGTCGCCATCACGATCGCTTCGTGCAATGGCACGCCGACCGTGATGACCATCGTCCGGACGAGATCAATCATGCGCGACGCGCTGCCGGCAAGAGCAGAGCGATCTGCCAGCAAACAAACGCCGTCTTCGATCACGCATTTCGTTCCGTAAAGAGAAAACTTGGAGCCGTTCGGCAAGCCAGCGCCAGCGGTCGCGTCCGTGACCAGGCAAACACCGGTAAAACTTTTCGCGCGATACAACATTTTCATCAACGTCGGCGAAACGTGATGACCATCGGCGATCAGCTCGCAAATGATCTCCGGTTGACTCATCGCGAATTCGAGCAGACCGGCGACGCGATCAATCCCGCGTCGCCTCGTGGTAGACATGCAATTGAACGTGTGCGTCACGCTACGCATTCCATGTTCGAACGCCTCGCGCGCATCGTCTTCCCACGCATCGCTGTGGCCGCCGGTGACGCTGACACCGTTTTCGCGAAGCCTGTCAATGAGTTCAATCGCGCCCGGCAGCTCAGGCGCAATCGTCATTCGCCTGATGACATCGCAGTGTTCAAGCAACGGTGCGTACGCCTTGGGCGTCGGCTTGCGCATCAAATTCGCGCGTTGCGCGCCGGCCTTCGCTTTCGATAAGAACGGCCCTTCCACGTGCACGCCGGCAATTTGTTTGCTCGACGATCGACCCGCCTTCGCCGAGCCGCCAGCGGACAGGCATTCACGCACTGCCTCCACCACACCAACAATTGTTTTGGTGGGCGCCGTCGCAGTTGTGAGGAGGAGAGAAGTCGTGCCTCCGGCCGCGTGATAATCGCAGATAGCGTCAAAGGCATCGGGGGTCGCTTCCATAGCGTCGCGGCCCATCGCGCCATGAACGTGAAGATCGATAAAACCCGGCGCGAGATAGTTGCCTTGAAGATCCACAATTTGTTCGCCCATCGCCGGACCTTGCGCACGAATCGCGGTGATCAATCCTTCTTCGACGAGCAAGTCGAGTCCATCGCAAACGCCGTTCGGAAATATCAACCGCCCGTTCTTGAAGATCATCGAGGGAGTCTAAGCAATCCGGCCGCCCGCGTGAACACTTCATCTGCGAATCCAAGAGCCTTCTTGAATTGAAAATCGCGCTCGATGGGGTTGCCGATCTTTTGAATCCGCCAGAACGATTCTCGATCAAGCGAGCGATTCAGCCAAAGCCGGTGACCGAGCACCGGCACGGGAAAATCACTACCGTGGAGAAGGCGCGACTCGATCTCCGCCAGGCGACAATCCCTTAAATGGGCGCAACGGTTCAATGACACCATCGCGCTGATGTCGCCATAGAGATTCGGAAATTCACGCAGCATCGCGGCCCAATCGTCGAAATAATCTCGGTCGAAAGCTCCGCTGCTCGTGCCGCAGTGGGCAGCGATTACAGTGACGCCACATTCCAGTGGCGTTCGCAACAGGCGCGGATCGGCAAATTTATCGTTTACGATCGGTACCGTGTGCTCTCCGCCCGTATGGGCAAGCAACGGTAAGCCCGCCTCAACCATCTTTTTCCAGAACGGAATGTAACGCGCGTCCGACGGATCGATGTTCTGGCAATTTGGCAAACATTTCATCATAGCTGCTCCGTTAGCGATGCAGCGCTCAAGCTCATCGAGCGCATCTCGCCGCGCGGGATGAATTGAAACACCGGCGACAAATTCCGGACGTTGACGCGCAAGACTTAGCACGACGTCGTTTGGCACGAACATCGAACCCAAATCGGGGCGCGGCGTTCCGTCCAGATCGTGAACTCGCTCGTGGGCAAGCAATACCACAGCATCGAGCGACGATTCGCGGACCAGTTCGAGCAAATGCCCGGCATAAATCTTTTCGAGATCGCCTTCGAGTGTCCCTGAGGGCATTCCAAGTTGGCGCAACATGAAACCGGCAAGCGCGCGATGCCATCCTTTCAGGCGCAACCAGCCGCCTGAGCCGGAAAGGCCGTTGCCGACCATGTGAACGTGCATGTCGATTCGCACGGGGAACTGATTGCGTTTGCCCGCGCAAAAGTCCATTTTCTCAAGCTACGATGGATTTCGATTCGACGTCGTGATCGAGCAATTACGTCGCCGATTTCGTGGCGCGCAGTGTGGCGGGCGAGGACGTGACAGCAAGCGTTTCCCACTACAACCAACAGTATCCGATCATGTATCGGTCGTGGTTCGAGACACTGTTCAAGGACAAGTATTACTACATTGCCGACGCGGAACTCATGTCGGCTGCGTTCCTGCTCGATGTTGCGTCGTACTACTTCGGGCTCGTGATTCGAGCATACCGCGATCCGGAGCGCGCATTTCTCGAGCTGCCGTTCCAGGGACGAACCGGAGGAATCGCAGCAAGGGTGATGCGATTTTACAATCGCCGGCTGGTCGCATTGGCGAAACGCCGCCTCGCCACGGGACGCTTTGGCAGGCACAATTCCGGCTGGCGCGAATTGTATGATGGATTCGTTCCGGATTTTCGCGTAACGGAATTGCTACGAAAGGGATTATTCCGCTGGTGGAAAGCCGAACTCACGAACCTTCGACTGATGTTTGTGTCGTTAACAACGACGCCGGCGAAGGAAAACTCCGCGATCACGCCGGCGCGAGCCTGACCGGACCAGACTGGCACTGGTGGCGCGACTTCGGGGTTCACGGGATTTTTTGGCGACGATTTGTTGACTGGGGAGTTCGCAATCTTCCCGCGATCGCGCATAGGCCGCTCATTTGGGCCGCGGCCTGTCTGTTTTTCTTTTTCGCAGCACCGGCGCGCAAAGCGCTCTTGCGAAACCTGCGCCTCGTTCAGCCGGATTCGTGGAGAATCGCAAATTACTTTCGCGTGGTTCGAGTGTTCGCCCATTTCGGTTGGTCGCTCACCGATGCAGCGACCTATCGACTCAAGAAGGGCCGATTTCGATACGAAATCGAGGGCGGCAGATTTCTCGACAAACTGGGATCTACCAAAGGCGGAATCGTTCTGACTGCGCACATGGGCAATTACGATTTGGGCGCAGCGTTGTTTGCAGAGCGATTCGATCGCCCAATCCGAATGGTCCGTGCGCCGGAACCGGATGGGCTCGCAGCTCAACATGTCGATCTGGCTTTGCAGGAGTCGACTGCGGGTGCAGTTAAAGTCGGTTACAGCAACGATGGGACCGCACTCGCGTTCGATTTGCTGAGTGCGCTGCGCGCAGGCGAAATCATTTCCAT
>Ga0210405_10001631_pt1 | contig 24929 bp, 20 predicted proteins | sample IncBWH11MmetaG_FD_155492 | JGI IMG/M metagenome (GOLD analysis project Ga0210405, IMG submission 155492) | Forest soil microbial communities from Barre Woods Harvard Forest LTER site, Petersham, Massachusetts, United States - Inc-BW-H-11-M | ecosystem: Environmental > Terrestrial > Soil >... | reverse complement strand
CGGAGGGGGCGGAAACGGATCCGGCGTGATCTGGTCCAGCGAAGGAGTGATCGTGACGAACGCCCATGTCGTGCATGGTTCGAACGTAGGCGTCCAGCTTTGGGACGGGCGGGAGTTCGACGCATCAGTCACTGCGCGCGATCCACGGCGCGATCTGGCCGCGCTTCGAATCAGCGCGAACTCACTACCCGCGGCGTGTCCGGCGGACTCATCGCAACTGCGTCCTGGTGAGCTCGCCATTGCCATAGGCAATCCGCTCGGATTTGTCGGCGCGCTAACAACCGGAGTGATCCATGCCATCGGCCCGTTGCGCGCGCTCGGCTCCCAAACCTGGGTGCAAGCCAGTGTGCGGCTTGCACCTGGTAATTCCGGCGGGCCGTTGGCTGACGCCCGGGGTCACGTGATCGGCATCAATACCATGGTTGCCGGACGCCTCGCGCTTGCCATTCCAAGCAACGCAGTACGAGATTTTCTTGCCGCCGGACCACGCAGCGCTTGGCTTGGCGTTACCGTCCATCCCGTGCGTTTGCCTCGTGCCAACGGCAAGTTCGGACTGGTCTTGCTCGAAGTCGAGCCGGGCAGTCCGGCTGCACAGGCCTCGCTCATGGCCGGAGACATTTTGCTGGGCACGGACGAAAAGCCTTTTCAATCGGTCGACGATCTTTCGAGGGCGATGGATGGACAAGGACTCCGTCTGCTGCGTCTCGAATTCGTTCGCGGCGACTACTCACGCGTCCGGCGGGTAACCGTGCAGTTGGGAGTTTCGACCTATCGAAAGGACAGTATCGCCGCGTGATTCGCGTTTTTATCGTCGCAGCTTCGCCGCTGATTCGCGGGGGCTTGCAAAGCATGTTGGCAGAGAGCCGCTTCGACATCGTAGGGAGCGCCGCGGATCTCGATTACATCTCGGGCCAGCTCATCGATGTTGAACCGGACGTTGTTTTGCTTGAAGCCGCTACGGACGCTCACGAAGAGTTGTTGAATGTGCTTGAGGACGCGGAAGTCGCCCAGGAGTACGCCGTCGTCGTGTTGTCGGAGCAGCCAAAGGTGGATTGGCTCTCCAAGGCGCTTCGCGCCGGAGTGCGCGCCGTCTTGCCCCGCGACGCGTCTCCAGAACAACTCCGCGCTGCTCTCGAAGCCGCTGCGGCGGGGCTGGTCGTCGTTCATCCCTCCGAAGTCAGCGCCGTTCTCCCTGCACCCGCTGCGTTGTCCGCTCCAATCCCCGAGCTTCCGGAGCCACTCACGCCGCGCGAACGCGAAGTGCTCCAGATGATCTCCGCCGGACTCGGCAACAAGGAAATTGCCGCCAAATTGTCGATCTCCGAGCACACCGTAAAATTCCACGTGGCTTCCATCTTGGGAAAACTCGGCGCTTCCACCCGCACCGAAGCCGTCTCCATAGGAATTCGCCACGGTCTCGTCCTGCTCTAGTCCAAATCTCTCGCAAACAATGCGTGAACTGGAAATTGACTCGCCAACATAAGCGCAGTGAACGGACAGTGGGTCGGTTGTAGGGGCGCAGCATGCTGCGCCCCTGCTCGGCGAGACCGCGCCATCGTCGCCTTCGCAATTTTCTTTCCCGGCTTAGGGATGATAAATTTGTTCTTCCATGCGCACGCTCGAACAGACCACACAGGAAGTCCTCGACCTGGCGGCAAAGCATTTCCAACTGCCTGCGGGAACACTCGCGCCGGGAGATGATTTCTTCAAAAAACTCGGCATCGACAGCCTCCAGACGCTCGAGATGCTCTCGCGCCTCGAAAATCATTTCGGCATCGAGCTGCCCGACTACGAAGTCCAAGGCGTCAGCGACTTCAGGACTCTGGCCGAACGGATTCAGTCCCGCCTGTAATGCTGGACCTCTCCAAATATCAATCCATTGGCGAAGCGCTGCGGGATGCGCTGGAGCAGTTCTCGAACGAAGTGTGCCTGATCGAAGCCGATCGCGAACGCGAAAAGGAACGGTTGACGTACAGCGATTTCAAGGAACGCGCGCATCCGCTTGCGAAAGCTCTACAGGGAACCGGTTTTTCGGCTGGGGACCGCGCCAGCATCATCATGACGAATCAGTCCAAGTGGCTGATCTCCGCGTACGCGATTTTCTTTGCGGGTGGAGTTCTTGTTCCACTGGATTACAAGCTTACGCCCGACGAGCAATGGCAATTGCTCAAGCATTCTGGCGCCTCCGTTCTCATAACCGAATATCCGATCTGGCGGCAACTTTGCGCCTCCAGCGGCCGCGCTGCTGCCACCAACGTTCGGACCGTGCTGGTCACCGAGGCGCCCGCCAACACCGAACTCTCCGGCGCACAGCGCTGGCAAGAATTTCACGGCACAAGCGAACCCGATTTTGTCGCGCGCAAACGTGCGGACACCGCGTGCATTGTCTACTCCTCCGGGACCGGAGGTCGGCCGAAGGGCTGCATGATGACGCACGAAAATTATCTGGAGCAGTGCGTCGCGCTCACGTCGATTTATCCGTTCTGGCCGGGCGTGCGCTACCTCAGTATTTTGCCGACGAATCACGCCATCGATTTCATGGTCGGATTTTTCGGGCCGTTCACGTGCGGCGCGACGGTCGTGCATTTGCGCACGTTGCGTCCCGAATACGTGCGCGAAGCTTTTCCGAAATACAAAATTACTTATGTGAGTCTCGTTCCTCTCGTTTTGAAAAACTTGCAGAAAGGCTTGCAGGCGCGCTTCGATGCGCTGCCGCCGGGCAAACGCAAAGTCTTCAATGCGCTCGTCCGAATTAACAAGGCACTCACCAAGAGCCAACCGCGCCTCGGCCTCAGCCGCCTCTTGCTCAAGCAAGTTCATGCAGCGTTTGGCGGAGAGCTTCGCACCATCATCGTCGGCGGCGCTTTCACCGAACCGCAAACTCTCCAATTTTTCTACGACCTCGGGATTCCCGTCGCCAACGGATACGGCTTGACCGAAGCTGGCACGGCTATCACCGTCAACGATTTGAAACCGTTTCGCGCGGATACGGTTGGGAAGCCGCTGCCCGGCATGGAAGTACGTATCGTGAATCCTGCTGCCGACGGCGTTGGCGAAGTTGCAGTCCGCAGCAAAACCATGATGGCGGGCTACTTGAATGAACCCGAACTCACCGCGGAAACGATTGTCGACGGCTGGCTGATGACCGGCGACCTCGGGCGCTTCGACGGCGCGGGCCATTTGCAGCTCGCGGGCCGCAAGAAAAATATGATCGTCACCGAAGAGGGAAAAAATATTTATCCCGAGGACATCGAGACTGTTTTCGAGAGCCTCCCTGTAAAAGAATTTTGCATTTTCGCGGCCAACTACATCTGGCCAAAACGTTCGATGACCGGCGAAAAACTTGTGCTGGTCCTCCATCTCGAGCCAGGACAGCAGTTCGCCGAAGAACTTCGCCGCGACATCAACGCGCGCAACAATCGCCTGCTAAACTACAAGCGCATCCACGGGGTGGTTCTGCTGGACGAGGACTTTCCCCGGACGGCTTCTCTCAAGATCAAACGCAACGTTCTGGCGGAACGCCTTGGGAAGCTGGACAGCGCGTCCGCGATTCTACCGTTGTGAAGTCGGCTTGAAAAAATAGCGCTGGCCGGAAGTTAGAGTTTGGGATAGCACGCACTCCTCATGGACCGATTTTTCGCCATCGTCAACCCCGCCGCCGGTGGCGGCCGCTCCGCGAAACTCGCGGGGCCTGCTCTGGCGCGTTTACGCGAGCACGGGTTGAAGGTCGACGTCATCGCTTCGACGGCCCAGGGCCACGCGGTGCAACTTGCGCGCGAGGCTTACGATCAAGGTTACCGGCGCTTTCTCGCGGCCGGCGGTGATGGCACGGCTCACGAAATCCTCAACGGCGTTTTTGCGGGACGCAGCGCGGTGCAGCGCGTCGCCCTGGGATTCCTGCCGCTGGGCACCGGCAATTCCTTTCTCCGTGATTTTGCGAAGGACGGCGAAGCGGCTTCGATGCAGGCGCTGCTCGAGGGCCGCACGCGCACGGTCGATCTTTTGCGGCTGACGCACGCCGCCGGCGAAATCTACTCCTTCAATCTTCTGAGTGTCGGCTTTACGGCGGACGTCGCTGCCCTGACGAATCGCATGTTCAAGCCGCTGGGCGATCTCGGTTATTTGCTGGGCGTTTTCGTGCGGGTGGTGCAGTTGCGCAGGCGATCCATGGCGCTGCGCTGCGATGAGGATCGGGAGTGGGAAGAAGGGCGTTCTCTTTTCCTGTCGTTTAACAACAGCAAGTACACGGGCGGGACAATGCTCATCGCGCCGAATGCGGACCCTACCGACGGGCTCATAGAATTTGTGCGCTGGGGCCCGATCGGCCGGTTGGCGTTGCTGCGTACATTGCCGCGTCTATACGACGGTTCGCATATAAAGCATCCGCTGGCTTCGCGGCGCGCGGTACGCCACGTCGAATTCAGAGATGCTGAGCCCGTGGACGTCATGATTGACGGCGAAGTGGCCACACTAACATGCCGTTCGCTCGACGTTGTTCCCGGAGCCGTGGATATCTTCATATGAAGAAAACCTGGCTGGCGATGCGCAGCGCCATTCTTTGGATTTTGAGCGGACTGCATTTTTTCATCGTTGCGCCGACGCTGGTGTTCCTGGGGATTTTTCTCGATCCGCGCAAACATGACTGGCTCCAGCGCGGCTTGTGCAGACGCGTCGTTTTTTTGTCGGGCGCTCGAATTAAAGTGATCCGTTCGGCCGGCTTTGACGCCAGCCGGACGTGCTTTTTCTTCGTCAATCACGTCAACCTGTTCGATCCGTTCATGCTTTACTGCGCCATCCCGCAGTTTGTGCGCGGATGGGAGCTGGAATCGCACTTCAAGATTCCGGCGTATGGCTGGCTGATGAAGCGGTTCGGGAACGTACCGGTTCCGGATGTGCGGCGGCCTTCGGATTTGAAGCGCATGTGGCGGCTGACGCAAGACGCGGTTACCGGCGGTACCAGCCTGATTATTTTTCCAGAAGCCAAGCGGACGCGCGACGGGCATGTGGATCAATTCCAGGACGGCGGCTTCCGGGTGGCGCAGCAACTCGGGATTCCCATCGTTCCGGTGAGCCTGGTGGGATCGTTCGCGCATCACCGGACGGGCCACTGGATGCTGTGGCCGGCAAAAGTTACGGTTTATCTGCATGACACCATCGAGACCAAAGGCATGACAAAAGAAGATGTACCGGCGCTGCGCGAACTCGTTCGCGAAATCATAGCTGCACCCGTGGAAGAGGATTTGCGACACGCGGGGAGTCGGTAGGGGCCCCCCCCAGTTTTTTGCAAGTGTTGCATCTACAGGGCTTAACTGAGATTTAGTTGAGCCGTAAGTCTTTTGCTTGCAACACTTGCGGGGAGCTGCATAAGTGTTGCAGATAAAGGATTTAGAATCTGAGTACGTTGGAACGTCCCGACCAGGTCGGGATCTCCGCTCCCAAAAGCCACGGTAGCTTCGATTGGAAGGTTGAATGTTAGAACGTTGAAAGCCTAGAAAGGCCCCCCTCCCCGTGTCTTTGTAACGATATGAAACGACAGAGTTTAAGTGGTGGGGGTCTGCAAACGAAATGATTCCATGGGAGTTACGGCGGAAGCGCAAAGGTATTGGAGGAGTTAGAAGGACCGCGTGGCGGGAGGACATGGGCTTACCAGGGCGGGAAGAATCTTGCCGACATAACCAAACCACCATAGCATATTGGTACTGTTTGTCAATGATTATTCTAAGTGTTTTGGGTTCTGCGGGATAGCCGGAGTCTGGGCAAGTGGCGTCGTAAAAAACGAATTCAAATCCTACACGCTAGGAAAGGAAAGAATATCCTACCTTTGCAGAAGACCGCAAAGGTAGGCCACGCGAACCGTGTTAGCGAGCTTCAAGGTTGCGCCACACGTCCGGAAACACAAAGAGCGAAATTAGCAGAGCCGCTGCAACGAATGAACACAAGGCCAGCTTGCACATAGAAACTCCTTCAGCCCAGGGGAACGGGTCGGGCTCACGAAGCTCGAAATGTCGAGGAGCTACGGGCTATTTCACTACGACTTTCACGCGCATCCAGGGATGAATGCAGCACTGAAAAAGATGTTCGCCTTTCGAAAGACCGGTGATCTGGGTATGGCTGCCTTGAAGGATTCGCGTCCTGGCCACCGCGAGGTTGGAAAAGCCGTCGGCACATTCGGAAACCGTGTTCTCCCCTGGTGCATTAAGCACCGGCAGAAAGCCGCCGCCGAACTGCTCCACTTCGGTAAAGGTGTGAGGCTCGCCGCCTTGGTCGACTACGTCAAGAATCGCTCCTTTCTTCATGTGGACGGTGTCAGGTTCGAAGTCCCAGCCCGGGTCCGGGGTTCCAGCTTTTGCCTTTGCAAATAGGTCGGTCAATTTCGTGGTTGCTCCAAGCGCGACGTTCTTGCAGAAATCGGGCCCCAGCGCGGCATTGAAGGTGGTTGGATCGCATTCGTCCAAGGCCACGACCTGTGCAACACTTGGCGGATTATCTTGCTCAAGCTCATCCGCCGCGCCAGCTAATATCAAACCGCCGGTGAACATCAAACCACCAGCGAGCAAACCGAACTTCCCTAAAGATGTTTTCACCATGGTTCTCCCTCTCTCAGAGTTGTTGAGGTTTTTCCCCTCTGTCTTCTAACAGCGCAAAACAGCGAGCGTTTTAATCATCCGCGCATGAAATAAATTTGCGGAGACTGGAGGGTTTCCTAACCTGCTGATTTGCACGGCTTTTCGCATTTGACAGGGACTTAAGAACCGCTAGGCTACGCCCGCAAGGACGTTTCCCATTCCAGAGAACCCCTGTGGAGCACGAGCCTCCAAGCGAGGTCACGCAGTTGTTGCAGGTATGGCGGAGCGGTGACCGAAAGGCACTCGACGCGCTGCTTCCCTTGGTCTACAAAGAATTGCGGCGTCTGGCCCACTTTCAACTGCGGAACGAACGGCCAAACCACACCTTGCAGAGCGCCGCGCTGGTTCATGAGGCGTATTTTCGACTGGTCGGGATGAGCCGTCTGCAGTGGGAGAGCCGCACTCATTTCTTTGCCATAGCCGCCCAGCTTATGCGCCAGATTCTTGTCGACTATGCACGCCGCCGCGGCGCAGCGAAGCGCGGGACTAATGTCTGCAAACTCTCCCTCGACGAAGGGGCGAAGGCGTCCTCCCGAAAAGACGTAGAAGTCGTAGCCCTCGATGATGCTCTTATAGGTCTTGCCAAAATCGACCCACGTCAGAGCCGAGTTGTAGAATTGCGCTTCTTTGCCGGGCTCTCCTTGGAGCAGATTTCTGAGGTACTGGAAATTGCTCCGGCAACGGTGCAACGGGATTGGACGGCAGCTCGGGCATGGCTACATCGAGAGATCTCCAGGAATTGCCGTGTATGAGTACCGAGCGCTGGGAGCGAACCAAGCAGGTCTTGGAGGAAGCGCTGCGGATATCGCCCGAGCGGCGGCAAGCCTATCTGGACTTGGTTTGCGGCGCGGATATCGAGATGCGCGCCGAAGTAGAATCGCTGATGGCGTCGCACGAAGAAGCAGGCAGCGCGTTTCTCGCCGCAGGCGCTCCGGAACTTCTGGAAATTACTTCGTCAGGAAGACCTCCCGAGCTACCCCTGAACCGCGTCATCGGACACTATAGGCTGGTCGAAGAAGCCGGACGGGGCGGGATGGGCGTGGTGTACAAGGCCGAGGATACCCATCTGCATCGCTTCGTGGCCTTGAAGTTTCTTCCTGAGCGCGTGGTACAGGATTCCGTGGCTTTGGCGCGATTTCGCCGCGAGGCCGAAGCCGCCTCCGCCCTGAACCATCCGAATATCGTTACCATTTATGAGCTCGGACAGGACGGTTCCACCCACTACATCGCGATGGAACTGGTGGAGGGAAAGACGCTGCGCAAGCTGCTTGCCGGCGGCGCGCTGCCAATACGAAACGCAATTGAAATCGCGGCGCAGGTTGCAGAGGGGCTGGCCAAGGCTCATGAAGCGGGCATCGCGCATAGGGACTTAAAGCCTGAAAACCTGATGGTCTCTCAAGATGGGTTCGTCAAAATTCTCGACTTTGGCCTGGCGAAGCTCATGTCGGCCAGCGAAAAGCTGTCGGATATGTGCACTCCGTCCACGTGGGAGACTGGACCGGGTGTGGTTCTAGGAACGCTGGGATACATGTCACCGGAGCAGGCCAGCGGCGATCAGTTGGATTTCCGATCAGACCAGTTCTCGTTCGGCCTGGTGCTCTACGAGATGGTGACCGGAAAGCACGCCTTTCGGAGAAGCACAGCAGCAGAGACACTAGTGGCCATTCTCCGGGAACAGCCCGAGCCGATCGGAGTGCAAAACCCCGACGCCCCCGCTCCGCTACGTTGGGCAATCGAGAGATGTCTGGCAAAAGATCCCAACAAGCGTTACCTCTCTACGCGAGATCTCGCACGGGAACTTGCGGCCATTCGCGAGCGCTTCTCGGAGAGACCAGTTGAACAGATGGATGCTCGCCCGACCAATATTCCTGTGCAGCGGACCGGGTTTGTGGGGCGAGAAAAGGAAGTCGCGGCCGCCAAGGAACTCCTGTTGCGTCAGGATGTACGCCTGGTCACGATCACTGGTCCAGGTGGGATCGGCAAAACGCGTCTTGCAGTGGAAGTTGCGAGCGGCCTTATCGAGCGGTTTGCGGGTGGGATCCATTTTGTAGCGCTCTCCCCCCTAAGCGACGCGAGCTTGATCGCTTCCGTGATCGTTCAGACGTTAGGGATACGGGAGGCGGGAGGTCAGTCACCGCTCGAAATACTCAAGGAGAATTTACAGGATTCATTGCGCGCGCCAATGGTGCTCCTGCTGGACAATTTCGAACACCTGATACAGGCGGCACCTACCGTGGCAGAGCTCCTGGTCATGGGTCCCAATCTTAAAATCCTAGTAACGAGCCGCGCTGCGCTGCACGTGTACGGAGAACATGAATTTCCGGTACCGCCGCTGGCGCTGCCGGATCCGCGGTCCAACCCTCCGGTTGTTGAGGTTCTGTCGCAGTATCCTGCGGTCGCGCTATTCGTGCAACGCGCGGCCGCTGCCAAGCCAGATTTTGAACTTAACCGGGAAAACGCGGCGGCCGTCACCGAGATTTGCGCCCGGTTGGATGGTCTGCCTCTCGCAATCGAGCTGGCGGCCGCCCGGGTCAAAGTTCTTTCGCCCACTTCCATGCTGACACGGCTGGCGAGCCGGTTGCAGCTATTGACTGGCGGCGCACGCGACTTGCCGACAAGGCAACAGACTCTTCGGGGCGCAATCGACTGGAGCTACGACCTTCTGAACGCAGCGGAGCAAAAGCTTTTCAGGCGACTTTCGGTCTTCGTGGGCGGTGGTACTCTGGAGGCGATAGAAGCTGTATGCAACACGAAAAACGACCTTGGATTGGATCTGCTCGATGGGGTGGCTTCGATCGTGGATAAGAGTCTGGTGCAACAGGTTGATCAACCTCAAAGAGAATTGCACTTTTCGATGCTCGAGACGATTCGCGAATATGCACTGGACAAATTGACCGCAAGCGGGGAAGAGGAACTGACGAAGCGCGCCCACGCCGCATACTACCTTGTATTGGCAGAAGAGGGAGCTTCAAATGAAGCTGGCGCAGAGAGTTCGGAATGGCTGAATTGCCTCGAAGCTGAACACAATAATCTCCTTTCCGCGCTCGATTGGTTGACGGACACCGGGAATGCAGATTGGGCACTGCGCCTGGGAACAGCTCTCTTTCGTTTTTGGGAGACCCGCGAATATCTCACGGAAGGACGGGATCGGCTGCGCAAGATCCTCAACCTGGAAAGAGCGGGGGAACCAAATGAAGCACGAGCACGAGCGCTTTTTGCTGTGGGCGTTTTAGCAGCCTCGCAAGGAGACTACACTGCCGCGGACACGCTCATTGAGGAGAGTTTGCAGATCGCTCGTAAATTGGGGGACGAACGAAGCGTTGCGGTTTGTCTGAACGCTCTGGCGGTCCATGCCCGCGACCGCGGTGATGTTGCCGTTGCGCACTCTCTGTTGGAAGAAAGCCTTTTGCTTTGGAGAGATTTGGGCGATCAGAAGGCTGTCGCTCGTTCTCTCAGTAACCTAGCGAATGTCGTCAAATTGCAGGGTGACTATGACCGCGTGAGCTCCCTATACGCGGAGTGCCTCTCAATTTTCCGAGGCCTGGGAGATCGGACAGGCGTCGCCTGGTCTCTAAACTATCAGGGGGATGTCGTGCGCGACCAGGGTGACTCCGCAGCCGCGCGAAGATTGTACGAACAGGGCCTGACAATTTTCCGGGAACTCGGTGACCGCTGGGGTATTGCCGGCACACTGGCGGACCTGGGAAGCTTGGCAAAGGAACAGGGGAATTATCCCGGAGCGCACTCTCTGTATCGGGAAAGCATAAAAATTTTCCAGGAACTGGAACATAAACGGGGAATTGCCCGCGTGCTGGAGTGTTTCGCTTGCTCAGCGGCGGAACAACTCGAAGCAGAGCGTTCGCTACGGCTGGCGGGCACAGCGGCGGCGCTGCGACGAAACATTGGTGCTCCGCTCACGCCCGCGGAACAGGCCAAGCTGGAATCCACCCTTGACTTGGCACGGCAGGTAGTGACCAACACGGCAGGCGCGACGGCTTGGTTAGAGGGCTGGGCCATGCCGGTCGAAAAAGCTGTTGAGGAGGTGCTGATGTCACATTCCGCGGCTCGCTCGGTTACGGCCACGGGACCAGACGCCCCAGCCATATAACTTGTGTCCAACAGCTCAGGCCGCTTGCGCGGCGCATTTCAATCCACACTCATTCTGCAGTTGTTGGGTCGATCATTCTGCGGACTGCGGAGATGCGATTCGCAGGGAACCCTCCCCTTCGTGCGTGTTCCCTGAGCGCCGCCTCGTCTGGAGCGAGGTAGACGCAGTAAAGCTTGTCGCCGGTTACGTAGCTATGGAGCCACTGAATCTCGGGACCCATAACCCTGAGAACGCTGATCGACTTTTGGGAGATTTCCTGCAATTGGGCATCGGATAGATTCCCGGCTCCCGGTATTTCGCGTTCGATGACGAATTTTGGCATGGGCGGACCCCCAATGCGCACATGCTAACAAGCAGATGGGGCGGTTACAAGACCGCTTCGCCGCAGCTGCCCGGTCAACGAAAATGGCCGAGAAGGAAAGAATGAGGTCACCATGGATCTTCGATCGCTTCAGAAGCCGCTGAAAGAGCAATACCGCAAAGACCCAAATTGCTCGCTAATCACGCTCCGCGCGAAAGGCGCGCAGACGGATGTTCCGATTACCTGCAAAGTTGATATCGGGCGAGCCATCTACAATGCCGAGGCCCACAAGGGGGTCGGAGGCGGAGGCACCGGCGCCTGTTCCGGAGACCTTTTGCTTGGGGCTCTGGCGGCTTGCGCACAGATCACCTGTCAGATGGTCGCTGCGGCTATGGGCATACCAACCGAACGTATTGAGGTCACCGTGGAGGGAGACTTGGATCTTCGAGGCACTCTTGGTATATCAAAAGACGTGCCCGTCGGATTTGAGAACGTTCGTCTTCGTTTTGATGTTGCTGCGCATAAAGCAACTCCCGAACAACTGCGTGGATTGCGCGAAAAGACGGAGCAATATTGTGTAGTGATGCAAACGTTGCTCCGACCGCCGGCACTCGGCACCGAGTGGGTTGGGGCAAGATGAAACAGTAATACGAATTCAAGCTTGGAAATACGGAGCCCAACTCGACTCGTTGCGCTCTGACTGGCGCTTTCAAGACCTGGTGCGCCGCGTCGGCTTCCCTCACTGAATGGTATTCGCAAAGATTCTGCGGGCTAGAACGAGAGCTTGATGCCAGGGAGGATGCGGCCGGCGCGGGTTTCCTGCCAGGTGAAATAGATGCGGTGGATGACGGTGAGGGTGGAAACGACGGCGATGACCCAGAGGACGGGGCCCATGCGATTGAAGATGCCGCCGATGATGAGCAGGACGAGGCGCTCGGGGCGCTCCATGAAACCGACTTTACACAAGGGGATGAGGGACTCGGCGCGTGCGCGGGCATAACTGACCATTACGGAGCCGGCGGTGGCGACGGCAGCGAGGATGACGTAAGGAGTGCGGCCGCTGACGGAATAGTAGACGAGGAGGCCCATGTAGAGGGCCATGTCGGCATACCGGTCGAGGGTGGAATCGTAGAAAGCGCCGAAAGCGGTGACGCGGCTCTGGCGACGCGCCACTTGGCCATCCAAAATGTCCAGGAAGCCTGCGAAGAAAATGATCAAGGCGCCGGTGAAAAAGCTGCCGACGGCAAAGAAAGCGGCGGCGATAAAATTCACTACCAGCCCGAGAAAGGTGAGGAGATTGGGATTGATTCCGGTGGCGGCGATGGCGCCAACAATTCTGTCCAGCAGCCATTTGCTGCCGGTTCCAATTGCCCCGGATAATGTAGCCATAAGCGCCTAATAGTGTCTCAGAATCGCGGCGGATTCGCGAAATCAAAAGAGGATTTCGGACGCCGGCTCTGATCTTGCGCCGAACTGCCGAGGAGACAGTTGCTTTTTGTGACCACGCCGTGCACGTTTTTGTCACAATATCTGCGAGGTCAAATCCATGCACGAGAATCGCCAATATTTCCGGCTTGCCGCCGGCGGAACATTAGCGAGCGTTTTGCTTGCGATTGCCGGGGCTTGGGCACAGTCCGGTGCGCCGAAAGCTCCGGCGGCTCCGGCGGGGCACAAGCTTGCGGAGGAAGAGTACAAGAATATTCAGGCCCTCAAGGGAATTCCGGCCGAGCAGGTGATTCCCTCGATGCAATTTATGGCCGCCGCGCTGGGCGTAGAATGCGAGTACTGCCACGTGGCACATGCGAACGAAAAGGACGACAAGAAAGCCAAGGTTACGGCGCGCAAAATGATCGGCATGATGATGGCGATCAACAGGGAAAACTTCGATGGCCATCGAGAAGTGACCTGCTATTCGTGCCACCGCGGCTCGACGGAGCCCGTAAGCACACCAGTTATCACGGACGAAGAACGACGGCCGGCAGACGAGGACGGAAAAAAGGCCGACGAGGCAAGAGCATCTTTACCGAGGGCGGAGCAACTTCTGGACAAATATCTTGCAGCTGTGGGCGGGGTGGATGCGCTGCAGAAAATCACAAGCCGGGTCCAAAAGGGAACGCTTACCGCCTTCGGCGGGCAGCATTTTCCAGTCGATGTCTACTCGAAAGCTCCCGACAAGCGCGCCTCGGTCATGCATCTCCAGGGTGGGGACAGCGTCACGGCGTTTGATGGAAAACAGGGATGGCTCAGTGTCCCCGGGCGCGTGCACGTGATGTCAGCGGCGGAGCATGACGCCGCACGGATCGATGCGGATCTTTACCTGCCGGCGCACCTGAAGACGCTCTACGCGAAATTCAGCGTGGATATTGGTGAAAAGATCGATGGTCATGACACGTACATGGTCGTGGGGCGCAACGAGGGCCAACCGCCGCTGCGATTGTATCTGGACAAGGAGTCGGGCTTGCTGCTGCGTGTCGTCCAGTACGCGGAAACTCCGCTCGGCCGTAACCCTGCGCAGATCGACTATACGGATTATCGCGACGTGAATGGCGTGAAGGTGCCGTTCCGCTGGACGCTGGCGCGACCGGGCAACCGATTCACCATCCAGGTCGAGCAAGTTGAGCAAAACATTCCCGTGGACGACTCCAAATTCGCTCCGCCGCCACCGTCCGCCGCACCGAAACCTTCCGCTCCTTAGATCACATTTTGTGGGGTGCGACATCCTAATTCTTGCGAGACTCGGAGTGTCTGGGTAGCCGCGAATTTGCTATGAGATGAAGATGAGGTTCAATTTCAGGAGGAATGGTGGGCCTGGGTGGACTTGAACCACCGACCTCGCCCTTATCAGGGGCGCGCTCTAGCCACCTGAGCTACAGGCCCTAAAACCGCGAGTGAACCGCTACAAGTATCGCATTGTACGGTGGTTTAGCGTTTTTCGCAATTGTGAGAAATCTCTGCTTTGGTACAAGACAGCAACTTCTCCGGTCCACTTACTGTGCACGAACTCGGAATCAGAGTTCCGCCTATCGCGGAGGGTTCAGTCCGCGCAGCGTCAAGATGTACTGGCTCAGCCAGGAAGTGCAGTGTTTTGGCGTACATCCGATCAACAAACAGAACCACAATGCGGGTCCTCGAAGATAAACTCCTAAAAAGGAACGAGCCCTACAGTAGGGAATTGAGCTTAGAACGATGCCGAGATCAAGGCCACCTGAGCCTATAACTCAAAACAATTCTCGGCCTGCTTCCCTCATCGGCTCGAAATTCCATTGAATCCGGTCGACCGCGATCGGGAGTACCGACCGTCTAACTTCCAGATTGCCGACCATCCGCCCAAAGTCCGACCTGTCGCTTCCTAACCAAAGTTCAGATTGGCTTCGCTGAAAGCCATGCTGCCGCAGTCAAACACACCGTAATCAGGGTTGAGAAAACGAGGGGGGTGGTGAAGGCGTATCTCCAGGTCAACGCTGTGATTGCCACAAAGCAAATGGCGAGCGCCCACGCAATGCTGCGCACGCGCGCCAAAGTTTCTGCCGGAAGTCCCCCCAACAGCCACGCTAATACCGCCGCGAACAAAAGAAACACGGAGAAGAAAAGCCCGAACGCGCTGAAGAAGTCCCAATATGTCCGGGTAAACCCTTGCGCGTCAAAGTGGACGGAGCGCATTAACCCAAGAACCGCGTCCGCTCCCCATTCCGGATTATTCTGGCGAAACCCAAACGTATGTCCGGCGGCATATAGCAGCAGAAGAACAGCTCCGATTCGATAAAAAATTGGCGCTTTCATGTACTTCCTCCTTAACTTTCTCCGCGACAATCTACCACATCAATCCACGAGGTCTGGCGCTTGCGGCCGCCCCGAGGGGTTCGCGGGGAATCTGAAGCCTTATTCGGCTAGAGGAAAGTTGCCGACGATTTGCCCAGAAAGTTCATCTTATGGCTCCCACATTGATGTTCTTGCCTCTCAGTTGTTGAGGGACCTACCTGAAATCTGTCCGTTAAGGGGCAGACCGGAATACCCAATCTGAGTTTGGTGGGCCACCGCGAGTTGTAGTGCTTTTCTAATAGCCGCAATAACGAATTCCGGCTGTTCCCGAGCTATGCCATGAGTAGCAGTCTCGCTGACCATGCGAACGCTGTTTGTGGAGAGCATAGTCAACTCATCTTGCAAACGCATCCACTTCTCGTTCATCGGTCCAGTTTCCTTTTCACCCGCGGGAAAGAACTTATCGAAGCTACGACCGGCACTGACCACGACAAGAGGCAAATCTCCGAAGGAATGAGTTTCGCCAGCCTGCTGGGCGCTTGCGAAGGCGCCTCTCATCTCATTGTGAAACGCCGCGAAGGTTTGCGTTCTCGCCTGAGTTGCGACAAATGCTCGCCGCACTGCCGGCGATAAGTCTTCTCCCCTATCCATCGGCAAGAGCCGGAAAAACCCGATTCGACTGAGCCAGATCCCTACCCTGAGCTGTTGTTGTGCTTGCAGCGCAAGGGCCTTCGCCCGAGGCAATTCATCCCACTGGCGCTCGTGCGCCGATTCGACGAGCACGACCGCCGCCACGTCTCGGCGGTATTTTTCCACGAAAAGGCGGGTCACGTATCCGCCGTAGGACTCTCCCACGAGAACGTACGGTCCGTGCTCGACGGCTTTCTCCAGCAACACATGAAGCTCGTCTGCCGCCTGGCTAGCCGTTGGAGTGGAGACGCCCGAATCGCTCCATCCATAGCCGCCGCGATCGTAGGTACAGATGCGAGTGTCCTGCGCGAGCGCGCCCTGAATCTTGCTCCACTGAAGAGACCACACTCCGACGCCGGGATTGACGACGATGATTGGATTCCCGCGACCCTGGCAGTACAGGTGGAGGCGGTATCCACCTACATCGATGCGGCGTCCAGGAGGAGGAAAAGAATTCGAATCGAAGTGGGACGCAATTGCTTGATAAACCGCACCAAAGCACACCACCGCAACGACGAGTGATGTGCCAAGAATGAAGCTGCGTTTGATCCATTTCCACAATCGTTGCACGCGTCACCTCAACCCGGTCGATGCGACTGATCCAGCCTGAAGATTAAGCACCGCGCACCTCCTGCATTTTTCCTTGGCGATCTGACAGAATTCGCCTGATGCCGATCCACTGGCCCAATGTGAAGCACAGAACGATCATCGCAACGATACCCACGACCAGTTTTCCCGCTCTAGTCAGATCAGTGAAAGCAACCACTGGAAGACTCGCTATCACCCATGCGAGGTCCATCCCAACAGCCAGTCGAGCGTCGAGGAGTTTGATCTGGTTTCGGACAGCACAGACGAGCAGCCAAATGGCGAAGAGGGCAAGTGCGAAGGCAAGAGATAATGGATTGAACTTCGGCGGAATGCCCAACAATCGTACGAGTTGGTGCTGCCAACCAACGATGATCATCGATGAAAGAAAAGAAAAACCAGCGTTGGCGACGAGTGCTTTCCGCAACAACCGCTGACTTGGGGACGCGAGATTCATCTTCTCCTCCCGGTTTCAGGCCTTGCGATTGTTTCCCTGGCGATACGATCGTTGATCGCTGCCTTTGCGCGCGCAAAAGCAGCTCTTTCATCGAACAGCTTGAAGGCCCAATTCGCTTCCTGAACGAAGGCATGGAGTTCAAACACAAGCTGCCGCGGACTAGCCCTCTTTGAGAGTTGCTTGAGTTTTTGTGCTTTGCGCACTTCATCCTCAAGGGCGGTAACCCAGGCTCGGGTGAGCTCCACAATCTTTTTCCTGACAACGCCCGGGCGGCTGTCGAATTCTGCTGAGGCGGCAGCGAAGAAACATCCGCCCCGGAATACAATTCGCTCGACATAGGAGAGCCATCCGTCGAGGAAAGCAGAGAGCCGCGAAATTCCTGGCGCGTGTTTCAGAGCTGGTGCGACGATCTCGGCCAGAAAGATTTCCTTGGCCGCGTTTACCGTGGCCAATTGCAACTCCTCCTTCGAACCGAAGTGAGCAAAGACCCCCGTTTTGCTCATCTCCAACTCGGAAGCAAGCCGTCCAATGGATAGTCCTTCTAGACCTTCGGCCGAGGCGATATCCACGGCGCGTTTCAAAATCTCAGCGCGCGTCCTTGCCGCCCGGCTTCTCTGATAGAGAACTGTGGGGGCCGTTGCCATAGAACGGTCGTACTATATAGTACGGTCGTTCTATCCGTCAAGAGAAAACTCCCGGCATTCTTCGAGGTCGCCTCAATTGGACTATAACGCGCATCCCGGAGAAATGAATCGCGCAAGGCGGGCCAAACGTCCCGACCCGGGAACTGGGCCACGATCGGTCAAGTGACTATCGGCCTTTGATTAGTCCCGAGTTACGGGCAAACCGGAAGTAATTCTACTTGCCTGATTCGCACGGCTTACCGGACATGTCCGGTTACCGCGTTAATCAGGACTTAGTGCAGTCGCTCTTGGCTAGGCGAATGGTTCCTAAAACCTACTTAAGCTGACGTACAGCTTCCGCCATCAGAAGCCTAGCGAAATGATCCTCTTTCTGCTGTTCCAACGCCTTGTCCTCTTCCATGGTTGGCTTCAATGCCGGTTTAGCCCTTGGTTTGCGAAGATCCTTTTCGAAACGTGCTGCGATATCAGATTTTAGCTGTTCAAGATAGCCCGATTTCATGGTTTCCCCCTAAGTAAAATCGGCGTCTTACATCTTTGCATGTAGACATTTGCAGCATCGATTTTCCAAACGGACAGATGTGTCCGATCCGGTACCGGGCTTTAGTTCAGGTCTTCGGTATGAAAAGCAGTGTCTCCAAATTGTGCCCACGATTTTTGAATGTATGAATTCTGTGGCTTCTACGACTTCGAAAAATCAACGACTTACGTGTTCGCAATGTTCCGTGGTCAGACCTGGCGCGCCTTCCTTTTCTATTTGCGCGCGTTTTATGCGGCTTTTTGATGCTGCTTGGGACCATGAAATCTGCTACTGCGCCCATTTTTGTCCTTAAATTTATACGTCAGCGTCCAGTAACCGCCGCGTTAATCAGGCACCAGTTCCATGGGTGCCCAAACGAACGGGTCCTCCTGTACCAGCGCGCACCGTTCGAATCCCGTTCCTAAGACCAGTATACAGCGTCGTGCCATTCCGCAATCCTGTGGACCAATCCCGGGGGGGACATTGGGGGCTTCCGCCTCTATGTAATGCTCCGTTGCGCTAAGGTGTGAATATGATGCGTTTCCATTCACTTCGTCCTGCGGTCTTGTTCGGTTTGCTCGCGCTTGCGCTGCTGGCAAACGGGAAGAACCCTATTGCCACGGCGCAACTGGCGCCTCCGGCATCCCCGAGCGTCGCTCTGAGCGTCTCGCCGGCTTCCGCCCAAGCGGGCCAACAGGTCACGCTCACGTGGTCGTCGACGAACGCCACATCCATCACATTGGAGCCCTCGGTGGGCCCGGTGGCAGCGCAGGGTTCTACGACAGTGAGGCCTTCACAATCGACCACTTATACCGTCACCGCCAGGGGTCCGGGCGGCTCGGCCCATTCCAGCGCCAAAGTCAATGTCACACCCGCGCCCCCTCAGGCTGCGGTCCAGAAGCCTTCCCGGGAAGACATCTCGTCCGACCAACAGCAAATGAGGGGCCTCGACGAACAGATCCAAGAGATCAAGTCAGACTCCCTCCGCATGTCGGCAGAGCTGAGCCAGCTGGAGGAGAAACTGCTGTACCCGTCAGGAACACAGGTCGCAATCTTCGTCGAGATCGCCAAGGGCGACACGATGCGCCTCGACGCCGTGCGGCTCCAGATCGACGGCCAACTCGTGGCGCACTACATCTACAGCGCTAAAGAGCTCCAGGCCCTCCGCAAGGGCGGCGTGCAACGGATCTACGTCGGCAACGTTGCGACCGGGGATCACAAGCTGGACGTGCTTGTCGACGGCAAGCTTGAGGGCGGCGCGGACTTCAGCCGCACGGGACAGTTTACTTTTCGCAAGGAAGTGAAGCCAAGGCTGGTCGGACTGACTCTGACGGGACCGCGTTCCGGCAACACTCCGATCACGCTTGGGGATTGGTAATCCATGCGAGCGACTCGCCAACTCGTCGGACTCGTTCTGGTCTTGGGACTTGCTGCCCGTCCGGCCACGTGCGGCGACTTGAAGGACCTCTATTTCGGCGAGGCGCTCTACCACGCATACCAAGGTCAGTATTTCGATGCACTCCAACGGCTCGACACCGAACTCGCCCAGTACCACGTTCTGGACGAACCCAAACTCGATACGCTTCACTATCACATCAACGATGCCGAATTCTCGGTCGGCGACTTTGAGCTCGACTATCGCATGCACCAGCGCGCGGGGCGCGCCATTAAGGCAGTGCTCGAAGGTGCCGTCGATGAGGCGGTACGAAACGAGGCCGCGTTCAGGCTCGCCCGCATCCACTTCCAGAAGGGTCAATTCGATGATGCGTTGCAGGCGCTAGCACGGATCAAAGGCACGGTGCCTGAGGAGATCAAGGGTGATCTCGAGTTCCTGCGGGCGAACGTCTATATGGCGACAGGCCAGCCGAGCGAGGCTGTTAAGGTGCTCTCGCAGCTAAGGAGCAATGAGCGCCTGGCCGGGTTTGTTGCCTACAACCTTAGCATCGCGCTGTTGCAAGACGGTCGAACTCAGGAAGCGATCGAGCAACTGGACAAGGCCGGGCAGCTTCCGGCCGATGATCCAGCCACTCTCGCGATCCGCGACAAGTCGAACCTGGTGCTGGGCACCATGTTGTTCGAATCTGGCAATTTTGAGCGGGCCAGGCAGTCACTGGACCGCGTGCATCTTGAGGGACCGTTCTCGAACCAGGCTCTGCTGCGGGCAGGCTGGGCTGAGGACTCGGCCCAGCAGTATGACCGCGCGCTAGTGCCGTGGAACATCCTGGTGGGTCGTGAGCCGACGGATGCCGCAGTTCAGGAAGTCATTCTTGCCGTACCGCATGCGTACGCCAGCTTGAAGCTTCACGGTCGCGCCGCGCTTCTGTACGGTCGCGCGCTCGAGCTGTTCAGCAACCAGATCGAGAGAGTCGACGCTTCGATCCGCAGCATCAGGGAGGGGCAGTTTCTCAATGCGCTGATCCGCGAGGAGAGCCGGGAGGACGAAACCTGGGTCATCCGCCTACGCAATTTGCCCGATGCGCCGGAAACTTACTACCTGATGGAGTTGATGGCGTCTCACGACTTCCAAACCGCATTGCACAACTACCTCGACCTCGAGGACCTGCGGTCGAGGTTTATTGCCTGGAAGACCAGTCTCGATGCCTTCGACGACATCATCCGGTTGCGCGGACAGAACTACAAGCCGCTGCTGCCGGAAGTCGACGCGCAGTTCCGGGAGCTGGATTCGCGGATGCGCCTGCGCCTCGAGCAGCGCAAGCACCTCGCCGAACGCCTGCAGGCCATCCTGACCGCGCCGCGGCCGGCTTATCTGGCGACTGCAGAGGAGCAAATCGCTGGCGAACGCATCGCACTCATCGAGAAGCGGCTCGGCAACTCTAACGACCCCGAATCGCTCGCACTTCGGCAACGCGCGGTACGCCTGCGCGGCGCGCTCACTTGGCGGTTGGAAACCGAGTACAACGACCGGTTGACCGCGGCATATGTTCACCTGAACGAACTGAAAGCACCTCTCGACGCTCTCACTCGGCAGTATGACGCTTTCGTTGGGACGAGGCAGGCAGCGACGCACAGTTACGTCGGATACGACGTCCAGATTGCACGGCTCCGCGAGCGCGTCGGCGACGCATTGCAGCGTGTCGATATGTTGATAGCACGGCAGGGACACATGATCGAGACCGTCGCCATCAACCAGCTCGAGGCCCGCCGGGAACGCTTAGCCGTCCAGCAGACCGAGGCGCGTTTCGGCGTCGCTGATAGCTACGATCGAGCCGCGCGCGCCCCGTCCGACGCGGGGGGACAGTGATGCGTCGCCTCGCCATTCCGATCCTGACCGTGCCGGTTTTCATGGTCGGCTGCGCCGCGCGTCCCATCAAGCCAGTGGGGACGGTCGGGACGCTGGCAACGCTGCGGAACGTGCGTCCGGACGTGCAGGACGTGAAGGTCGAACAGGGCCTCGATCAGGCCATGCAGCACTATCGGCGCTTCCTCGAGGAGGCACCGGAGACCGCGATGACTCCGGAGGCGATGCGGCGTCTCGCGGACCTGCAACTCGAAAAGCAATTCGGGATACGCGCGGGCAATGCCAAGCCGCGCGAAATGGCCGCTCCGAAGCCCGCCCCGATACTCGCGGGCTCGCGGGCCGGCAGTCCTAATCCGGCCGCGGCAGCTGCTAGCGCAAGTTTGCGGGAATCCGACCAGGATTTCGAGCGACGCACGACCGCGGAGGCCGGAATCCTGGCGGGCAGCAACGCTGGCGCTTCGACGACTGACGCGGTACGCGCCGGCGCAGATCCCGAAGGTCCACTCGAGGCGATCTCTCTCTACAATCGGCTGCTCACCGAGTACCCCAGTTACAAGAACAGCGACCAAGTCCTCTATCAGATGGCGCGGGCGTACGACGAGCTCGGCCGCACCGACGAGGCCATCGAGACTATGGAGCGCCTAATCCATACGAATCCGCATTCCTCGCACCTCGACGAAGCGCACTTCAGGCGGGGCGAGTACTTCTTCACGCGCAGACGCTTCCGCGACGCCGAGAGCGCCTATTCGGGCATCGTCAAACTGGGCCCCGCCTCCGAGTTCTACGAGCTCGCTCTCTACAAGCTCGGATGGACGTTCTACAAGCAGGAATTCTACGAGGAGGCCGTGCAAAAGTATATTGGCCTGCTCGACTACAAAGTAACGATCGGTTACGACTTCGATCAGAAACATGATGAGGACAACGATCGGCGTGTTGCGGATACGTTCCGGGTGATCAGCCTGAGCTTCAGCAACCTCGGCGGGCCGGAGACCGTGCCGGAATACTTCTCCAAGTTCGGGAATCGCTCCTATGAGGACCGCATTTACTCCAGTCTTGGTGAGCACTATCTCGGCAAGCTCCGCTACGACGACGCGGCGAAGACGTACAAAGGTTTCGTAGCGCTTTATCCGTTCCACCGCGCCGCGCCACGGTTCAGCATGCGCGTCGTGGATACCTTCACCCAGGGCGGGTTCCCCAAGCTGGTACTGGAGTCGAAGCGTGAGTTCGCCTCCAAGTATGGCCTCAAGGCCGAATACTGGCGACATTTCAAACCGGAAGAGTCGCCGGAAGTACTGGCCTACCTCAAGACGAACCTGAAAGACCTCGCGACGCATTATCACGCCCAGTATCAGAACGCAAACGAAGCGGGCGAGAAGCTCACGAATTATCGCGAGGCAAGCCAATGGTACGGCGCCTACCTCGAGTCCTTTCCGAAGGAGGCTGATTCGGCATCCGTCAACTATCAGCTTGCGGACCTGCTTTTGGAGAACAAGGATTTCGGCGAGGCGGCCAAACAGTATGAGCGCACCGCTTACGGATACCCGCAGCATCCGCAGTCGGCAGCCGCAGGATACGCCGCGATCTATGCATACCGCGAGCAGCTGAAGGTTGCCGACAAGAAGCAGCAGGACGCTGTCAAGCACGATACAGTCGCAAGCTCGCTCAAATTTGCCGACGCATTCCCGCAGGACGAACATGCGGCGGCGGTCCTCGGAGCGGCCGCCGATGACATGTACGAGATGAAGAACTACAAGGCTGCCATCGAGGCCGACCAGCGCGTCATCGACAAGTACCCGGGCGCAGCGGCGTCGATTCGGCGTTCCGCGTGGATTGTAGTTGCGCATGGCTCGTTCGAGCTCGCCGAGTACCCGCAGGCCGAGCACGCCTACACCCAGGTGCTGGCGGTCACGCCGCAGACCGACGAGTCGCGCGCAGCGCTCGTCGAAAACCTTGCCGCCTCGATTTACAAACAGGGTGAGCTCGCAAACGAAGCGAAGGATTATCGCGCGGCCGCCGACCACTTCCTCAGGATTCGCACAGCGGCTCCTACGTCAACTATCCGTGCGACGGCTGAGTACGACGCGGGAGCCGCGCTAATCCGGATGCAGGACTGGAAGGCGGCGGTGGATGTGCTTGAAGCGTTTCGCACTACCTTCCCGGAAAACAAACTGCAGCTCGAGGCCACCAAACAAATCGCTTACGCCTACCGGCAGAACGGCGAGCTAGCGCACGCCGCCAGCGAATACGACCGCATCGCATCCCAGTCCAACGATCCGGCGTTACGCAGCGAGGCGCTGCTCGATGCGGGAGAGCTCTACGCGCAATCCAATTCCCAAGATCGCGCCCTGGATGCATACAAGCGGTACGTTAAAGAGTTTCCCAAGCCGGTAGAGACGGCCATCGAGACCCGGCTCAAGATCGCCGAGATGTACAAGACCGCGCACGACGAAACACTCTATCACCAGCAGCTGGAAGAAATCGTAAGCGTCGACGCGGGCGCCGGGTCGGAAAGGACCGGCCGGACCCGGACGGTTGCGGCACGTTCGGCCCTCGTTCTCGCGGAGCAGCTCTATGGGAATTTCGTCGTCGTGAAGCTGCGGCAACCCTTCGAGACCAGCCTCCAGGATAAGAAGCAGCGCATGGATGCCACGATTGCGGCCATGGGCCGGCTGGTGGATTACGGAATCGACGAGGTTACAGCGGCAGCGACGTATTACATCGCCGAGACCTACTCCAATTTCAGTCGCTCGCTGATCGAGTCGGAGCGGCCGGACGACTTGAAACCAGAGGATCTGGAGGAGTTCAAGAACAAGCTCGATGAGGCGGCGTTTCCGTTCGAGGAAAAAACCATCAAGGTACACGAGAAGAACATGGAGTTATTGCACGCCGGCGTCTTCAACTCGTGGACCGAGAAGAGTCTCAGCAGGCTGACCGAGCTGATGCCGGGCCGCTACGCGAAACGCGAAACGAGCAGCGGCTTCCTCGGCGCGATCAACAATCATGTGGAGGGATCGCAGGTATTGCAGGTCTCCAACAACTCGACATCGGGCAACGCGATTACACAGGGTCATGTGGCGGGATCGCCGCTGTCGCAGGTTTCCAACGGCTCGACTTCGGGCATCGCGACTACGCAGGGCGTGGCCGTCACGGATGAAATGCGCGCGGCCTACGAGTCAGCAGTGGGCATGCTGAAGGAGGAGCGGTACGAACCGGGCATTGCCTTGCTGCTCAAAATGACCGAGAAGATGCCTGCATTGACGGCAGCGCACATCGATCTCGGCATTGCTTACGCGCGCACTGGCGATCTGGACCGCGCCGAGGCCAGCCTGAACAAGGCGCTGGAATCGGATCCAAAACAGTCTGTCGCCTATAACGAACTCGGTATGGTGCAGCGGCGCAAGGGACAGTTTGCGAAAGCGCGCACGAGTTACGAGGCGGCCCTGGCACAGTCCGCCGACTTCCAATATGCGCACAGGAATCTTGCGATTCTCTGCGACCTGTATCTCGGGGATTACAAGTGCGCGATGGAGCATTACGAGGCGTACAGCCGGATCGTTCCGGACGACGCCGAGGTCGTCAAGTGGATTGCCGACCTTCGCAACCGCGCAAAAAAACAGGAGGAGCGATGAGGAAGAATAGCGTTCACTGGATTTTGCTTGGGGTCCTTGCCTTGGCACCCGTGGCTGTACTCGCGCAGCAAGCAGCGCAGCCAAAGACGAAAGCAGCGCAGAGACAGACGGAAAAGCCACAGGCGAAGACAGAAGACCCAAAGGTTGTGGAGGCAAAGGTAATAGAGGCAAAGGCAAAAGAGGCAAAGAAGGAGGAGCCAACGATACAGACTGAAGAGGCGCAGCCGAAGACGGAAGAAGACGGGAAGTTGACGTCCGTCCCCGGAGGAAAGGCGCTTGGCATGTCCATTTTGGGCAATCAGGAAGCGCCCAAAGCACTGGTCATCGTTCCCTGGAAGAGCTCGAAACTCGGCA
>Ga0210405_10001627_pt1 | contig 24996 bp, 17 predicted proteins | sample IncBWH11MmetaG_FD_155492 | JGI IMG/M metagenome (GOLD analysis project Ga0210405, IMG submission 155492) | Forest soil microbial communities from Barre Woods Harvard Forest LTER site, Petersham, Massachusetts, United States - Inc-BW-H-11-M | ecosystem: Environmental > Terrestrial > Soil >... | reverse complement strand
CCGTGGACGACTTTCGAATTTTCCCCGGCAAACGTGGGGACACGGGAATTCCGGGGGCGCGAAATCCCCGCCGAGCGAAGCCCTGGCGCGATCCCGGAAACATCACGGGGGGACTCCCTCGGGCTGACGCGCGGCTCGCGTGCTTCTGCTTGCAGAGGGCCTGGTCGGCTTGAACGAGAAGTTTCTTGAGCGATGAGCGCACCTCCGCGGCGTAGCGGGTCATACCGACGCTCAGGGAGAGCGGGTAATGGGTGTTGTTGGCGGCGAGTTCCGCCATGTTGTCCTGCAAGCGCCTGGAGATCGTGTCGGCAGTCTGTCCGTATTCCTCGAGAACGAGGGCTGTAAACTCGTCGCCGCCAAAGCGTCCGATAATGTCGGAGTTGCGGAAGGTGTTTCTGAAAATCTCGGCGGTCTTGAGGAGTGCCTGATCGCCTTCCTGACGGCCGAACTGGTCGTTGATTTGCTTTAGATTATCCAGGTCGGCAAAAAAGAGGAGAACATTCTTTTTCATGCCGTGAGCAAGCTTCATGCGCTCGCTGCCGAGAAGCACAAAGCCGCGCCTGTTATACAGGCCGGTAAGCTCATCGGAAATCGCCAGGTGCGAGAGTTCCGATTCCATCTGACGCGGCCGCTTGCCGCGGCGGAAGATGGGCGAGAGCTTTTTCAGGCTCGAGTTGAGCGGCTTGGTGTTCATGGCCTTCTCCCGTGCGGGGATTACCCCTGAATTTCTGCAAACTGGTTAGACAACCGGGCTGTTTTTCCATCCAGTTCATACTCCCGGAGTTTCCGCAGCAGCCCTTTGTAGCTGATTTGCAGCCGGCGGGCGGCGGCCTTGCGGTTGAAGTGCGTTTCGTGGAGCACTTTTTCAATGGCTGGTTTTTCAGCGTCGCTCCTGACCTTGCGGCCGAGGTTTTTCAAATTCGTCTTGGAAGTTTCCCGAGAAGAGATGGCTGGGTTTGCAATCCCCGGCATCACCCTGCCGACTCCGCGCAATTCCTGAAGGGAGAGTTCCTCGTCGCCCTGAATCAGGAAACGTTGGGTGAAGCTCTGCAACTCGCGAATATTTCCCGGCCAGGAATATTCCAGGCAGGCGGCGACGAGCCTCTGGGATGGGGGAACAGCCTGGCAGCCATAGAGACGACTAAATCGCGCGATGAAATGCTCGAGCAAAACCGGGATTTCCTCCGGTCGGGCGCGCAGCGGCGGAATTCGAAGAACGAAGGTGTCCAGCCGGTAATAGAGATCGCGGCGGAGCGCTCCAGATTCGAGCGCTTCGTGAATGTCCACGTTGGTGGCGGCAATGACGCGCGCTTCCACTTTGACGGGAGCGTTTCCGCCCAGGCGATAAACGGTTTTGTCCTGCAGGACGTGGAGGAGCTTGGCCTGCAGGGTGGGAGAAATCTCCGCGATTTCGTCGAGCAGGATGCTGCCGGACTTGCAAATTTCGAATTTTCCGGGGTTGCTGCGCACGGCTCCCGTGAAAGCGCCTCGCTCGTAACCGAACAGCTCGCTTTCGAGCAGCGGACCCGGCAGCGCGGCGCAATTCACTTTCAGGAAAGGATGGCGGGCCTTCGCGGAGCGGCTGTGAAGAAAACGCGCGACAACTTCCTTGCCGGTGCCGCTTTCGCCCAGAATCAGGACGGGAATGTCGTAATCGGCGATTTTCTCAATCTGCTGGCGGATGGAAAGCATGGCGCGGCTCGACGCGACGAAGATCGAGCCGTCGTTGAGCAGTTCTGTTTGGGCTTGCAATTCGGGCTCGACAGAACTGCTGGGTGAACCTTGCCAGTCCTCGGCCGGGGCAAGAAGCGCGTCCCGGTAATCGCTGCGGACACCCTCGGATAGTTGATCCCCAGACTGAACTCTGATCGACACTTTGCATTCTCCTTGAGCACATTGTTCACCGCACCCTAGTCCCGATTTCCCCCGCTGGGAAAATCTATGCACTTGACCGGGGAGCGGTGCCCAGCCCGTAGCCACAATAAACTTCGCTGGAAAAACGACAAGGAGGTGAAAACCGTAAACTGAGGCAGGTGAATACCCTAGGCTAGACGCGGGGGACAACCCGTTTTCGGGCCTCAGGCTCGGACTGGATGACTCTGCAAGAGGAAGCACTTCCGCGCGTGCGACTAAATTGATCGAATTGGGATGGTTATGGGAAATCAGTGGTGAACAGGGGAGGACTCGAACCTCCAACCCGTTGTTTGCCTCCCGAGACACTAAATACTCAATGTTTCAAGGGGTTTCCTGGTTTCGGGAATGTCAGAAATAGGCGGTTTTAGGCGTAGTTGTTACCAAGGATGTTATGAAGTTTCTTGAAGAGTTTCCTGATCTCTGTATCCTTTGGTTGTCTCAGGCGTCTAATGCCCGTAGAGTGGATTTGGTGTAATGAGGAAAAGGCTAATCATTTTCGTAGCGATGGTCGCCCTGTTGGGCCTGCAATTTGCGGACTGCATGTCCGCGATGACGCAAGACCAGCAGCATATGAAGTGCTGCGGCTCCATGCCCTGCGATCCATCCAATCAAAGTCACGACTGCTGCAAGGGGATGGTTTCGGCGCAGTCACCGAATGTCCTACCTGTTTCGCACGTGACTGTCCATGCGCCCGTCATGGTTGTCGCGGACGTTCTCGCATCGCCGCAAGCAGTGCCGTTTCCCGAAGCTTCTCGTTTGGAGTTCGATGGCCCGCAGCATTCGCCGCCCAAGTTGTACACGCTTCACGCTTCCCTCTTGATCTGATCCGCTTCTGAAATTCTCTCCTGAGTTGTGTCTCTTGGTGTCTCTCTTCAGCTTGTCGATTTCGGAGGCAAAGATGTGCGCACTCGTTTGGGATTTTGCTAGAAGGCAGAACTGCGGCTACATCTGGGCAGAAAGCCGCGCATGATCGACCGTCTCATTGAACTGTCGCTGCGCAATCGCTTCCTCGTGGTCGCGCTCTGGATCGGCATTGCGGGTTGGGGGCTGTGGGCCATGCTGCGCGCACCCATCGATGCGATTCCCGACTTAAGCGACAACCAAGTGATCGTCTTTACGGATTGGTCGGGACGAAGTCCTCAGGAAGTGGAAGACCAAGTCACCTATCCGCTGAGCGTCAATCTGCAAGGGTTGCCTGGCGTCAAGGTCGTGCGTTCCTCATCGGCTTTCGGGTTTTCCATGATCTTCGTCATCTTCGAAGACAACGTAGACCTCTACTTTGCGCGTACCCGCGTTCTCGAAAGATTGAATCTCGTCACCAAGCAACTTCCGTCAGGCGTCGTCCCCACGCTCGGACCCGACGCGACCGGTGTCGGGCACGTTTTCTGGTACACCGTCGAAGGCGGCGGACTCAGCTTACGCGATCTCCGGTCGCTCCAAGATTGGTATGTTCGCTACCAACTGAATTCCGTGCCTGGTGTTGCGGAAGTAGCCAGCGTCGGCGGCACAATCCAGCAATACCAGATCGATATTGACCCCAATCGCCTTCGAAGCTACGGACTGCCCCTCGGCACAGTCGTACGCGCTGTCATAGCCAGCAATTCGAACGTTGGCGGAAATGTCGTCTCCCAAAACGGTTCATGGTCCATCGTGCGCGGCCTCGGCCTCATCGGAACTCTCGACGACATTCGCAATATCGTCGTAGCGTCGCACAACGGTACACCCGTTTACGTCAAAGACCTCGGCACGGTGCGGATCGGCGATGCATTTCGCACCGCGTCCCTCGTGAAGAACAGCTCCGAGGCGGTTGGCGGAGTGATCGTCGCTCGGACTGGAGAGAATACGAAGGAAGTGATCGACCGGGTGAAGGGAAAAATCCGGGAGATCGAACCCGGCCTTCCTCCAGGGGTGCATATCGTTCCGTTCTACGATCGCTCCGAATTGATCGAAGCCACCGTCGCAACATTGCGCCATGCACTCATCGAAGAAATCCTGCTCGTCACGTTCGCTCACATTATTTTCCTTATGCATTTCCGCAGCATCCTGATCGTGACGCTGCCGTTGCCGCTCGCCGTGCTTTGCTCCTTCCTCTTGATGCACTACACCCACGTAACTTCGAACGTGATGTCGCTCGCGGGCATTGCCATCGCCATCGGCGTCCTCGTCGATGCCGGGATCGTGGTTACGGAGAATGCCTTCCGGCATCTCGAAGGAATCGACACACGGGATCGCGGAAAAGTTCTGGAAATCGTTTTGCAAGCCACGAAACTCGTGGGTCGCCCCACCTTTTTCTCAATGGCTATCATTGTTCTGGCTTTCGCTCCCGTTTTCGCACTGGCGGGTCAGGAAGGCAAGCTCTTCCATCCGCTCGCATTCGCAAAGACTTTTGCCATGGCGAGCGCCACGGCCATCGCGCTCACGCTGACACCAATTCTCTGCACGGTTCTGCTGCGAGGGAAATTTCATTCGGAAGACCAGAATCCCGTAATGCGCTTTCTTCAGTGGATATATCGCCCTGCGTTGTCTTGGGCGCTCGACCACCGGCGCTCGACGCTCGGCCTCGCACTGGCCTTCTTTGTGGGAGCACTCGTGCTAGCCGCAGGCATCGGCAGCGAGTTCATGCCGCCGCTCAACGAAGGCGACATCATGTTTATGCCCATCGCTGATGCCAGCATTTCGCTCGCGCAAAACACGGACTATGCGAAGCGTCAGGACGAAGTGCTGGGCCGTTTTCCCGAAGTCGCTTATGTGGTCGCCAAAGTGGCACGCGCCGAAACTTCCACCGACCCCGCAGGCCTTAATATGACGGAGACCATCGTGCACTTGAAGCCACGGGATCAGTGGCGGCCCGGCATGACACTTCCGACGCTCAAGAGCGAAATGGACCGCGCGGTCTCTTTGCCGGGCGTTGCGAATATCTGGACACAGCCGATCATCAATCGCATCGACATGCTGACAACAGGCATCCGGTCGGAAATCGGCGTCAAGGTTTTTGGCTCCGATCTGACCGTGCTGGAAGCGAAAGCGCGTGAAATCGCTGACGTGGTTCGTTCCGTGAAAGGTGCGAGCGATGTCTACCCGGAGCAGGTGACCGGCGCGCTGTACCTCGACATCCGGCCGAACCGCGAAGCCGCAGCCCGCTACGGCATCGATGTCGGTTCCGTGCAGGACGTGATTGAGACCGCCATCGGCGAAAAAAACATCACCACCACCATCGAAGGACGGCGACGTTTTCCAGTGCGCGTGCGATACGCGCCCGAATTCCGGCGCGATCCGAGCGAAATCGCGAACGTCCTTGTAATGGGTTCGAACGGAGCGCAGATTCCACTCGGACAACTGGCGGACATCCGCCAGGTCTCCGGGCCAGCGATGATCAACAGCGAAAACGGTCTGCTCGAGGTTTCCGTGCTTCTCAACGCACGTGGACGCGACCCCGGTAGCGTGATAACCGACGCGGAGAAGGCCATTCGCGACAAGATCAAAATGCCTGCCGGCTACTACTACAACTGGAGCGGACAATTTGAAAATGAAGTGCGCGCGAAAAAGCGCTTGCAAATCGTCCTGCCCGTGGCCATCGGCGTCATCTACATCCTTTTGTTTTTGACGTATCGCTCGTTCAGCGAAGCGGCGCACGTGCTGCTCGCCGTGCCCTTTGCGCTCACAGGCGGCCTCTACCTGTTGTGGCTCCTCAACTACAACTTTTCCGTCGCGGTGTGGGTGGGCTTCATCGCGCTTTTCGGCACAGCCGTCCAGACGACCGTAGTGATGGTGATCTATCTCGAAGAAGCGGTCGTGCGGAAGAAAAAAGAGCGGGACATGCTCACCCTCGCCGATCTGCGGGAAGCCGTGATGGAAGGAGCGCTCCTGCGCTTGCGACCCAAGCTGATGACGGTTTCCACCGTAGTCGCCGGTCTCCTGCCGATCTTCTGGAGTACCCGCGTCGGGTCCGAAGTGATTCGTCCGCTTGCCACTCCCGTTCTCGGAGGAATGCTGAGTTCGCTCGCTCATGTGCTCATCGTGACTCCGATTCTCTTTCTGTGGTTGCGGGAACGCGAGCTTCGGCGGGGCCAAGGGCAGGGTGTTCGAACGGATTCGATGGAAAAGGTTTGATGACTTTGGAAATCAACTCAAGGAGACAGACCAATGAAGAAGTTGTCGGTTGTTTTGACGATGTTGTTTTTCACTCTCGCCTCCGGCTGCGGCGCGAAAAAAGTGGATACCGAAAACTTGAAAGAGGTCGCCACGCACACGGTCGGAAACGTCACCGTCGTGCTTCTCAGCAGCACGGGAGAATTCAAACAGGGGCAAAACGAATTCGTCGTTCAGTTCCGCGATCCAAAGGGACAGCCCGCCAACGTCGGAAACGTGCAGCTGGGTTCAAGCATGTCCATGCCCAGCATGGCGCCCATGTCCGGCGATTCCGAAATCACGCCTTCCGGCCAGACCGGAACGTATCGCGTGAAATCGAACTTCGTCATGAGCGGCGCGTGGCACTTCACCTTGTCGTGGAACGGACCTTACGGGCAAGGAACCACCGCGTTCAACAGTAACGTGAGGTAGCGCATATGCGGAATCACATTGGATTTCACTCTTTCTCAATCGTTCTGTTCGCGCTGCTGGTCTGCTCCGCGGCACTGCGTGCGCAGACCACGGCCTCGCCGTCAACAAGTCGTTTCCTTGATCCCCAGAATGGATTGAGCGAGACCGAACTAGTTGCGCGCGCGTTGGCGAACAATCCGACACTCACGGCGGAACGCCAGGCGATTGACTCCGCGAAGGGCGCGCTCGCGCAGGCGCGACTCCGCGCGAACCCTTCGCTGTCCGTGGATGGACTCAGGGAAGTAGGCGGGGACGACAACCGTTTCAGCGTCGGCACGGAAATACCGCTGGAACTGTTTGGTCGGCGCGCGCGGCGAACTGAAGTGGCGGAACAAAGACTTAACAGCACGCGAGACACGGTCACGGATCGCGAGCGATTGCTCGCTGGGGAAGTCTGCCTGCGTTTTGCCGAAACTCTATCCGCCGTACGCAACCTGGAGTTTGTCGAACAGCTCCTGACGGCGAACCGCGAGTTTCTCAAACTCATGGACGACCGCGTCCGACAGGGGGCCATCCCTTCACTCGACGCCGAAGAGGTGCGCGTCGAGGTGAACCGCATCGAAAGCTTGCGAATCGATTACCAGGCGAAAGCCGAGATTACCTTGCTCGTTCTTAAGGAAACGGCAGGTATGCAGCCGGAGGAAACCTTGAGGCTCAAAGGGGAATTGGCGCAAGTTTCGCTTTCGCTCGACAAAACTCAGCTTCTCCAAGTGGCGATGGATCACAGACCCGACTTAGCGGCGCAGCGTGCCAATCAATCCATGGCGGTAGCGGCGGTGCGGCAGCAGGAAGTGGAAGCAAAACCCGACGCCAGTTTTTCAGCAGGTTATGAGCGCCCAAACAGCGGGTTTTCGTTTTCCGCGTTCGACGCGGCAGGAAACCTGCAACCTATCCGCCAGACCTTTAACTATGCCGTATTCGGGATGAAGTGGACCCTGCCCGTCTTCAACCGCAACCAGGGTTCGATTGCCACCGCGAAAGCCGAAGTTGCCTCGGCGCGTAACCAAGTGACGGCCGCCGATCTTATGCTCAGACATGAGGTGACTCAAGCCCTTGTTCGCTACGAAGCGGCGCAGCAGCGAATGGACGTTTACCGGTCGGGAGTTCGCGACCAAGCCGCCCGAAATCTGGACGTGGTCCGGCAAACCTACGGCTATGGCCGCATTCCGTTGCTCGACGTGATCGCCGAGCAACGCCGCTTTATCGAAATCGAGACGGGGTACACCGACGTGCTGCTCGACGCCTACGCATCGCGCGTCGCGCTCGAACGAGCGGTCGGATCAAGCCTGCCCTGAAAGAGAGAGACTATGCAGACTATGGGTACGCAAGAAATCTCGCCGGGAAAAAACCGTCGGCTTAGATGGATGGCGTTCGCTGCGCTCGCCGCAGTAGTTCTGATCGCCGGAGTCTATTTCGTTACGCGGCAGTCGGCCAAACCAGCGCCTGCTCCGCGCGATTCGATGCCCGCCATGGGCGCTATGGCATCGCCGCCCAATGCTTCCGCCGCTTCGACCGAATTGCAAATTGATCTCGCGACCGACGATCTCAAGAAAGCGCAGATTCGAACCGCTCGTGTCACAAACGGCGTGACACAAGCAAAGCTTCGCGTTCCGGGAATCGTCAAGGCCAATGAATACCGCGAGGTTCACGTGACGCCGCTCGTGGGAGGCGTCGTGAAAGAGGTTCCCGTGGTGCTTGGAGATCACGTCAAACGCGGACAGCCGCTGGCCGTCATCTTCAGCAGCGAACTCGCGGAGGCTGAGACGCAATACGTTTCCTACCTGGCGGAGTTGGACGCGGAACACAAGAAACTCGAACGCACGGAAAACCTCTTGAAGATCGGAGCCGCGAGCCAGCAGGAACTGGAAGAAGTCGCGGCGACTCATGCCGCTCATGAATCCCACGTGCGCGCGGCGCTCGAAAAACTCAAGCTGCTGGGGGCGAGCGACCGCCAGATTGCCGCGTTCAAACAAGCCGAGCAGATCAATCCGAACCTGGTCGTGCCTGCGCCAATTGCCGGGGTGGTCTTCACGCGCAATGCGAATCTTGGTTTGGTCGTGAGTACGGCACAAGAATTATTCACGATAGCGGATTTGTCCACGGTGTGGGTCATGGCGAGCGTCAACGAAAAAGACTTTGCCGCTGTCCGTGTCGGTTCCCAAGCGAGTATCACCGCTCCGGCCTATCCTGGGCGGAACTGGATGGGCCGCGTTACCTACATTCAGCCGCAACTGGACCCGGCGACGCGCACGGCGCAAGCGCGCATCGAGGTTGCCAATCCCGGCGAAACACTGCGCGTTGAAATGTACGTTGATGTGGAGTCCTCGACTCCGGGCGCTTCCGGTCCCATCGTGCCCGAAGCAGCCGTCCAATCCATCGGCGAACGGCAGTTTGTCTTTTTGCCGGTCCAACACAGTGAAGGAACTTTTCAGTTGCGCGCGGTACGGCTGGGTCCCGCCGCGAACGGCTACTACTCCGTGCTCGAAGGTCTGCGGATGCAAGACGAGGTGGTGACAGACGGAAGTTTTATTTTGAAAGCCGAGGCCGTGCGCCAACATCCGGAATTGCAATGACGGAGAAATCGCGATTCTTAATCAGAACAGCCGAGGCGTCTCATCTTTAGGTTCTACGGCGCATCTGCGTCACAGACGCGCGTGCGATAAAGCAAGTTTTTGTTCACCGGGCAGCCGGGAAACAAACCGCAAGATTCAAGAACGCGCGTCAAACGCGCGCGTGTATCAGATTGTGTGGGTATCCAACAAAGGTGGTCTCGGAGCTACTCGGACACTCCAGCGTGCAAACGACACTCTCTGTATATCAGCACGTAGAAACCGAGGACTTCCGGGCTCCAATGAATGAGATGACGACTGAGTTGTTACTCGATGTTACCAAACTGAAGTTGGCGGCGGCTTGATGTATTGAAAATAAAAGAGTTGGTGAACCGGGGAGGACTCGAACCTCCAACCCGTTGATTAAGAGTCAACTGCTCTACCATTGAGCTACCGGTCCACGGGGAAACTCTTATTTTACACAGTCTGAAATTTGTTGTCGACTCTGACCTGGGCGCAATAAACTGAAAATTGAATCGCAGGCTGGCGCGCGTTGCACCGCTCCGGGGGCAAATTTGCGCTACTTGGCGCGCAGCACCGCCGCCAGATCCCTCGCTACCTGTTTGGCTTTCGCGAGGTCCTGCGGGTCGAAGGAGATTGCGGAGACGCGGGGGTGGCCGCCGCCGCCGTATTTTTCGGCGAGCGTGGCAAGATTCTGGTCGGCGGTGGCCTGGTTCCAGGGATTCGTGCCGAGCGAAACCTTGGCGCGCACCGGCGATGCACTTACGCTGACCGAATAGACGCTTTCCGGATGCAAAAGGTACGGGATGAACTTGTTGTAGCCTTCGAGGTCCAGATCGCTTACATCGAAGAACACCACGCCATCTTTCGATTCGCAGCGCTCGCGCAGGATTTCGATGGATTGGCGGTGACGTTCCAGCAGTGGCCCCAGATATTTTGCAACGACGGGGAGCTTGACCATTTCGGCCAGCGGGCGATACGCCAGCTCCGTAATCAATTGCGCGGGCACACCGTTATCCGGCGCGGCTTCGATCACCAGGGCGAGTTGCGGCGCGGGCTCCGTCAGTTCGGTGGCCGATTGGGCCGTGGGAAACTGTGCGCCGTCGATGATGTCGCCCCAGTGAATCAGGTCGGCCAGAGGTTTGGTATTAAAGCCGAACTTTTCCTTGGCGACGGTGGCGATCAATTTGGTGCACGACTTGTATTCCGGGTCGTAAAACATGTGCGGACCGGGAAAGCGCTTGAAATATTCGGCGTCGGCGGGCGTCAGGAAGGCGCTCTGGTGATGGTCGAACCACCAGGTCACCTTGGGCGAATTGGAATACTTGAAATCAACGATGGCGTTTTCGTCGCCGTCGAAGAGGCCCTCTTCCCAGGGGTGCTTGGCCTTGTGGGTCATCCCGCTGAAGTGGAATTCGGCCTTGGGATCAAAGCATTCCCGGTAAAAGCGGTAAAAAAGCGCCGCGGAAGCAGTGCCATCGAAACAGCGATCATGGAAACACAGTCGGACCTTGGTCATAGAGAACGGGTTTGCCCCACGTCTGCCCGGGTGCGGCCGCAGAGAGGAGCAAAGCTCTAAACGATGGACGGGTTGTGAATGAAAGTCAAGCGCAAAGCAAAGAGAGCAAAATTCTTGACGAACGAATTTTCACCGACGGGCGGCGAATGCGCGGTCCCTGCCCATGCCGGGACGCAGCCTGAACTTCAGCTGGAAAAAAGGCGCTGCGGCCAAGACAGTCTGGAGGTCCGCGTCGTCCATGTAGCGCCGGCGGGGAATGCGCCGGGCCAAGAGAGCGAATTCCAGCGGCTCCCTGCGGAACGGGTAGGGGTCCAGCGTGAATTCATTTCCTCCGGCGGCGCGCAACTCCCAATCCGCCTCTTCCCCGTTGCCGTTCATGGGGACGCCTTCAATGGTCGTGTCGTGGTCGGCTCCCAGGCAGAAATATAGAGAGAGACGGTCCAGCGCCGCAAGCCTCTGGATATTCGCGGTGATCAATTTTTCGTCGGTCAGTTCTTTGGTGGCCGGGTCGTTGCGCAGGTCTACTTTCAAACGCAATTGCTGCAAGCGGAGTCGCTGCACAAAATCATTCGCATGTTGCTGTTCCTGCGATTTCACATACTTGGCGGAATAGCCTGGCATGGTCGCTTTGGCGCGGTCGTAGAGGCCCGTGCAGTGGCCCGCGACCAGCAATCCGGCGTACAAATCCGATTTCACTACCCGGTCGATTCCCCGCTGGTAAAGCAAAACGTGCTCGTCAGTCGGGACGCTCATGAAGGAGTAGGGCGTGAACGACTTTGGATCCACACCCGGCGTCATTTCCCATTCCTGCCAGCCGTTGTCGTGCTCGGCCGCCGCCAGGCAAAACGAGGCAAAAGGCTCGGGGCGTCGGAATACGTCATTTCCCCATTCACGGGCAAAAAAACCGGAAAGGATGGCGTGGTCCGTTTGCCGGATCACCACCATCGGGTCGCTAGTTTGCTGGACGATCATGAACTCGGGTCACCGATCTGCCAATGCGCGGGGAGTTCTATTATCCTCCATATCAAGGGGCAGTGGGAAGGGGAATTCCAGCACAACTATCGGGCGCCGCTATGGTCAAAAAGCCGCCATTCCAAGTATCATTTATTTTGCCGGCGCGGGAGTGGCGGAACTGGCAGACGCAGTAGCCTTAGGAGCTACCGGACGCAAGTCCTTGGAGGTTCAAATCCTCTCTCCCGCACCAAATCCTCCAAGGGAGGATTTGCCCTGAGCGCAGCCGAAGGGCTCTTCTCTTCTTTCTTCCCCCGCTAATACCCTTCTCTTTCGCGAAGCTCCCCCGTCTGTTAATTCGAGTTCCCGAAACCCATCGCGACTTCTCGCCCCGGCAACTCCGGGATATTCGCCTGCCGCTCCAAGTCTACAAAATCCGGGCGCGACCGGATCGCGTCAAACACCGGCTCGATCCGAAGATAAACCATCCAGGCGCTCCGCTGGGCCGCAGCCTCGGCCAAGGCGCGTACAGCCTCGGGCTTTTTCCCCAGAAGGGCAAGGTATCTCGCGCGCTCGTAGGGCGTCAGCACGCCCGATTCGACGTAACCCTTTACCGCCGCTTGATAACGCGCGGAAGCATTGGCGCCCTCCACTCTCTGCAACAGTTCCTCATGCCCGAACAAGCGCATCAGATTCTGGAGCTCGGTTGTCGCTTGTTCCGTTTTCCCTTCGACGGCATAGGTGATCCACAACTTCTGCCTGGCGGGAAGAAAGCCGGGATCCAGCTTTAGCACTTCCAGATAGGCTTCCTCTGCCTTCGCGTAGTCGCGCTGGAAATAATGGAACCAACCGATGTTGGTGCGAATGATCATCGAGAGCGGGTCAAGGGCCAGCGCTTTTCGCATGTGCTCGTCAGCGCCGGCGAAATCGCCGCGGCAGGCGAGTAGTACGGCATAGATATGATGGGTGTGAGCGTTGTTTGGATTCAGCGTCAGCGATTTCTGGAATTCGGCCTCGGCCGTTTTCCAATCCCAACTGTATTTCCACAAGGCAAACGCCAACGCTGCGTGCGCCGAGGCTAACGAAGGGTCCAACTCGAGCGCGCGGCGTGCGGCGGCCTCGGCGCTTGGTCCTGCCTGGCTGCCAGGTATCTCGTCGTAATCGCCGAGCAGATTGTAGGTGATCGCTTTCCCCGCGTAGGCACCGGCAAACTTGGGATCGAGCGTGATTGCCTCGTTGAACTGCTCCAGGCTTTTCTGAAGCTCATTATTGGTGCGGTGGTTGTTGAGGTCGTGCATGGCGCTAAGATAGGCTTCGTAGGCTTGCACGTTGACCGCATGAGACTCGTCCCGCCGGTGCATGTAATTGGGGGTGAGAGCGACTTCGATTCTTCGCGAGACGGATTGGGCCAGATCGTCTTCCAGGGAAAGGATGTCGCCGGTGTCGCGCTCAAAGGACTGCGCCCAGAGGTTGCGGTCGTCACCCGTGGAAATCAGCCGCGCGTTGACCCGCACCCTGTTGCCGGAGCGTGCCACTGTCCCTTCCACCACCGCGTCGACGCCGAGTTCCTGGCCGATTTTCACCAGCGGCTGGTAGTTTTTTTTGTAATGATTCGCGGAAGAGCGGGAAATCACCTTCACGGCGCCAATCTGCGCCAAATCGGTGGTCACCGCGTCGGTCAAGCCTTCGGCGAAGTAATCCTGGCTGGAATCGCCGGAAAGATTCTCGAATGGAAGCACCGCGACGGAATGGATTTGCGCGTCGGCGCCTGCCCTTTTCAGGAATGCGGTGACCGAAAGCAGGCCAACGATGGCAATCAGAGTTAGAAGTCCGATGGCTCCCGATTTGCGATAGCGGCCCCAAGCGAGCGTTTCGTCTGGAACGGCAGTTGCCTGCAAAGCTGTTTCTGCCGTCAGCCAGGCGGGCTCGTCCGCCACGGTCTGCGTTTCTCCGGGTGCTATCTCCTGGGCTTCCATTTGAATGGGAGCGATAAAGCGATATCCCCGGCGGGGAATCGTTTCGATATAGAGTGGCTTGCCGGCATCGTCGCCAAGGGCCTCGCGGAGTTTCTTTACGGTCGAATTCAGGCTGTCATCAACTTCTGCGGCGGAGTGGCCCGGCCAGAGCTTTTCCTGCAACTCCTGCCTTGTGATCAGTTGACCTGGGCGCTCAACAAGAAACCAGAGTACGCGGACGGGTTGGGCTTGGACGTGGAGGCGGATTCCATGCTTGTGGATTTCGCAGGTCTCGAAATCGACCCGAAAAGGGCCGAAGGTACAAACGGGATGGGGATTCGATATGGGCATCATCGTAACCCCGGGCCTCCGCCAGCATGCCTGTGTGTGCGGATGCTAACACGAAGCTATGCCCTCAACAATTGGGAACTGCGGTTTGGCGAGCTTCGGCCATCCTTAAATGCCAGCCACCGAACACCCTAACTTTGGCACTCCGGAGTTCGGAGTTGTGCAATCGGTTGCACAATTTGGGAAGTCCGACATCAATCCTGCTTCTGAACTGCACACTTTGGGAAGTCAGATTCTGGTCAGAACAAGATTAGCTGTCCCCACAACCCACGCACGCTTGTGGAGCTGCCCAGTCAGATTCTGCGCCCCTCCAATAAGCCCTTGCTTCTCATTAACTTGGCAATGCCCGTGCAACTCTCAAGTCAAATGGGCATCGAGCCCAGAACTCTTCGTCTCGCAACTTAGGAGGATGACATGGTACGAGCAATTCCGAGGGCAGCCGTCTGGCTGGCAGTTTGCCTACTCCTTACGGCGGGGGTGGCGAAGGCCGATCTTACATTTACGGACGGGGGAACGCTAACTGGTTCTTTCATCTACGACGTAACTACCGGTAAAGTCGTTTCGTTCAACTTCACAGCTACGGCAGGCGGCGTCACTTCGACGTACGTTAACGGTGTCAACGCGGCTGCCATCATTCTCTCTAACCAAGACGGGGATCAGGTATTCGGCTTCGACGCGTTCCAACCCGCCCAAAATCGGACAAACGAATTGGACATTGTCTTCTCGTGTTTCGGCACCCCGAACTGTGCCCTGCAGGCAACTACTGGAAATTCTTTCGCGATCACTTCAGGGTTTCCCCCCTGCCCCAATCCAGGCACAGCAACGGGATTCTGCATCGCATCGAGCGAGCAGTTTAACGTTCCGGGTAATTGCATAGGTGCAGGTTGCCAGATATTATTGAGCTCTAATCAATACTACGTAGTCACCGTCGATCCTGCTTGCCCTGCTGGCGACACTTGTCACATGCTTGAGTTATCTACTACGTCGAGCGGAACTGTGTTCAGCGGCGGCACCGGCAACAATGGCGGCGGTGGCAACAATGGGGTTCCGGAACCGAGCACGTTGCTTCTCAGCGCTTTGGGCCTTGGAGGCCTGGCGTTGAAACGATTCTACTCCTGAGGCCTATTCGACAGACACCTCCCAAGTCGAGGCCGAAGATGAATGCTGGCACCTGCTGCTCCCCTCAGCAGGTGCCGGTGTCTATTTCACGGATAGCTTTCCACCGGGGCATTCCTTGCGCCTTTCGGTTGTTTGCATAACAATGATGCCTAATTGTTGCTGAACTGATCTTTGGGAGTCATCCGTTATGCACGAGCGCAGCGTTCGCGATCTCCTGAATCTTTACAACCCGGCCAATCCGCTGGAAAAAGCGTGGACGATTCCCGCTCCGTGGTATTTCGATGAGCGCCTGGCACAACTTGAGCGCGAATCCGTGTTTGCCGCCAACTGGCAGATGGTCGGCCACCTCGACCAGGTGAAGGAGCCCGGGCAGTTTTTCACCATCGACGTCAACAGAGAGCCGCTGGTGGTGGTTCGCAGCGACGACGGCAAGTTGCGTGCGTTTTACAACGTGTGCCGCCATCACGCGGCCGCGGTTGTGCCCGAAACACAGGGTTGCGCGAAGAATTTCCGCTGCCCGTATCACGGCTGGACGTACGGCAACGACGGGGCCTTGAAAGGCATGGTTGAGTTCGAAGGCGTCTGCAATTTCGATCGCGCGGACAACGGCCTGGTTCCAGTGCGCGTGGACACATGGGAAAATTTCGTTTTTGTGAATCTGGATGGGCGCGCTTCTTCGCTGCAGGAGTTCCTCGGCAAGGTTCCGGAACTCGTTGCGCCGCTCAAAATCACCGAGAAGCTGAAGTATTTCGACCGGCGCATCTACACTTTGAATTGCAACTGGAAGGTCTACGTGGACAACTACCTCGATGGCGGCTACCACGTGCCGCATGCGCACAAGGGCCTAAGCAGCGTCGTCGAGTACACCAAATACACCATCGAAAATTTCGAGCGGTCGTGCCTGCAGTCCAGTCCGCTCGATAGTTCCGGCGCGCTGGAGTCCTCGATCGGGTCCACGCGGCAGGGCACGGCGTTTTATCTGTGGGTCTATCCCAACTTCATGCTCAACGCCTACTCCGGCGTAATGGACACTAACCTTGTTCTACCGCTCAGCGTTAACAAATGTGCGGTGATTTTCGACTTCTATTTTGCCGACACCAGCCCCGCCGCCGCCAAACACCACCAGGAAAGCATCGCCGTCAGCGAAAAGGTTCAGGATGAAGACATGGCGATCTGCGATTCGGTGCAGCGGGGCCTCGCTTCGCGCGCCTATGTCGCGGGGCGTCTTTCGTTGCGACGCGAAGCCGGGGAGCACCTGTTTCACCGTTTGCTTCACGCGGATATGACCAATGCTCTGGCTCGGCCAATGGCCGCCGACTGAGCTTGCCGGTAAAAAAGAAACCCTGCCGGAGGCTCTCCGGCAGGGTTTCTTCTCGAGAAAAATTCCCGATTACTCTTTGCAGGTTACCTGATTTTCTCAGGCGCAGTTACAGCTTTTCGAAGAAGTGCGCCACTTTCTTGCCGGCGCTCTCCGAGTAGTACACGGTAACCTTCGCGCCTTTCTCGGTTCCCTTGGCAGTGTCCACCGCGGTGACCTTTGTGCCATGGCCGACCACGTCAAACGTGCGCTCGGTCCCGTCGGCGGCTTTCACCGTGACCGTCTTGCCGCCTTCGCCGACCTTCGTGACCACTCCCTCCATCGACTTCATGCCGTCCTTGCCGACTTTGTCGACTTCCACGGCCGTCTTATCCGTTCCCTTCTCCGTGTAGTGCGCGACCACTTCGGAGCCCCCTTTCACTCCGTGAAAGGTGTCCTTCGCGCCGGTCTCGACGCCTTCCGCGCCTCGCACGGTGGTCTTGTCCACGAAGTGGATGGTGTGTTCGGCGCCATCCTTGGTCTTCACCACGATCGTCTTGGAGGCCGCGTCTACTTTGGTGACCACGCCGTGAATAGCGCTCACAGCGTCATCTGCCGCCACAACCATTACCGCGAAAAATGCGGCCAATACTGCCACTGAAAAGAATTTCTTCATTACTGCGGACCTCCTGTTTGTCCTTGAATTGTCCTGCGATTGAAAAGGGTTCGCGATTCCGTCCCATAAAAGGTTAGCGCAAGCCTCTCGCGAAAACTACCAGAAAGACACGCACCCCTGGAACTGGTTTGTAGATGATGGCAGGCTCTGAATAGTCGCACAGAGCAGGAACGACTCGCGACACGGGACGAAATTTACTTTCCGGCCGAATGCGAACACGAGCATAAGAGGCGTTTGCCCCAATTGCGGCGGAGTAATTCACGTTGAAGCTGTTCCGACGTTGACCGCGCCGATTATTGAGTGTTTCGGAATGCCGGACTTGGACACAGCTGCAATAGAATAGTTCAGAGCTTCAACCAGGAAAGCGTGAAACCGCGTGGAAAGCCCGAAGTAGCTGTGAGGCATCGGCAGATCGGCCAAGGAGCAGGAATTCAACTTGGAGTTCCGGGTGCCAAAATGGAAAATCGGCACCAAACTGGCAGTGATCTGATTGTCGAGAAATAACAGGAAACCATTGAACCACATGACATTTACGCGGGTTTATCAGATGACCCCCAGGGATTGATCGCCGGTTCCAGGCGACGTCACGACCTCCCTCACTCGCTTAACCTCTGATAGGAATTGGGATTGTGAAGCCCACACGAATCGCAGCTGGGCCAGCGATCTCCAGCAAGTGCCTGCATAATTTAGATTACACATATTTCTACTTCACAAGCTACGCAGAATTGGGATACGCTCTACGAACTGGCAAGCCATTTGCCTATTTAGCTAAACACCCCTGAAGTACCGCCCTTTAAAAACCGCCCTGTAAAAAATGATTGCGTAATGGAGGGTCGATGAGAGGAACTACGCCTCGTCGCCAAAGCTTCCTCCCCTTAATCGGGGTAGTCTTATTTTTATTCGCGACAGTGAATTCCTTCGCCCGCAAGCCGACTGCGCAGGATCCTGTGCCATCTGCCCAGGGAGAAAACGCTTCCAATTCGAAAGCTGCAGTTCCCGCACCCGCGGCTGCGCAGGAAAAGGCCAAGACGCCTCCGCCGAAGGCCCCGGACGGGGATTACGTCGGCAGCGACACCTGCATCACCTGCCATGACGATCAAAACCGCCGGTTCAAGAACACGGTGATGGGCAAAGTGATGCTCGGGAATCCGCACACTCCCGAGGAAGCTCGCGGCTGCGAAGCGTGCCACGGACCGGGTCGAGCCCACGTGGAGGCCGGCGGCGGGAAAGAGACTATTCCGATTCGCTTCGGCAAGGATTCGAAAAACTCCGTCGCCGAGCAGAACTCCGTTTGCATGGACTGCCACGCGCGCGGCACGCACATGTTCTGGAAAGGCAGCCCGCACGAATCGCGGGGCATCGCCTGCGTGGACTGTCACCAGGTGAAGCAGGAGATTCACACCACGCTCTCTTCCGATGCCCGCTACAGCGCGCCGCTTTCGGACAATCAAGGCGTGAAGCTGAAGCAGCCGGAACTCTGCCTGCAATGCCACCAGATGAGGCGCGCGCAATTGCAGCGCTCTTCGCACATGCCCTATCGCGAGGGAAAAGTGACCTGCACCAGCTGCCACAATCCGCACGGCACGCCGAACCCCAAGCAGCTGATCCAGAGCAGTACGAACGAAAATTGCCTGAGCTGCCACACCGAACGGCGCGGCCCCTTCCTGTGGGAACACCCGCCGGTGCTCGAAAACTGCGCCAACTGCCACGAGCCGCACGGCAGCAACAACCCGCAACTGCTGAAGGTGCGCATGCCGCGCGTGTGCGACGACTGCCACGACAGCAGCCGCCACCCGACGCAGGCGCAGCCGCTCAGCTCCATCAAGAACTTCAACCGCGGCTGCACCAACTGCCATTCCCATATTCACGGTTCGAATCACCCATCGGGTTCGGCATTCCTGCGATAGGAATAGAGAGCTGGCGAACATGAGAAAATCGAGTGAATTCGCGCTTCTGGTGATTTTGGCTCTGTTGTTGTTCCCCGCGGGAACGTTCAGCCAAGACAAGGATACCGATCATGGCAGCGTTGAATTTGGCGTCCGCTTCGCCACGGGCGATGTCTATGGGCGTCCCGATCTGCCGTTCCAGCCGTCCCTGAAAACCTCGCAATTCAACGAGTATCAGGATGTGCGGGACGGCTTTTATGTGCGGCGGTTCGACGTCAAGTTCGACAACGTGCTGCACTCCAAGGAGTACTTCTCGCTGAAGTCGCAGAGTACCCTGTACCGTGACCAGAGTTATCTCGCAACCTTCGGAAGCTACGGCAAATTCAAGGTCCAGTTCCGCTACGACGAAATCCCGCATATTTACAGCAACACCACGCGGACGCTGTTCACGCAAACCACGCCGGGTGACTGGAGTTATCCGGCTCTCATCCGCCAACAATTACAGGCGCCAGTTCCCGCCGGCACGAGCCTGCAGGCGATCATCAACACCCAGGTAGTGCCGCAATCGGGTTTCATCACGCCGCAAATTTACCGCAAGGGCGGGACGCTGTCGGCGGGTTACAATCTCACCCCCCACTGGCATGTGAACGGCCTGTTTTTCCGGGAAAGCGAGAAAGGCACGCGGCCGATCGGGTTGATCATGAACTCCAGCCCGAGCGCCAGCGCCACTGCCGGTTTCGGCGTCGAACTTCCGGAGCTGATCAACTATTTCAATAATCTGGTGCGGGCCGGCGTGGAATACGGCAGGCAAAGCCTCGTCTTGCAAGGCGCCTATGTCGGTTCCTTCTTCAAGGACAATACTCGGCAAATGTCCTGGGACAATCCCTTCCGGTTGACCAACGAACAAATCACCAATCCGCTCACGGGACGCACGAGCCTGTATCCGGACAATCACGCGAATTACCTGAATTTCGCCGCCGGCACCGATCTTGGCAAATACCTGCATGTGACCGCCAGCATCAGTCCCGGCTGGCTGCGGCAAAGCGATGCGTTTCTCCCGTACACCAGCAACACCGCCATCAACACCTGCGGAACGGGAACTCAGGCTTGCACTTCGCTCGCCGTGTTGCCCGCGGCCAACCTCGGCGGTGATGTGCAAACGCTGGCCATGAACTACAACGTCTCCACCGCCACCTGGAAAAATCTCGCCGCCAAGGTCAACTACCGGTATTACGACTGGAGCGACAACACCAACAGCACCTTCCTCTTCACTCCGGTGCAGGGAGACGCTTCGGCTCCCGCTCCGGCGGACAGCCACACGCCTTTCGGATTCACCAGCAAGAATCTGGAGGTCACCGGCTTCTGGTACTTCGCCAAACGAAGTTCGCTGAAGGCCGGTTACGATGCGCTGTGGATGGATCGCTCCAATCGCGACGCTGCTCACTCCCTGGAAAACTCTTTCTTCTTCTCCGGTGACTGGTCCCCGCTGCGCAGCCTATTGCTCCGTGTTTCCTATCGCCACTCCGACCGGAAACCCGACTCCTACCAGGACGGCAACTCCACCGATCCCGTCAGCGGTGCCGACGTAACCTGCGCCGACACCACCACCGTCAGCTTCACCGCCGACCAGCGCTGCCATCGCCGCTTCGACGAGGCTGCCCGCATTCTCAACCGCGGCGATGCCCTGGTGCAATATTCGCCGTCCGACAAGCTGACACTCTCCGCTTTTGGCGGCACGCTGCAGAACAATTACAACTTGCGCGGAGGCGTCAACAGCCCGACTCCCTTGAATTTTCTTGCCGGCGCCGCGGCCACCACCCAGCTGTACTATCTTTATGGCCTGCAAAAGGACATCTCTTACAACTATGGCTTCGACGCGGATTACGCGCTTTCCACCCATATAACCGTGTATCTCGAATATTCGCGCGAGCATTATTACACCCGGATGATCACCCGCTATCGCACTCCGCCCTCCGGCGTTCAAACCATCCTGACATGCACCGGATGCGACACCCCGAATAACGACTGGCAAAGCACCACCCGCGATCCCGTGGACTACTATTCCGCCGGTGTGGACCTCTACCTGGGCCGGAAGCTGTATTTCACCACCTACTACTCGCTCTCCGCGGGCAAAGGCAATGTGAATTCGCAGTTCCTCGGTGATCCCACGATTCTGACCGGAGCAAACGCTTTTCTGCTCACCGGCACGAACGTGGTCGTCCCCTATCCCGAGACCGTGAATCGGAGTCACGAAGTGGGTGTGATTTTCAAATACAAGCTGACGGACAGGCTGACGCCGAGAATTGAGTATCGTTACCAGCAGTGGGACAACCGGGATTACCAGACCACGGTGATGACGCCATACATGGGCTGCGTGAGTCCGGCCCCTCCGGGCGCGCCCGTGCCCGGCTGCACGAATCCGATTCTGAACAGCGCGACGTCGCCCACGCCGGTTCCCGGCGCTGCCAGCCCGTTCTATCCCGGCTTCGTGGTGGGCGATCCCTCGGCCGCTCGCTACCTGTTCCTGGGCGTGGACGAGCCGTCCTATCACGCACACACGGTGATGGCTACGCTGGAGTATCGCTTCTAGACGACAAAGAGCGGCGCCTGCGGCGGGGAGTCATCCGCCGCAAAGCGATTGCTTTTTCTGTGGATGAAAACTTGCGCGCAGGCCGGCCGCATTGGACGCGCCTCAAACTTTGTAATTATAAGCGATGTGGCTAAGTGGCCTGTCGGCCTGGGGCTAAACGTTTCCGCATGGAAGGCAGCAACCCAATTCCGGCGAGCATCAGGGCCAAGGAACTCGGTTCTGGGGTCGTAATGAACCCAGTATAGGTGCCGGTGAACATTGGGTTGTCGGTGGACGTGCTCGTACCTATGACGGTGGATTCGCCAGTGTCCCCCGCGAAAATGCCGGTTCCACCGGTTTGCACCGTGTTGAGCACAATTGAGGTGGTCGCTCCGGTCACGGTCACGGTCACGGTCCCATTCCCGGTAAAGGTGCCGAACACGGTCCCTCCGGCAAAGAAGTCGATGAACGTCCCACTTGTTGTGAACATGGTAAAAGACGGGTTGAAGGTATCGGTACCCATGTTCGTTCCGGTGAATTTACCAGACACCGAGTCGACTCCGGAGCCGGTGAAGTTCGTGTCAAAAGTAAGGGGGTCAGCAGTGGCCGTGAGGGTGGAGTTTCCTGTGACTGTCCCTGACGTCGGTATTGAATTGGCTTGAGCCGGTACGGCGAGACCGCCCATCATGACGAGGGCGAAAAAAGTCGCGGCGAGTGAGCGAATCATTGCGAAGCCTCCTGGATAGACACCCTGCCCTGCGGTTATTTTTAGCAACACGATCAGTACCAATCTCGGCGTGCTGAAAAGAAACGACTTGTCGACATCAACTATTGCAAATACTGCAAATAACTGAAGAATTTGCGCAAAGTATTTCCCGTTTGAGGTGTATATGCGGCGCGGAGCCTAAAGCAACCTTGCCTGCGCTTTCACGATGGATGAAATCGTGAGCGTCAGACTGCTTGATGTGTGGCGTCTGCGAACTTCGCGCTAGTTCGGCGCCTGTCCACCCTTTGCCGCTTGCTGATCCGGCTCTGGCTTTTGCCAGCTGGCATCCGGATTGAATTCGCGCATGGAGATCGCGATCGCTTCCGTCTTCTTTCCGAGATCCTTCTCGTAGACGACCCCGTCTTCGCCGACCAAGAAAGTTTTCACGCCGGAGGAACGGTAAAACGCGGGATATGCCACGAACGCGAAGCCGGTCATTTTGCCGTCCACAAGATAACTCTTCGCGCCACCCGGGGCGTTCTTTCCCTGACGCGTCAGGATGTGAAAATAATAGCCGCGAAATGGGACAGGGTCCGTGCCCCGGCTCTTGTTCTCGTCGTCAGACACGGCCTGCGCCACCAGCGGGCCGATCAGGCTCTGGGGCTCGGTTTCGGGCGCTTTCCAGAAGAGGCCGTCATGCTTGCCTTCCTCGCTGTGAATCTTTCGCGCGTACTCGTTGTGGTGCTCTGAATAATATTCCTTCTGGGCCGCACCCAGTTGGCGGCAAACGTGGATGGCGGACACTTCGTTGCGGCCGACGCGCCGGAATAAAATTTCCTGCTTCCCCGTGGCTGTGTCGAAATACCAGACATTTCCCTTGTTCACGAGCGGAATCGGCCAGGGCCAATTATGAGGCCCGAGGTACAAAGTGACGGTGCCGTTCGGTTCTTTCACCAACCGGTTCATCTCTTCGTATCTCTTGGCGAAGTTGGCGCGGGCCTCCGCATCCTCGGCTTCGTTTCCCGACGAGATGATTTCCTTGCCGTCCGGCCCCAGCAGATCGAGCAAGGCCTTTTCATCGTTGCTCTTCGCCGCCGTGAACAGGGTTTTGCTGGCTTCCTCAGGCGACGCAAACGTTTTCTGCCCTGCTTGCTGCGCCCGGGATGGTGAGGCAAATAAGCCGGTCAGGAGAACGGCCATAGCGGCCAGCTTCTGAAGATTGCGGCGACCAACGACGCCGGTGCTCGTATTTCCGAACCGCATAGCACTTCCCTCCTCTTCCAAATCTTGTGTTTTTTCGCGGAATCACGAAACTTGCAACCTAGTGGTGCCCGCCGCCGTGCGAGCCTCCGCCTCCGCCGCCTCCGTGAAAGCCGCCGCCACCCATGCTGGCGCTTCCGCGGGCTGAGTAACCCCGCGACTCTCCGCCATGATCGTAGCCGCTGAACGCGCCCGACCGCACGTTGCTCTCTCCACGCGGTTGGGAATACCCGCGGGCCGCGTGGTTGTTTCCTTCGAAAGGCCGGGGCGAAGCGCCCGGCCGGTTATAGACGTTCCCGTGCGCCGCGAAACTGCGATCCTGCGGCCTAGACCCTTCGCGCCCGGGCGCGCCGACTCCGCCGCGTCCGCCGCGGTAATACGCGTTGCGGTTATAGAAGGTCGTGCTGTGCGAGTAATACCGCTCGTGGTTGAAACTTGCGTAGTGGTTATGCCAGTCGTAACCCCAGTGGTGCCACCCCCACCCGTAGCCGCCAAAGAAGCCGATGCCGAAGCCAGCGCCGAAGAACAAACTCGGTCCTCCGAACCAGATTCCGGGATAGGGATACCATCCCGGCCAGGCTACGATTCCCGGCCCGTACACGACCCAGGGATCATAGGCGGGCACGTACACGACATCAGGCGCGGCCGGCTCAATAATGACGGTTGAGCCCTGCGTGGTGACGGTTTGCTGCGGTGTGGAGCTGAGGTTACCCGCTTGCTCCGCTTTCTGGCGCATCACCTGAATGGCGTCCGCCACATCCTGCTGCTGGTTGTAATAAGCGTCGCCCAGCGAGGAGGTCCAGGAAAGGTTCTTGTCCATGTTTCCCAGCACGGAGGGAAACGCGGCGAGGGCCTTGATGCTGGGGTCCCAGGGTTCCTGGTCCACGGCCTGCCCCAGGGCCTCGCCCTTCACGTCCGGATGGTTTTGCACCCAGCGATCGGCCTCGACCACTTGCTCGGGAAACGTGGAGGCGGCCAGGATCTGCGCCACGAGCGAATCCGGATAGAGCGCGATCGGCGCCACCAGTTGCTGCAACTGCTCGGGAGATTGCGTTTGATACGCCGGCCCGTCCGAGCTCTGCGCGGGTGCGGGCTGGTCTTGCGCCGCCCGGGTATCCAGGGGGCCGGCCGCAAACAGCAGCGCGAACGCCAGCAGAACAGCGGAACCCTTCCTGCACCACGACGCCTGCATAAAGAATGCTCCGCGTTCGAATATGTTCATGTTTATCAACCTCCGTGCCTTATGCCGCACAGCACCCTACTTTTATTGGATGAATGAGGCAGGTATTGAGTTTCTGATTTCTTGCGCCACCACCATGTAGAACACAGGGGCGCCGATTTCGTTGCGAAGTATGCCCAACTCCCACTGCCGTTTACAAGCCGGATTGCATCCCGGATTACATCAAGGATCGGTGGGATCACGGGACATCAGCCGCGACGGATTTTCCGGCGGATCGCGGCATTCGTTGACCCGGGCGACGCGCTAACTTATACTTGAGCTTCGGTGTCGCTTGCAGGATTTCCGCTGGGTTCCGCACTGTAATCCATGAAAATTCCGCGGCATGCGCGGGATGGCGTGAAGGAACCCGGATGCGTGTTTTTGGCCCCGCACCATCCGCCTGCCGGA
>Ga0210405_10001623_pt1 | contig 25021 bp, 23 predicted proteins | sample IncBWH11MmetaG_FD_155492 | JGI IMG/M metagenome (GOLD analysis project Ga0210405, IMG submission 155492) | Forest soil microbial communities from Barre Woods Harvard Forest LTER site, Petersham, Massachusetts, United States - Inc-BW-H-11-M | ecosystem: Environmental > Terrestrial > Soil >... | reverse complement strand
AAGTTCGATGGAAAAGATTATCCCGTAAAGGGCGATCCGAATCAGGACATGCGGTCGGTCACGAAGATCGACGACCGTACGTACGGATTCAACGCCAAGAAAGGCGGTAAGGTCAACATCAGCGGCCGGATTGTCTTGGCAGCCGACGGCAAGAGCCGCACGGTTACCACCAGCGGAACCGATGCAAAAGGCACCAAGATCAAGAGCACCTCAGTGTACGACAAGCAGTAGCGGGTCTCTCGCTTTCACCAAACACAAATGCGGGTGCCCCACTCTTCTCGCGTTCTTTGCGAGAGGGTGAGGCTCTTAGACGTCTTGGCTGGGGCAGACATCATCGTTCCCGGATGCTCGTATTCCGATCGTTGAATCTGGTGGAGATTTTCGAGTGCTTGCGCTGACTCTAGCCCGGAGTTACCGATGGTTGTGATCATGGCGGGCCTGCCGGGTACAGGCAAGAGCACGGTCGCGCGCTCGCTTGCGCAGCGGCTTCCGGGCACAGTACTCGATAAGGATATGATTCGAGCGGCGCTCTTCACCCCGGCATACGTGGAATATTCGCGAGTGCAAGACGATTTCTGTCAGCAGATCATGCTGCAGACGGCTGCGTATCTGCTCGGAAGGAATTTGTCGCCGTACGTTGTATTGGATGGCCGAACATTTTCACGGCGCTACCAGCGTGAGCAGGTGCTCGAGTTCTGTTCGCAATTGCAGGCCGGATGGGCCATATTGGAGTGCGTCTGCTCTGAACAAACCGCGCTCGCACGCTTGGAAAAGGCGGCTGCGGAGAAGACCCATTCAGCCACGAATCGGACACCAGATCTATATCACCAAGTCCAAAAAGCCTGGGAGCCGATTGACCACCCCAAACTTGTGATCGACACCGAAGCTAGCTTGGACTCATGTGTCGGCCGTGCCGCGCAGTACCTCACCCAGCTTGCGCGGCCGACACCTTAGGATGGGCAAAGGTGTTTTCATCAACTGTCAGTAAACCGTCGCGACACAGGACCTTCTTCGCTATTGCAGCTTCGCGTACTCCGACTTGGCTTGCTTCAGGATCGGGATGTCGGGATCGGCGTCTTTCCAGAGCGTGAGGAATTCCTGATACTGGACGCGGGCCTTCGCGGCATCACCCGTGGCGAGATACGCTCTGCCCAGTTGCAGATGCACTAACGCCCCCAGCACGAAGTTTTGCACCACGCCCCGGTGATCAATCAACTTCTGAAACTCGGCCACTGCCTGTTGCGCGTTTCCGTTTTCGAGGTCAGCCTGTCCGCGGACGTAACCGGGATAGAGAGTGCCACCGATCTGGACTTGCGGATTGGGTTCACCCAGTTCGCAAGGTGAGGCCGCCTGCAGTAGCCGCAATGCATTGTCCGGATGGTGGCGAGTGTGTTCCGTGGACGCGCGGATCGTAGGCAACCAGTAACAGTTCAGCAGGGTGTTCGCGGGCGCGTTGCGGCTCAATTCGTCGGCCATGTTTTGGGCTCGCGCCGCATCTCCAGCGCGGGCAAACGCTAAGGCCACCAGCACGCGAACATCACGCGAAGCGGCCAGGGACATGGCAGAGGAAGCTTGCGCCCGAGCCTGCTGCGGATTGCCGATCTCGGCTTCGCGCAGCGCTGCGTTCAGCAGCCACTCCGCAGCGGTCTCCTTCTTGTCATTTCGCTTGGCCGAATCTACCGCTTGCCGGGAGAGTTCACGAGCGCTATGAAAATGCCCGGCATACGCCTCGGTGTCCGACTGAATGGAAAGAAGGAAGTCGTCGAGCCCAGCCTTCCCCGTGATGAGAGCTAGTTGCCGCTGCATCTCTGCAGTGTCGCCCTCGAGAAAAGCTACCCCGTACCGATTCGCATGGAGTAGAGGATGATCTAGCTTGCGCGCCAGTGCGGCATTGTAGGCGGCCGTTGCGTCCTGCACGCGGTTCAAGGCAGCGTAATTGGCTATCAAGTTAAGATAGAAGGAAGAATGGTCCGGGTTGATGCGCAGACCCTCGTATAGCTCGCCTACTGCCTGATCATATTGCCCAACCAGATTGTTATTGAGCGCCAGGGCGACCAGAGGATGGATGTCGCGAGGGTAACTATGCGCCCATTGCTCGAGCACTGCGTTTGCCTTGTCCAATTCGCCGGTGACGTCGTTGTAGTAGTTCGCCGAAATGCTATAACGTTCCAGTTCAGTGGCACGGTCCCGCAGTTCGTAGGCCTTCTGCATATTCTCGCTGGCCAATCCGTACTCAACGAGATTGGAATAGGACGTCGCTAGGGAGACGTAGCCCTGAGCGAAGTTTGGATCCAGTTCGACGGCGCGCTTGAAAAACGGAACGGCGGCAACATCGCCTTGCTGGTTTTGGACTCGAAGTCCGGCAGTATATTGTCGCAGAGCCTCGAGAGAGGAAGTGGTAGCCTGCTCGATCGGAATATCGAACTTCTGTACCGTGGCCAGCGACTCGCCCACCTCACCGCGCAATTGGCTGGCAATGTGGCTTAGCCCGTCCAACACTTTCTCCTTGGACGGCGCGGTGATTTGTTGCTGAGCCAGGACTTCACCGCTCTGGCAATTCACTGCCTTTAATCCCAGTACGTATTCCGTGCCCAAGGCAGCGATAGCGCCCGCGATGTAAGCCTGGCTGCCAGTGCGCAGACAAACTTCCCTCGCCAGTTCGGGGGTCAGCATCGTATTGGGCGGACGCGTCATCAATTTCAGCGTCTCTGCAGCCTTGTTGTCAGAGAGCACACTGAGGAAGGGCGATTGGCGAAGGGAAACGCTGAGCGCCTGCTTGAGGGTGTCGTCGAAAACCATGTCCCCAGTGGAATTGGCGAAGTCGGCGAGCACTACCACGTCTTTATCAGTAAGCCGCCGTGGATGACGGAAGTAAAGGTAGCCTCCGACCGCCATCAACATCAGCACGAGGGCAATGCCAACAATCACCTTCGAGCGCATCCTGGGACGGGATGTGGCTTCGGGTTGTATGGCAATCGGCAAGCGTGACGACTCCGTGTCCCGCTTCAGCCGTTGAAGATCGGTGCGAATATCCGAAGCATGCTGGTAGCGTAAGTTACGGTCTTTCTCTAGACACTTGGCGATGATCCGTTCCAGGTCGGCTGGCACGTCGGGATTTAGCCGCACGGGAGGAACCGGAACATGGTTCATGATCCCGTCGAAGATCACCCCAGTGCTTTCGCCACGAAAGGGCAACGTGCCTGACGCCATCTCGTACAGGACCGTTCCGAAGGAGAAGAGGTCGGTTCGGGCATCGAGTTCCTTGCCGCGGACTTGCTCTGGCGACATGTACGCGAGCGTGCCCACGGTTGCACCGGGGCTGGTCAGGTGCTCTTCCAACGTGACCGTCGATTGCTCTCTCGCCCCGGACACTCTGGCGCTGCCGAAGATGGGTGGGACCTTAGCCAAACCGAAGTCGAGAATCTTCGCATGGCCGCGTTTGGTCACGAAGATGTTGGCAGGCTTGATGTCGCGGTGGACGATGCCTTCCGCGTGGGCAGCATCAAGGGCGTCGGCGATCTCAATCGCAAGCGAGAGTACAGTTTCATTATCTAACGGCTTTCCAGCAATGCAGCGCTTCAGTGTCAGCCCGTCCAAGAACTCCATGGCGATGAAAGAGCGACCGTCATGCTGGCTGATCTCGTAGATTGTGCAGATGTTCGGATGGTTTAAGGCAGAAGCCGCACGGGCTTCGCGGCGAAAACGTTCTAAAGCCTGCGGGTCTTGCGCCACATTATCGGGCAGGAACTTAAGCCCGACAAAGCGACCAAGCTCAGTGTCCTCGGCCTTGTAGACGACACCCATGCCACCACCGCCCAACTTCTCGACGATGCGGTAGTTCGAGATGGTTTGCTCGACCACTGGCGCGAATCTTACGTCTGTGAAACGAGGCAAGTCAACGAAGCCTTGGGAGTTGGCGGGACCTCAGAATGGTCAATTGTCGTAAAATCGCGATTACGCTCAAAACCCCCTCAATGAGTGCTATGGCCTGTTTTCGCCAGTTGACTGGCTTTTGTAGTCCACCGGCGCAGGCTCATTTACAGAAAGCAGTTACTGCGGCGAATCCGTATCAGCTTCGATTGCAACCGTAATCTTCCCAGAAGCCCTGGCGCGCGGGTCGGCTTCGCTGGCTGCGATGACGTGAAATACACCGATTCGTTTTGGGGCAACGTAGAACCCGTTGCTATCTATGGTTCCGCCGTTCTTCTCTGCGACAATCCACCGAACGCCGGCGTGAGCCCCGGTGACCGCCGCGGAGAACTGCATGGATTCACCCACGCGCACCGTTACTTCGGACGGCTGAATTCTCACCAGTACGTGCGTAGGAGCCTCGGTGCTCTGACCGCACAACACGATTGCGAGAACCGATGCAAACGCGAACTGGAACATGAAGCGCTCCGTTCAACCGCAAGCATAACAATCAGTCGGAGTATGTCAATCCCCACCAGGCAGAGTGTTTTTCATCAATGTTCGGCACACGACTGTTGCAAAATCTGTAACGCTCATTGAGGGGTTTTGAGTGCTATGGCTTGGTTTCGCCACTTGAAAAACCAGGTCTGCTTCCGACTGAGGGAGGTAAGTCTATTGCGGGGTGGACGGAACATTCTCGACGCGTACGACGGTACACTTGACTTCTTTCCCAGCAGCGCTCTTCAGTTTGCCTTTGTCGCCGTCGATCTCATAATTCACATTGCTCCCGACGACGAAGTCGGTCGCATTCACGGTCGTTTTCTCGCTCGTGCGGCACGTGTAGGTCTTTCCGGACGCCTCGAAGGAGAAGTCAAATTGCTGTTTCGTTTTCTTATTTTTCTTACCCTGGTTACCCGGGGTGCCGGCTGGCTCTAGGTTTTTCAAAGCTGTCGTCCCGGAATCCTTTTTGCCGGCCTCTGCAGTGATGGCGCATATCAACACCAGGAACAGGACCCCATTCAGTCTTCGCATTATCCAGCCTCCGACTCCGAGGGCCATTGTATATGATTCGCTCCGGCCACGATCATCAGCCTGATAGCGCAACTGTCATGAAAATGGCGAGTCCGCTCACGAAAGATCAACGACCTACGTGCAGCTCGCTATTTTCATGCTGCGTGGTGTGCCGGTGGCACATGACGCCTGTCGCAAAATCCCCATTACACTCATCTGCCTTCCCTGAGGGATTTGAATGAAATGGCCTGGTTTCGTCAATCACTACGAATGTTTGATTTCCGGGGTTGCTTATTTGAGCTCAAAAACCACACCATACCCCTGATCGCCGCCCTGAATCGTCGTGCCGTATAAATTCCGTGCAGTGTCGAAGATCAGGTTGCCAAAGGCTGGTCCTTGCCCATCGTTACCGTTAAAGGAATGCAACACCGTCTCCGTCCACTTCCGGTCCGCTCCCAGCGACAACTTGAAAACAGTGCCACACCCGATGCAAGACTTGGAGTTGCCCCCTGAGAACGTTGTGCCGTACAAATTCCCTGTCGCATCCAAGGCTACGACCGCCTGGGGTCTGGCTCCGTCCTTACCATTGAAGTCATGCAGTACCGTCTCCCTCCATTTTCCGTTTGCTCCCGGTGTCAACTTGAAGACGATGCCGTCACCATAAGCGCCGCCGCCGGCTGCCGCGCCGAACAAATTTCCCTCCGCGTCAACAACCACGCCTGCATAAAGACTTTCTCCGTCCTTGCCGTTGAAGGTATGCGCCACAGCTTGGGTCCACTTGCCGTTCGCGCCGTGTGTGAGCTTGAAGACGGTGCTCTCGCCGTTGGTTGTAGAAGATGTAGTGCCGTACAAATTTCCTGCTGTGTCGAAGACCAAGCCAGCGTAGGGGTTAGCCCCATCTTTGCCATTAAAGCTATGCAGTACCGTCTCTGTCCACTTCCCGCTCGCGCCGGGTGACAGCTTGTAAACGGCACCGCAGTCGCAAGACTCGCTGCCTCCCATCCAGGTAGTGCCGTACAAATTTCCTGCTGTGTCGAAGATCACGCCAGCGTAAGGGTTTGCCCCATCTTTGCCATGGAAACTATGCAGTACCGTCTCTGACCACTTCCCGTTTGCTGCGAGTGACAGCCTGAAGACAGTGCCGCAGCCGGAACCGCAGATATCGACATTGCCGCCAAGCCAAGTTGTGCCGTACAAATTTCCTGCCGCGTCCATGACCAGGCCTGCGTAGGGGTTTGACCCTTGCTTGCCGTTGGAGTTGAAGCTATACAGTACGGTCCGAGTCCATTTGCCGTCGTTGCCCGGCGATAGCTTGAAGACAGTGCCGCAGCCATCAGAACCAGAATGGCAAGACTCGGAGTCACGGCTTCCGAACGTAGTAGTGCCGTACAAATTCCCCGCCGCGTCGAGAATTACGCCGACGGGGAAGGAACCGTCTCGACCGTTAAAGGAATGAAGCACATGCTCTTTACCCAGTGTCTTTATGCTTGTCGTTGCGAGGAGAAGTGCAACGACGACAACCGAAGGTATGTGCAACCCCATCACTCTTTTTTGCGCTGCATTGATACGCCCCTTTACAAAGCCTTACAGGCCGGAAGCCTCTGGCGGGCGTTTTCGCGCGGCCTGCGTCAGAGCGACGGCAAGTATACATCTAGGAGAGTGACACGGCCACCAGTTGTTGATAAATCGCGATAACGCTCATTGACCTTTAAGGCGGGTGAGCGCTATGACCTTGGTTTCGTCAACAATCGTGGAACTTTGTCCGAGGATTCGGCGTAAAGTGGTGCCGTGAGGCTGCGATTAATGGGCGAGAATCGACGCAAGCAAAACGCTGTCGTTAGTTGCGGCGATAGGCGCGTTGCTTGTCGCTGCTTCTCTCGTCATTACAGCCGCCGTCTCTTGGCAGTTTTACTCAATTCGCTCCGCCACGAAGTGGTTCATGTGGTCGCAGAGTTACAAGAGAGAAGTTCTGGCGCAATCCGGCGGAACGGCGGGGGAGTTGAAGCATGTCGAATGGGACGGGTGGGGATTTTCGGGAGCAGGAGACACTACTGTATATCTTGTTTACGACCCAACAGATTCCCTCTCGGCGGCGGCCAAAAGCCATCAGCCCGGCAAATTTGCTGACCACCGCGCCACGCAGTCAACCGCCATAACCCGCCGCTCAATCCTGCCCCCGCTATTGTAAGTCATTGCAGAAGGAGATATTTGATTCAACTGTCGCGATGAACTACCCCCCACTTCCCGCCAGAACTAATGGCTGCTGGATTTCATGGGAGATACTCGTCTCCACTGTGCCCGGTCAATCGTCCGAAAACTGTCGGTTGCGAGAAGCAAGGGGATAAATGATGCGGGTGTTGGCGTCATCCTCGGATGTGAACGACGGATGTTTTCCGAAACGACGCTGAGTAACAGAAAACTAGCTCTAGGAAAGCAGATGAGTTCGAAACGCTCACAAGACGGGGAGGAGGCGTGCCGATGAATAAAAGTAATGGCCCCTCGGCAATGTCTCGGTTGCCCAAACTTTTGACCGAAACCCAGGTTTCCATAATCTTCAACGTCTCTATCAACACTCTTCGATACTGGCGGCATTGTGGCGACGGTCCGAATTACATCAAAATGGGCAAGCTGGTGCGGTATCATGAGGCTGAGCTGGAAGCATACGTCCAGCGCAAAACCTGCGTATCAAAGGCTCGAGCGACTGCGGAGGAAAACCGTGTCGCTCACTAGACGTAAGAACCGCTGGTACTACTCGATCTACTTTAATGGTCAACGCTATCGGGGACCTTGCAGGACTTCGAAAGAGCAAGAGGCCAAGAAAGTCGAAGCGCTGGTACTGGCACAACTGCTGGAAGATGGAGGCTTGCCGGGCTCAAAGAAAATCCCGACACTCTCCGATTTCGCAAGTCGTTTTTTCCCATGGCTGGCTGCCTTGCCTGCGGATCGGCCGCCGAAGGAGCCAACCAAAAAGTATTACCGAACAGGCTGGAAACTGCTGGAGAAGACGAGCATGGCCGGCCGGAGACTCGATCATATCACTCCGGATCACATTGCTTCGCTCGTTGTCGGCAGTTCTCCAGCCAACACTAACAATGCTCTGCGCACCCTTCGGCGCATGCTGAAGAAAGCGCACGAGTGGAAAATGATCCGCTCGGTGCCAGTCGTGAAGCTGGTCGAAGAACATGGCCGAGAAGAACTGATTGAGTCATGGATGGAAGCAAAGCTGTTAGCCGTGACTGAGATTGCGCGCACGCCAACCAGCAAGCACGCTCCAAAGTCGATCAATTACGGTTGGCAGCCGTTTCGCGACGTTCTGTTGATCATGCTCGATACCGGAATGCGACCGGCAGAAGCCTTCCGTATGCGGTGGGAGCATGTGAAGTGGGAGCGGGAGCTAATCTTCGTACCGCGGAGCAAGTCTCGCAAGTCGAAGCGGTTCGTGGGAATCACGGAGCGCGTCAGGACGGCATTGCTGGCGCGTAAGACCGACGCGAACGAGGGCTGGGTATTTCCATCTACTCGTGCCGAGTCGGGGCATTTAGAAACTGTGCAGAAGCAATTCGAACGGGCCAAACTGATAGCCGGTTTGCCTGAATCAGTCGTGCTGTACTGTGCTCGTCATCGCTTCTCAACCGACGCGATGGAAGGCACGGGCAATGTGATGGCGGTCATGGATGCGATGGGGCACGAGAAGATCGATACCACGCGACTCTATAACCATCCAGGCACGAAGCAGATCCGTGACGCCATTGAGAGGAGGAATCAGCTGGTTCAGTAGGAAAGTCACATTCTTAGTCACACCGTTTAAGTCGACTGTGTTACTGGATGGTGCAAGTGATTGATAGCAGAAAAGTTGAAATGGTAGCGCTACCGGGAATCGAACCCGGGTTTGAAGATTGAGAATCTTCCGTCCTAACCCCTAGACGATAGCGCCGTCAATAACTTACGGGTGCCGCGTGACTGCTTTTTACCTAACTTGCCCCATTGGATTGGGGGGAAGACTTGCCGCCGCCGGTTCCATGCGTTGCATGGCCCCCGGTTAGGTCTTCAGTGCTCACTATATGGTATCTATCGAAAACACTGCGCGTCTTGTGCCCGCTGATTTTCATTGCTACCCCTTCCGGCACGCCCGCGACTGTGACCAAGTTGCGGATTGCCGACCGACGCAGATCGTGGATAATCAAGCCTTCGTAGCGGGTCGTACTTCTTGCCGGACACTTCGATAATACGACCCAACCCAACGGCGGCGCAAGCCTTCGTCCATTCCTTACGCAGGGTCGTGTGCGTCGCCTCTATCGATGATCCCTTTGGGGCTCTTCTCCGCATTTGTGTATGGCGAACTTGTTGCGCAAATACTCCTGCGCGGTCGCGCCGAAAGCGGATGGACTAAAGAACTTCTGCTGGCATTTAGCACAAAAGCCATGGCGGGAACTTTGCCGTCGTATCGTAGGATGACGAAGCTGCGTTCTGGCACGACGAGGACAGTGTCGAACACTCTCAGGAGAGGCGCCATCGTGCAGCCGGTCCGCCTGAGGAATCGTGGAAAAACGCCGTGGTGCCCAACTTGGAGGAGGCGGCCTTCCCAAAATGGCTGGTCCGCATTAACGAGATTTTAAAGAAACTTTTCGGCGGCTCACGCCTCTAACAGGTAACAGCCCAGTTAACAGTGGCGTCCCTCGTATTCGCGAGTGGACGTGCGTCTGAATCACATTACCAAGAAACCATTATTAAGGAGACGAATATTTATGAAGACTGGCAAGTACATTGCTATCGTGGCGGTTTTGGCCTCAGGCCTGTCGCTTAACACTTTCGCGAAGGATAAGAATGAGACACGGGTTACGCTCGCGGATTCTGTGCAGGTAGGCACAACCGATCTGAAGCCCGGCGAGTATACGCTGCAGTGGGATGGCAACGGCCCGGACGTGCAGGTGAAGGTCCTAAAGGGGAAGAGCGTTGTAGCCACGGTTCCGGCAAAGTTGACGCACGGCACGAGCGGGCATGCCAACACAATTACGACCCGCACAGTGGGCAACGTTAAGACTTTGGACGAGGTTGACTTCGCAGGCGGCAAGCAGTCGCTGGTGTTTGGGGAAGCAACCGCAACCGAGTCGTCAAGCGGACAGCAGTAAGCAGGGTATGAAATAAAAAGGGCGGGAGATAACTCTCACGCCCTTATTTATTTGGGATTCGCTTTTGCATTTACATACTATTCTTCGCCATTTTGAGCGACACAACATGAACTTGGTTTTTGTCTGCGTCCACCTGGGCTTGCAGCGTGACGTGGTGCCCTTCATGTCCCTTGACCGCATCCGGGTTACTTATCGTCCAACTCTTACTGTCCTTGTCGCTCACGAACATCTTGCCATCATCGCTAATCTTCCCTGTGATACTGACCGTTTTTGTTGACATGCTGGATTTGCTGTTGTCCTGCTGCTGTGTCCCGTATTGAGCCACAGCGACTGCGGACATCAGCAGGGCCAGGACGAATGAAATGATTATCAGCTTTTTCATCTTGTTCTCCTTTGACGGAACCACTCCCTGGATGTATCGATCAAATCGCGGAGAAACGTCAACTCCGGAGACGAGGCAAACGCGGGCTTGTGTCTTCTTAATACCAATAAGTGTGCTCTCTTGCAACGTCCTCCGTCAATTCGAAGGGCAGAACGTAAGGGCTGACATCGGTGATGACATCAATCATCTGCCGCCGAATTTTACGCCGATCGCTAACCGCATACTGGCCGGACGTTAGCAGTATCGCGATCACGGCCCCGTGGCCGATAGAAGACGAACGTGATTCGTCAGAGGGTGGAGGAGTTAGTGGTGGGCTACCGGTGTCCGGAGATTTCCTCGGAATTGGGAGCAGGAGATGCTCGCTTTTGTGGTGTGAGGGCCGGAAGGCCGGGTTAGCGGAATTGCCGGGCGTGACGAACGTCGAGTGCGCTCGTGAGTAAGGTGAGCCTGCCGGGTGATTGTCTGGCACCGGCGCGTCGTCGATAAAAAAAGTCCTGAACTATTCAGTTCAGGACGCGCCTGGCAGCCCTCCCAGAACGGCCAAGACGCTAGTGGATGGTAGGTGGCGTACAAATCTATGTATTCCACTTTCGTAAACCGCAAACCTGGTCGCTGGTAATCCGAAATATGGCTTGGCGTCCGCCCTGCATCTTCTGGCGACAAACATCTGGCAGGTACTTTCCCACCGCCGATGCGGACCGAGAACAATCACAGCCATACAACCGGTCGTTCTGTACATCCTTAGCGCAATCAAGATCCTGCGGGAGTACGAGCGCGGCGTGATCTTCCGCCTGGGTCGGCTACTGCCGCACTCTCAGGACCGGGACTAATCCTGGTGTTCGCACCGGTGGACAGGGGCAAATAATGTTTAATATGCTTGACAACTCCGCTCCGTAGTAGAACAATTAAATAGCGAACAAAAGGCGAATGCACATATCCGCCCCAGAGCCAGTCATGGCCCTGACGTTCCCTGAAATCCTGAGGTTCCATGTCGTCTTTACCGCTTGTTTCTCCCGCGGCTTTGGGCCGCCCGGTTGACGTTGTCACCTCGGCGTGGCCCACGCTGGTTTTTAAACGCTTGTCGGCCATGCCCAAGCTTTCAGGGGTGACTCCCGCATCGCGATTGGATGTGCGACCCACTCCGCAGATGGTTCCGAGCGGCGTCCGCGAAATCGATACGCTTACCGGCGGACTTCCGCGCGGATGCCTGACCGAGATTTGTGGGCCAGCCTCGTCCGGACGCACCAGTGTTTTGTTGGCCGCCTTGGCGGCCGCGACTCGGCGGCAGGAAGTTTGCGCTCTGGTGGATATCAGCGATGCTTTCAATCCTCACTCGGCTGCGGCGGCTGGAGTGAATTTCGAAAAAATGCTTTGGGTGCGGTGCGGAGAAATCAAACAAAGGGCAGATTCACCACAGAGACACAGGGACACAGAGAAGAAGAATGGAAAAATCGAAAAACCAGTCGAGCAGGCATTGCGGGTTACTGACCTGCTCTTGCAAAGTGGCGGTTTCGGGTTGGTGATTATCGATCTCGGCGATACTCCATTGAAGATGGCTCGCCGCATTCCGTTGACCTCCTGGTTTCGTTTTCAACGCGCGGTGGAGCACACGGCTACGGTGTTGTTCGTCGTTAGCCAGGTACCGTGTGCGCGGACCTGCGCCTCGCTGCTGCTAAAAGTTTCAGGGACAAAGCTGTCAGCTCTCAGCTGTCAGCTTTCAGCAGAAACTTCTCCGGCTCATGCTCAGCTTCTGAATGGACTTCAAGTACAAGGGGAACTCTTGCGGTCGCGACTGGAACGCAAACCAACTGGATCAGTCACAACTGCGTTCACAACGAAAGTGCGAGCGGGATGAAGAATTGAATCATTGAATCATTGAGTCATTGATTCATTGCCATTCTGCACAATCATCAATGACTCAATAAATCAATGAGTCAATCGCTCAATCCATCATGCCCTTTGCCTGCATCTTCGTTCCTGATTTCCCAGTGGAGTCGCTGTTGCGCGCTGAGCCGGAGTTGCGCTCGCAGTCTCTGGCCGTGCTCGAAGGCAAAGCTCCGCTACAAAAAGTTTTTGCGGTGAATGAAAACGCGCGCCGCGCCGGAGTCGATCCGGGAATGTCCAAGCTGCAGATAGAACCTTGCGCGGGAATGGTGTTGCGTGCCCGCTCTCTGCCCCAGGAAGCCGCTGCCCACGCCGCGCTGCTGGATTGCGCGCAGTCTTTTTCACCACGAGTGGAAGCCCACGGTTGCGACACAATCGTATTGGATCTGGCCGGGCTGCAGCCGCTTTTTGGCGCTCTGCCTAAAATTGCGCGCGCTTTGTCACGCCGCGCTTCCGATCTCGGACTCGAGACCAACGTGGCCGTGGCGGGCAATCCGGATGCCGCCGCGCTGGCGGCTCGAGGATTTTCTGGCGTGACCGTGATTCCTGAAGGCAAAGAGGCGGAACAGTTGGGCAGTTTGCCGGTGGAAGTATTGCTTGGAAACTCGACTCAGGAGTCCGGGCAGTTATTGGAAATTTTCAGCCGCTGGGGAATTCGCAAGCTGCGCGATCTGGCGGCATTACCCCACGTCGCACTCAGCGAGCGCCTCGGGCAGGCTGGAATCCATTTACAAAAGCTGGCATGTGGCGCCACTTCCCGCACTTTGGTTCCGGTCGAGCCGGCGCTGATTTTCGAGGAAGTAATCGAGTTGGAATATCCGCTCCTGCTTCTGGAACCATTGGCATTTTTACTGGGACAGTTGTTGGAACAATTATGCGCCCGTCTGGAGGCCCGCGCGTTAGCAACTCAAGAATTGCGGCTATGTTTGGAATTGGAGAACGGATGGCAGACAGAAGATCTCTCGACAAATAATGGAGCGCCGGGCATCCTCGCCCGTCCTGGACAATCTCGACTATTCCAGCGCACTCTGCGGCTTCCCGTCCCGTTGCTGGACTCCAGAACTTTCCTCAAGCTGTTGCAACTTGATTTGAAGGCGCATCCTCCGGGTGCTCCCATCGTCAAGATTCAGCTGGCTGCAGAACCGGTGCGGCCACGGGCAGTGCAGAATGGGCTTTTTCTTCCTCCTGCGCCTGAGCCGGAAAAACTTGAGCTCACGTTGGCTCGGATTGCGGGCATCGTCGGTGAAGACAAAGTGGGATCGTTGGAACTACTGGACACGCATCGTCCCGGGGGGTTCCGCATGCAGCACTTCGCACCTGAACTGATTTCACCACAGAAACACAAAGACACAGAGGAGAATGATTCGGACGATCTGGTGACTGCGCTGCGCATCTTCCGTCCACCAGTCGACGTTCTGGCCACCATACAAGACGGGAAACCGGCATCTATCAACTGCCCAAAATGCAAAGAAATGCAGGGAGAAATCCTCTGGGCCGCCGGGCCCTGGCGCTCGTCCGGAGACTGGTGGGAGCAGGAAGGCTGGGCGCGCGACGAATGGGACATCGCAGTGCAAGGAGAAGCTGGCATCGCTTTATATCGCCTGGTCCGCGATCGGCTTAGCGCGGGATGGTTTCTGGAAGGAACATATGACTAGCAAACAGCATTCTGCCAAGACAAGGAAAAACGATTTATTGATTGAATGCTGAGTGCTTCTTTCATGTACATCGAGCTTCATTCCCGTTCTGCTTTCAGCTTCCTCGAAGGGGCTTCCCTGCCTGAGAATTTAGTGGCGGCCTGCGCCAATCTGAACATGCCGGCGATGGCGCTGCTCGACCGCGATGGCGTCTATGGCTCGCCGCGTTTTCACATGGCGGCGAAGAAAGCGCGGATTAAGGCGCACATTGGAGCAGAGGTAACAGGCGAACTGTTTTCACCACGGAGACACGGAGACACGGAGAACAACAAAGTTGGCGACAGCTTCACAATTGCCAAAGATCAGAGAGACCATTCCTCTGTGCCTCTCTGTCTCCGTGGTGAATTTCGCCTTCCTCTTCTTGTCTCTTCCCGGCTCGGATATCAAAACCTCTGCCGCCTGATTACGAAGATGAAGCTGCGCTCGGCCAAAGGCGAGGGCGCGGTGCGGGAAGAAGAACTGCGAGAACATGCTGCTGGATTGATCAGCCTTACTGGCGACGACGATGGTCCACTGGCTTTTGCTCTCGCACGCGGTGGCATGGAAGAAGGGCGTAGCTGCGTCGAGCGGCTGATCAGCATTTTTGGCCGAGATAATGTCTATGTGGAGCTACAGCGGCATTTTCATCGTGAGCAGGAAGCTCGCAATCACGCCGCCATCGAAATTGCCCGCACGCTCCAGCTTCCTCTACTGGCGACCAATGGCATCAGTTACGCCACGGCTCGGGAGCGCGAACTTTGCGATGTCTTCACCGCCATTCGCAACCATCGCACGCTGGCCACCGCGGGACGTCTTTTGGCGCGCAATTCCGAACGCTATCTGAAATCGCCGCAAGAGATGCAAGCGCTCTACGCAGACCTGCCCGAAGCAATTGCGAATACTGTAGAACTGTCTTCCCGGCTCACATTCACTTTTAAAGATCTGGGATATGAATTCCCTAAATATCCTGTAGCCGAAGGCGAGACCATGATGTCATTCCTGCGGGAGCGCACCAGGGAAGACTTTCAGCAGCGCTATGGCCGGTCTACACCAGAACTGCAGACTCGCGCCCGCTGCCAGATTGAGCGCGAACTGAAACTCATTGAGAAGCTCGACCTCGCCGGCTACTTCCTTATTGTTTGGGATCTGGTCCGCTTCTGCCGCGAGCAAAACATCCTGGTGCAGGGACGCGGCTCCGCTGCCAACAGCGCAGTCTGCTATTCGCTCGGCATCACCGCGGTCGATGCCGTCAGCATGGAATTGCTTTTTGAGCGCTTTCTTTCTGAAGAACGCGGCGAGTGGCCCGACATCGATCTCGATCTTCCCAGCGGTGACCAGCGCGAACGCGTGATTCAGTATCTGTACAAACGTTATGGTGAGCGCGGCGCAGCCATGACTGCGAACGTCATCACCTATCGCAGCCGCATGGCTTCGCGCGAAATGGGCAAGGCTCTCGGTTTCGATCCCGAAACCCTCGACAAGGTATCAGCCGCCGTTTCTACCTGGGAATATCGCGACGCCAACGACACATTCGATCATCGCTTCCGCGATGCCGGATTGGATTTGAATCATCCCCGGCTGCGCAAATATTTCGAGTTATGCGTCGCGGTGCAGGATTTGCCGCGTCACCTCGGCCAGCATTCTGGCGGCATGGTGATTTGTCAGGGACAGCTCGACTCCGTTGTGCCGCTCGAACCCGCGTCGATGCCGGGCCGCGTCGTCGTCCAATGGGACAAAGAAGATTGTGCCGACTTGGGCATCATCAAAGTTGATTTGCTCGGCTTAGGCATGATGGCTGTGCTGGAAGATTCCCTGAAACTCATCCACAACCATCACGGCGAAGAAGTAGAGCTCGCTCATCTGCCGCCAGACGATCCTACGGTATATTCCGTCTTGCAGAAGGCAGACACGATTGGCATGTTTCAGATTGAGAGCCGGGCGCAGATGTCGTGCCTGCCGCGCCTGCGTCCAAAATGTTTTTACGACATCGTGGTGCAAGTCGCCATCATTCGCCCCGGGCCAATCGTGGGGCAGATGGTCAATCCTTATTTGCGGCGGCGCATGGGGCGCGAAGCCGTGAACCACCTGCATCCGTCACTCGAACCCGTGCTGGCGCGAACTCTGGGCGTGCCTCTGTTTCAGGAGCAACTGCTACGCATCGCGATGGTCGCCGCTAACTTCACTGGAGGCGAAGCCGAAGAACTGCGTCGCGCCATGGGGTTCAAGCGTTCGCAAGCTCGCATGAAGGATATCGAAGCCCGGCTTCGCAGCGGCATGGAACACAACGGCATCTCGCGCGAGGCGCAGGAGCAGATCGTTCTTTCGATTTCTTCATTTGCTCTCTACGGATTCCCCGAGTCTCATGCCGCCAGCTTCGCGCTGATCGCCTACGCCAGCGCTTATTTGAAATGTCATTACCTCGCCGCCTTCACCGCTGCCTTGCTCAACAACCAGCCCATGGGATTTTATCGTCCGGCCACAATCGTGAAAGATGCGCAGCGGCACGGCCTGAAAGTCTTGCCAATTGATGTGATGAAGTCGGAATGGAAATGTACGCTGGAGCGGTCAGCAGTCAGCAATCAGGATTCAGCCAGTTCGGTTGCTCTGCGCCTCGGTCTCCGCTACGCTCGCGGATTACGCGAAGAAGCCGCCAAAGCCCTGGTTTATCAACGTGATCTAGTTCCATTTATTTCCATTCGAGATCTCGTCCATCGCGTACCCGAGTTGCGCAAAGATGAATTGAACACGCTGGCGGAAATTGGAGCGCTGAATTCAGTCCGGGATTCAAATTCACCACGGAGACACGGAGGCACGGAGAAAACCGATAAACGTAATAAGAAAAATATCTCAACAAGTGTCAAACCTCCAGATACCTCCGTGTCTCCGTGTCTCCGTGGTGAATTCGCTTTTCATCGCCGCGATGCCCTCTGGCAAGTCGAACGCGCCGTCCGCCATTCCGGCCCGTTGCTCGATGAACTATCTGAGCCCGACACGAGCTCCCCGCTGCGTCCCATGAATCCGGAAGAACGGCTGGTCGCCGACTTCCGCGGCACTGGCATGACCGTCGGCCCGCACCCCATGGCTTATCACCGGTCGCGGATGGAAGCGATGGGCATCCACAAAGCCAGCGACCTCAGCCGCATTCCTGACGGACAATTTTTGCGGATTGGAGGCTGCGTCATTTGCCGCCAGCGTCCCGGCACTGCTAAAGGTTTCGTTTTTCTCAGTATCGAAGACGAGACTGGAGTGGCCAACGCGATCGTCATGCCCGACCTGTTTCAGAAAAACCGGCTGCTGCTAAGTTCCGCGCAGTTCCTCATGGTGGAAGGAATTCTGCAGAATCAAGACAACGTCATCTCCGTAAAAGCCGAGCGAGTGCTGCCACTATCCATCACCCGCGCCGAGACCTGTTCGCACGACTTTTATTAACCGTTATCAACCAAATCGATGTTTCAGAGAGATTAATTCTTTCCACCTTTCCCACAAATCCACAGTCTTTCGGTTTATCATTGATACATAATTCCTACATGTTCTTTGTGGGGTTCATCAGGCACGACCGCAGTGTATGCGGTCAATCATAAACGATTCTAATTCATGGACTTGGCAGTCCCAAGGAGCACCAATCATGGCTAAACCAAAGACCCCCCGCACCCCTAAGGCAACCACCAATCAAGTCATCACCATGCCCGAAGCCGGCTCTATCCCTCTGGTTCGGAAGAGTGCGCCCGCGAACAGCTCATCCGCTGACCTGGAAGTAAAAATCCGCGAACGAGCGTATCAGTTGTTTGTGGAGCGAGGGAGCACTCCTGGCCACGAGAATGAGGACTGGCTCAGGGCTGAACGCGAAATTATCGCTCGCCAAAACCATCAGCAAACTGCATAGTTGAAGAATTCCAGTAGCACTATGCGCACGTAGGCCCGGGCGCCCTCGTCCGGGCGGCGGAGCAAGGCTCTTCACACGCTCACGGAGAAAAACCGGACTCGGGAAGGCTCTGGAAACCGATCCCTGCACCTCTGCGGTTGCTTCGCTTGAGCGTTTCTGAAAAAATAAGGGCTAGGTTCCCCCATGTCGCAAATAGGCAGTTTCGCCCTGCTCCTCGCATTGGCGCTGTGCGCGTACTCCTTCCTGGCGGGTCTGCTGGCGCTGGTCATTAAGGGGCCTGGAGCCGGACGGCTGGGTGAAACTGCGCGTCGCGCCGGCATTGCCAGTTTCGCAATAGTTTTCCTCGCAGCCGTAGTGCTGGTCGTCGCGGCCTTTCAGAATGATTTTTCCATCGCCTACATTTTTCATCACAGCAATCGCGATCTGCCCGCGCCTTACAAGTTCGCCACGCTCTGGTCAGGACAGGAAGGATCGCTGCTTTTCTGGGCTCTGCTGCTCTCTGCCTACGGGCTCGTCCTCAGGCTACGATATAAGACCGACGTCCGCCTGTTTGCGTACGCCTCGGTCATCATCGCCACCGTTCAAGTTTTCTTCTTGTTACTGCTGAACTTCGCCGCGAATCCCTTCGGCGTCATGCAAGGTTCGTTACCCGCGGACGGTAACGGCCTCAACCCGTTGTTGCAGTATCCGGAGATGGTCATTCACCCGCCCATGCTGTATTTGGGTTACGTCGGGTTTACCGTGCCTTTTGCCTTTGCGCTGGCGGCGTTGATCATGCGCTATCCGGGTGAGAAATGGATCCAGATCACTCGCCGCTGGACCATGGTGACTTGGGGGTTTCTGACTTGTGGAGTCTTTCTCGGCGCACACTGGGCTTACTCGGTACTGGGATGGGGTGGATATTGGGGATGGGACCCGGTTGAGAACGCCTCGCTGATGCCGTGGCTAACCGGTACGGCGTTCCTGCACTCCGTAATGATGCAGGAAAAGCGGGGAATGCTGAAGACCTGGAACATGTGGCTGATTTTTTCCACCTTCATGCTTTCAATTTTCGGCACTTTCCTGACCCGCAGCGGCGTCGTCAGTTCGGTGCACGCTTTCGCCCAGTCCTCGATCGGTGATTGGTTTGTTGCGTTTCTCGCGATTATTTTTGCGACTTGTCTCTTCTTCTATGTAAAGAACCGCTCGCACCTGCGCAGCGAGCACAAACTTGAATCGCTGATCTCGCGGGAATCCAGTTTCCTGTTCAACAACCTGCTACTGCTGGTCGCCTGCTTTACGGTGCTTTGGGGAACGCTCTTCCCGGTGCTCTCGGAGTGGGTTCAGGGAACTAAAGTCACGGTCGGACCCCCGTTTTTCAATCGCGTCAACGTGCCGGTTGCCCTATTGCTTCTACTGTTGACCGCGGTCGGACCGTTGCTGGCATGGCGCAGGACATCGGTCGAGAGCTTGAAACGCAACTTCCTGTGGCCGGCAATCGGTGCCGTGGGCACGGGCGTGCTGCTGGTCGCGCTCGGCATGAGACCGTGGAAAGACGTTTCCTACTTCTACTCGCTGATGACCATCATGTTGTCCGTGCTGGTGGCGCTGACCGTAATTTCCGAGTTTGTTCGCGGGGGGCGCGTGATTGGCCGCCATACCGGCCAGAATCTTTTTGCCTCGATGGTGCAACTTGCGCATCGCAACACGCGGCGTTACGGGGGATACATCGTTCACTTCGGCGTAATCGTCATCATGATCGGGTTCGCTGGATCCGTGTTCAATCAGGACAAAGAGCAGGAGATGGGCTTCGGCGACAAGATGACTATCGGCCCTTACACTCTGGTCTGCCAGTCTTACACCCAGGATGACAATCCGAATTACGGCAGCGAGTGGGCGGTCATGAACGTCTTCAAGGGTGGAAAACAGATTGCTACGCTCAACCCCGAGCGCCGTTTCTACAAGGCGAGCCAGCAGACTTCCACCATGGTCGCCAACCGCTCGACCCCGCAGGAAGATCTGTACGTCGTGTATGAGGGCCAGAACTTGGACACGGGAAAGCCGATCATTAAGGTGCATTTGAATCCTCTGGTCATGTGGATTTGGATTGGGGTGTGGATCATCATTGCGGGCACGGTTGTGGCGTTGATTCCCAACGCGGCCCCGGTGCGGGTTCCGGCCCCGGCTCGAATGCGAGCCGAACCAGTGGGAGCAGGAGACTGATGCGGATTGAAGCCAATGTGCCGGCAAACTCTTTGTTCTTGTCATCCCTCGCAAAGCAAGGGACGACCTGCAGTTCTCCCTCGTCCAGCGAGGCAGCAGATTCCTCGTCGCTTGCGCTTCTCGGAATGACAAGAATTTTCTTTAAGCGTGGCACCCAACTGATCTTGCTAACACTCGCCGTCGTCACCCTTTTGGGCGCCGGCGACGAATCGGCTCGCGTCAACGATCTCGGCCATCGCATGATGTGTGTCTGCGGGTGCAACCAGATTCTGCTCGAATGCAATCACGTCGGCTGCGCCTACTCCGAGCGCATGCGCGGCGAACTGATCGCCGCAGTCGACCGTGGCGACAACGACGACCTGACCCTGCAAGGATTCGTTCAGAAGTACGGCACAACGGTGATGGCGGCACCGACCAAGACCGGCTTCAACCGCGTGGCCTGGATTATGCCGTATCTGGTTTTGGTGCTCGGACTGGCGATGGTTACCCTGATCGTGCGGACCTGGAGATCGCGTCCGCTGGTGCTGCCGGCCGGTGCAGTTGCTGCAGTTCACGGCGCGGAGCTAGAACATTTTCGCGATCAGGCCAGGAAGGATACGGAGATATGAGCATCGAACTTCTGACCTGCATCCTAATCACGATCGGTGCGCTGGTTTATGTCTTTTATCTGCCAGGGAAGCTGTACATGGGACCGGAAAAGACTCGCGTGATTTACCTACGCGAGCGCAAGGAAGCGATCTACGAAAATCTTCGCGATCTGAATTTCGAATTCAAAGCCGGCAAGTTTCCAGATTCTGACTACCAGACCATGAAGACCTCTCTCGAAGAGGAAGCAGCCGCAGTTCTGGCCGAGATCGCGCGGCTGGAAGAAGCCGCTGACAGCGCGCCTGTCCGTCGACCAAAAGGAGCCAGAGTTTGACACTTTCACCGCCGACCACGCGGCAGCCAAAAACCGGATTTTGTCTCGTATTGCTATGGACGCTGCTGCTCGCTTCCGCATCCGCCCAAAATCTCACTGGCTCAGTCACGAACGGCACCACCAAAAAACCCGCAACGGGCGACGATGTCGTGCTCTTAAGTCTGGGCCAGGGAATGGAGGAATCAGGCCGCACCACGACCGACTCCGAAGGCAACTTCAGCGTAAAGCTCGACAACGCCACCAGCCCGCATCTGGTCCGCGTGATCCACCAGGGCGTGACCTACCACCGCATGGCTCCTCCGGGAACGACCTCAGTCGAGGTGCAGGTTTACGACGTCACCAAGAAAGTTGAAGGCATCAGCGTAACTGCCGACGTGATGCGTTTTCAGGCGCAAGGCAGCGAGTTGCAGGGCATTCGTCTCTTCGCCGTGAATAATGCTTCAGATCCGCCGCGCACGCAAATGAGCGATCAGAGTTTCGAGTTTTATCTGCCCGACGGAGCGCAGGTCGACCAAAGCATGGCGATGACCGCCGGCGGCCAACCCATCAACTCGGCTCCGGTGCCGCAGAAGCAGAAGAACCGGTACGCTTTCGTTTTCCCTCTCCGCCCCGGCGAAACTCAATTCCAGGTTAGCTACCACATGACTTACAGCGGCGAGGCCAGCTTTGATCCCAAGACTTTGTACGGCGCTCAGCACTTCGTAGTGGTACTGCCTAAGACAATGCAGTTCTCGCCCGGTCCTGGTGCAAACTTCCAGTCGATGCAAGACCCCCGACAGGCGGATGCAGTAGTACAAGTAGCTTCCAACACCACAGCCGGCCAGCATCTTACCTTCAAAATCTCAGGGACTGGCACGATGTCCGACGAGTCGGAGGAAACCAAAGGAAGCGGCAGCCCGGTCGGCGGACCCCAAACTAGTGGAGCCCAGACCAGCGGCCCGGTGGCTGGACGCGACTCCCGTCCCGGCGGCGGACTGGGCCCACCCATCGACGCTCCCGACCCGCTGGAAAAATATCGCTGGTACATTCTCGGGGGCTTCGGAATTGTGCTGGCGGCAGGTGCGATCTACATTGCCAGCCGATCCAAAACCGCCACAGTCACCGATTACGGCCCGGCAAATGCCGAGCTGGCCGACTTTCCACTCACTCCCAAACCCAAGACTGCTGATCGCTCAGCGCTCCTGCTCGAAGCTCTGAAAGAAGAGATCTTCCAACTCGAGGTCGAACACAAACAAGGTCGAATCTCGCAGCAGGAGTATGAGAAAGCCAAAGCCGCGTTGGACCAAACGCTTGAGCGTGCAGTGAAGCGAGGCGCAGTCAAAGTCGGCTAACCGCCGATGGAGGACGGGCGTCCTCGCCCGTCCGGTCGGGACACAATCACAAAACATAGCACCCTGTTATTGTTTCGTAGATTTCTTCTCCGGTGAAAAGGAAATCCGACTCTATCCCGCACCCCATGGGTCTGATATATTCTCCGCTTTCACAAGGGGAGAATCTGGTAATGTCATTGAACGACCGCACCTCCAGCATCTCACGTGCAATTGTCTCGGCTCTTTTCGTGCTGATGCTCACAACCCTTTCGCTCGCAGGCGATCCTTCGGCCCTTACCTGGAAGAAGTTAGCTCCCACCAAAATGCTTCCCCCGCGGGCGTCTTTCGCATCCGCGTACGATCCGGTTAGCAAAACGGTCGTGCTCTTTGGCGGCTTCAACGCAAACGCAGTGCTCAATGAAACCTGGACCTTCAACGGCACCACCTGGACGCAGGTCAAGACCAGCGTAGCTCCCTCTCCCCGCGCCGCAGCTTCGATGGCTTACGATCGCAAAATCCGCAAATTGGTCTTGTTTGGCGGAGCGTCCGGTTTCACTCTGTTCAATGACACTTGGCTCTGGGACGGCGCGACTTCCACCTGGACACAAGCCAATCCCAAAACTGTCCCTGCGGGACCTCCGGCCCAATCCTGTTTACAGATCCAGCCAATGGACATGCGATTATGTTTGGCGGATACCGGGGTCAATTCTATTCACGCGATACTTTTCGGTGGACCGGAACCGACTGGACCCTGTTGAGTCCGTCGACCTCACCTTATCCCAGAAGCGCGGCTGTCCATGCCCTGGATCCGGTCAGAAAAAACGTAGTGCTGTTCGGCGGAATCTCCGACAATTGGGTGGTGCAGAACACCTGGACCTGGGACGGCACCAATTGGACTGAACAGAATCCCACCAAGCAGCCACCGCCGCTGTACTTCACCAGCGGAGCCTTTGACCCGGTTTTGAAAGAAGTCGTCGTCTTTGGCGGCGGGAGCGTAGGAGCCGATCAGAATAAGACCTGGGCATGGGATGGCACCGACTGGACTCAGCTTTCGCCGGCAAAGCGCCCTTCGATTCGCGAGTGGTTGGGAACGGCGTGGGATCCGGCTAGCCACCAGTTCCTGATCTTCGGGGGAGATGTCTTCAACACCAGCGAGCTTTACGGGGACACATGGACGTTGATCGGGAAATAACGACACCAGAAACGCGCCCATGCCGTAGAGGACTCTTGGCGAAAACGCCTCATTGCATTGGCTTCTCCGCCACCTGCAACTCCCGCGCACGAGCCACCAACTTCTTCAGCTTGCCCTCGATTGATGCGTCACCGATGTGCTCATCCTGCAGCACGCCATCCGCGTCAATCGTGAAAGTGTGCGGAATCGCTTCCACACCAAACATCTTCGCTATGGGCCCGGTAAAACCCGCAGGGTCACGGTATTGCGGCCAAGTCATCTCGTTCTTTGTGATGAAGTCCTTCCATTTCTGCTCATCCGTGTCGAGGCTCACGCTCAGAACCACCAAGGGCTGATCCTGAAACTTCCTCGCGATATCCCGCACATGCGGCAGAGCCTCGCGACACGGCGGGCACCAGGTCGCCCAGAAATCGAGCATGACCACCTTTCCCTTTAACTCGTCCAAAGAGATGCGCTGCCCATCGATCGTCGTGACCGCGAATGGCGGTGCCATTCTGGCCCTGGCCAACTCGGGCTGGCTGATATATCGCAGCGCGCGTTGCCGATCCGGACTGTCCTCCGGTTGCATCTTCACAAACTGCTCAAACTGCGCCTTTGCGGCGTCGTCCTGCTTCAGGTGGGCGAGCGCCCGGCCATCGACAAATATCGCATCTGGAAATTTCGGGTAGGCTGCCAACGCCTTGGTCATCTCATCGTGTGCACGGGCGAAGAACTCATCCTTGTGCTTGTTCAACCCCTCGTCCATTAGGACGATGCCAAACTCATAGTGTGCCAGCGCCACGTTCCTCTCGCCCTGAGCCTCAGCCACAATCTCCCCAGCCGCGGTTTCTGCGGTTTTCCAATCACCCAGTTCAACTCCGTACTTGATCATCTTCTGCTGACACGCCGCGCAGCGCCCGCCGTCCTGCTTGTCCGCTTTCTTGAAGCTCTCGAGCGCCGATCCCGTCGCGCGTTGGTGCACATACTCTAAGCCTTCGTTATAGGTCTTCTGCGCTTTCTCACTTGTCGGGCCCTCTGTCTTGTCTTGTGCCGACAATGACGTCACGGCGCACGCGAGCGCCAATATGATTCCACCATGCCGCATACCAGCCCTCCCGCTCCTGAAATTCGGCGTCTAGAAGCTACCATGAACTCTGGATTTCCGCGACATTTCCGAGGTCACGTATCGGAGGGGCTTGTTCCGCCGATCCGGCGCATCCCCGCTCTCAATTCGTGGTTGAATCCGCCGACTCGGCGTACCATCTAATTAGTGAGACTTCTATGGGAAACACATTTAAGACCGCATTTCTGCTTACTCTTCTGACGCTCCTGCTGATGTTTATCGGTCGTTTCTTTGGTGGACAGAACGGGATGCTGCTGGCGCTGGTCTTCGCGGCAGTCATGAACTTCGTTTCGTATTTCTATTCGGACAAGATCGCGTTGGCGATGTACCGCGCCCAGCCGGTCACCCGCGAGGAACTTCCGCGCGCGTACGCCGCAGTCGAGCGCCTTACGCCAAAGATCGGGATTCCTATGCCGAAGATCTAC
>Ga0210405_10001622_pt1 | contig 25033 bp, 19 predicted proteins | sample IncBWH11MmetaG_FD_155492 | JGI IMG/M metagenome (GOLD analysis project Ga0210405, IMG submission 155492) | Forest soil microbial communities from Barre Woods Harvard Forest LTER site, Petersham, Massachusetts, United States - Inc-BW-H-11-M | ecosystem: Environmental > Terrestrial > Soil >... | reverse complement strand
CGAGAAGTCCGATGCGGCCTTACCTTCCAGCACGGCGATCGCGTGCTCCAGTTGCGAGCGTTGGACGTCTAACGCTTGCGCTTGCGCTTTCGTCTGGTTCAACAAGGTCTGGGCCTGCTTGACTTCCAGCTCGCTCGTCAACCCGCCGCGAAAACGGTTCGTAGTCAAATCTACAGCTCCTTGCATCGCCTGCACAGTTGAGTCGAGGACTTGGCGTTCGGCATCGTTTTCACGCACGGTGTAATAGTCCATGGCCACGTTGGCCTCCACTGCGAGGCGCACAAATCGCAAGTCGGCTGCTGTCGCCTGTTCTGTTGCGTTGGCGGCTTCGATCGAATGCCGCACGCGACCCCAGGCGTCCACCTCATAGCTGAGGAACGCAGGCAGTTGAAAATCGTTGAAGGTAGCTGCCAGTCCGTTTGTGTTGCCATTGTTGGGCCGGTTCTGAGCTTCGCGCGTTCGCGACGCGCCAGCGCCAAGGCTGATGGTGGGGAAGAGGAAGGAACGCGCGTACTTGGCGCCCGCTTCGGCCTGATCGACGCGCGCTATCGCCACGCGGATGCCTTGATTGGCTGCGTCGGCTTCGGTCTCCAGCCGAGACAACTCAGGGTCGTTGAAGACGCGCCACCAATCGCTGTAGGCGATGTCCGGCGTCCCGGTATCCGGCGCGCCTCCTTCTTTGAAGTGCGCTGGAACCGGCGGCACGGGCTGATGATACTTAGGGCCTACCATGCAGCCAGCCAGTGAAAAAGCGGCTATCGCAACTACTGTACGGGTCCACATGCTAATTCCCCTTTTGCTGGGCGCCGGAATTAGGTTGCACCGCAACCTGCATTCCGTTGGTCAGAGAATCCGGCGGATTGGCGATTACGGCGTCCGCCTGACGGACTCCGCTCATAACTTCGATGGTGTCGCCGAAATCATGGCCAAGCGCGACCTTCCGAAGCTGGACTCGATTTTGAGTGGTCACCACACCCACTTGCGGACCGCCCGCCTGGAAAAGAATCGTGCTGGACGGAAGAACCAACGGCGAAACATTGAGCGGAAGCTGAAAGCGCACGTTGGCATAAGCGCCAGGGAGCAGTTCACTGGATGGATTCGGGACGTCAAGCTCCACCGTCAGCGTTCGAGAGTTGACATCGATTGAGTTGGTGGTGCGCGTAACGGCGGCCGGGAAATGGCGATTTGGCAGCTCGGCCAGGTCCATGGAGGCTCTTGTACCGGGCTTGATTTGCTTGCTGAACTCTTCAGGCACGGTGACAAACACCCGCACGATGTTGTACTGCGAAATGTGGAACAACTCGCGGCCAACGCCGGCATTACCAGCGTTCACCAGGTCGCCGAAATCCGTTTTCCGTAGCGTGATCACGCCGTCGAAGGGGGCGACGATCCTCTCGAAACCCTGCATCTGCTCAAGCCTGCTGACGGCGGCAGTAGCCGCTTGGACGTTGGCTTGCTGCGCCGCGAGGTTCTGGTTGTTCTGATCCACTTCCTGCTGCGACACGGAATTGGTCTTGATCAACTCCTGATAGCGAGGCGCCGTTACCTTGGCGAGGGCAAGACTGGTTTCGGCCTGGTTCAGTAACGCTCGAGCCTGATTCAACTGCTGGTCTACTTCGGGGGCATCAATCTCGGCTAGCAATTGACCCTTCGTCACGTGCGTTCCGATGTCCGCGTGCCAGGAGCGAACGTAACCATCGACCCGCGCGTAAATCGGAGACTCCGAGAAAGCTTGTATCATGCCTGGCAGCGTGAGATCCGAGCTCGATTTACCGCGCTGCGGATGAATCACGCTGACGGTCTGCACTTCGAGTGACTTTGTTGTGGCTCCAAGCTCTTGATCAGTTTTTTTCCGCTCTCGAGTTACCAGGAGAGACGAGGCTCCTAGGGCTGCGGGAATCAACAGGAACCATAGCAGGCGCTTTCCGCTTCGCGGTTTAGGCGGGCTGACAGGCGAAACCGCCTGTCCCACCTTGGAGGTTTCCGGCGCTTTATTCATTTCTTCACTTTTCATGACGGCCTCACACGGTCTGATGTTTTCGATGGCGGACAATGGCGAACACTGACGGCACAAAGAAGAGAGTGGCGATAGTGGCGAACAACAGGCCGCCGATGACGGCGCGGCCGAGCGGCGCGTTCTGCTCTCCGCCCTCGCCCATTCCGATGGCCATCGGGACCATTCCGATGATCATCGCCAGCGCCGTCATAATCACAGGCCTCAGTCGGGTGGAACCAGCTTCGAGCGCGGCTTTCAGGGCATCTTTCGTTTCGGCGAAACGCTCATTGGCGAAGCTGATGATGAGTACGCTGTTCGCGGTCGCAACGCCCATGCTCATGATGGTCCCCATCAGGGCGGGCACGCTTAGCGTAGTCTGCGTCAGGTACAGCATCCAGCAGATGCCCGCCAGCGCCGCCGGCAGCGCGGTTATGATGATGAACGCCTCGCTCCAGGATTGGAAGTTGACCACGATCAGGAGGTATACCAGCACGATGGCGAATGCGAGTCCGGCGCCCAGTCCGATGAATGAGGAATTCATAGTGGCTACCTGGCCCCTCGTCACCAGGCTGCTTCCTTTGGGTAATTGTTTTTGCGCTGCCGCTGTGAGTTTGGCGATATCCGCGGCGACGCCGCCCAAGTCGCGGCCCTGAGTGCCCGCGTATATGTCGATCACACGCTGCACATTATAGTGAGTGACAACGGCTGGCTCCTGGCGGCGGCTCACGGAGGTCAGATTCTCGAGAAGTTGGGGCTGCGGTACCACGGGGGAGTTGACCGGAATGGTCCGCAGCGCATCGATCGAATCCACCTTATACTGCGGGGTCTGCACGGCGATGGGGTAACTGACTCCATTCGGTGAGAGCCAGAAGTTCGGACTGATCTGGAAGCTCGAGCTTAAAGACGTCAAGACGTTGCTGGCGACGTCCCTTTCGCTGAGGCCTACTTGCTGCGTTCTCACGCGGTCGACCGCGAGGTCCAAGCGGGGTTGGTCGAGCAACTGGTGCAGGTGCACATCGACGGCCCCAGGGACCGAACGGATCTGTTGGGCCAGTCCCGCGGCGAGCGAAAAATTGTGCGGCATGTCGGTACCGATGATCTGAATGTCAATCGGAGCGGGAAGGCCAAAGTTCAGAATCTGAGTCACGATGTCGGCGGGTTCGAAGAAGAACGCGGTGGCGGGGAAATCCTTCGGCAACTCTTCACGTAACTTCTGGACATAGTCGGCGGTCGGGTGATGTTTGGCTTGAAGGGAGACCAGGACCTCCGCATCGAAATTACCTACGGTTTCGCTATTGCTATAAGACAGATTGATTCCGCTGGTCGGCAAGCCGATGTTGTCGAGAATGCCACCTAGCTCAGAGGCTGGAATCACCTTGCGAATGACGTTTTCCGCCTCGCTAGTGACGCGCGCAGTCTCCTCGATGCGGGTGCCAGTCTTGGCGCGCAGATGGAGGCGTAGCTGGCCGGCGTCGACTGTAGGGAAGAAGTCCTGGCCGAGATGCGTGACAAGCATCAGGCTTGCCAGGCAGAAGACGAGAAAACCACCGGCGAAGAGAGCGCGGTGATCGAGACACAGTTGCAGCAGGTTCGAGTAGCTTTGCTTTACAGAATCAAAGCCGCTCTCGAAGGCGTGATGGATGCGGGAGAAAATGCCGCCTTTTTGTTCCTGTTCGGGGTGCTGATACTTGCTCGTTTCTTTTTTCATCAGGTACATGACTAAGGTCGGCACCAGGGTTCGTGAAAAGAAGTACGATGCCAACAACGCGAAAACAACTGCTTCGGCTAGCGGCACGAATAGATACCGCGCCACTCCGGTGAGGAAAAACATGGGCACGAACACGATGCTGATAGATAACGTAGAGACCAGGGCCGGAATTGCGATCTGCTCAGCGCCGTCGAGGATCGCTTGGACGAGCTCTTTTCCTGTGGCCATCTGACGTTCGATGTTCTCGATTGTTACGGTAGCGTCGTCGACCAATATTCCGACGGCTAATGCGAGACCGCCGAGCGTCATGATGTTGATGGTTTGGCCAAGCATGCTCAAAACAAGCAGCGAAGTCAGGATGGAGAGCGGAATGGAAATCGCAATAATCAGCGTGCTGCGCCAACTGCCGAGAAACATGAGAATCATCAGCGACGTCAGCAAGGCGGCGATGCCGGCTTCGCGAACCACGCCTTGCAGCGAGGCGCGTACAAACAGCGATTGATCGAATTGCGGCGTGATAGTTAGCTGCGAGGGGAGCGTCGCCTTAATCGCTGGCAGGGCCTTGTAGATCTCTCCCACGATCGACAGTGTGGAAGCGCTTCCGGACTTCTGCACCGCAAGCAGGACGCCTCTTTGCCCATCCTGCCGCACGATATTCTGCTGTACGGCATAGCCGTCGCGCACGTGGGCGACATCCTGAATATAGATCGTCCCGCCGGCGACCACCTTGACTGGGATGTGGTTGAGAGCTTCCACCATGGACGGAGAACCATTGAGCCCGACGTTGTACTCTGTCCGGCCGATCTTGGCCGTGCCGGAGGGCAGGATCACGTTCTGCGCGTTTACTGCGTTCACCACATCCAAGGGTGAAAGGCCCTTCGCCATCAGTTGGTGAGAATCGATGTCGACCATAACTTGCCGGACCTTGCCGCCATAGGGAATGGGAACGGAAGCGCCCTGAATGGTGGCCAACTGAGGGCGGATGAAGTTCACTCCCAGATCGTTGAGTTGCTGCTCGGACAAACCTTTGCCGCTCAATCCGAGCTGCAGGATGGGAACAGAGGACGCGTCATAGCTGAGGACCAGAGGCGGTGTGATGCCAGGAGGAAATTGCTTCAAGCCGACTTGGGCCTCGGCGATGACTTCCGAGATCGCGCCATTGATATCGGCGGTCGGCTGTAAAAACACTTTGATCACGGCGACGCCGTTCAACGATTGGGACTCGATATGCTCGATGTTATTGACGCTGGTGGTGAGAGAGCGCTCGAAAATGGAGACGATGCGGGTCTCCATCTCAGTTGGCGCCAGGCCGGTATAGGTCCAGATAACGCTGATGACGGGTATGTTGATGCTCGGGAAGATATCCACCGGCGTGCGAAGCAGAACAACCGGGCTGATCAGGAGCAGCACCACGGATAACACGATGAAGGTGTACGGTCGCGCTAGAGCAAGTTTTACTATCCACATAACGAATCCTCGTTGTTATTTCGATTCAGGGAAGCCATCCGTGAGCGTCTTGAGAAACGCCACGATCTGGTCTTCCTGCTGTTCCGTGAGATGAAGGTTTCCAAGCTGACGCTTGTTCATCGTGTCGGCGAATTCGGGCGCCGGCCAGCAAGTCTTCTTTTCACCGGGGTCATTCGCCTGGCACCTCGGTAGCGCGTCACGAGTGTTGTAGAAGTGGACCACTTCCTTCAGGCTCTTCAGGTACCCGTTGTGCATGTAGGCTTTTACGAAGTCGGGGCGAGGCCGCATATCGACGTTGCGCAGCGTCGGCGTCTTGAACTTCCCCGTGAACGACTTGGCCAACGGCGCCCAATCCCGCCGCGGGTTTTGGGGACTCTCCAGAAACCCTCCAACGCCTTTGTCGATATAAACTGCTCCCAATGGATTCGCAGCATATCCAAACCGGTCTACTTTTGTCTCCGAGTAAAACGGCATGGCGGAATTGGCGGGGACGCCTAGGTTACTCGCTGTGAAATCGGTGAACAGCGGCTCTTCTCCCGGGCCTCCATCTCTGTGGCACTCGTTGCAGTGTGTGGCGGCGCTGCGGAAGAGGTCGTTTCCGGCCTTCTCATCCGGCGTGAAGTTTGCTTTCCCAGCCAGCACTGCGTCGTATTTGGACGAAAATGGATTCACTTCGCTGGAGGATTCATAAGCCGCCACCGCTTCCGCAAACTGATCGAAGGTTCGATTCGAAATACCGCGATCTATCGCCTTCAGGTGCACCGGAAGCGGATCGGACGCGACAGCAGGACCGGGCTGGGCGCACACCTGTTCGATATTCGAAGGCCAATGGATTGCGAAGGCTTCCGCGCCCCAGACTTGCTCGGCTAGCGGCCGGTAGGGACGCCGGGAAGCGCGATAGACGAGGCAAGCCGAATCGATGTAGCCCATTTCTACGGGGTTCAGGGGTGGCCCTTGCGCCTGGTCCGGGACCGGATTATTCAGACGCGTTCCCATAGCGCGCATATCCCAAAAGTTTCCGCCCACGAAATCGCCCTGCCCCCGGTTGTAGTGGAGCACAGGCGCGAAAGTGGCGTAGGTATGAGCCTGGGGCTTTCTAGAACTGAACCTCGTGCGGATCGAACCCGGATAAGCGACAGTGGTCGCATTCAACGAGCTCACCGGTCCCGTGAAACCTGTTTCCGGCATATGGCAAAAGGCGCACGCTTCATTCCCGTTCACGGAAAGCTCGCGATCGAACAACAACAGCTTGCCGAGTAGCTCGACTTTTTGGAACTGGCCGCTATGTTCCTTCTTCATGCGGGCCATAGTCTCCGCTTCGATCCGGTCGATCCTGGATTCGACTTCTCGAATCTCTTCTGCCGCGCCAGATGGCATCTTCGATGCTGCCGGGGCGGAAAGAACGAAAATGGCGGCGTAGCCCGCAAGAGCCAGGCCTCCGATTAGTTTCATCACGGGCATAGTGTTGCTCATGTCTCTCCTATGACAACTGGGCCGCACGCATCTCCAGTTCCGAGAGCGTCCATTTGAAGTCCAGCCCGAATCTGAGCGTGGCGCCCGGTACCGCACGGTTGGCGATCTTGTTTGCCTCCGCTTCAGCCTCTTCGAGCGTGGCAAAGGTCGCGATCACATGTCCGTCGACGTATAGCTTGTGCGTTTCCGGCTCGGACTCAATCAAAAAGAAGTTGTGCTCATTTCGCATATCGAATCTCCTTCTGTCCCCACTTAAGCCGCCCCAAAAGCAGCGGCCCGCGAGAGGCCACGCTTGCGCATCTTGCTGATCAACGTGGTCCGTTTCACGCCCAGGCGCGCCGCTGCGCCGGCCGCGCCGCCCACCACCCAATTGCTCTCCCGCAGTGCGTTCAGGATATGAACTCGCTCCGCATCGGCGAGCGTGGCAGGTTCTTGCTGGATCGCCACGCTCGAGGGCAGCGCCGAGAGTTTCAACACAGCGCCGGTGGTTAGGATGACCGCTCGCTCGATGATGTTCTGCAATTCCCGAATGTTCCCGGGCCAGGAGTAGCGTACCAGCGCGTCCATGTCAGTCGAGGTAATCATCCCAATCTGCTTGGCCATCTTTTCCGCGTGCTTACGGACAAAGTGCGCCACCAGCATCGGAATGTCTTCCAGCCGGCGACGGAGCGGGGGAACAGCCAAGGGAAACACATTGAGCCGGTAATAAAGATCCATTCGGAACTGCTTCTCGGCGACAAGCTTGCCAAGGTCTTGATTGGTTGCGGCCACAACGCGAACATCGACGCGATGGGTGTGCGTGCTGCCCAATCTTTCGAATTCCTGCTCTTGCAAGACCCGTAACAACTTGGCCTGCAATTCCAGTGGAATATCGCCGATTTCATCCAGGAACAGAGTGCCGCCGTTCGCCGCCTCGAATCGGCCTATCTTCTGCGTCACAGCGCCCGTGAAGGCGCCTCTTTCATGACCGAAGAGCTCGCTTTCGAGAAGTCCCAGGGGGATCGCCGCGCAGTTCAGTTTCACGAAAGGTCTATCCATGCGTCTGCTGCGGGTGTGAATAGCATGCGCGATGAGCTCTTTGCCGCTGCCCGTTTCTCCCTCGATGAGAACCGTCGAGTCGGTCGGCGCCACGACCCGAATTTGATCCAAGACTCCACGAAGAGCTTTGCTCGACCCTACAATGCCTTCAAACTCATTCGGGCTTTCTTGCGTGTCACCGCTCTCCAGGTATTGGCGGAGTGAGACATAGGAGTCAAATTCGGTTACTGTCTCGGACGGTGGGCCCGCGACGACCCGCAAAGAGCGGCATCGTGCGTCCTTCTCCGATTCGTTCAAAACGATTGCATTACCGGAATACATCCTTTCTGACCTCCACATAAGAGTTTCAATTCCCAACCCCATTCTGAAGCCGACTCTGTTTGCCAACAACCCTCGATGGGAGTTCTCCCGTCCCGCTAAATCGTAACGCCGGATGGCGCCCCTTTCGAGGGGTCCGAGGCCCATACCCACGTTCGGGCGGTCTTCTCTCCCGTCTATTTTCGAAAATGGGTATAGGCTTGAAACCTGAATGCGAAGCGGATCTACCGCAGCGGAATTCGGATCCGCTTCCGCCCGAAGAGACGCGCATCCACGGACCACGCGCCAGGTCCCAGCATCGCCAGCGCAGCGCCCAAAGTCCCAAGCAGGATGTGGATCCACGGATCGTGAAAATGCGAGAAGGCGAGATACAGTTCAGCCACCGTCATCAGCACACCCGCGACGGGTGTCCACAGACCAACCAGCAGCAGCATTGCGGCGGCGGCCGCCACTAGTTGCGAAATAGCCAGTGACGGCATAGGCGCCGTCAGCAGTCCTGCAAGCATGTGTTGAACAGGTGGAATCGCTGCTACTGTTCGCAGGAACACCAGCCCGGTTCCAGGCCAACCTTCCGGAAATGTCGAGAAAAGCCGTTGCACAAGCGATCCTAACCCTAGGTTATCGATGTTCAGAAAACATCGAAACCCCAAAAAGCGGATTGCGTGAACCCCTCTTTCGAGGGGCCTAGAGGTCGATGATTCCGCGTTTTAGCCCGATGGTAACGGCGTGGGTCCGATCGTTGGCTCCCAGTTTGGCAAGAATGTTCTTGACGTGGCCCTTCACGGTTTCTTCCGTGATGGAGAGCTGCGCGGCGATCTCCTTGTTGGCATTTCCTCCGGAAATCAGCCTGAGAACCTCAATTTCCCGTATGGACAGAGTATCATCGGTGGCATGCTCGGCAAGTTCCGTGGCCACTTCGGGCAGGATCCGCTTTTGTCCGGCATGAACGAGGCGGATGGTCTCCAGAAGCTCTTTCCGCAGGAGACCCTTGAGCAGGTAGGCTCGAGCGCCGGCTTTAAGTGCGCGCAATACCTGGACGTCCCCGACGTAAGTCGTCAGAACGATGATTCGCGCCGCAGGGAATTCCCCGCAAATCGCGATCATGGCATCGACGCCGTTCATTTCCGGCATCTGCAAATCCATCAGAGTTACATCAGGACGATGAATCCGGAATTGTTCGATCGCCTCACGGCCGTTGGAAGCCTCCGCAACCACTGTCATGTCCGGTTGACTGCCCAGCAGCGCGGCGACACCCTCGCGGAGGAGGGGATGGTCGTCGACCGAGAGAATACGAATAGGGGTCCGATCAACGCTCATCCGTCGATTCCTTGCGCGCTTCCTTCTTTTTGCGGAATAGCCGAAAGCCGCCGCGTGCCGGAGATGTACCGTAGGCGATGGATCCCGGAACACGCAAATCCATCTCCGTGCCCGCTCCGACTTCGCTCCACAGGTCAAGTTGCGCACCGATCTGTTGGGCGCGCTCGCGCATGCCTGGCAAACCCCAGTGTCCGTCACGACCCACTGCAAGCAGCTTCGGATCGATCCCCTTTCCATCATCCCGGATACGAAGCCGAAGCAGGCGCCGGCCATACGTGATTTCCGCTTCGATTTTGCCTGCTTGTGCGTGGCTGAACGCATTTCGCAGCGCCTCACCCGCAATGCGGTAAATGTCGTCGCGGAGGATCGGATCCAGGTCCCGCGGTGTGCCCTCTATGGAAAAGCGGAACGTCGCCGAGTTCTTCTCGCCACTAGGGGGGACAGCGAGCTCTTCCCCCAACGCCGTTAAAGCCTGGGCCAGTTCGTTGCCAGCGATTGTGGAGGCGCGCAAATTCTGAATCGCGTCGCGGCCTTCTGCGATGGCCTGGTCGGCCCGGTCGAGAACCTTTTCGAGAGATTCCTTCGCCTGACCGGGCGGAAGCAGATCATTTACGGCTTGAAAATGGAGCATCAGTCCCTGAAAGCTCTGCAACAACGTGTCGTGCAGTTCCCGGGCGATCCGTGTTCTTTCCGACAACCGCTCTTCGAATCGCAAGGTGAGCTGGGCCTCGGTCAACTTGCGCACGCGGGCCATCATCGCGCTAATTACCCAAGCTGTGACTAAGAAGGCAACAGTGGCCACAAGGGCCAGCGGGTTGTTCGACCCTGACGATGAGAACAGCGGAAGAAAATAGTAATTCAAGCAGAACACCGCTATCAGGGAGACGGCGACCGAGACAACAAAGCCAGCCCTGAGAGAAACGAATACGACGACGATCAGATAAAGAAGGGAGATCGCCCCGGGCTGGAGATGGAGCGGGACAGCGGCCAAGGTAATTAATGCCAGGCCGATCATGCCAAACAGAAATTGTGTGGCGGCATTCCAGAACCCACGGAGCGCAGCTTCTGGCATGTCTGGCCCCTCAGACGACGAATGTCGATTGGTCACGCGCGCGATTGACATCAATGTGTCACATATAGAGTATCGCTTCAAGGTCTGCAGATGGCCCCGCCTTTTCGTCGCTCTCCCAGCCTATCACTCCCTGTCCTTGCCGTCTCTAAAAGTCAGAGCCGTCAACCAGGTTCCGCTTGGGAGTCAACCGAGAGACGACGAAGGACGAAAGTGTCGGCCAGATGTCAACGCTGTCGGTCAATCAACTCAGATCGAGAAATGATGAAACCAACCACGTTGAAATCAAAGTCCACGGTCCGGAAATCCACGTGCCCCAATCTCCGCTGAATGGCAAAACCCTTCGCCGTCAAGATTCGTGTTTTGCGGGCTGTCGCCTGCATCTAACTTTGGCATGGGCAATTTCGATAGCCTTTCCGAGCTTGAAACTCTCGCTCTTGCCATATCTCTTGAAGAAGACGAGCGGATCTAGGCCGATTTCGCCGAGGGTCTTCGCCAGGACTTTCCGGCTTCGGCGGCGGTCTTTGATGGCATGCAGGCCGAAGAATCGAGCCATCGGCGGCGACTCATCGAGCTCTTTCGCGAGAAGTTTGGCGACCACATACCGCTCCTTCGCCGGCACGACGTGAAAGGCTTCGAGAACCGGAGGCCAGTCTGGTTAGTACGGCCACTCGGACTCGAAACGGTCTGGAACCAGGCAAGCGCGATGGAGGTAGAGACGCGCCGGTTCTACGAAAAGGCGGCCGCTCGAGCGCAGGACGCGCGCCTCCGGCAGTTGCTCGACGATCTGGCTCTGGAGGAGCGCACGCATGAGGATCGGACCGAAGAATTGGAAAACGACAAGCTCCGGCCGGACGCCAAACACAAAGAGGACGAGGCAAGCCGGCGCCTGTTTGTATTGCAGATCGTTCAACCCGGTTTAGCAGGACTGATGGATGGCTCCGTGTCTACACTCGCGCCCGTATTTGTCGCGGCGTTCGCGACACATAATAGTTGGGATGCGTTCGTGGTCGGGCTGGCGGCATCAATCGAGGCCGGCATCCGCATGGGCTTCGCCGAGGCCCTGTCCGACGACGGCAGCCTCACAGGGCGGGGCCATCCTTGGGTGCGGGGATTTATTTGCTGTCTCGACTGCTCTTGGTGGGATCGGCCACACGCTTGCCATTCCTAATTTCGGATTTCAGGGTGGCGATGACTGCCGCCGTGCTGGTCGTTGTGATTGAACTGGGTATCATCTCTTGGGTCCGGCATCGCTATATGGAGACGCCGGCTCTCTCTGCAGCTCTGCAAGTCGGATTGGGCGGAATTCTGGCTTTCGTTACCGGCGTCTTAATCGGCAGTGCGTGATGTCACCTTGCCCTCACGTGCCAACATAGCGAGGGCGTTTTAGCGACAGCAGCCTTTTTGATCAACCGCCAAGCCCACCCTTCGCAAAGCTCATACGCTCGGGCACGCGAACAGTATTGAGCGAGCGAGCTTCCGGGAACTGAACCGTGCGAGCCGGCAAGCCGGGCGGAGACTTAAGCCGATCGAAACTCAGGGCTCGATTTCATCGAACAGCACAAAACCGATCTTCACCGACTGGGCGTGATGGTCGATATTCTCCTGGCTCAGAAGTAGATTTCCCACTCCAGTGACTGTCAACCGACGTAGTGGCTATACTTGGCTATACCATCGCCAAAACGCGCCATCGCCAGTTTCCGCTGAAGCCGTTATAGAAGGTCGAGTGTACGCTAATCGTGCGATTGCGGCAACATTCGCGTCGCCGTCGGTGTGGATGTGTGTCCCGAATGCGATGCAAGCGAACGCTACAGCGTAATATAGATTTCGAAGCACCAAACCAACGCACTTCGGGATCCCAACGCCCAGCCGTCATGGCGCTGGCGCGACGATATGTCGGAGCCGGTGTCGCAAGGACGTCACTTTCCGCGCCAGTGACGCCGAGTTTTCTTCACAGGCCCAGTGGCCACCCGAGTGCTTCACTCCGTATAGCGATATGTGGATTGTCAGACTAGCGCTGCGCCGGCCATACACCTTCATCGTGATGGCGCTCTTGATCGCTATTCTCGGCGGGATTTCGATCGTGACCATGCCGACGGATATATTTCCGTACATCAACATCCCTGTGGTTGGAGTCATCTGGACCTATCAGGGCATGAGTCCAGACGATATGGCAAAGCGGGTTCTCACCCTATCCGAGCGCGCGATGACCACCACGGTTAATAATATCGAGCACATCGAGTCCACTGCGTACAATGGCGTCGGTTTGATCCGGGTGTATCTGCAACCTACGGCCAGCGTCGATCTGGCTATCGCTCAGATTGTCGCTATTAATCAAACGATTCTTCGAACCATGCCACCCGGAATCTTCCCCCCGAATGTCGTTCAGTATGACGCGTCAAGCGTCCCCATTCTGCAGTTAGGGCTCAGCAGCAATACGCTCACCGAGCAGCAACTGTTCGACTTCGGAAACAACTTTATCCGGACGCGCCTTTCGACGGTCAATGGGATCGCTGTGCCGTTGCCTTATGGCGGGAAGGTTCGCAGCGTGATGGTCGATCTGGATCCTGACGCTCTTTACGGAAAGGGACTGTCGGCAACCGACGTATCCAATGCGCTCAGTCTGCAGAACCTGATCCTTCCCACAGGAACCGCGAAAATCGGAACGCGCGAATATCTAATTCAGCTCAACAGCAGTCCTGAGTTAGTAACTGCTCTAAACGATGTGCCCCTCAAGACAGTAAATGGCGCTCCGATCTACATGCGAGACGTGGCGCAGGTGCGAGACGGCTACTCCGTGCAAACCAACATCGTTCGCACCGACGGCAACCGCTCCGCTCTACTCACCGTGTTGAAGCATGGCAGCGCGTCGACTCTGGCGGTCGTTAACGGTGTCAAGAATCTTCTGCCACAGATCGCAGCGACACTCCCCACGGATCTCAAGATCAGCCAGCTTTTCGACCAATCTCTGTTTGTACGCGCGTCGGTCAGCGGCGTGGTGCGGGAAGCCACAATTGCAGCGGCCTTGACGGCGGTGATGATCCTGCTGTTTCTGGGAAGCTGGCGGAGCACGCTGATTGTCTGCCTGTCGATTCCGCTCTCGATTCTCACGTCCTTGATCGTCCTGGGCTTCCTCGGGCAAACGATCAATGTGATGACGCTCGGGGGCTTAGCCCTGGCCGTCGGAATCCTGGTGGACGACGCGACGGTGGAAATCGAGAACGTGCATCGCAACATGGGAATGAAAGGGAAGACACTGGTACGCGCGATCCTCGATGGCGCGCAACAGATCGCGGTTCCTGCGTTCGTCTCCACGCTCTCCATTTGCATCGTATTCGTTCCGGTGTTGATGTTGTCGGGCGCTGCGAAATTCCTGTTCACGCCGCTGGCGATGGCGGTCGTGTTTGCCATGCTGACTTCCTATCTGCTCACACGAACCGTCGTCCCGACCCTGGTTCATTACTTGCTGCCGTCGGAAATGGCGCTCTATCAGGAAGGTGAGGACAACCCCGCCTTAAGCTCGGCAGGCGTGATTTGGCGCGTCCATCAGGCCTTTGATCGCCGCTTTGAGAAGCTGCGTCACGCCTATCACGGCCTGTTGGAGTGGGTGCTCCAGAACCGAATTCTGACGGGTAGCGCATTTGCTGTGTTCGCCGCCGCCTCGATTGGGCTGGTCGGTTTCATCGGTAACGACTTTTTCCCCTATGTCGATTCGGGACAGATGCGCTTGCACGTGCGGTGCGCAACCGGAACCCGGATCGAGGAGGCGGAGCGAATCTTCGCCGGTGTCGAAGAGGAAATCCGCGGCGTGATTCCGGCGAGGGAACTGGACTCGATTCTCGACAACATCGGTCTTCCAACTTCCGGCATCAATCTCGCTTTCAGCGACAGCGCCACGGTCGGAGACGGCGATGGGGAGATTCTGATTTCGCTTAAGGAGGACCACCACCCGTCGATGGAGTACACCAGGGCGCTTCGGGACAGGCTGTTAGCGAAGTTCCCTACGGTCACGTTCTTTTTCCAGGCCGCCAACATTACAAATCAGATTTTGAATTTTGGATTGCCGGCGCCGATCGATGTGCAGGTCACCGGCAACGACGCATCCGCTGGCTACAGGATCGCGACACAATTGCAGCGTGAGATCGCGCAACTGCCCGGGGCAGTCGACGTGTTCGTCAAGCAGCAGGTGGATTATCCGACAGTAACGGTGAATGTCGACCGCATTCGCGCCGATGAGTCGGGTTTGACTCAGAAAGACGTCGCGAGCAGTCTTCTGATTTCGCTCTCGTCGAGCGGACAGGTTGCGCCAAACCAATGGCTCAATGTTGCGAATGGGGTGAACTATACCGTAAACGTTCAGACGCCTCAATATAAGATCGACACCTTCGATGCGATGCAGCGGACGCCGATCACGGCCTCCGGCGCGGCTGGAAATCGGCAGTTACTGGACAACCTGGCGACCCTGCAGCGGACCACGTCACCCTCCATCGAAAATCACTATGACGTCCAACCGGTTTTCGATGTGTATGCAAGCCCCGACCAGCGTGATCTCGGCTCCTTCGCCAATGACGTCACGCAGATCCTGCAAAAGGTGAACGCCAGTCTCCCACGCGGCACGACCATCGACATGCGCGGGCAGGTGGACACCATGCGTACGTCTTTCACACGGCTGGGTCTGGGTATGGTGTTTGCCATCGTTCTGGTTTACCTGCTGATGGCGGTCAACTTTCAATCCTGGGTTGACCCGTTCATCATTTTGACCGCGCTGCCGGGCGCAATGGCCGGCCTGTTGTGGATGCTCTATCTGACCAGGACCACACTGAGCGTGCCGAGCCTGATGGGAGCGCTTATGTGCATCGGCGTCGCTACGGCGAACAGCATCCTGCTTGTGACCTTCGCCAACGATGAGCGCGCGGAGGGAAAGAACGCCATTGAGGCGGCTCTATCGGCGGGCTTCACGCGCATCCGGCCGGTCACCATGACGGCGCTGGCCATGATCATCGGCATGGTTCCGATGGCGCTGGGCCTGGGTGAAGGCGGCGAACAGAATGCGCCACTGGGACGCGCGGTGATCGGCGGGTTGCTGCTGGCTACACCGACCACGCTCCTGTTTGTCCCGATTATGTATAGCTGGCTTCGCAGGAAGCCGCCCGTAGATCTGGAGCGCCAGATCGCCGAGGAGGCCGGCGAGACGCCTTCGCAACCAGGCAAGGTATGAATACCATCAGGGCAGATCAATCGAAAATCTCAGCGCCGCACCGGCCTTGGCGGCTCCTCATCGGCGGATGTCTGGCTTTGCTCGCGATAGCGGCATTCCTGGAGGGTTACCTCGCACGGAAGAAAACCACCCGGCAGCTCGATTCAGCGGCCGCGCTGCGTCAGACTTCTCCGCCTCTGGTGAATGTCGCGAAGGTGAAGCGGGCGCCTTCCAGGAGCGAGGTCCTGCTGCCAGGCAACATTACGCCTGTCACGGAAGCGTACGTATACGCCCGCGCGGCCGGATATCTCAAGCGCCGGTACGTCGACATCGGCGACCGTGTGCGCGCGGGACAGCTACTTGCCGAGATCGACGCTCCGGATCTCGACCAACAGGTTACCCAGGCCCAGGCGGCCGTTGCGCAGGCGGAAGGGCAGCTCGGCCTGGCGGAAGCCACCTTGCAGCAACTGATTGCTACACGCGATCTGGCCAATCTCACGTGGAAGAGATACCAGGTGCTCACCGCTAGCGGCGCGGTGTCGCGTCAGGACGGTGATATCCAGCAGACGGCCTCCAAGACCGCCGAGGCGAATGTCACCGCCGGCGAAAAGAATGTCCGGGCGGCGCAAGAGTTCGTTCGCGCCAGCAAAGCCACATTGCAAAGACTGATCACGCTGCAGGGGTACGAGAAAATCACATCCCCGTTCGCAGGTGTGGTCACTTCCAGGAACGTCGACGTGGGCGCGCTCATCTCGGCGACGGGCTCGAGTCTCGGACCGGCGACGTCGACCGCTTCGCCGACCGACGTCCCGAGAGGCGGAGAGGTATTTCGCGTGGCGGAAATCAGCCGGCTCCGAGTTCTGGTATCGGTCCCGCAAACGGATGCGCCGGGAATCAAGGTCGGCCAGTCGGCTGACGTGAGCGTTCAGGAGTTGCCCAATCACACCTTCCCTGGCAAGGTGACGCGCACTTCGAACTCTTTGGACGCCGCATCCAGGACTCTTCTGACTGAAGTTCAGGTCGCGAACCCAACGGGCATTCTCCTGCCCGGCATGTACACTCTCGTCAAGTTCATCACCGAGCGAACCGATCCGCCGTTCCTGGTTCCAGACGCGGCCCTTGTGGTGGAGGCGAACGGCGCCCAGCTCGCCGTGCTGGAGCCGTTGACCGGGCAGGTGCAGGCGAATACGAAATGGCAAGGCGCCCGGCGCGTTCATTTCCAGAAAGTGCAGCCGGGGCGCGATTACGGAATCGACCTGGAGATTCTGAGTGGGCTTAAGGGAACTGAAGAAGTAGCAGTAGATCCCGGCGATGCAGTGAAGGAAGGAGTTATTGTCCAGCCGGCGGCGGCAGCTTCCGGTCAGCGGAGCAAATAGGATGAGAGCGTCTCTGCAAGCCGGCATCGTGATGGCGTTGATTCCCCTCGTCGCCACGCCGCAGCCGCGCGTATTCGGGTGGTATCAGTCGCCGACGGTCTCGCCTGTGAGCTTTCAAAACTCCTCCCGGATCGAGAGCTTGATGCGCGCCGGTCAGCTCTACCTGTCCTTGCCAGATGCAATCGCGCTTACTCTCGAGAATAACCTCGACCTCGAGTTGCAGCGATTTCTGCCGCGGATTGCCGGCACGGATGTCCTGCGGGCGAGCGGAGGCGGCCTGTTGCGCGGATTGAGCCTGCTGATCAACGAAACAGCCCCCGGCATCGGAGGCCCGAGCGGCCCTTTGCTGACCAGCCTCACCGCCGGGTCGACTCCGAGTTCGCTGGTCAACACGAACTTCTCCGATCTCGCGCTGATCAGCCAGCAGCAGAACAGCCTCTCGGTCACAGGCGCGACCCCGCTTTCGACTGGTCCGCCGATCCCTCAATACGACGCGTCGATATCCGGGTTGTTGAGCTGGGCGCATCAATCGACTCCTGAATACAGCACAGTCCTCACGGGCGGATCGAACTGGCTGGTTACGAACAATACAAACGGAAACATTGGCCTGACGCAAGGCTTCTCGACTGGAACGCAAATCTGCCTCAACTTCGATAACACCCGCTTCACCAACAACACGACCCGCTATACGTATGACCCGACCCTCAGCTCGGATCTCGGGCTCACGATCACGCAGCCGCTGCTGCGCGGCTTCGGTATCGATCTGAACCGGAGGTTCATTCGCATCGCCAAGAACAGCCAAAAAGTCGCGGATCTGGTTTTTCGCCAGCAGGTGATCGACACAATCGCCGGCATCTCACGGCTGTACACCGATCTGGTGAGTCTGAACGAAGACGTCAATGTGAAGCGGGAGTCGCTGCGCCTCGCCCAGCGGCTGTATGACGACAACAAGGATAAGGTCGATCAAGGTACTCTGGCGCCTATCGAAGTGATTCGGGCGCAGGCCCAGGTGGCAGTGAGCCAGCAGGCTTTTATTTCCGCCGAAGGTCTGGTTCGCCAGCAGGAGTTGATCGTCTTGACGGCGATCACCCGGCGCGGACTCACCAATCCAGCCATCCGCGACGTGCATATTTCTCCAACTGACTTCGTGACAGTTCCCGATAAAGAGCCCGTCGAACCCGTCCAGGATCTGGTTGCGGACGCGCTCAAGAATCGGCCCGACCTTGCCCAAGCCGGCATACAGGTCGAAAACTCACAGATCAGCCTGAAGGGTTCGCTTAATGCGCTGCGCCCGCAGGTCGACCTTGTCGGAACGATGCAGAACAGCGGCCTCACAGGGGACCTGAATCCACTGGCTGGCGTTACAGCAGGCATACCCAGCGGCGGCTATGGGGGAGTGCTAGGACAAGTTTTTCGGCGAAACTATCCCACTTATAGTGTCGGTGTGCAAGTGACTTTGCCTTTACGGAATCGTGTAGCGCAAGCTGACGCCGTCCGTGACGAGCTGCAGTTGCGGCAGGCTCAGATCCGGCAGCAGCAACTGGAGGACCAGGCGCGGCTGGAAGTCGCCGACGCCCAGGTGTCGATGCAGCAGGCGCGCGCCGCCTACGAAGCCGCTGTGCAAAGCCGGATCCTGCAAGAGAAATCGGTCGCGGTGGAGCAGCAGAAGTTTGACGTCGGCGTATCAACCAACTTTTTGGTGATTCAGTACCAGAGTTATCTCGCCCAGGCTCGTTCCACTGAGGTGGCCGCCAAGGGTGCCTACGCGAAAGCCAGAATCGCGCTGGAAAGAGCGACGGGCAGAATCCTCGAGACCAATCACGTCTCGATCGATGAAGCGTATCAGGGCCGCGTCGCTCGCCCACCGGCCCAGATTCCCTGAGCTAAGTGGAACATGCTTTAGCTTGTTCGTTAGAAGTTCAGGCAGAACGCGGTCCGCTCAATTGCAAAATCGACGAATGTCATCCGAGCCATTCAGGATTCTGATAGGTCCCGTCGAATGTGTGAGTCGTCTTGTAGCGCTCGTATTTGCCCTGCTGCGCGGCCTGAGTGGTCTTAGCGAGAAGCGTCGCTACTTCGGCCGGCTTCATCGCCCGGAAACGCCGCGCCGCCAGAAGCGCTTGCTCGAGTATCCGCATTGAGTCGCAGCCGGTGATCACGACGCTGGTCGGAAGGTTCATCGCGTAATGGAGGCATTCCGTGGGGGTCACCGTTTTGCTCTCGAGGATGATGTGATCGCCCATCGGTTTCATCCCGAGCACGCCGATATCGCTCTTCACCAGCACGGGCAGCACGTTCTTTTCGAAGCTGTTGTAGTGAGCGTCCATCACGTTCAGCGGCATCTGAACCGTGTCGAAACGGAATTGATGACTGGCCGCAGTCTCGAGCATCTTCAAATGGACCTCAGGACTTTTGTGGCCTGTGAAGCCGATGTAGCGGGTTTTCCCCGCCTTCTTTGCTTCGAGCGCCGCTTGCATGGCCCCACCGTCGGCGAAAATGCGGTCCGGATCGTTCATGCGGATAATTTCGTGAAATTGCAAGAGATCGACGTGATCGGTCTCGAGCCTGCGGAGCGATTCGTCGATCTGGCTGGCAGCAGTTTTCCTGTCGCGACCGTCGATTTTCGTCATCAGGAATGCTCGCTGGCGATAGCCGTCGCGGAGCGCCTTGCCCATGCGGACCTCGCTCTGTCCACCGTTGTAGTCCCAACAGTTATCGAGAAAGTTGAGTCCGTTGTCAATTGCGGCGCGCACGATGCGAATGCTTTCGGTCTCCGGCAGTTCCGGCCTGACGAGATGAAATCCGCCCAGGCCCACCATCGAAACCATCTCTCCTGTGTGCCCGAGCCTCCGGCGGGGAACTTCTCCTTTGACGTCCGCCGGGTGTGTGTACGAAGGGAGGCTCCCCATAATCGAAACGCCAGTGGCGACTTCCAGTAATTGTCTTCTCATCCTTGAATGCTCCATAACGCTTTCCTCAAGTCGTGGTAGCTAGCGCAGGTTGCGCCCTTAAAATCTCGGTAAACAGAAACAGATCCGTGAGCAGTGCGCGGAGATGAATCGATGCGTTCAGATTATCGATCAACTGCGAGCTGATGGCAGGCTGGACCAGAACCAGCTCTATAGCGGCGGCCGAGTCTTCCGCGTCGCGGTGCAGGACGGCGAGGAACGCCACGTATCGTTCGACCGGCTCGAGGCCTGCCTCTTGTATTGTCGCCGCGCAGCCCGTGGTCAGCCCGCATAACGCACTCACCGCGCGGTGCAGAAATTCGCGGACTCGTCGGCTGCTCTCATCGCTCGGAAGCCCCTGCGCCGCGTAGGCCAACATGAACTCGTAGCATTCTTCGATAGCGTTGCAGCGCTCCCAAATGTCGGTCGGCATCTCTTAGCTCCTCTTCGCTTCGTCGATCTTCCATCGCTCCGGATCGTAATGCTCCAGGTAAAACTCACGCTTCATCGAACCGAAGATCATCGACTTCGTGATGTCCAGCTTCTCCGGTCGGATCGCGAAGTAGACGTGCACCATCACGAGCGCGATCAGCCCTACGCCAGCCAGTCCGTGCAGCACGTACATCAGGCCCCAGGTGATGTCGCCGAACAGATAGGGATTCCTGGGGAAAAAGACCGTACGTACACGAGACATCATGAACACGCCGGTTAGGATTGCGGCCAGACCAGCCGCTATGATCGCGCCGTGGTAAAGCTTGTTCTCCAGCGGATATTTGGCGAATCGGCGGGGCGGCGGCGCTGACCATCCCATGAATCGCCGGACCCTTCTTACTGCGTCCTGCAGGTCGGCCCTGTCCGGCCAGATCGACCAAAAATCGAGCCAGAACGAGGCATGGATAACGTGAAAGATAATGGAGATGGTCAACACCGTGCCGGCGATCCAGTGGTAGGTCACCCAGTCAAACTGGATTCCGATCTTTGGTAGGAAGGCGGTGAACAGCAGCGTGAACATTGCCGCTGCCATAATCCAATGAAATAGACGCGCGGCCAGCGAGTGCCTGGCAACGCGCTCTGGTAAGCGGGCCGCTAAATCGGGCGGCGCCTCGCCGGCAAACTCCTCACGTTTGGCGAAATATCGCACGTAGACGGCGTGAACCATCAGAAAGAGCAGTCCCAGTATCGCCGCCACCCATATCAAGAACCACGCAATGTGAATGGGGACGTTCTGCCCCCACGGATTTGTCGCCCACTCTATGACGCCCATGTTGCCTCCTCCACTCCGCCGATAGCGCGCTTCACAAGGTTCCTCATCAGCGGGATCTTATAGGCGTTGAATTGGAGCGGAATTGCTCCGCGCACGGCCAGTCTTCCCGCCATCTCACCGGTCGTGGCGTCTGGCGCCTTGCCGCGAACCGCGTCCTCCACCGCCTTCAATCGCAGTGGACGAGCCGCGGCCCCATTCACCGCTATGCGGATTCGCTCGATGACACCGCCCGATACGACCATTGCCGCGGCCACGTTCAATAGGGGAAAATCCCAGACGTTTCTATCCCGCACCTTCTCGAAATAGAATCGCGCGCCGGCCCACGTGGACGGAATACGGATGGCTGTGAGAAGGTCCCCGGGCTTCAAGATATGCAGTCGGGTGATGTCGATATCCGGTCCGATGAAATAGTCCTCGGCATCCACGACGCGCTCCCCTCTGGAGGTGCGGATGACGAATTTGGCGTCGAGCGCGATTAGGGCCGGGGCCGTATCCGACGGATTGACCGCCACGCAGCGCTCCGCGTGGAGAATCGCATGCTCGCGATTGCGTCCTTCGGGCGTGTCGGCATAGCAGATATTCCCGCTGGCTCGGTAGCACGGCCAACCGGCGCGGTAATACCAGCAGCGCGCGTCCTGCGATACATTCCCACCGATCGTGCCTTGGTTCCGGATCTGTGGCGACGCCACCAATTCGGCGGCCTGAGCCAGCAGACTATATTTTTGCCTGACGGTGGAGTTTCTCACCACTTCGGTGAGGGTGGTCATCGGGCCGATCTCGATGCCGTCAGTCGTCTCGTGAATTCCCTTGAGCTCAGCAATGCCGCTCAGGTCTACCACCGCCTTCGGCTTCTTGATGCGATCCTTGAGCCAGTCGAAGCTGTCCAGCCCCCCGGCCATTACCCACGCGTCCGATCCGTGTTGCTCGAGAAGCTTCTGCGCATCGGCGGCTGAGGCCGGTTGAAATAGCTCAAAGGCGGGCATGACGTCTCGTATTACAGCCATCGCTCTCTCCTCTTATATGTGCGCTGTCAACGGATGCTGCATGGGCCGGCCCGCTTCGAGCGACGTCAGAATCGTATCGAGATTGACCGGAGCGCGGCGGAAAATCTCGTCCCCAAGCGCGTCCGATAGTGCGTTCAAGATTGAAGCGCATGCTCCGCCGACCGGGGGCTCGCCGATGCCGCGAGCGCCAACCGGCGTCTCCGGATCCGGAATGTCCACTGCCGCCCATTTCATATCGACGGGCACATCCAGAATCGTGGGCGGCTTATTGTGGTGGAAGCGCTTGGAAACCATTGCGCCGTAGTGCGGGTCGAACACCCATTTCTGACCGATGGCATGGCCGATACCGAGAATCGAGCGGCCGAGGACCTGGCCTCCCAGCGCGCGGGGATGGATCACCGTGCCGACGTCCGCATAGGCGAGGAAGTCGACGATGTAGTACTTGCCGGTTTCGATGTCGACTTCAATCTCGGCGAAGCTGGCGACATAAGAGTGCGTGTTGCCGTCGCGCGGATAGTTATCGCGCGCGGCCGCTACCAGGCCCTGGCCGGCCAGCGCCGCAATCGACACCTTAGTGACCTTGTTGACGTCCTCGGGCGCCTGATGGCCATCGTAGATGCCACCCAATTGAATGGCACGTTGAGCGGCCTGCGCGAAAGTCATACCTGCGCCGCCGCCTTTCCGAAACACCCGCTCGCCGGCGACCTCGTAGTTTTCCGGTTGGCCACCGAGAGTCTGCGCAGCGATTTCCTGGAGCTTCTTCCTGGCGTCCATCGCCACTGCGTGCGCGGCCCGCGTCATGGCATGCGTCGTCTGGCTGCCGCCGGAGACACATGTAAACGGAAAATGTTTCGAGGTGTCGCCCCAAACTACCTCGCACTTTTCCCACGGGACACCGAGAACCTCCGCGCCCGCGCGATGGACGTCGATCACCGACTCCGTACCCAGGTTGCCGATGCCGGACTGGAAGCGGACCCGCCCCTCGGGCGTGATAACGAGAAGTCCGTCGAAGCCGATCGTTCCGCCGACGTAGCAACTGAGCGATACGCCAACGCCGCGCACCTTTGTTCCGATCCGCTTCGGGCTCCGGCCTATTTTTTCGCTCCATTTGAACTCCTCCGCGCCGCGGTCGAGCGCCTCCTTGAGGAATGCGCTGGTTACGTGCTGCAACTTGCCCTGCACCGGCGGTCCATAGAGCGCTTTACCCTCCGGACAGTTGAGGCGGCGGATGGCCACCTGGTCGATTCCCAGCTTTCGCGCGGCTTTGGCAATGATCGGCTCGATGATGGCGATTCCCTGGAGACCGCCCGGCGAGCTCTGCGCACTGCGCGGCGGCGTGTTCGTCAGGACGGTCACGCCGCGCCAGCGCATCGCTTTTGGCTGGTACAGCAGGGAAACCATGTGACCCGATGTAGGCGCGTCGCCCTGCGCGTCGTAAGGACCGTTGTCCGAAATCACGAACATATCGAGAGCAACAATCCCTCCCTGCTTAGAGAAGCCAATCTTCATTCGGCCCTGAAAACCGGGCCGCGCGCGTCCGATGAAAGTCTCTTCTTCGCGGCTGATGCGCATCATCACCGGGGCGTTAGCTTTCTTCGACAGCAGCGCGGGGATAATCATCGAGACGCCGCCAGTTATCTTGCTGCCAAACCCGCCGCCCGTGTATTCGCTGATGAACACCACCTTGCTCGCGTCTATGTTCAACCATCGGGCGATGGCGGGCACAGTTTGCGCAGTGCTCTGGGAACCCGTGTAAACGTAGACCTTGCCGTTCTGCCAGTAAGCCATCGCGCTTCGGGTCTCGAGGGTTTGATGGCTGACGTCGGGCGTGACGAACGTTTCGTCCAAAACGAGCGCGGCATTCTTGAAACCTGCGTCAAGGTCGCCGTAAGACCAATCGTCCGCAGTTTTACCCATCGGCAGCCGGCCGTGCTCGGCCTCGGAAAAATCCGCCTCGGTCCATTTGAGTTCCGCGACCGTGGGTGTCGAACCTAGCCGCTGGACCCAAATATTCCCATCCGTTCTCGGGTTCGGACCGCCCGGCCGCAGCGTATCGAGCGGATCGACGACGAACGGAAGCCGCTCGAAATCGATGCGAATCCTTTCGATCGCTTCGGCCGCAGTGAGCTCATCGACGGCCGCCACGGCGAGAATCGGTTCGCCGTCGTACAGCGGCTCCATGGTGAGCCCGCGTTCACCCCACTTGCTGGCCTTGATCACTGTACCGTTGTCGGTAAGCGTATCGGCGGGAGCGGGAAGATCGTCCGCCGTAAGGATCGCTTTGACGCCGGGCATGGCGAGCGCCTCGCTCGCGTCGATGCGCCTCACCCGCGCGTGCGGCAGCGGACTGAGCAGCAGTTTGCAGAACAGCATCCCTTCGGCGCGATAGTCCTCGGCGTACTTCGCTCGCCCCGTGACTTTCGCGTGGAGGTCGGCAGTCGTATAGTCTTTGCCGATCAGCTTGTAATTAGCCCCGTATTCAGGCATGGTTCGGCCCTCGCATGATTTCCGCCCCGCGCATCATCGCGGTGAGAATTTTGTCGTAGTCCTGGCAGCGGCACAGGTTGCCCGAAATGCCGTGCGCTAACTCAGACCGGGTGGGGCTTGGATTTATTTTCAGAAATCCCACGGTCGCCATGATGAAGCCGGACATGCAGAACGCGCACTGGAAACCTTGTTCGTCGATGATGCCTTGCTGTACCGGGTGCAGCGTTCCGTCGGTGTTCGCCAGGCCTTCGATTGTCACAACTCTCCTGCCGCGCACCGTGTGGGTAAGGGCCGAACAGGAATAATGCGGTACATCGTCGATGAGGACGGTGCAGGCTCCGCACTCCGCGCGATCGCAGCCGAGCTTTGTA
>Ga0210405_10001619_pt1 | contig 25043 bp, 30 predicted proteins | sample IncBWH11MmetaG_FD_155492 | JGI IMG/M metagenome (GOLD analysis project Ga0210405, IMG submission 155492) | Forest soil microbial communities from Barre Woods Harvard Forest LTER site, Petersham, Massachusetts, United States - Inc-BW-H-11-M | ecosystem: Environmental > Terrestrial > Soil >... | reverse complement strand
GCGGCGGCCGCAGCGCGATCAATGCCATCGATGCCGGCTTCTCCCGCGCGCTCGCCACCATCCTCGACTCCAACATCACCACCTTCATCGCCGCCGCCGTGCTGTTCTATATCGGCACCGGGCCGGTGCGCGGCTTTGCCGTGACGCTCGGCATCGGCATTCTCACCAGCCTGTTCACCGCCTTCACGCTGACCCGTCTGATCATGGCCTATTGGGTGCGGATGTGGCGGCCGCGCACGGTTCCCATCTAATTTTGAAAGAGATCACGTGCGCCTCCTTCGTATTGTTCCCGACGACACCAAATTCGACTTCATGCGCTTCCGGCGCATCAGCTTTCCGGTATCGGCGCTGTTGTCGATCGCGGCGATCGCGCTGTTTTTCTTCCATGGGCTGAATTTCGGCATCGATTTCGTCGGCGGCACCTTGATGGAGGTGCAGACCAAGGCCGGACCGGCCGATCTCGCCAAGATGCGCGCGACCATCGGCGGGCTAAAACTCGGCGACTTCCAGCTGCAGGAGTTCGGCGCACCGAATGACGTGCTGATCCGCATCTCCGAGCAGCCAGGCGGCGACGAGGCGCAGCAGGCCGCGGTGCAGAAGGTGCGCGAGGCGTTGGGCGACGAGGTCGACTACCGCAGGGTCGAGGTGGTCGGGCCAAGCGTCTCCACGGAGCTCTTAGCCTACGGCACCATCGGGCTTGTGCTCGCGATCGGCGCCATCCTGATCTATCTGTGGTTCCGCTTCGAATGGCAGTTCGCGCTCGGCGCCATGATCGCCAACGTGCACGATCTGGTGCTCACCGTCGGATTCATGTCGCTCACCCACATCGATTTCGATCTCACCAGCATCGCCGCGCTGCTCACCATTTTGGGCTATTCGCTCAACGACACGGTAGTGATCTACGACCGCATCCGCGAAATGCTGCGCCGCTATAAGCGCATGTCGATGCCCGACTTGCTCAACGTCTCGATCAACGCCACGCTGTCGCGCTCGATCGTGACCCACTTGACCGTGGCGATTTCGCTGTTGGCCCTGCTGCTGTTCGGCGGCCAGGCGATCCACAGCTTTACCGCGACCATGATGTTCGGCGTTGTGCTGGTCGGCACCTATACGTCGGTGTTCATCGCTTCGCCGATTCTGATCTATCTCGGTGTCGGCGCCAACCGCATGGAAGGCGCCGCCGAAGAGCACGAGCCGCCGGCACCGCAGGCCGCCGCGACGGCACCACAGCGCGCGAGGACGCGCCGCTAGAGCATGATCCCGAAAAGTGGAAACCGGTTTTCGGAAAAGATCATGCTCCTAACAAGAAATCTAGACTATGATCCAATTCAAATGAATTGGATCATAGTCTAGTGGAGGCGCCGCATCTGCCGCGCCAGGCGCTGATCGACGCCCATGGCGGCGGCGGGTTCCGTTTCGCCGGCATGTCGCATCGCGGCTCTCTGCTGTGTCTGCCGGACGGCATCTGGGCGTGGCCGGTGGCGGCGCCCAGCCAATTGACGGAAGAATCGCTGGCCCAGGTGTTTGCCCGCGCCGAATTTCTCGACTTTTTCGTCCTGGGCACCGGTACGGCGCCTTGGATCATGCCGGAGGCGTTGCGAACGCGGTTTCGCGACGTCCACATTTCGGCCGATTGCATGGCCACCGGGCCGGCGGTGCGCACCTATAACGTGATGCTGATGGAGAACCGCCGCGTCGGCGCGGGCCTGATTGCGATCGAGTGATGATAGACTCGCAGTCATGCAGGATGCCTTCGCCTATTGCGTCGAGCTGGTCCGGACCGCCGACCGCGACCGTTTCCTCAGCACATTGTTCGCGCCGGCCGAACATCGCGGCGCGTTGCACGCGCTCTATGCCTTCAACGTCGAGGTGGCGCGGGTGCGCGAGGTGGCGCGCGAGCCGCTGCCTGGCGAAATCCGCCTGCAATGGTGGAGCGAGGTTTTGCGCGGCGAGCGGGCAGAGGAGGCGAGCGCCAATCCGGTAGCGTCGGCGCTGCTGACCGTGATCGAGCGTTATCGGCTCGCGGTGCCTGCACTGACGGCGCCGATCGACGCGCGCTGCTTTGACCTTTACGACGATCCCATGGCGCGGCTCGCCGACCTCGAAGCCTATGCGCGGAAAACCTCCTCGACGCTGTTAGCTTTCGCGGCGCAAATTCTCGCCAGCGCCGAAGCGGAGGCCACGGAGGCGGTCGCGACTTCCGCCGGAATTGCCTACGCGATCGCCGGCCTCATTCGCGCATTTCCGCTGCACGCCGCGCGCCGGCAGCTTTTCGTGCCGCTCGAACTGCTCGAGCGTCATGCGGTCGAGCCGCAGGACATATTCGCCGGCAAATCCTCGGAAAATCTTCGCGCGGCGTTGGCGGAGTTGCAGGAGGTTGCCCGTCGTCACCTGCTTGCCGCCCACCGACAGATAGCGACGCTGCCCGACGCAGCCTTGCCGGCGTTCCTGCCCATTGCGCTGGTGCGGCCGTCGCTCGACGGGATGGCGCGCTGCGATCCGTTCGCGCCTGCCGAGCTGTCGCCATGGCGGCGGCAATGGCTGATCTGGCGCGCGGCGCGCAATCCGGCACGCATCGCCGGCTGAAAAAAATCAGAACGCGAAACGATCGCGCAGATTGCGCCGCTCCGACACGATGCGGCCGACGATGGCGCGCTCGGCGTCGGTCTTGATCAATGGCGCGATGAGGTCGAGCTGGTTCATGGCGACGAGCTCGAGAATTTCGCTGCGCACCTCGCCTTGCGGATCGCGCGGCAAGGCGTCGACGATTTGCAGATGCTCGGGCCCCTTATCTCCCAGGAAGTCGAGCAGTTCGCGGTCGGTGGCACTGCCTTCAACAAACGCGTAAAGGCCGGTGCCGGCGCGGCGGTCCGGAAACGGCACGATCGCCACGTCGTTGACCTGCGGGTGCGTACGCAGCCGCGCGGCGATCTCCGGCGCGTCGCGCACGAAGCGCAGGCCGCGGCCCTCGCGGTCGGTGACGTTGAGCCCGCGCGTGATGGCGTAATAAACCTTCTTGCCCGTCGCCATCCAGGCCCGAGTGATAAAACTCTTGCGCGCCAGCACGCGGCGTTCGGCGGCAGTGAGGGCCTCGGGCGCGTAGCGGCGTTTGTGCTTCAAAAGATGCCGCAAATCCTCATACCGCGCGACGCGGAACAGCACGCTGTCGCGGCGGAAGCGGGAGGCGAGCTGAAAATCGGTCAGAAAAGCGCGGCCGCCGCCGTAGAGCCAGTTTTGCTCCTTGGCGAGGTCGTTGTGGCTTATTCCCGCGCGGTGCAGCGTGCGCAGCGCCGCTTTGGCGGAACGAAAGTAGCCGGCGTCGCCATAGGGCTTGGCGATATGGAGCGGCACGCCATCGATCCAGCCGCGCACCAGCGCCTGGCGTCCGGCAAACAACAGCGGCGGTGCGATGCCGAACTGGCCCGCCGTGGCGAGCGCACGGCGCTCGCGCCGGAACAGCAGGATCGCCAGACCGCGGCTCCACCACGGCACCTGATCGAGCCGGCGCAGCACCGCATCGACCTCGCCGCGATCCATCTGAAAGCGGCCGCGCTCGACGGTCGAAAACACGTCGCGCTTGAGCACCACGCCGCTGTGCCAGCGCCCGCCGAGTTCTGCCGGTTCGTCGCCTGCGATCATGATCATCCGTCTAGCACAAGAACGGCTTCACTCGGCCGCGTGCGGCAGGGCGCCGCCAATCCAAGCGTCCAGGTCCGCCAGCGCGCGTGCGCACAAAGCGCGTTTCTTGCCGGAATTCCGCGGACCCAGCCCGCCGTCGGCGGCGGCCAGGGCAGTCCGGGGCGGATCGTAGCCGAGCGGCGGCAACAGGCCGAAATTGATGTTCATCGGCTGGAACGAGCGCGGCCCTTTGTCGATGGTCTCGATATGGCCGCCGGTGATGTGGCCGATGAGCGCGCCGTGCGCGGTGGTTGGCGGCGGCAGCGCCGGCGTCTCGCCGCGCCGTTCCGCCGCGGCGAAGCGCCCGGCCAAAAGCCCGATCGCCGCCGACTCGACATAGCCCTCGCAGCCGGTGATCTGGCCGGCAAAGCGCAGCCGCGGCGCCGTCTTGAGCCGCAGCGTCGCATCGAGCAGCTTTGGCGAATTGAGGAACGTGTTGCGATGCAGGCCGCCGAGGCGAGCGAACTCGGCATTGCCGAGGCCGGGGATGCTGCGAAAAATCCGCGTCTGCTCGCCGTGTTTCAGCTTGGTCTGAAAGCCGACCATGTTGAACAAAGTGCCGAGCTTGTTGTCCTGGCGCAGTTGCACGACGGCATAGGGTTTTTGCCCCGGCCGATGCGGATTGGTGAGGCCGAACGGTTTCATCGGCCCATGACGCAAGGTTTCGCGGCCGCGCTCGGCCATGATCTCGATCGGCAGGCAGCCGTCGAAATAGGGCGTCGCCGCCTCGAAATCGTGAAATGCGGTTTTCTCACCCGAAAGCAGCGCATCGATGAAGGCGTCGTATTGCGCGCGCGTCAGCGGGCAATTGATATAATCGGCGCCCGAGCCGCCGGGACCGGCCTTGTCGTAGCGCGACTGAAACCAAACGACGTCGAAATCGATCGAGTCGCGATGCACGATCGGCGCGATGGCGTCGAAGAAGGCGAGCGCGGCTTCGCCGGTCAGCCCGCGCAGCGCGTCGGCGAGGGCCGGCGAGGTCAGCGGCCCGGTGGCGATGATGACGTTGTCCCACTCGGGCGGCGGCTCGAGAATCTCCTCACGGCGGATGTCGATGAGCGGCTCGCTTTCGAGCGCTGTGGTGACTGCGGCGGCAAAGCCGTCACGATCGACCGCAAGTGCGCCGCCTGCCGGCAGCTTGTGGGCGTCGGCGGTGTGCAGCACCAGCGAACCGAGCCGGCGCATCTCGGCATGGAGAAGGCCGATGGCGCTGCCGTCCGCGTCGTCGGAGCGGAACGAGTTCGAGCAGACGAGCTCGGCGAATTGCCCCGTTTTGTGCACGGCAGTCGAACGCACCGGGCGCATCTCATGCAGCACCACCGGCACGCCACAGCGCGCGATCTGCCAGGCGGCCTCGGAACCCGCTAAGCCACCGCCGATCACGTGAATGGGTCCTAAGCTACGCATTGCGCTTCCAAAATAGGCCTCGCCCAAGCGCCAAACAATCCGCGCTGGAATTTTGTGACAGCCGGACGATCTAACACGCGGGCGGTGTTAATACACCGGGCGGGCAGGCAAGGAAGTTCCATATGCTGGAAGTTGTTGGGCCCAAGGCGAGCGCCGCCGCCGCCGCCGCGGCCACGGGCGGTTTCGACGTCGAGATTTTGTCGGTCGCCACGGCCAATCCTTCCTTCGAACTCAGCCAGACCGAAGCGACGCGCCGCGCCAAGGAGATTTTCCCGCATCTGAAGGGTTTGTGGCCGCTCTACGACAATACCGGCATCGAGCTGCGCTACAATTGCCAGCCGGTCGAGTGGTATCTCAAGCCGCACTCCTGGGAGGAGCGCACCGCCGTATTCCAGCAGCATGCGCTCGATCTCTTGACCGATGTGACGCTCAAGGCCACGGCGTCGGCCGGCGTCGCGCTCGATGCAATCGACATTCTGGTCACCAATACGATCACCGGACTTGCCATACCCAGCCTCGACGCAAAACTGTTCAATCGTCTCAAGCTCAAGCCGACGGTGGAACGGCTGCCGATCTTCGGTCTCGGCTGCGGCGGCGGCGTCGCCGGCCTGGCGCGGGCAACGCGGCTGGCGCAGGCGACCGAGGGCGCGCATGTGCTGTTCCTCACCGTCGACCTGTGCAGCCTGTGCCTGCGCGTCAACGATCCGAGTCCGGCGATGTTTGTCTCTACCGCGCTGTTTGGCGACGGCGCCGCCGGCGTGCTGATGCGCAACACCGCGGACGGCGCGAGCGGCGGTCCCCGTATTCTCGCCGTTGGCGAATGGTGCTGGCCGCAGACCGAGCACATCATGGGCTGGGACATCAAGGATGACGGCTTTGGCGTCGTGCTCAGCCCCGAACTGCCGTCGCTGATGCGCAAAGCGCTGGCGCCGGCGTTGCACGATTTTCTCGATCGCAACGGCTTTCGCCTGTCCGATTTCAACGGCTTCCTGTTTCACCCGGGCGGCCGCAAGCTGATCGAGACCATGCAGGATGTGCTCGGCCTCGAGCGCGAGCAACTCGAACATTCGTGGGAGGTGCTGCGCGCCTACGGCAACATGTCGTCGGCGACCGCTTTGTTCGTGCTCGACCGGGCGCTCAAAGCCGGCGCCCGCGGCCCGCATCTCTTGGCGGCGTTCGGGCCGGGCTTTTCCGCCTATTTCGTCGCGGCCGATTTGTGATGGTCTTCGGCTCGGGCGCAATCCTTCTTGCCTACATCACTATGCAGCGACTCGCTGAATTGTGGTGGGCAAAGCAGAACGAAGCGCGGCTCATGGCGTCGGGCGGTATCGAATACGGCCATTCGCACCTGCCGCTGATGATCATGTTCCATGCCGCGTGGATGGCGGGACTGTGGCTGTTAGCCTACGACCATCCGGTAGAGCCGTTCTTTTTCGCCCTGTTCGTCGTGTTGCAACTGGCCCGTTTTTGGGTGCTGGCGACGCTCGGCCGCCGCTGGACCATCCGCGTTATCGTCGTTCCCGGCGAACGGCTTGTCGCGCGGGGCCCGTACCGGCTTTTGCGCCATCCCAATTATGCGGTGGTGACCGGTGAGATTGCCGTGGTGCCGCTGGCGCTGGGCTTGCCGACCTACGCGCTCATATTTTCGGTTCTCAATGCCGGGGTGCTGGCTATTCGCATTACCGCCGAGAACGCCGCGCTTTTACGGGCAAGCCAGATTGCACCGCGATGAAGGATGCTTGCGGTGGCGCACATGAGTTCCGAAATAAGGTTTTGCGGGCGCGGTTGGCGGGTCTTGCCGGCTCTGGTATAGCCCACGGCAGCCGGTGCATAATTTGAATCGGTGACGAGGTATTGATGGCTGTCGACGCAGATACGGTCCGCCGCGTTGCGCATCTGGCGCGGATCGCCGTTGCCGAGGACGAGGTGGCCGGCCTTCAGGGCGAGCTCAACGCCATCCTGGCCTTCGTCGAGCAACTCGGCGAGGTCAATGTGGACGGTGTCGAGCCGATGACGTCGGTGACGCCGATGGCGATGAAAATGCGCGAGGATAAGGTGACCGACGGCGGTATTGCGGACGCCATCATCGCCAACGCGCCAGCCCATGAAGATCACTTCTTCGTCGTCCCCAAGGTGGTGGAATAGCCATGTGCATGGCCTGCGAGCAAGACGCCATCTGGCTTGCTTATCTCGAGAGCAAGGGATTGCTGAATCCCGACGATCCTGCGGCGGTGGAAAAGCTGTTTGCCGATTTCCCGGTGCAGCCGTTGCCGGTGCAGGCCGATTGGGACGCGCCGACGCCGGAAGCACCCGATACGAAGCCTGCGGCCAAAAACCCATTTTCCTGTGACGATCCGACCAACGGATGACCGACCTTACCGCGCTGACGCTGACGCAGGCGCGCGACGGCCTGCGCGCCAAGCAATTTTCCGCAACTGAACTCACCGACGCGCATCTCGCCGCCATGGCGGATGCGCGGACGCTCAATGCCTTCGTGCTGGAGACGCCGGAACTCGCCCGTAAAATGGCCGGCGATTGCGACGAGCGGCTGGCGAAAGGGCAGGGCGGTCCGCTGGAAGGCCTGCCGCTCGGCATCAAGGATTTGTTCTGCGCCGATGGCGTGCGCACGACGGCGTGCTCGCACATTTTGGAAAATTTCGTTCCGCCCTACGAATCGACCGTCACATCGAATCTGTGGCGTGACGGCGCCGTCATGCTTGGCAAGCTCAATTGCGACGAATTCGCCATGGGCTCGTCGAACGAGACCTCGCATTTCGGCCCGGTGGTGGCGCCATGGCGCCGGCGCGGCGCCGATACAAAGCTGGTGCCTGGCGGTTCCTCCGGCGGGTCGGCGGCGGCAGTGGCGGCGCATCTGTGCATCGGCGCCACCGGCACCGACACCGGCGGCTCGATCCGCCAGCCGGCGGCATTCTGCGGCATCGTCGGACTAAAGCCCACCTACGGCCGCTGCTCGCGCTGGGGCATCGTGGCGTTCGCCTCGTCGCTCGATCAGGCGGGGCCGTTCGCGCGCACCGTGCGCGATTGCGCAATCTTGCTGCGCTCGATGGCGGGTGCCGATCCGAAGGATACGACCTGCATCGATCAGCCGGTGCCCGATTACGAGAAAGCCGTCGGCGCCTCGGTGAAGGGCATGCGCATCGGCATTCCGAAGGAATACCGCGTGCCCGGCATGGCGGCGGAAATCGAGGCGCTGTGGCAGCAGGGCGTGCAGTGGCTGAAAGGTGCCGGCGCGGAAACTGTCGACATCTCGCTGCCGATGACCAAATACGCGCTGCCGGCCTATTACATCGTGGCGCCGGCGGAAGCCTCGTCCAACCTCGCGCGCTACGACGGCGTGCGCTACGGGCTGCGCGCGCCCGGCCGTGACATCATCGACATGTACGAGCACACGCGCCGCGACGGTTTTGGCAAGGAAGTCCGCCGCCGCATCATGATCGGCACCTATGTGCTCTCCGCCGGTTACTACGACGCCTATTATCTGCGCGCGCAAAAGGTGCGCACCCTGATCAAGCGCGATTTCGAGCGCTGTTTCGCCGACGGCATCGACGCCATCCTGACGCCGACGACACCGTCAGCCGCGTTCGGTATCGGCGAAAGGGGCCGTGCCGATCCGATCGAGATGTATCTCAACGACGTGTTCACGGTGACAGTGAACATGGCCGGCCTGCCGGGCATTTCGGTGCCGAGCGGTCTCGACGCTCAGGGCCTGCCGCTCGGCCTGCAACTGATCGGCCGGCCGTTCGCGGAAGAGACGCTGTTCGCGCTCGGCGCGGTGATCGAGCAGGCGGCAGGAAGTTTCCAAACCCAACCGTGGTGGCGCTAATATCGATAATGCGATCCGGAGCCGGATCATGACGCCTTCGGAATTCAAGCGCAGTCTGTCGAGCAAGACGCCGCCTAGCGGGCTTTCGCCGGCGCTTACCGCGCTGTGGTGGGCCGGCAAGGACGCCTGGGACAAGGCCCATGGCATCGTCATGAGCGGAGAGGGCGCCGATTGCGCCTGGGTCCACGCTTATCTGCATCGGGTTGAGGGCGACCGCGACAACGCCCGTTACTGGTATCGGCAGGCGCGCCGCGAGCCGGCGACCGGCGAGCTTGCGTCGGAGTGGGCGGCGATCGCGGCGGCGCTCCTGCAGTCCAAGCGGCGCTGAACCAGCCATCAGTCGCCGTGCGAGTTCGGCGCCGTCGGCGGGCTGTCTTTGCGTGGCGCCGCGATGGTCTCGCTGCGCTGCCGCGGCAAGGCCTCGGGATGTTCCTGTTGCAGGAAAGCAATCAGCGCTTCGCGCAACTCGGCGCATAGATTGGAGGCATTCGCGGCCGTATCGGCGCTGATCAGAATGCGCACTTCGATCGAGTCCGGCCGTGCATTGGTGACCTGGACGCTGGTGACCTTGCCGCTCGCCAGTTTCGACTGCGCGACCAGCTCGGCCGCCTTCTGGCGGATACGATCGATCGGAGCGCCATAGTCGAGGTAAAGTAGAACGCTGCCGATGTAATTCGCCGCGTGCCGCGTCCAATTGTAGAACGGCTTTTCGATGAAATAGGTGAGCGGGACGATCAGCCGGCGCAGATCCCACAGGCGGATCACCACATAGGTCGAGGTGATCTCTTCGACCCAACCGTACTCGTTCTCCACCGTGACCGCGTCCTCGATACGGATCGGCTGGGTCACGGCAAGCTGCACGCCGGCAAACAGGTTGCTCAACACCGGCCGTGCCGCCAGCCCGGCGACGATGCCGGCGACGCCGGCGGACGCAAACAGGCTGACGCCGTACTGACGCACGGCGTCGAACGTCATCAGCGCAAAGCCCAAGGTGATCAGGATGAGGACCGTATCGAGCACGCGCACCAGCACCCGTATTTGGGTGATGTGCTTGCGCGCCAACAGATTGTCTTCGACGTCGAGACGGAATTTCCGCAGATAGATCGTCGCGGCGATCTCGAGCGCAGCGGTCGCGATCCAGCCGAACAGAAAGATGGTCGCCAGCAACAGACATCGCGCCAATATGGTTCTGGTTTCAGGTTCGAGCGGCGTCGTCGGCAGCGTGACGGCGAGCGCCAGCAGCAGCAGGCCGAGCCGCGCCGGGTTTTTGGTCGCGTTCAGAATCGACAGCAGGTAGGGCCGCCGTCCGCGCAATATGCGCCGCGCGACGACGAGAATCGCGGCGTGCAGCAGCCACGCGACGGCGACCGCGCTCACCAGCAGGACGAAAGAGACGGCCCACGGCGGCGCAAAGGAGAGCGCATTCCTGAATGCTCTCAACTCCGATTGCAGGTTTTGGGTGAGATCTGGCCACATGATGCGGAATATAACTGGAAACGCTTGAGAATACGGCTGGTTTCATCCATTTCCACGCTGGACAGTGCGGCGGCGAGGTGTCATCAAGCCGCCGATAAACACGCAGGCGTCAACACGCGAGCGGCGATGAAAACCTTCCTGTTGCGCTTCTTCACTTGGTGGAACGGCCAGACCTTCGGCACGCAAGTGTGGACCAAGCTCTATGGCGAATTCGTCGGCGAGGACGAATTCGGCAATCGCTACTACCGGACCAAAGGCGGCAAGATCGACCCGACGCTGGGCCTCGAACGGCGTTGGGTGATCTATAACGGCGTCGCCGAAGCGTCCCGCGTGCCGCCGAGCTGGCATGGCTGGTTGCATCACACCGTCGATGTGCTCCCGACCCAGGACAAGACGGCGCCGCACCCCTGGGAGAAGCCGCATCGGCCCAACCTGACCGGCACGCCGAATGCCCATCGCCCGACCGGATCGACCTTGGCGCAAGGCCGGCGCCCGAAGGCGACTGGCGACTATAAAGCTTGGAGTCCAGGTAGTCAGTAATCAGGGATCAGGTATCAGGTGTCAGTTCGCTGATCCTGAGCCCTAACCTGATGCCTGATCCCTGATGCCTGATCCCTGATGCCTGATCCCTGATCCCTGACCCACTGATCCCTGGTTTTGCCTCATTCAAAATGTTAACCGGGCGGACCGGCCGCCGCGCCTGACCCTAGCGCTGCCCAAGATCGCAAGGTTTCATGCTCCGCATCGTCGCCATTGTGCTCGTGATCGGTGCAAGCCTTGGTGCAATAAGCCTTGCCGCAATAAGCCTTGCCGCAGGTCCGGCCGCGGCGCAGTTCGGTGGCATTTTCGGCAATCAGCCTCCGCCTCGGCCGCCCGGGGATGTTCCCAACGGCGGGTTCCCGGCGCAGCCGGCGCCGGACCAGTATCCCGGCCAACAGCAATACCCCCCACCCCCGCCGCCTTCGGCAGGACCGCCGCCGTCCGGTATCCAGGCACAGCCGCTACCGCCGCCTCCAGGCGCTACGGCCGCGCCGCCGCCTCAGCGCGCCCGGGTGAGCCCGCCGCCTGCCAATCCGCAGCAGCCGGGCAATCCGCCGCCCCCGCAACCGGCCGATGCGGCGCCGCAGTCGGACGATACGGTCGTCACCGAGACGCCGACGCAGAAGATCCCGAACAACCGGGCGGTGTTTTCCGGCCTCGACAAGATCACCGGCCGCATTATTTCGTTCGACGCGGCGATCGGCGAAACGGTGCAATTCGGCGCGCTGCAGGTCACGGCGCGCGCCTGCTACACGCGGCCGCCGACCGAGGCGACGAACACGGATGCTTTCGTCGACGTCGACGAGGTGACGCTCAAGGGCGAGATCAAGCGCATCTTCACCGGCTGGATGTTCGCTTCGAGCCCGGGCCTGCATGCCGTCGAGCATCCGATTTACGACGTCTGGCTGACCGATTGCTCGCAACCGGTCCAGGCGCCGGCGCCGGTGGCGCAAACGACGACACCGCCTCCTACGGCGCCCGCGCCGCAACGCCCACGTCAGCCGCCAGCCCCGCGTCCGGTCGCGCCAGCGCCACCGCGCTGACGCCGATCATTCTGTCGTTAGACGCGCCAGCGCCGTGCCGCCGGGCACCGGCCGATCGAGCGCGAGCGCGCCGAAATCCCCCTCGCCGACGAGCGCGGCATCGAGCAGCTTGTGATAGGCCGGCCGGGTGACCTCGATGGCGCCGAACGTGCGCAAATGCTCGGTGACGAATTGCGTGTCGAGCAGCCGGTAATGGCCGGCCTTGAGCCGCGCCACCAGGTGCACCAGCGCAACTTTGGACGCGTCACGGGCGCGGTGAAACATGCTCTCGCCGAAAAATGCCCGTCCGAGACTGACGCCGTAAAGGCCGCCGACCAGTTCCCCGCCGTCATAGACCTCGACCGTATGACAGTCGCCGCGCTCATAGAGTTTTCGATACAGGTTATGAATGCGGGCGTTGATCCAGGTCCGGCTGCGTCCCGGCACCGGCTGCGCGCAGCCGTCGATGATGGCGTCGAAATCCCGATCGACCGCGACGGTGAAGCGGTCGGAGCGCACGGTGCGCGCCAGGCGGTCCGGCACGTGGAAACGATCCAACGGAATGACTCCACGGCGTTCCGGCTCTATCCAATAGAGCGCCGGATCGTCGGCACTTTCCGCCATGGGAAAGATGCCGCAGGCATAGGCCTTGAGCAGCACCTCCGGCGTGATGTCGATGAGTGCGGATTCGCGGCTGGCCATGGGATTCGTTTAACCGGCTCCCGGTTCCTGGTTCAAGAGGCGCCTTCGCTTCCCCTGGCCTCGGCCGATATTAACAGTCTAAGAACCACAGCACTGCTAAGATTTTAATCAGCTTGAACGCTTTGGCGTGCCGAACGTTGCCGATACAACAACTGCAAGTGCGTTGAGTTTTTGTCGTGGAACCTAACATCAAAACGACCGAACCGATCCATGTCCTGCTCGTCGAGGACGAGATTCTCGTCAACGAGTGGGTCACGCAGTCGCTGTCGGAACAAGGCTTTGCCGTGCAGTCGGTCACCAACGCGGCCGATGCGCTGGGGCATCTCGCGTCGGATCCGGTGGATGTGCTGTTCACCGACATCAATCTGCCGGGCAAAATGGACGGCGCCGCACTGGCGCGTCGCGCCCGCGAGCTGTTGCCCAATCTTCCTGTCGTCTATGCGTCAGCGCGCGCGACCATGCTGGCGCCGGATGTGCGCGTGCCGGGCGCCATCATCGTGCCGAAGCCCTATGAGCCCGAGTTGGTCGGCCGGTTGCTGACGGCTGCGCTGCGTCAGGCCGCGACCGGCGTGCCGGTTTGATTATTGCGCCGGCTCGCCGTGGGCGAGAAACTCTTCCAGCCAGTGGATGTGATAGTCGCCGTCGATGATGTCCTTCTCCTGCGCCAAGGCGCGGAACAGGGGAATGGTGGTCTCGATGCCGTCGATGACGAATTCGTCGAGCGCGCGTTTGAGCCGCATCAGACATTCGCTGCGCGTCTTGCCGTGGACGATGAGCTTGCCGACCAGCGAATCGTAGAACGGCGGAATCGCGTAGCCGTGGTAGACGGCGGAATCGACCCGCACGCCCAGGCCGCCGGGCGGATGGTAGTGGACGATCTTGCCCGGTGACGGCCGGAACGACACCGGATTTTCGGCATTGATCCGGCATTCGATGGCGTGGCCGTGAAATTTTACGTTGTCCTGGGTCAATTCGAGGTCGTTGCCGGCGGCGACGCGGATTTGCTCGACGACGAGGTCGATGTCGGTGATCATCTCGGTCACCGGATGCTCGACCTGGATACGGGTGTTCATTTCGATGAAGTTGAACTTGCCGTCCTCGTAGAGGAATTCGACGGTGCCGACGCCGAGATATTTGATTTCCCGCATCGCCTTGGCAACCGTTTCGCCGATCTGGTCGCGCACGGCGGTGTTGAGCGCCGGCGAGGGGCCTTCCTCCCAGACCTTCTGGTGGCGCCGTTGCAACGAGCAGTCGCGCTCGCCGAGATGAATGGCGCGGCCTTTGCCGTCGCCGAGCACCTGGATTTCGATGTGGCGCGGCCGCTCCAGGTATTTTTCCAGATAAATCGTGTCATCGCCGAACGCGGCTTGCGCCTCGGCGCGCGCCACGGCGAGGCCCGCCGCCAACTCGTCCTCGCCGCGGATCAGCTTCATGCCGCGGCCGCCGCCGCCCGCGGCCGCCTTCAGCATCAGCGGATATCCGACATCGCGCGCCAGGCGAAACGCCTCGGCGTCCGAACCGACGCCGCCGTCAGAACCGGGGACGATCGGAATGCCAAGCTGCTGAGCTGCCCGCTTGGCCGCGATCTTGTCGCCCATCAGGCGGATATGCTCGGGCCGCGGCCCGATGAAGTGCACGTTATGCTCGCCGAGAATTTCGGCAAAGCGCGCATTCTCCGAGAGAAAACCGTAGCCGGGATGCACGGCGTCGGCGCCGGTGATCTCGCAGGCCGAGAGCAGCGCCGGAATATTGAGATAGCTGTCCTTGGCCGGCGGCGGCCCGATGCAGACACTTTCGTCGGCGAGGCGCACATGCATGGCGTCTTCGTCCGCCGTCGAGTGGACCGCGACGGTCGGAATGCCAAGCTCCTTGCAGGCGCGCAGCACCCGCAGCGCGATTTCCCCACGATTGGCGATCAGGATTTTGTCGAACATCGAGGAAGCCGTCACTCGATGATCATCAGCGGCTGGCCGTATTCGACCGGTTGGCCGTCTCCGACGAGAACTTGAATCACCGTGCCGGAGCGCGGCGCCGGAATTTGATTCATCGTCTTCATCGCTTCGATGATGAGCAGCGGCTCGCCGGTCTTCACCTGGCTGCCGACCTCCACGAAGGGCCGCGCGCCCGGTGCCGAGCCGAGATAGACGGTGCCGACCATCGGCGAGACGACGACGCCGGGGTGCTGCGTCGGGTCGATCGCTGCCACGGCCGGTGCCGACGACATCGCCGCACTGGGCGGCGCTTCTGCGGACCGCGCCCTCGAGCTTGGCAAACTGAGATGGCGGGCAACGCGGACCGACACGCCGTCGCGCTCGAACTCGATCTCGGTAAGCCCGGTTTCGTCGAGCAGCTTCGCCAGATCGCGGATGACGTCGTGGTCGATCGCTGGCGTCTTCGGCATGGACGGGTTCCCGGGCTTGCGCGCCACGATCAATCCTTGGCGCCGATCATGTCCGCGACGCTGGCAATGGCGAGCGCGTAGCCCTGCACACCGCAGCCGGCGATCACCGCGCGCGCCGCTTTCGAAATGTAGGAGTGGTGACGGAATTCCTCGCGCTTGTGGATATTGGTGATGTGTACTTCGATGATCGGCACTTCGAGCATGAACAATGCATCGAGGATGGCGATCGACGTCGTCGTATATCCCGCCGGATTGATAATGAGGCCGACAGCCTTCTTGGCGCGCGCCTCCTGAATCCAATCGACGATTTCGCCCTCGTGATTGGATTGGCGAAACTCTACCGCAAGCGCGTGACGTTTCGCGGCCGCGCGGCAAAGCTTCTCGACGTCGGCCAGCGTGGAGCGGCCGTAAAGCTCAGGCTCGCGGCTGCCGAGCAGATTGAGATTGGGTCCGTTGAGGACGTAGACGGTCTTCGGCATTTCCAAGAACCCGGCTGCGATCGCGGCGGGCGAACGCCCGCCATGCCGGTCAGGTTATAGGCAAGCCCCCCGCAAAGGGGAAGCCGGGTGCCGGCGTCGCGGCCGCCACGATGAAACCCAAAATCCGCCACCGCCGCCCCGCGACCGCACCACAGACCGCATCGACATTCCCGCCGCGACTATCATCGGGAGGGTGATTCCATGCGCTACAGAGCTTTTTTGCATCTTGTCGCGTCTGTCCTTGTGTCGCTGCCATTCGTTGCGCCGGCCTTTGCCGACGGCGGTATTCAAGTCTCAGGTCCGGTCGTTCACGACAACCTTGCGATCTATCTCGTGCACGGCTCAGGCGGCGGCGGTGGGGTGCCGCTGACCTTGCAGGAAGCGCTGGCCAAAGGCGCCGTCAAAGTCCAGGAGACCGGCAGCGTCAATTCGCTGACGGTGGAGAATACCGGCAAGGACGAGGTTTTCGTTCAGGCCGGCGACATCGTGAAAGGCGGGCAGCAGGACCGCGTGCTGTCGGTCGATCTGCTGTTGCCGCCGCGTTCGGGCGCGGTGTCGATCGCGGCGTTCTGCGTCGAGCACGGCCGGTGGACGGCGCGCGGCAACGAGGACGTCAGGCAGTTCTCCAGCGCCGCGTCCGCGATGCCTTCACACGAGGCGAAAGTGGCGATGCGGACTTATGCGGTGGCAGCGGCGCCATCGCCTGCGGACGCCCCCGCGTCGACCATGGCTTATGCGGGCGGCGCCGGCGTGGGCGAAAGCCAGCAGGAAATCTGGTCGACGGTGCGCAAGACTCAAGACAGCTTGTCCCGTTCCGTCGGCGCTCCGGTGGCGGCGCCGGCCTCGCCGTCGAGCCTGCAATTGTCGCTCGAAAACGAGGGTCTCAAGCAGGCCCAGACGGCCTACATCGCCGCGCTGCAAGGCGCCGGCGAAACCGGCGACGACGTTGTCGGTTACGTCTTCGCGATCAACGGCAAGATCAACAGCGGCGACGTCTACGCCTCGAACGCGCTGTTCCGCAAAATGTGGAATAAGCTTCTTGCCGCCAATGTCACCGAGGCGATCAGCGTGAAAGAGGCTGCCGGGACGGCGCCGCCGCCGGTCAAGGACGTGGAGGCTTTCCTGGCTACGGCATCGACCGGGGTGAAGGCCGAGCGCGCGATCAATGCCAGCGTTCGGCTGGCAACGCGTGACGGCGACGCGTCGCTCTATGCCGAGACGCGCCGTGCCGACGGCAGCTGGGTGCACCGCAACTACTTGGCCAAATGATTTGGCCAAATAACCGCACATAAAAACCCTCCCCCGGCAGACGGGGGAGGGTGATCAATCCGAACGCCGACGACGGAAGATCTTACTTCCGCGCCGCCGCGATTTTCTCCTTCAGCGAGTCCAGTCCGACGGCGCCCACTACCAGTTCGGAGCCGACCACATAGCTCGGCGTGCCGCTGACGCCGAGCGCGTCGGCGAGCTTCATATTCTCGTCGATCGTGGCCTTGACCTCGTCGCTGTTCATATCCTTTTCGATCCGCGCCATGTCGAAGCCGGTGTCTTTGGCGGCCGCGAGCGCGTGCGCCTTGTCGGCCGGACCGCGGCCGCCCAGAAGCTTCTGGTGGAATTCGATGTACTTCTTGCCGGTCGGGTCCTGCATGCGCGCCGCGACCGCGACGTGAGCGGCTTCGACCGAACCTTCGCCCAGGACCGGAAATTCCTTGAGTACGAATTTGATGTTCGAATCGGTCTTCAACAGCGTCATCATGTCGGGCAGGGCCCGTTTGCAATAGCCGCAATTGTAATCGAAGAACTCGACCACGATGGTGTTGCCCTGCGGATTGCCGAGCACCACCTGATGCGGCGAGTTGAAGAGCGTGGCGTTGTTGTCCTTGATCGTCGTGCGCGCCTTTTCGGCGTCGGCTTCCTGCTGTTTCTTTTCCAATGCGCTCATGGCTTCTTGCAGCACCTCGGGGTGCTTGAGCAGGTAATCCTTGATGATGCCCTCGATGGCTTGCTTCTGGTCGTCGGAGAACGATTGCGCCGAGGCGGCCGGCGCCAACAGCATCGTCGCCGCGAGCAGAGAGGCGAACAGCGCGGGGCGCGCGCTCGCGGCAAAAAGATTGGTCATGGGATCGTCCTTCCGGTGATCATTTTCTAAGCGGGTTTTGACTGAGGTTCTTGTTGAAAGCAACTATGTCATCGGCGCGCACCCAGCCGGGCGATCCGACGGGAAAGCGCTCCTTGGCCCGGGCCGCAAGCTGCCGCGCCGTCTTGTTGTCGCCGCGGGCGAAGGCGGCCTGGGCCGAAGCCAGATCGGCGTCGGCCAGATCGCCCTTGTGGCCATAGGCCATCGCCAGCTGCAGATAGGCGTCGGCCGCCTCGGGCTCCTTGGCCAGCGCCGAACGCAACAGCGGGATGGCTTCCTCGATCTGTTTGGCGTCGTTGGTGGCGATCAGCGCCTGCGCCAGCGTGATCCGGATCAGCGCCGGATCGGGCGCAAGCTGCACGGCGTGGCGCAACGGCGCGATGGCCGCCGCCGGATGTCCGCCTTCGAGCAGCGCCTGGCCTTTGAGCTCGTAGAAATAGGGATTGTTCGGCGCCGCCGCGATCAGGGCATCGATCTGCGCGGCCGCGTCGTGCATATCGCCGAATCTATAGACCGAGATGGCGCGCGCATAGCGGGCGGGCATGCTGTTGTCGGTCGTTGGATAGCGCCGCAGCACCGCGTCGGGCCGCTCGGTGAAGCCGTACATCTTCGCCCGCATCATGTCGTGACGGGATTGCAGCTCGGGCGAATCCTTCTTGTCCCAGTACGGCGTCTTCACCAGCTCGGCGAGCGCGGCCATGCGCTCGACGGGCATCGGGTGGTTCTGCGCATAGGGATCTATGGAATGCGCTGAGAACAGCGACTCGTCGGCGAAGCGCTTGAAGGTGTCGTACATGCCCTTGGCCGATTGGCCGGTCATGGTCAAAAAGCGCACGCCGGCGCGGTCGGCCGATTCCTCCTGGCCGCGCTGATAGGCAAGCAGCGTGTTCTGCAAATAGGCCTGCGGGCCGGTAATGATCGCGCCGCCAATATTGGCCATGTCGGGATTGTTCGAACGCGCACCGGCCGCCACCGCACCGACGCCAAGCAGCATCGCGATGATCGCGGCGGTCTGCGCATTGGCAAGTTCCTGGCGCATCTTGGACAGGTGGCCGCCGACGATGTGACCGGTCTCGTGCGAGAACACGCCGATCAATTGATTGGGTGTCGTCGTCTCCATCAGCGCGCCGGCATTGACGAAAATGTGGTGCGCATCCATGACGAAGGCGTTGAACGTCTTGTCGTTGATGATGACGACCTGAATGCCCTGATTGCTCAAGCCCGCGACCTTGAGAATCGGCGTCACGTATTCGCGGAGCAATTGCTCGATCTCGGCATCGCGAATCATCGGGATGCCGGCATTGGTGCCGTTCTGGGCCCGCGCCGGGACGGAAGCCAGCGCGACCGCCGCAGCGGTGACGAGCGCAATGGTGCGGGAAGCTGGCTTCACCGGACGCGCCTTGCTAGGAGGATTTGCTGGATTCATCTGGGACAGTTTTGGTCCCTCTGTTGGGACCCGAGCTATGGACGCCGGTAACGGTCAATACAAGGCCGACACGATCGCCGCGCCGAAGCCAAGCGCCACGAAAGCCGCTGAATACGGCAGCAGCGGGGCGGTGCCGGGTCGGCCAAAATCCGGAATGTAAAGGCGAATTTATGCTCGATAAGGCACTACGCCTCTTGCAGCCATCGGCCCGCAGCGCCGTGCCGCCGTTCATGGTGATGGACGTCATGGCGGCTGCGGCGCGGCTCGAGGCGCAAGGCCGCCGCATCATCCATATGGAGGTCGGCCAGCCCGCCGTCGGCGCGCCGGCGACCGCGATCGCGGCGGCGCGGGCGGCGCTCTCGTCAGGTCCGCTCGGCTATACCGAAACCTTAGGGATCGCATCGCTGCGCCGGCGCATCGCCAAGTCTTATGCTGAACGGCACGGCCTCGACATCGATCCGGCACGCATCGTCGTCACCACCGGCTCGTCGGCCGGATTCATCCTGGCGTTTCTCTCAGCTTTCGAGGCCGGAGATCGCGTGGCCATGGCGCTGCCGGGCTACCCGCCGTATCGCCATATCCTCACGGCGCTCGGCTGCGAGCCGGTATGGATCGAGACCGATGCGCAGACGCGATGGTCGATCACCAGCGAGTCGCTGCTGGCACTGCACCGCGCACGGCCGCTCAAGGGTGTGATCGTCGGTTCTCCAGGCAATCCGACCGGCACCATGATGACCGCGCAGGCGCTCACCGAGCTGATCCGTTGCGCCGAAGACGCCGGCATCGTTTTCATTTCCGACGAGATCTATCACGGTCTCGATTATGCCTTCGCCGCCGAAAGCGCCGCCGGCGTTTCGGATGACGCCATCATCATCAATTCGTTTTCCAAATATTTCTGCATGACTGGATGGCGGATCGGCTGGATGGTGGTGCCGCAGTCGCTGGTGCGGGCGGTCGAGCGCTTGCAGCAGAACCTTGCGATTTCGGTGCCGACGCTGTCGCAGATCGCCGCCGAAGCGGCATTTGATGCGCGCACGGAGCTCGACGGCGTCAAGCACGGTTACGAGGAGAACCGCCGTATTCTCGTCGAGGGCTTGCCGCGCGCCGGGCTCGATTCTTTCCTGCCGGCCGACGGCGCGTTCTATCTCTACGCCGACGTCTCGCGTTTCTCGACCGACAGTTTCGCTTTCGCCACCCGCATGCTGGAGGAGGCGGGGGTCGCTGCGACCCCCGGCGTCGATTTCGATCCGCTGCGCGGACAGAATTTTTTGCGCCTATGCTACGCCGGTTCGCGCGCGGAGATGCATGAAGCGGTCGAGCGGATCGGCGCTTGGCTGAAGGATGGGCCGCGGTGAGCTTGCTCGGCGACGCGTTGGTTCTGTTCTCCGGTGGTCAGGATTCCACCGTCTGCCTGGCCTGGGCGCTGCAGCGCTTTGCCCGGGTCGAGACCATCGGGTTCGATTATGGCCAGCGCCACGCCGTCGAGCTTGCGGTGCGCCCGCGCATTCGCGAGCGGCTGTCGCAGTTCTCACCGTCGTGGCGTGAGCGGCTCGGCGAAGACCATGTGGTGCGGATCGACGCGCTCGCCGCGATTTCGGAAACCGCATTGACCCGCGACGTTGCCATTGAAATCTCCGAATCCGACCTGCCGACCACATTCGTGCCCGGCCGCAATCTGGTGTTTTTCTCGTTTGCCGGCGCGCTCGCGTACCGGCGCGGTCTGAAACACCTCGTCGCCGGCATGTGTGAAACCGACTTTTCCGGGTATCCCGATTGCCGCGACGACACCATCAAGGCGATGCAGCTTGCGCTTACGCTCGGCATGGACCGCCGTTTCGTCATCCACACCCCGCTGATGTGGATCGACAAGGCGGCGACGTTCGCGCTGGCCCAGGACATCGGCGGCGCCCCCCTGATCGAGCTTCTTCTCGCCGAGACCCACACCTGCTATCTCGGCGACCGCGAACACCGGCACGCCTGGGGTTTCGGCTGCGGCGAATGCCCGGCCTGCCGGTTGCGCGCGGAGGGCTATGCGAAATGGCAGGCAGCGGCATGACATCGGACCGAGAACAACAGCGCCGGCGCGAAGGCGTGATTGTCCTGGCCCTGTTCGCGCTGACGATACCGGCGGCCAATTGGCTGATCGGCCATGTCGGCACGACGTGCATCGCGAACGGCCCCTGCGTCGTACCGGTCGCGCCCGGCCTGATGGCGCCGTCGGGCGTCATGATGGTCGGCGTCGCGCTGGTGCTGCGCGATCTGGTGCAGCGACGCCTAGGCGCCATAATGTCGGCGCTGGCGATCCTGTGTGGCACGGCGCTGTCGGCCATGCTGGCACCGCCATCGTTGGTTCTTGCGTCCGGCGTAGCCTTCCTCCTGTCGGAATTTGCCGATCTCGCGGTCTATACGCCGCTCGCCCGGCGCCGGCTCGTACTTGCCGTCGTGGCATCGAGCATTGTCGGGCTGGTCGTGGACTCCATCGTGTTCTTATGGCTCGCCTTCGGCTCGCTCGATTTTTTGCTCGGGCAAGTGGTCGGCAAGGGCTGGATGGTGCTGCTGTCGATTCCGTTCGTGGCCTGGCTGCGCCGCCGCGACGAACGGCTCGGCATGGCGCCGGCGTAATTTTCTTTTAGCGAGGCAAGCGATGAGCGACGCGCTGTTCGACGTTCTGCGCAAGGTGACCACGGCGACGATCACCACCATCTTGTTGAAGAAAGGCATCCGGCGCTGCTGGATGAACGGCCCGAAACCGCTGGTTTCGAGCGGCGAGCGCATCATCGGCCCGGCCTTTACCTTGCGCTTCGTACCGGTGCGAGAAGATTTGGCGACGCCGGAAAGCTGGGCCAGTCCGATCTCGACCCGCGCGGCCATCGAGGAGATGCCCGAAGGCGTGATCGCGGTCGCCGACGCCATGGGCGTGCCGAGCGCCGGCATCTTCGGCGACATCTTATGCGCGCGGATGAAAAAACGGAACGTGGCGGCGCTGGTCACCGACGGCGTCATGCGCGACCGCGCTGGCGTGTTGACCAGTGCGCTGCCGGTGTGGTGCGCGGGAGTCGCTGCGCCGGCTTCCGTCAACGGCCTGACCTTTGTCGGCTGGCAACAGCCGATCGGCTGCGGCGGCTGCGCCATCTTTCCCGGCGACGTGATCGTGGCCGACGACGACGGCGCCGTCGTCATTCCACAGACCATGGTGGATTTCGTCGCCCACGAAGGCGCCGAGCATGAGCTCTACGAGAGCTGGGTGTTCAGCGAAGTCGAAAAGGGCGTGAAGCTGCCCGGCCTCTATCCGCCGAACGACGATGCCAAGGCGCGCTATGCGGCTTGGCGGAAAACGCGCGGCTAGTCACCGGGCGACCTATTAAAGGGTCGCGTAACAACGGGTAGGGGAGGAGGACTGCGCGTGTTCTTCATCCTGTCAAAAATACTCGGCTTCTTCGCGCTGCCGTCCAATATTCTCATATCGATCGGCATCGCCGGTCTTGTTCTCCTGTGCACGCGCTTTACCCGCCTCGGCAGCTGGCTCGTGGTGACCAGCGTGGCGTTGATCGCCATCGCCGGTCTGTCGCCGCTCGGTAACGTTTTGATCCTGCCGTTGGAGCAGCGCTTCCCGCCATGGGACGCCTCGCGCGGCGCGCCGGACGGCATCGTCGTGCTCGGCGGCGCGATCACAGTCGACGTGTCGGCGGCGCGCGGTGCGGTGGCGCTCAATGAAGCCGCCGAGCGGATCACCGTTGCCGCCGAGCTCGCACGCCGCTATCCGAACGCGCGCATTATATTTTCCGGCGGCAACAATTTCTTGCTCGCCAGCGAAGCGGTTGAGGCGGCCATTGCGGTGAAGGAATTCGAGGCCCTCGGCGTTGCGCACGAGCGCATCACGGCGGAGGAGCAATCGCGCAACACCATCGAGAACGCCGTGTTCTCGCATCTGCTTGCCAATCCGCAGCCGGGCGAGCGCTGGATTCTGGTGACCTCGGCCTATCACATGCCGCGGGCGATTGCCGCGTTCCGCGCCGCGGGCTTTGCGGTCGAGGCTTATCCGGCGGACTGGCGCACCCGCGGGCCGATCGACGCGCTGCAGCCGTTTATCTCGGTCGGCGACGGCTTGCGCCGCACCGATACCGCCGTTCGCGAGTGGGTCGGCCTTTTGGCCTACCGGATCACCGGCAGGACCGCCGAACTGTTCCCGGCGCCTTGATAGCCGTGCGCTAACCGTTCTGGAAAACTCCCGTCTCATTTTGGGACTTTTTACCAATCCTTCATTCCGCCCCCCGATGCTGGCACGGCTGAGGATCGGATTTGGGTCGGGCGAAAAGCATTGCGTCACGTCTCGGCGAGATGTCCTCGGGGGGGTTGGACAAACATGTCTATGGATATTCATGCCGCGCTCGAACCCGAGTTCGACGCAATTGACGTCGAGGCTCAGTCGGCCGGCCGCTGGGTCGAAACCGCGCTGACGGCACTGTGCACGGCGTCGGCGGTTCTGTTCGTTTCCTTTATCGCGGTCGTGATCGGCCTCGTCTGACCGTAGCCCCAGTCGGGCGTCCCGCACTGCCGCGCGCGATTTTTGCGCCGGCGAAATCCGGGATACACTGCGGCCATGGCGCTGCACTTGGTCATCGGCAACAAGAATTATTCGTCGTGGTCATTCCGGCCCTGGCTTGCCATGAAGGTGGCCGGGATCGCGTTCGACGAGACCGTCATTTCGCTGGAAGCGAAGGATTTCAAGGCGCGGGTGATGGCGGTCAGCGGCGCCGGCAAGGTGCCGGTGCTGATCGACGGCGAGATCCGAGTCTGGGAATCGCTCGCCATCCTCGAATATCTTGCGGAGAAATTTCCCGCAGCCTCCCTGTGGCCGAAAGACGCCGCCGCTCGCGCGCAAGCGCGCGCGGTTGCCGCCGAGATGCACGCCGGATTTATGCCGTTGCGACGCCTGCTGCCGATGAACGTCTGGCGGCCGGTGAAGCCGCGTGCGCTCGACGACGGGTCGAAAACCGACGTGGCGCGCATCGAGGCGATCTGGCGCGACTGCCGCGCGCGGTATGGCGCGGCCGGGCCGTTCCTGTTCGGCACCTTCGGCGCGGCCGACGCCGTGTATGCGCCGGTGGTCTGGCGTTTCCACACCTACGCGGTCGAAGTGAGCGACGCCGCACGCGCCTATATGGCTGCGATGATGGCGTTGCCGGCGTGGCGCGAATGGCGGGACGCGGCGCAGCGCGAGCCCTGGGTGCTCGAGCACGATGAGGTCGATTGGCCAACGGTGTTGCGGGAGTGACGCGTAGCCCGGATTGAGCGAATGCGAAATCCGGGGAGACTTGCCGGCAACGCAGATCCCGGATTTCGCGGAGCCTGTCATCGGACCGGCCACTTCGGGCCGGACCCGTTGGCTCAATCCGGGCTACAGGCGCGCTTCCAACTCGAGCAATAGCGGCAACTGATAGGCGATAATCTTTGTTTTGGCGGCCGGCAGCGCGAAATAGGCGATACGGTCGATTTCCGGAAAGTTTTGCCGCCGGCCGGATTTTGGCGGCCACTCGATTTCGAACGTGTTGCTGGCAAATGCGTCGAGCTCGAAATCGGCTTCGATAGCGAAGGCCTGCACGAGCTTTCCGCTCTTTTGGTTAACCGGCGTTAGCGCGAACAATTCGCCGTCGGCCGCCAAGTTGGTCTCCTCGGTGAATTCGCGCCGCGCCGTGGCGAGGAGATCGTCACCCGGCTCGACGAGGCCCTTAGGGATAGTCCAGACGCCATCGTCCTTTTTCGCCCAGAACGGTCCGCCCGGATGTGCTAGCAGGACTTCCAGAGCGGGCTTGCGCCGGAACGCCAAAATGCCGGCGCTGATCTCTCTGCGGCGCATCGGCGCAGCTCCCGTTGGCTGCGGCTCTCTACCGCAGGACTTTTCGCCCGGCCCTTGCCAAATAGGCTAGTGTC
>Ga0210405_10001617_pt1 | contig 25055 bp, 21 predicted proteins | sample IncBWH11MmetaG_FD_155492 | JGI IMG/M metagenome (GOLD analysis project Ga0210405, IMG submission 155492) | Forest soil microbial communities from Barre Woods Harvard Forest LTER site, Petersham, Massachusetts, United States - Inc-BW-H-11-M | ecosystem: Environmental > Terrestrial > Soil >... | reverse complement strand
CAGGACCGTGCCGCCGTACTTGCTCATCGCCTCGACGGCCTTGTCCGGGGTGACCTTCTCCAGCATCAGGAACAACGCCGACGTGCCGGGTTGCACCATGTCGCGGACCTGGTCCTGGAACTGCCGGTCGATGCTGGTCTTGGCGAACTTGCCCATCAGCGCGCCGAGCCCGGCTCCCACCGCCATCCCGAACACCGGGATGAAGAACAGCAGGCCGAACAAGAACCCCCAGAACAGGCCCCAGCTCGCTCCCTTGGTCATCGGGTGGTGGCTGGTCGTGACGTGATAACTGCCGTCCTTGTCCCGCGCGATCACCGCGATCGCGTCCGGCTGGATGATCAGGTCGGCGGCCAGCCGCCGCGCCTCATCAGCGGCAGCGAACGCGGTCGCCTCATCCGGATACCCGATGGCGATCAGATCAGCCATAGCGTCCCTCTCCTTCTGCCTCGTCACTGCCTGCCCGGTGCCGGCAAGCCTGGGGCACCAGCGGCAACGGCAAAACGGCCAGCTGAAACAGATCCACTGGCTCTCCAGTTCCTACTGGCTTGTATCCTGCGTCGCGGTCTCGGAGCGCACGTCACCCTGCCAGGATGATTCCTGCTTTACACTGACGGCTGCCGCCATCCCCCCACCAGCTCATCTGGCTTAAATGCCCGTTATATCCGTTTAGTACGTTCTCGTTTCTGATCTTGATCGGCCGTTTTGTCACCCTTGCGGACCCTACTGGTTTATTCGGTCAGGCGGTGCGGGTGAAGTCAAGGCGGGCGAGGTGGCTTGATCGTGTGCGGTCCAGCGGGTGGCTGGTCCACTAGGCGTCCCAGCCATACCGGAAGTGCACGACTTGGCTCCCACGATGGCTCCCCAACGGAGAGTCAGAAACTCGAACAGGTCACCGGACCTGCATGAACTCGGTGGAGCTGAGGGATTTGAACCCCTGACCCCCTCGATGCGAACGAAGTCCAGCCACCCTGCCGACCAGGCGATTCGGTGAAAGGTACGAACACCACGAGCAGCATCGACCGCGCCATCCGCCTGTCCACGGCGGCGGCCGTGCTCGCTGTGGCGGGGATCGCAGCATATGTCTCTTACTGGCACGCGTATGCGGTCGTCCGGGCGCACGGCGAGAGCGGGATCACCGCCCGGCTGGAGCCGGCCACGATCGACGGCCTGGTGTACGCCAGCTCGATGGTGGTGCTGTACGCGGCCCGGCACCGGGTCCCGGTCCCTTCCCTGGCCCGCTGGCTGCTCGGCCTGGGGATCGCGGCGACCCTCACGGCGAACATGGCCCAGGACTGGTCCGACGGACCCGTCGGGGCGGTGGTCGCGGCCTGGCTGGCGGTCAGTCTTGGCCACCGCCATCGAGGAGGGCCGGGACCTGTCCTCGAAGAGCGGCATCCTGGCCGACAGCTCCTATCGTCTGCTGCTGGCCTGACGGCCCGGCCTCACTTCAGGTGCCGGGCGAAGAACCGGTTCCCGTCGTCCCCCTCGAACTGCGGGACGCCGGTGTGCCCGCCCATATTGGCGTGCAGCGTCTTCTCCTTCGAGCCGAAGGCGTCGAACAGATCCAGGGCCAGCTGCCGGTCGTTTCCTTTGTCGTCCCACTGCAGCAGGACCTGCAGCGGAATAGTGACCTGCCGGGCCTCCTCGAACATGGTGCGGGGCACGAAACTCCCGGCGAACAGAAGGGCGGCCGAGATGCGCGGCTCGACCACCGCCAGCCGGAGGCCGATGGCGATCACCCCTCCCGAGTACCCGACCGGGCCGCCGATCTCGGGTAGCGCAAGGAGGGCGTCCAGGGCGGCCCGCCATTCCGGGACCGCCTTTTCGACCAGCGGGAGGACGAGCCGGTCGACGATCTCGTCGTCGACCGGCTCGCCAGCCTCCAGCGCCCGGCGCAGGTCGGCGCGGGCCTGCTCGGCGGCGGCGGAACGGGGCCGGTCACCGCTCCCGGGCAGCTCCAGGGTGGCTGCGGCGAAGCCCTCCGCCGCGGAGTGCCGGGCCCGGGCCACCAGTCGGGGGTACATCTTGTGCAGTCCGCCGGGGTGGCCGAGCAGGATCAGCGGGGCCGGTGCGGATGCGGATCCGGGCGTCCACAGGATGCCGGGGATCTCGCCGAGGGTGAATTCGCGTTCGAGGACGCCGTCGTCGAGGCGCTGTTCGGAAGTGAGTTGCATGGTCGTGCCTTTCGGGAGTGCTCTTAAACAGCGCTCCCGGACGACCTATCGTCCGACCGTGACCCCGGAGAGGAGCACCCATGTCGATACGTTCACGGGTATCACCTCCTCGTTCTCTCGCACGGCCTCCGGAAATGTAGCAGTGGTCGGCGTGGTCCGCCAACAGGTTTTTGCGGAGGCTCCGTGGCCGGACGTCACGGAACCACTCGCCTAAGTCGACGGCGTATTCGTCAGGTGCCTCATCGCCGCCAGGGTCTGGTTGATGGTGGCCGGGAGGTCGGGGTCGCCGTGCTGGTTGAGCCAGCGGGTCACCGCTATCCGGAACGTGGTCACGCGGATGTCATCAGGCCCGGTCACCAGCAGTGCCCTGGCCTGGTTGATGGCCTGGGTCCGCTCCGAGCGGGCGGCGCTGACCGCGTCCAGCGGGTCTTCTCCGGACTAAGAAATGATCATGAATGTGGTTGGCCGGGGTGGTGACCGTGCGGCTAGCGGCGTCGGCGAAGCCTGGCACGCCTAGGCTGATGGCGGTGCTGCGGCGGGCGGTGATCTGGTCCATCTGGGCGAGCTTGTCCCTGGCGCCGGCGAGGCGGCCTCAGGCTGGCTGATCATGGTCTTGACGGGGGAGCGGGGCGGAGATGTCGACGGCGATGCGCCAGGTGCCGCCGGGATCGCGCTGCCAGATGGTGGCATCCCAGACTACGGTGCTGGTGCCGGTGGTGCCGGGCGCGCCGGCTGGCGGGACCTGGATCGTTACCGTGCACAGGGCGTAGCCCAGGTGACCTGAGGAGCGCGATTCGCGGAGGCGGATAGTGCGCCGGGCTCCGGCCGCTGCGGCCCGGGTGATGGCGCCGCGCCAGAACCCGGTGATCGCGGCATGACCCTGGATGGGCTGCATGCCGTCGGCCATGAGCTGCGCGTCCTCGGTGTAGTAGGAGGTCATCGGTACCGGGTCGCCGACGTAGAACAATTCCTCGAATGCGCGGGTGAACCGCTGCAGTTCGGGCGGATCGAATGTGGTTAGCAACATTGTTGCTCCTGTCGTGTCATCTCGCAGGGTCAGGTGGGGCGATGCTGCCCGCCAGCAGGGGCAGGACGACGTCATCGACGACGTGCCGGGCGAAGGCATCGTCGAGGTCGGCTGCGGTCATCATCTGGCGGAAGACCTGGGCCTCGATCACTTCGTGCACCAGGGCTGCCAGCTTGGGGGCGGCGGGGGCGGGCAGTTCCCCGCGCGCCACCGCGCGGCTGATGACCTGCTCCGACACCGAGTCCTGGTCGAACAGCGACCGCAGGCTGCCTGCCAGCGCGCTGTCTGCGCGCATTGCGTGGACCAGGCCGCTCATCATGGCCATGAATTCCGGGGTGAGGTGGCTGCGCATGGACCGCAGCACGGCCAGCAGGTCGCCGCGCACGCTGCCGGTGTCGGCTCCGCTGAGCACGCGCCCGGCGATGTGAGCGTCGACAGCGGCGCGCACCAGGTCGGCCTTGCCCGGCCAGCGCCGGTAGATGGTGGTCTTGCTGGCGTGCGCCCGGGCGGCTACGGCGTCCATGGTCATGGCTTCATAGCCGGCCTCGCCGAGCAGGCCGGTGACAGCGGCCAGGATCGCTTGCTCGCGGGGCTTGCCCCGTGCCTGGCGCTCGGCGGCTTGACCGGCCTGCATGACTGCTCCCCGGAGGCTAGGATGTGTACGATACCGTATCGTACACTATGGTTCGAGCCGTCGGCCGCCGGATAGGCGCAGGACCTGGCCATGGCCACGGAGGAGGACCGGGGCAGCTATGGCGGCGGTTCGTGCCGGCCCCGGCGAGGCCAGCCGCTACCTGGCGGCGCAGTTTGCGTAAGGCGGGCACGGGCTCATTCCGTTCGCGTAACTCCGGCGGGACGGCCCCGCACATGTCCGCACGCAGATCGCCTCGATCTGTGTGTGCTGCGAGGGCTGCGACGACACCGGTGATGCCCTCCCGAATTAGGGCGGGAGTGAGCGTGCTCTCTGGCTTCCGTGATCGCTCAGCGTGCTGTCGACCGCCGACGCCGATGCCTGTCGATCCGGCCCGCACCTGACTGCTCCGTGGCCGCAAGACAGAAGCTCTGGACTGCACGGTCTTGCACTGCCCCACATGGATTTCCGCAACAGGGCCAGTTCTAACGTTTGTAGAACTTCGTGTCAGAATCCGGAAGCACGGACTTCGTAAATGACCTGGTCAGGCTACAGGCCGAGGCTGCGGGCGATGATTTCTTTCTGGGTCTCGGCGATGCGGCCGAAGATCGACTGTGGGCGGCGGTCGCCCGGTTAGGTTCCTGACGTGCGCGCGAAACACGGTCTTCCTGGTGGCCATGTCCGGGCGGACAGGATCGCTTAGCCGGCCGGTCGGCGAGCTGGTTCAGGTCGGCCCGGTGGCAGCAGACGCCGACGCGGGTCTGGGCTGTCCTTCTGGGAAGAGGCGGACGGGGCGGTTCGACATGTCGAGCCATTTCCTCCCGCGCCGGTAACGTGAAGCTGACACGCCGTTTACCCGGTGGCCGCGAGTGGTAGTTACGGTGGACCCGTTGCGGGCCGATATGGAAGAGACACGCCGACCGGCGCAGCTTCATCGAAGGTGGGTGAAGAGCTATGAGCACATCACGGACCCCTGTCCACCCAGCCGCCCGAGAGGCCGGGCGCCAGCCGGCCTATTACGAGCATGCGCGGTTCTATAACCGTGATACCGGCCTGTTCCAGCCGTATCGCCACGCCGTCGTGGAGGCGCTCCCGCTCAAGCGAGGGCAGGTCGTCCTCGACGTGGGATGCGGGACCGGATTGTGCTGCGGCCTGCTGCGGGACAAGGTGGGCCCGGGCGGAACGGTCATCGGCATCGAGGAGTCCCCGGAGATGGCGGCGGTGGCCCGCGAGTACATCGCCCGCGAGGGCTGGCGTAACGTGACGGTGCTGCAGTCGCCGGCCGAGGATGCCCGGCTCGAGGCGACCGCGGACGCCGCGCTCTTCTGCGCCGTGCATGACATCTTGCAGTCCCCCCGCGCGTTGCGGAATGTCATGGTGAGCCTGGGCCCGGGAGCCTGGGTGGCGGCCGGCGGCGGCAAGTGGGCGGCGCCGGTGATGGTGGCCGTCAACTCCATGGTCACGATGGTCCATGCTCCGTACGTGCGGAGCTTCAGCGGATTCGACCGGCCGTGGCGATACCTGGAACAGCTCGTCGAGGACGTCCAGGTCCGGGAGATGGCGTTCGGCGGCGGGTACGTCATGACCGGCCGCACCCCGGCCTAGCGTGGCCGTCGGGCCGCGATCGCCGCATGACACCCTTTTTCATCGTTCGTCACTCAAACCGGCCACAGCACGATGATCCGGCGCGTTGACCTGCGTCACGCCTGCTCGGCGAGTCAGGTCCGCGCGCATATTCACCACCAGCACGGGGAAAACCAGGTAGTGTCCGGGTCTTCCGGCGCGGATCGCCGGCTGGTGCTGGCGGCATCGCGGGAGAGTGAAGCAGTGCGGCAGGTGCCCCAGGAGGCAGGGACTCCGGTTTCCCGGCTGGTGGAGCTGCCGGGCCGGGGGGTCACCCGGGTGTGGGAGTGCGCCGGCCCGCGCGACGCGCCGGCGCTCATGCTCATCCACGGGGTGACGGTCACCGCGGAGCTGAACTGGGCAAGAGTCTTCGCCCCGCTGTCGCGGCATTTCCGCGTCGTCGCCATGGACCTGCGCGGCCATGGCGACGGGATCGATGCCGGCGTGCGGTTCCGGCTCGAGGATTGCGCGGACGACGTTGCCGCGCTGGCTGAGGTCCTGGCGATCCGCAGCTTCGTGGCTGTGGGTTACTCCATGGGCGGCATGGTCGCTCAGCTGGTCTGTCGGCGGCACGCCCCGATGGTGTCCGGCCTGGTGCTGTGCGCCACTGCGCGCAACGTCCTCGGGTCGCCGGCGGAGAAGCTGGCTGCCCTGGCGCTGCCGGCGGCGGCCGCCGCCTTCTGGTGGAATCCGCTGCTGCAACCGGTCAGCGCCGAGATTCTCGGCATGGCGCTGCTGGGCCCCGTGGATGACCCGGCCACCGCCAGGTGGGCCCGCGCTCAGCTGCGCCGGACCCCGCTTGGCACGGCCCTGGCAGCTGTCCAGGCCGTCTGCGAGTTCACCTCGCACAGCTGGATCAGCCAGGTCGATGTCCCCGCCGCGGTGGTGGTCACGACCCGGGACCGTGTCGTGCCGCCCGGCCGCCAGCGGAAGCTGGCCGAGGCGATACCGGGCGCGTCGATCCACGAAGCGGACGGCGATCACGCGGTATGCATCACCGCGCCCCAGGTATTCGCCCAGGTACTGCTCCAGGCATGCTGGTCCGTGACGCCCGACCTTCTTGCCCGGCCGCAGTCAGCTGGATAGCCGCACACCTCGCCGAGATAGGCCACCAGGAAGCCGCGCAGATCACCGCCGGCCTGGCGCGGAGCACCGGCCACCGGACGCGGCCCGGCAGCTGTGCTGCCGCTGCGGCCACCGGGCCGGCGCCATCGGCCCGCTGCTGCCCGGCGTGCCCGACCGCGGCCAGCAGCGCGACGCCGGGCACGTCGGCACCCGGCTTCACCCAGGCCTTTCAACTTGTCCGGGCCGCGGTCTGCCGGGCCAGCTTGACGGCCTGCTGCGGGCTTCCTTCCCAGGGGAGACCGTGAGCGGGCAGGACCCAGCGAGCGTTGACCGGCTCGATCTTTTCCAGTGCGGCCAGGGCCTGGTCGTGGTCCTCGTTCATGAACCGGGGGAGCAGTTGCGGCCCGGACTCGCCGTGGGTAAGGCTGAGCGTGGCCACCGTGTCGCCCACGATCAGGACGTCACGGCCGGGCAGGCTCAGGGCAACGTTCCGGCCTGCTCTTGCGCATGGCCGCCGCCCGGTCATCGTGGTGCACGAGCACCGCCGCGCCCGCCTGGGTCCGGAGCCGTTCGGCATTACCCATATGGTCGGGGTGGTAATGGGTGAGCACGACGTCTAGTATCCCCGGTCTGGCGTACCTGCGCTGATCTAGCCACCCGCCATGGCCCCCACGATCAGGTACGGCTCTGCGCCTGAGGCGACCGCCTCCGGCAGCGGGGTGTCCGGTGGCTGGTGGGACAGATCCTGCTCGCAGGCGAAGAACCGGATGAACGCCCGTCGCGCGCCGCCGTCGTGGTCGCGGATGGTCCCGGCCAGCGCCGGGTAGCGGGCCTCCAGCGCGTCCAGCACCGAGCGCTGGGTGACCTGGCCCGCCACGTCTAGCTTGACTTCGCCGTGGACGCGGGCCAGGGTCCGCAGGTGCGCGGGAAGCACGACCCGGATCATGGCAGCGTCTGGGCCTCGACCGACAGTACGGCCGGCAGATCCCGCACGATCGGCGCCCAGTTGTCGCCCGCGTCGGCTGAGGCGTACACCTGCCCGCCCGTCGTGCCGAAGTAGACGCCGCACGAGTCGAGGGTGTCGACCGTCATCGCGTCGCGCAGCACGTTGACGTAGCAGTGCTCCTGCGGCAGGCCGCTGGTCAGGGCCTCCCACTCGTCCCCGCCGGTCCGGCTCCGGTAGACGCGCAGCTTGCCCTCCGGCGGGAAGTGCTCCGCGTCGCTGGTGATCGGGACCACGTAGATGGTGTCCGGCTCATGTGCGTGCACGTCGATCGGGAACCCGAAGTCGGTCGGCAGGTTGCCGCTGACCTCGTGCCATGACTCGCCGGCGTCATCGCTGCGCATGACGTCCCAGTGCTTTTGCATGTACAGCACCGACGGGCGGGAGGGATGCATCGCGAGCCGGTGCACGCAGTGCCCCACCTCCGCGTCGGGGTCCGGGATGCCCTCCGATCGCAGGCCGTGGTTGATCGGCCGCCAGGTCTGGCCCGCGTCATCGGATCGGAACGCGCCCGCTGCCGAGATGGCGGCGAACATCCGGCCGGGCTTGGCCGGGTCCAAGATGATCGTGTGCAGGCACATCCCGCCCGCGCCCGGCTGCCAGGACGGCCCGGACTTGTGGCCGCGCAGCGCGGGCAGTTCCTGCCACTGCCGGCCGCCGTCGGTCGACCGGAACAGCCCGGCGTCCTCCACCCCGGCGTAGACCGTGTCCGGATCCTCCAGCGACGGCTCGAGGTGCCAGACCCGCTCGAACTCCCATGGATGCGGTGTCCCGTCATACCACTGATGCGTCCCGGGGACACCATCGTAGGCGAACTTGTTGCCCACCGGCTCCCAGGTCATGCCGCCGTCATCGGAACGCTGGATCACCTGCCCCGACCAGCCGCTGCACTGCGAGGCGTACAGCCGGTCCGGCTCCGCCGGCGACCCCTTGACGTGGTAGACCTCCCACCCGGCGAAATGCGGCCCGCTGACGTCCCACCGCTCACGCTTGCCATCCGAACTCAGCACGAACGCGCCCTTGCGCGTACCCACTAGCACCCGTACGCCACTCATCTGCACTCCCCTTCCGCCAGTGCCAGGCCCGGCGCCTGACCTGGCCACCGCCCTATTCCCCACCGGCCTATCACGGCCCTCGGACATTCTGACGGCCGCCAGCCCGCAAACTCATCGCACCGACTGCCTCCCGGCCGGTGAAAACTGTCGTCCGCATCTGAGGATGGCTCCGGGTACACACCGGACACCGGGCATCTGGCGGGCGGCCTGCGATAGCGTCACTGGAGCCGTCTGGTCGTCGCCGGCCGCCGGTCGTTCCCGGCGAGTCCGGCACAAAGTTCCGCTGCGCCCGGGGAGGCAGATCATGGGTGACGCGCACGGCGCCGGGAACGGCGCGCGGCTGCGGCTGGCCCGGCAGCCTCGCGGGTTCCCGCAGCGGCAGGTGGCTGCCATGGCCGCAGTGTCGCGTCGGGCCGTCTCCGCGGATATGGGACCTCGCCGTGCAGCCCGCCCTGCACACCGCTGGGCGTATGGTCCGGCTGCCGGCCGCGAGTCGATCTGACATTCGGTCCGCGTCTGGTTCGCGTGCCGTCTGGGCAGTCTTGACGCTCCACCGCCTGGGCATCACGCCGCTGGCCGGCCGGTCCCCGCGATCGCTGTCCGGCGGCGAACGCCAGCGGGTCGCCCTGGCCCGGGCCCTGGCCATCCAGCCTAGCCTGCTGCTCCTCGATGAGCCCCTGTCCGCCCTCGACCAGCCCACCCGCGAAGACCTCCGCACGCTGCTATCAGAACTCCTGGCCGCCCTGGACATCCCCCGCCGTGCACATCACCCCACGACCGCGACGAAGCACTGGCCATCAGCACCGACCTCGCCATCCTCACCGGCGGCCAGCTCCGCCAGGCCGGCCCGGCCAGCCAGGTCACCGCGGCCCGCCGACCCCGACACCGCCCGCTTGCTCGGCTGTACCGAACTCGGCCCCGGCACCGCCGACCACGGCACCGTCACCGCCGGCCAGCTCTGCCTCCCCCGCGCCGCGCCACCAGGCACCCACGGTCTCGTGCGGATCTTCTACCGGCCCGAAGACCTGCTCCTCGGCACACCACCCGTCGGCACGCACGCGGCCGCCAGCCTCACCGCCCCGGCCGCGCAGATCCTCCCCACCCGACCCCTCGCCCGTATCACCCTCGCCGCCGACCCGCCCCTGATCGCGCTCCTGCTGCACCGAGACCTCCAATCACTGCGCCCGCAGCCCGGCGAACCGGTCACCGTAACGATCCCCCCCGGCAAGCGTCCGCGTTTTTCCCGCGGCACAGTCACCGCCTGAAACGGCCAGCACAGCACCCGGCCACACCAGCCCCCGGTGCGACCGTGATGTGAGCCCCGGGTCAGTCGGCTATCCGGCCCGGGTACGCCCGCCCGCTAACAGGGGTTGACCTGCGCAAACTTGCCGGTCATAGGGTATGCAGCCGGTCCGGCGCCGGTTACGGTGGCCAGGTGCTCGGCGCCGGGTGGACCGAGGCCGTCGCGCTAGCGGCGGCCTTCGCCGTCTCGGCCGTGGCCACCCCGGCGGGCATCTCCGGAGCGGTCCTGCTGCTCCCGTTCCAGGTCAGCGTGCTGGGCACGCCCAGCCCCGCCGTCACCCCCACCAACCTGCTCTACAACGTGGTCTCCACCCCCGGCGCGCTGTACCGGTACCGCCGCCAGCACCAGACCGGCGGCCGGCTGGCCCTGCTCCTGATCACCGGGACCCTGCCCGGCGTGATCACCGGATCGGTCATCCGGGTCGAGCTTGTTCCCGGCCCCCGCGTCTTCGACCTGATGATCGCCGCCCTGCTGCTGCCGCTCGGCATCTGGCTGGCCGCCACCCGGCCCGCCCGCGACCGCGACCCGGCCCGCCCGGCCCGCCAGATCCCAGCCCCCGTGCTGATCGTCCTGGCCTGCCTGACCGGCTGCGTCGGCGGCATCTACGGCATCGGCGGCGGCTCGATCCTCTCCCCCATCTTGATCGGGTCCGGCCGCCCGGCCTCCGAAGTCGCCCCCGCCGCGCTGGCCTCCACCTTCGTGACCTCCCTCGGCGGCGTGATCACGTTCACCATCTTGTCCGTCAGCCACGGCCCGGTCGCCCCGAACTGGCCCACCGGCATCGCGCTGGGCCTCGGCGGCATCGCCGGCGGCTACACCGGCGCCCGGATGCAGTCCCGGCTCCCGGACACCCTGATCCGCCGCATCGTCGGCACCCTCGCCCTCGCCATCGCCGCCCAGTACCTATGGACCGCGCTGAACTGACCCCGCCGGCGCAGCCAAACTCATCAGCCCCGGCAGTTGCACGGCGTGGCGGCCCGGGATAGGTCATAGCCGCCGCGCGGTGATCACCTGCCCGGCTGCGCCAGGCTGCCATGCGCGCCTTTCGCGCGCGGTCCCGTGCGGGATCCCTCAGGCGGTCTGACGACGACATCGTGAATTGCGCGCCTGAACGGATGGATCTGCGCGTTGCCGCCGCCTGCGGGCTGCGAACCGTCCGGTAATACGGTTATCCGGCTTTCCGGAGCACATAAGGGAGAATGAGATGGTGGCTTCGGATTCCCTGCGGCCGGTGACCCTTGCCGAGTTGGTGGCGACGCTGTCGCTGGTGGCGGACCTTGGGATGGGACGGCCGATGGAACGGGTGCTGCGCCAGACCGTGGTCGCCATGCGGCTGGGGGCGGCGGCCGGGCTGGATCGGGCTGCCTGCTCGTCGGCGTACTACACGTCGCTGCTGACCTGGGTGGGCTGCGCCGTCGACACCGCCGAGGTGGCAGCGCTGTTCGGTGACGAAACGGAGTTGTACGCCGACACGCGCGACGAGGACCTTGGCGGTGTCAGCTTGGCGGTCTTCGTCGCCCATCATCTCGGCCGCGGTAAGTCGGGTTTTCACCGGATCGGGATGGTCGGGAGGTTTCTGGCATCCGCGGGCCGGTCGGTGCAGCAGGTGATGACGGCGCATTGCCAGGAGGCAAGCGATCTTGCCGGGTGGCTGGAGCTCGGCCCCGCAGTGTGTGAGCCGCTGCTGCAGGCCTTCGAACGGTGGGACGGGAGGGGCGTGCCCGGGTTGACTGGCGCCGATGGCCTGGCTCCCGCCATCCGCCTGGTCCATCTGGCCGACCTCATCGAGGCGTTCCACCACGCCGGCGGTGCCGAGGCCGCGCTGCAGGTGGCCCGTGAGCGGCGGGGCACGCAGTTCGATCCGGATCTGGTCGACTGCTTCTGCGCCCGGCACGCCGAGATTCTCGACGGGCTCGCCGGCATCTCGGCGTGGGAGGAGGTGATAGCGCTCGACCCGCGGCTGGGCGCGGCGTTGAGCGGCGAGCAGCTCGACCGGGCGCTCAGCGCTTTCGCCGACTTCAGCGACCTGAAGTCGCCGCTGCGCCTGGGCCACTCCCGGGGGGTAGCCGAACTGGCCGCCCAGGCCGGCACGACGCTCGGGCTCCCGGCCGCTGATGTCGTCACGCTGCGCCGCGCAGCGCTGGTGCACGACATCGGCATGATCGGCATCCCCAGCGGTGTCTGGGATGAGCCTGGCCAATGGAGCATCTCCCAGCGCGAGCGGGCCCGGACCCACCCGTACCTGACCGAGCGGATGCTGGCCCGCACACCGCTGCTGGCCCAGGCGGGGCACTGCGCGTCCCTGCACCACGAGCGGCTCGACGGCTCCGGCTACCCGCATGGGCTGCGGGGCGAGGCTATCTCGCTGCCGGCGCGGATCCTCGGCGCCGCCGACGTCTACCATGCTCTCCGTCAGCCCCGTCCTCACCGCCCGGCCTTCGAGGCTGGTGACGCCGAGCAGATGATGCGCGACGAGGTACGCGCCGGGCGGCTGGACGGCGACGCGGTCCAGGCGGTGCTCGGAGCCGCCGGCCACCGGGTGCGGCGCCGGGCAGGCCTGCCGTCGGGGCTGACGGCCCGCGAGGCCGAGGTGCTCGTGCGGCTCGGCCAGGGGCGATCCAACCCTGAGATCGCCACCGAGCTGCACGTCAGCCGCAAGACGGTCTCGTCCCACCTGGAGCACATCTATACCAAGCTCGGGGTGAAGACCCGGACCGAGGCCGCCCTGTTCGCCATGCGCCACGGCCTGATCGGGGCCGCAGGCGAATCCGGGACCTGACAAAAAGATCGGGCAGTTACCCGATTCGCTGCGGCCGGCGGATCCGTACAACGGATCCATGACCACGACATCACCTAACCACAGCGCGGCCACCGCGGTGCCGCAGTTCGCCGTGGCCGGCGCGTTCCTTGAGGGCCTGGCCGCTCAGGACTTCGCCCAGCTCGGCGACGCGCTCGCCGCTGACGCCCGGCTCCGCGCCCTGCTGCCCCTGGGCTTGCGGGAATGGACCGGAGCCGAGGTGATCGCCGGCCAGTTCGCGTGCTGGTTCGGCGACACCGACGACTTCGAGCTCGTCGAGGCGACCGTCGGCGAGGTCGGTGGCCGCCTGCACTTGCACTGGCGGCTCCGGCTCCAGGCGCAACGGCTCGGCGCCGGCTGGTTCACTGTCGAACAGCAGGCCTACGCCGATACCGGCGACGGCGGCCGCATCACCCGGCTCGACCTGCTCTGCACGGGCTACCGGCCCGAGGGCGACAATGGCTGACAGCCTGGCCACCTGGGGCGGCTGGGAGCCGGCGATCCGCGACGACCCGTTCGGTCACTTCGCTGCGGCCCGGGCCGGGTGCCCGGTGCAGAAGGTGCGCCTGGCTGATGGCCACCCGGCCTGGGTGGTGCTGGGCTATGACGCAGCCCGCCAGGCGCTCAATGACCCCCGCATCTCCAAGGACATGCTCGCCGCGCTGGAGGCCAACGACGAGGTGGTGGCCGAGGGGCTGCCCGGGCCGGAGTTCTCCCGGCACATGCTCAACGTCGACCCGCCTGACCACACCCGGCTGCGGCGGCTGGTGTCCCGGGCCTTCGTGCCGGGACGGATCGCCGCGCTGGAGCCGACCATCCGGGCGATCGCCAGCGGCCTGCTCGACGAGCTCGATGTCGCTGGCCCCGACGCCACCGTCGACCTCATCGAGGGATACGCCTATCCCCTGCCGTTCGGGGTGATCGGCGAACTGCTCGGCGTCCCGGCTGCGGACCGCCCGCGCCTGCACGCCTGGTTCCAGGTGCTGCTGACCGGGTGGGCCGGTGACCCGCCGCCGGAGGCCGTCGAGGCCTCGGACGGCATCGTGGCCTACCTGCGCGAGCTGGTCGAGGGCAAGCGCCGCAGTCCAGCCGATGATCTGGTCAGCGTCCTGGTCGCGGCCAGCGACGGCGACGCTCTCACCACGCAAGAGTTGCTGTCGAGCCTGTTCCAGCTGGTGGTCGCCGGCCATGACACCACGGCCAGCCTGATCGGCAACGGGATGGTGGCCCTGCTGGACCATCCCGGCCAGCTCCAGGCGCTGCTGGCCGATCCCGGGCAGCTTCCCGCCGCGATCGACGAGCTCATCCGCTTCTCCGCCCCGGTCCCGCACGCCACGTTCCGGATGACGGCCGAGCCGGTGACGCTCGGCGGCGTCCAGATCCCCGCACACGAACAGGTGCTGGTGTGCCTGGGTGCAGCCAACCGCGACCCGAGCCGTTTCCCGGCGCCCGACGTCCTCGACATCAGCCGCGACGACGGATCGAACCTGGGACTCGGCCACGGGATCCATTACTGCCTGGGCGCGCCGCTGGCCCGGCTCGAAGCCAGGGTTGCTTTCGAAGAACTGCTCGCCCGGCATCCGGGCTTGCGGCTCGCCGTCGGCCGTGACGCCCTGGCCTGGGCGCACGGCGACGGCCTGGTCCTGCGCGGCCTCGTCTCGCTGCCCGTCGTTCTCAGTCCCATGGCCAACCCCATCGAAACCAAGGAGAAGGCAATGACCATCACGGACAGCCCGGTCGACAATGGCGTGAACGTCGAGGCCCTGCTCGGGGCGCGCGAGGCGCTGTCCGGCGCACCGGAAGCGGCCCAGTTCATCTGGCGGGCCAGCTGTACCTGGCGCAAGGGTACGCACAGCCACTCCACCGTGGCCGGGTTCAGCGGCCTCGGTGCCGAGCAACAGCACCGCAACACGTACGAGTTCGACGTCGACCACCCCGAGTGCTTCGCGTCGGAGGACAACGGCGCCACGCCGGTGGAGATCGTGCTGGTCGGTCTGGCCGGGTGCCTGACCGCGGGCGTCGCCGCGGTCGCCCAGCACCGGGGCATCCAGCTCCGGTCGGTCACCGCCACCATCGACGGCGACATGAACGTCCTGGGCATCCTCGGCGCCGACCCTGACGTCCGCAACGGCTTCGAGGCGGTCACGGTCCGGTTCGCCATCGACGCCGACGCCTCCCGCGAGGACCTCGAAGCGCTGATCGCCCAATCGCAGAAGCGCTCGGCGGTCTTCGACATCGTCTCCAACCCGACCAAGGTGCTCGTCGAGCTGGCCTGACCGCCACGGCCGGACGTCGCCATGATGCACACTTCGGCGATCGTGGTCGGTTCCGGGCAGTCGGCCTGGCCATGAGCCGCCGCCTGTCCGAGCGCTCGATCGACCACGTCGTGCTCGAGCGCGGTGAGGTGGCGAATTCGTGGCGGACCCAGCGCTGGCCGAGCCTGCGGCTGGATTGACCGGCTCACCGGGTGCCGGGGCCGTAGCGGTCATGTATCTCGGCGAGCCGCCTGTCGACCGGCACGGGCTCGCCGTCCGGGCTGGTGGTCATGTCACAGTAAGTCAGCATGCTGGAAAGCGCGTCCGACGCAGGCTCGAACCTGGGGCCGCGACCAGGAGGCGAAGGTGCGCGCGGGCATGTGGACCGATCCGGGAGCAGGTGCGATCACGATCAGCGAGTGGATCGACCGCTGGCAGGCCATGCAGGATGTCGGCCCCAGCACTGAGGCGAACCGCGAGTACCAGATCCGCCGGTTCATCCTGCCGTACTGGGACAAGCGGAAGCTGAACTCGCTGACCGGCGAGGACATCACCGTCTGGCAGCGCAAGCTGCACGACGTCGAGGGCATGTCCCGCCGCACGGCAAAGGACGCGCGCGGCCTGCTGCACACGATCCTCGGCGACGCGGCGGCGGCGGAACCCCCGCTGATCCCTTCAATCCCGCCGTCCGCCCGCGCAACCGGGGGAGAGGACCGGCCGCAGGCTCCTTGACCGCAGCGTGCAGCGCGCATGGGCGACGCCGCTAGAGGCGCTGCTCGTGGCCGAACGGGCTGCGCTGCTAACGGGCCGGGACGATGAGTTCACCATGCTGGTCACGATCGGCTACACCGGGATGCGGTGGGGCGAGACGATCGGCCTGGAGTGCGATCTGCTGCTCCCGTCTCTGATCAACCTTGAGTGGCAGCTCAGGGAGATCAATGGCCGCTTTCACCGGCTCCCTCCGAAGGACGACTCGTACCGGAGCACGAACGTGGAACCGTTCGTCCCGGTCGACATCCTCGCTGACCTGCTGACCGCCCAAGCGCGCGCACGGCGGCAGTTTGCCTGCGCCGCAGAGCACGGCGGGAGTGGCTGGTACGCGTTCCGGCCCCGACGGCGGCCACCACCGACGCAGCAACTTCGCGCGGCGCGTCTTCCGGCCGGCGTGCGACGGTCGGCACCCGCCAGCGAAGGGCGCGGAAGGCAGGCTAGTCGTCGTGGACGCCGCAGGATGGCCAGGCATCCCGGTCGCGTCGTGGCCGCCAGCGATACCCCGGGACGCCGTCTGGCCGGGGCTCACCCCGGCTGATCAGTACGGAGAACTCGGGACGCTGCCAAGCCTGCGGGTACGCGGTCAGGTTGCGCCTCGACGGAGGACCATCGCCCCACAAGAACGATGCTGGCGCCTGCCCCGGCAGCGGCGAGCAGCCCGCCAGCGACGCACCGCTGGCCTGTTGGCTGCCGATCAAGGAGGGGCTGACGCCTCACGGCCTCAGGCACAGCCACAAGACATAGATGGCTGAGGACGGCATTCCCGAAATTCTGGCCGAGCAGCGGCTAGGGCACCAGGTGCCCGGGATGCGAGGCCTGTACGCCCACGCCTCACAGCGGATGCGCGATGAGCTGACCGCGGCCCTTCAGGCCCGATGGGAGGAATCCCTGCGGGAACGTGCCGCCATCGACCCGCATTCCACGGTTGCGTCGCTCGACACCCTGCTGGCGCCATTCCGTACCGAATCAGCCGGACACCTGGGTCGGCATCTTCCCGGCTGACCATTGCCGCTAACACGATGTCATCGGTCTATTTATCCGGGCACGGATCGATGATCAACGGCAACGTCTTTCATGACGGCTATCCAGGCCCTGCCGCCCGGCTTTCAGGATCACGAAGACATTCTCGGCAGTATGCATGCAGGGACGCCGTCAGAGGGCGCCAGCAGCCAGACGCCGCTTTGTGGCGACGATCACGGAATGTGATTGACTCAGTTGGCCATGCGTGCACTGAGTTTGCGCGGAACGCGGATTCAGTGCGGTCCGCGATCGCATCTGATGATCCTTGCGCCGCGCGCAGAACATCCGGTTCTGGCTGGTCAGGACGGGCAGCGAGTCATTTGGCCTGGCTTGCCTTAGTGCACCGCAGCCAGCCGTCCACGGCGATCCAGGCGCTATCCGGCGGCGGTCGCGCTGCGGGCCCGGCTTGGCCATGTACTCCTGGGCCAGCCGATCGATGTCGGCCAGGTCGGTGTCCTCCCGCATCTCCTCGAGGTGGCCGGTGATGCTGACGTGGGATTCTCGGCCCCGCCGACGTGACACCGCCGGGGCCCGGTCAACGCTGAGGTCCTTTAGCAAAACAAAGAAAACCAGCTGGGGTCTTTGAGCTATTACCGGCTGGGCGGTCAGGTCCTACAATGTCGGTTACCTGCGGGTTTGACCGCGGTTAACGTGCTGAGCGTGGGGGTGTTGCGTGCAGTGCAGGCGGTGCGGTGCGGCTCTGGGTGAAGGCCACCGGTTCTGCGGGGATTGCGGCGCTCCGGTCGGGGGATGCCCGGCGTGCGGCGGGGCGCTGACTCCCGGCAAGCGATTTTGCCATGCCTGCGGCTTCGCGCTCGACAATATCGCGGCGGTGCCGGCTGTGCCTGCGCCGGCCGTGGCGGCGGGTCCTGGGGGCCGGGAGCCGGCGGCGGAGCGGCGGGTGTGCTCGGTGCTGTTCTGCGACGTGGTGGGGTTCACCCCGTTGTCGGAGGCCCGGGATCCGGAAGCGGTCCGCGAGCTGCTGTCGCAGTATTTCCGGGTCGCGCGGACGGTGATCACCCGGTACGGCGGGGTGGTGGAGAAGTTCATCGGGGACGCGGTGATGGCGGTGTGGGGAAGCCCGGTGGCCACCGAGGGGGACGCGGAGCGGGCGGTCCGGGCCGCGCTGGACTTGGTGGCCGCGGTGGCCGAGCTGGGAGCCGAATCGGGGCTGCCGGGGCTGGCCGCGCGGGCCGGGGTGGTGACCGGCGAGGTGGCCGTCACGCTGGGCGCGGTCGGTGAGGGAATGGTGGCCGGGGACGCGGTGAACACCGCGTCCCGGGTGCAGGCCGCGGCCGAGCCGGGCGCGGTGCTAGCGGACGCGGCGACGCAGCGGCTGGCCGGCAACGCGATCGGATTCGCCGACGCGGGGGAGCATGCGCTGAAGGGCAAGACGGAGCCGGCCCAGCTGTGGCGGGCGACCCGGGTGCTGGCGGCGGTGGGCGGGTCGCAACGGGTAGACGGGCTGGAGGCGCCGCTGACCGGCCGGGACGCGGAGCTGCGCACGGTCAAGGACCTGTTCCACGCCGCGGCGGACCGGCGGGTGCCGCGGCTGGTGCTGGTGTCCGGCCCGGCCGGGGTGGGCAAATCCCGGCTGGGCTGGGAGTTCGAGAAGTACGCCGACGGGCTGACGGCGCAGGTGTGGTGGCACCGGGGCCGGTGCCTGTCCTACGGGGACGGCGTCGCATTCTGGGCGCTGGCCGAGATCGTCCGGCAGCGGCTGGGCATCGCAGAGGAAGATCCGCCCGAGACCGCCGCGGTCAAGCTCGCCGAGGGCCTGGCCCGGTACGTGGCCGATCCTGGTGAGCGCGGGTACGTGGCGGTGCGGCTGGGCCGGCTGCTGGGCGTGGCCGCGGAGGGGGACGGCGGGGAGGCGTTGTCGCGGGACGAGCTGTTCGCCGGGTGGCGGCTGTTCTTCGAGCGGCTGGCGGCCGAGAACCCGGTGGTGCTGCTGGTCGAGGACGCCCAGTACGCCGACACCGGGCTGCTGGATTTCCTGGACTACCTGATCGACTGGGTGCGGGATCTGCCTGTGTACGTGCTGGTCTTCGCCCGGCCGGAGCTGGGTCAGGGCCGGCCCGGGTTCGGCGCCGGACGGAACCGGAGCATGCTGACCCTGGATCCCCTGGACGTGGCGTCGATGGAGGCGCTGGTGGACGCGCTGGTGCCGGGGATGCCGGGCCCGGTTCGGGCGAAGATCACCCGCCAGGCTCAGGGGATCCCGCTGTTCGCGGTGGAAACCGTGCGCGCGCTGGTCGACCGGGACATCGTGCAGCCCGTCGAGGGGGTATACCGGCTGACCGGGGATGTCGGGGAGCTGGTGGTGCCGGACAGCCTGCACGCGCTGCTGGCCGCCCGGCTGGATGCCCTGGAACCCGGGGTGCGGCGCCTGGTCGCCGACGCCGCCGTGCTGGGTGCCACGTTCCCCGCCGAGGCGCTGATCGCGGTGTCCGGGCAGGACGAGGCGGCGGTGCGGGCGGCGTTGGCCGAGCTGGTCCGCCGGGAGGTGCTGTCGGTATCGGCGGACCCGCTGTCCCCGGAGCGGGGCAGCTACGGATTCGCCCAGGACATGCTGCGCCAGGTCGCCTACGACACCTTGTCCCGCCGGGACCGCAAGGCCCGGCACCTGGCCGTGGCCGCGCACCTGCGGGTCGCGTTCCCCGGCGACGGCGAGGAAGTAGCCGAGGTGATCGCCCGGCACTACCTGGACGCGCTGGATGCGGTGCCCGATGACGGCGATGCCGGGCAGATCCGCGGCCAGGCCATCGCCGCGCTGACCCGGGCGGCCGACCGGGCAGGCCGCACCGGCGCCCCGGCCCGGGCCGCCGCCAGCTACGCTGTCGCCGCGCGGCTCACCCAGGCCGGCCCCGGAGACGGTCAGCCGGCCGCCGCCGCGGTGTTGTGGGAGCACGCCGCCGAGGCCTCCCTCACCAGTGCCGACTGGGCCGCGGCGGTCGAGCAGGCCGGCCAGGCCGGTGATGCGTACCGGCAGGGCGGCGATGCCCGCTCGGCCGCCCGCGCCCAGGTGATCGCCGGGCAGGCGCTGCGCCGGTGGGGCCGGCACGCCCAGGCACGCGAGCAGCTCACCGGCGCCGTGGCGGTGCTGCGGGATGACCCGGACACCGACACCGTGCGCGCCCTGGGCGAACTGGCCACGCTAGAGATCTTCGCCGGGTCACACGCCGCGGACGCGCTGTCCGCCGAGGCCCTGGCCCTGGGCCAAGACCTAGCCGTGGACGAGGCCACACTGGCCGGCCTGTTCACCACCCGCGGGACCTGCCACGGCTACGCCGGCCGCAGGCCGCAGGCGGCCGCTAGCCTCCGGGAGGCCGCCCGGCTGGCCGGGCAGGCCGGCGACAGCCTGCTCCTGAGCCGCGCGCTGGTCAACCTGGCCGACGCGGTGACCGGCACCGACCCCGCCGCCGGCGCGGAGGCCGCCCGGGCCGCCGCCGCCCATTCGCGCCGGGCCGGGGCCCGCTACCAGCTCGCGGTCGCGGTCGAGAACCTGGCCCAGGCGCTGCTGATGACCGGCGACTGGGACGCCGCCGGGGCCGAGCTGGCTCAGGCCGCCGACGCCGACGGGCTGGCCGGCTTCGATTTCCTGGCCTGCTGCCGGGCCTGGCTGGCGGCGCTGCGCGGCGAGGTCCCCGCCGCCCAGGCCATCCTGGCCGGGCTGGGCGACCTGCGGGCCAGCGACGACCCCCAGGACCAGGCGCTCATCGCAGTCGCGGAAGCGTTCACCGGAGCCGCCGGCCGCCAGCCCGCCGCCGCGCTGCGCCACGCCCGTGCCGCCCTGGATCACGCCGCCGCGCTGGGGATCGGCCACGAGTACCTGCGGTGGGCCTGGCCGCTGGCCGCCCGCGCCGCGCACGACCTGGCCGACGCCGCCACCACCCGCGAACTGCTCGCCCTGCTCGACTCCTGCCCGCCGGGCCGCCTCGCACCCATGCAGCGGGCCGAACGCGAGCTGGCCCGCGCCCGGCTCGCCGCCCGCGACGGCGACCCGGGCGCCGTGGCGTTCACGGTCGCGATCGCCGGGCTGCGCCAGCATTCCACCCCCTACCATCTTGCTCACGGGCTGCTCGATCACGCCGGGTACCTGCTACGCGGGGGCGACCCCGATGCCGCCGCGATCGGTGAAGCCCGCGACATCGCTCAGCGGCTAGGCTGCCAGCCGCTGCTGGACCGGGCCGCTGACCTCTCCCCCGCAGAGCCGCAGATCCGGACCCCGATGGTGACGGCACCCGGGCCGGAGGAATCGGCAGTCGTACGCGATGGCTGAGCCGACGGTCCGGGCGTATCGAGATGTTCTGGCGATCCCGGGCGCCCGCGCGCTGATCGGGGCCAGCGCCGCTTCGCAGATCGGTAACTGGCTGTACAACGCCGCGCTGCTCGGATACGTGTACGGCGAGACCCGGTCGGCCGGCTGGGTCGGCGCCGCCACGATCTGCAGGCTTGTGCCGTATGTGCTGCTCGGCCCGTTCGGAGGGGCCATCGCCGACCGTTATCCGCGGCGCGCCGTTTTGCTGGCCGGTGACGTCCTGCGCGTGCTGGTCATGGCTGCCTTGGCTGCGACAGTCGCCAGCGCCGGCCCGGTGGCGCTGGTCATCGCCTTCACCGCCCTGGCGTCGGCCGCCGGTTGCGCGGAGAGGCCGGCCGCGATGGCGCTCCTGCCGCGCCTGGTCGGTGAGGCCCGGCTCGGCCCGGCCAACGCGCTACTGCACACCGTCCAAGACCTCGGCATCCTCATCGGCCCGGCGATCGGAGCGATCCTGCTCGGGGTGGCTCCCGCCTGGATCGCATTCCTGGCCAACGGGGCGACATTCGCCATCTCCGCGCTGCTGATCTCGACAATGCGCCCCGATGCGGCTCCGGCCGGCGGCCGTACGTCCGGGGTTGCCCAGCTGGCCGGGGGGCTGCGGACGGTGCGCACGACCGCGTTCGCGCCGTGGCTGATCGTGATCGTGGCGATGGTCGAATTCACCTACGGAGCCCAGACCGTGCAGCTCGTCGTGTACGCTACCCGCTCACTTGGCCTCGGAAACGGGGGCTACGGCGTCCTGCTCACGGCCGCGGGCGTCGGCGGGCTGGTGAGCGCGCTCGCCAACGGCCGTCTGTCCACCAGCAGGCGGATATCCCTGATCGTCGTCGTCGCCGGCTCGCTGGCCTGCGCCGCCCAGCTCGCCTACGCCGGGGTTCAGCTGCTGACGATCGCGCTGGCGGTAACCGTGATCGGAAATGCTGCTCTCGTCTCATGCGAGGTGGTCGGCGAGACGGCACTGGCCCGGATCGTCCCCCGCGAGGCGCTTGGCCGCGTAATCGGGACCTTCAACGCCGTGTCGGTGGCCGCGATGGTCGCCGGCGCGGTCCTGGCATCGGTTCTGGTGGCGGTCATATCGTTGCGGGCCAGCTTGCTGATCCTCGGCGCTGTCGCATTGGCGATCACCCTGCTGTGCGGTGTTGGCCTGCGCGGACTCGATACGCTCAACGCGCGGCGCGCCGACGCGCTCGCCTCCAGGGTGAAGGTCCTGCAGGGCCTTCCGGTCACCGTGGGAGTACCGCAGATCGTCCTAGAGCAGCTCGCCTCGGCCGCCCAGTTCTGCCCGCTGCCACCAGGGGTCGACGTCGTTGTTCAGGGCGCTCCGGCGCACGCCTTCTACGCTGTCGTCGACGGTCGCGTCGTCGTGCACCGGGACGGCCAGGCCGTCGTGCATCTAGGCCCCGGCGCCAGCTTCGGCGAGCGCGGCCTGCTCGACCACGTCCCCCGGAACGCCACCGTCACCACGGAAATGGACACCACACTGCTCCGCGTCGAAGGCCACGCGCTGCTCGACGCCCTCGAGGCGGCGCCAGACCTCCGGCCCGCGCTCGATCTGAGCAGCACCGCACCTGGAGTGCAAGTCCCGTCCGGCGAGACCGCGGTGGTAGATGACCCGCGCTGGGCGGAGGCATGAGTACCGACAGGCCCACCGTAGTCGTCGTCGGCGCCGGTTACGAGGGCAAGCGCCGCTACTACCAGCGGCTCGCCAGACTTGGCGCGGGCCTGGTGATCGTCGATGAGCCAGGACACTGGTCTGAGTCACTCGCAAACGAGATCGCCGGGACGAAATGGGCCGCCACGCCCATCAGCGGCAACCCGGATACCGATGCCGAAGCGATCCTCGACATCCTGGACCGTTCGGGCGTTCGCGCCGACGGCGTCCTGACGTTCTTCGAGAACTATGTGCGCGAGGCAGCGCGCGTGGCCGCGGCGCTGGAACTGCCAGGCAACCCGCCTGAAGCGGTCGACGCGGCGCGCAGCAAGGTCCGCACCCGGGAACTGTCCGCACGGCTGGGGCTGCCCACACCGAAGGCCCAGCGCGTCCGCTCCCTGGATGAGCTGTTCGCCGCGGCCGCCGACATCGGGTTCCCCGCCGTCGTCAAGCCGGAGTTCGGCGCGAGCGCCGCCGGATGCGTCAGGGTCGACAGCTTCGAGTCGCTGCCGGGCGTGTACAAGCTCATCCGCGACGTCGTTACCCCCGAACACAAGGCAATCTTCCGCGCCGGCAATGACCTGCTCCTGGAGCAGTACCTCGATGGCGTGGAGTTCGACGTCGACCTGATCTTGCAGGACGGCAAGTGCGTATTCTCCAGCGTGTCCCAGAACTGGCCGACCGCCGAGCCCTCGTTCCAGGAGACGGGCTTGCACCTCCCGCCGGACCACAACAAGAAGGCCGTGCGCGGGCTGGTCGATCTGAGCGTGCAGACGGTCCAATCGTTCGGATTCCGCCGCGGGGTGCTCCACGTGGAGGGCAAATGCACCAGCCGCGGCCCGCGCGTGATCGAGGTGAACGCCCGGATGGGCGGCACGCGGATCCATCAGATGGTCGAGGCGGTGTGGGGCGTCGACCTGATCGAAGCCCAGCTCCGCAGCTGCCTTGACCTGCCCCAGAACCTCACGCCGCGCCGTAAGCCCCAGTGCGCGGTGGTCAACGCCATCGTTTACGCCCCCGCCACCGGCCGACTGGCTGGCCTGCCGTTTGCGGCTGTCGCCCCCGAGGGCGGCATGGGAGTCGAGCTCGACATCTTCGGAGAGATCGGCCAAGACGTTGCCGGCCCCGACAGCACGTTCGCGACGGTACTAGCCGAGCTGACGCTCAGCGGCAAGAACCTGCGACGCGCCCGGTCGCTGGCAGCTCACGTCCTTCGCGAGCCGCCGCGGATACACCCGGCCTAGCTTCGCCCGCTCTTCGCCAAGCTAGGGCCCCGTTGGCTGGCCGACCCCAGCCAACGATCAGGCCGAAGCAGCAGTTGGCGACGAACTTGAGCTGCTTCTCACGGCAGACGGCCCTGGCCACCCATTCCGGTGGACAGCGGCCAGCCGCAGCGCTACCTGCCGACCAGCGGACCCGTGCAGCAACGTGCTCAATTCGGCCATGACCGAGCGTCGGCAGCCGCGCCGATCATCCAGATCTGTGCGCGCCGCGGGTCATGCCCGTCACGTTCCGGTCAGCGTTCACAACGGGGGATATAGTCGCCAAGCGCCGCAGAGTCCGCCCACCGGACGTGACGCATGGTCAGGCTATGCAGGCATGCTGCCGCGCCTGGATCGCCGATACTGTCGCGGTATCCGCCATTACGGAACAGCCCTCGCCAGTGCCCGCCGACGGGAGGCCACCGCGACGGCCAGGTACCGGGCGGCCGGTAGGTGATCCTTGGGCTCGTCCGGCGACCGCGGTCAGGTCGCCGGACTCGAACAGTTCGTGCGCCTCGAAACGCGAGAGAGCACCCGAGTTGGTAACCGCCCGGGCTGACCCAGCCATGGATCGCGAGTCAGGCAGGTCGAAACCACCGCGCCGCCGTGCGGCCCGAACATCCAGTAATGGACTTAAGGCTGCCCGCGGTAGCTGATCGTCGACCCGCTGTTGACCATGAGGGCAGCCCAAACCCGGGTGGGCTGAGCGCGGCCGGAAGTCAGGCCGAATGGCGCAGCGGGCCGGTCAGGCAGCCTGCCAGTCGCCTTCGGCGCGGAACTCGATGTTCAGGGCGCCCAGGTTCTGCCGCCCGAAATCGTCCAGTGGCGCGAGTTCGTTCTGGCCGCTGGGATCGTATAGTCGCCCGATGGCCAGTTCGCGGCCCTTTCCGTCGACCAGCCTGAAGTACCGCCCGGCGTTCAGGGCCTCAGTGACGTCGCCGGCGACCGCGTGGCCGGGCCCGGACTTGCCGACTGCGGACGGCTCGGCCCCGTCGTAGCCGGCGACCGCATCTTCGGTGATGACCCAGCAGTACGGCGTGGTCAGTGAGGAGAACTCCGAGACCAGCGAATCAGGGACCTCGTCGGTTTCCAGTTCG
>Ga0210405_10001616_pt1 | contig 25056 bp, 24 predicted proteins | sample IncBWH11MmetaG_FD_155492 | JGI IMG/M metagenome (GOLD analysis project Ga0210405, IMG submission 155492) | Forest soil microbial communities from Barre Woods Harvard Forest LTER site, Petersham, Massachusetts, United States - Inc-BW-H-11-M | ecosystem: Environmental > Terrestrial > Soil >... | reverse complement strand
CCGGACACGGTCGAGGGGCGGTTCGACCTGATTGTGCTGCACCTGGTGCTGCTGCTGAACCGGCTCGGCCGCCGCGCGAAGGCCGCGCGTGGCCTCGGCCAAGCGCTTATTGGCCAAGCTCTTATTGGCCAAGAGCTTTTCGACGCGTTTTGCCGCGATCTCGACGCCAATTTGCGGGAAATGGGGGTCGGCGACCTTGCCGTGCCGAAACGGATGCAGGCCTTTGCCGAGGCCTTTTACGGCCGCCAAGCCGCTTATCTTGCCGCCCTTGATGCGGCCGACCAACGGGTCTTTGAGAAGGCGCTGGCACGCAATATCTTTCCGGCAGGGAACGATGCCGGAGCCGCGCAACTGGCGCGCTATGCGCGCGCGGCGGTGACCAGCCTCGATGCCCAGGACGACGGCGCGCTTATTCGCGGCGAGGTCGTCTTTCCCGGCCCCGAGGCCTTTATTATTCGTGAGCGAACGTCACCATGAGCGAACGTAAAGCAGACAAACAAGCGCCGGCACCCTGGCAGGTTCCGGTGGCGATCGAGGACGTGGCCGAGACCGGCCAGCATTTCGACCTCGTCGCCGACAATGATATCCGCGCCGCCGTGGCGCGGGTGGTGGGATTGCGCGACTTGCCAAGGCTCCAAGCCAATTTCGACGTGACGCGGCACGGCGCGGACGGATTGCATGTTTCGGGGCGAATGTCGGCGACGGTGGGCCAAAACTGCGTGGTCACGCTGGAGCCGCTCGTCAACGAAGTCGAAGAGGACATCGACCTGGTGTTCGCGCCACCGCCGCCGCCCGTCGTGCGCAAGGCGGGCGAGGACGAGGTCGTCGAAGAGGCCTCCGAACGGCCGCAACGGAGCTGGAATGGGCCGGAACCGCTCATCGGCGGTGTGGTCGATCTTGGCGGGCTGGCGACTGAATTTCTCATCCTTGGGCTCGATCCCTACCCGCGCAAGCCGGGCGCGGTTTTCGAGGCGCCACAAGACGTTAAGCCTGATCCGGGGCCGTTCGCCGCGTTGGCCGAACTGAAGGAAAAGCATGGCCGTTGAACGCAGTTGTGTCCGGGCGCCGAACCGTTATTCTCCCGGCCGGTGTCGCCCTTCCGTCGCCAGGATCTTTCGTAGACAGGACCTAGGACCGCAAGGTCATTGAATGTCAGACAAGGTCCGCATTGCTCTCGATGCGATGGGGGGAGACCAGGGTCCCGCTGTGGTCGTTGCCGGCGCCGATTTGGCGCTGACGCGGCACCCGGAAACCGAATTCCTTTTCTTCGGCAACACCGCGCTGATTGCGCCGCTGGTCGACGCGCGGCCGTCGCTCAAAGCGGCTGCAAAACTCGTTCACACCGACATCGCCGTGCGGATGGAGGATAAGCCGAGCCAGGCGTTGCGCTATGGCCGGTGGAAATCCTCGATGTGGCTCGCTATCGACGCGGTCAAGAAAGGCGACGCCGACGTTGCGGTATCGGGCGGCAATACCGGTGCGCTGATGGCGATGTCGAAGTTCAATCTCAAGACATTGCCGGGCATCGAGCGGCCGGCGATCGCGGCGCTGTGGCCGACCTTGCGCGGCGAATCCGTCGTGCTCGATGTCGGCGCCTCGATCGGCGCCGATGCCGACCACCTGGTCGATCTCGCCGTGATGGGCGCCGCCACCGCGCGCATCCTGTTCGGCCACGATCGCCCGACCGTAGGCCTCCTCAACATCGGCGTCGAAGAAGCCAAGGGCCTCGAACAAGTGCGCGAAGCCGGCGCCATCCTGCGCGAGCAGAAATTGCCCGGCCTCGATTATCACGGCTTTGTCGAAGGCAACGACATCGGCACGGGCACCGTCGATGTCGTCGTCACCGAAGGCTTTGCCGGCAATATTGCACTCAAGACCGCCGAGGGCACCGCGCGCCAGATCGGCGAATATTTGAAAGGCGCCATGAGCCGCACGCTCAGCGCCCGCATCGGCTACCTGTTCGCGCGCTCGGCGTTCCGGCAATTGCGCGAAGTCATGGACCCGCGCAAATCGAACGGCGGCGTGTTTCTCGGCCTCAACGGCATCGTTATCAAAAGCCACGGCAGCACCGATGCCGAAGGTTTTGCCGCGGCCATCGAGCTCGGCCACGGCGTCGTCCGCGACGAGCTTTTGGCCAAGATCACGGCGGCGCTCGGCCGTCCCGGCAAACCTGCGCGCCAAGCCGTCGGCGGGGTGGCCTCGTGACGGCACAGCGTTCGGTCATCCTCGGCTGCGGCAGCTATCTGCCGGCACAGATCCTCACCAACAGCGACCTGGCGCGCAAGGTCGACACGTCGGACGACTGGATCGTACAGCGCACCGGCATCCACGAACGCCATATCGCCGCGCCCGGCGAATGGACCTCGCACATGGCTGCGCACGCGGCCCGTGCCGCGCTTGCCCACGCCAAGGTCGATGCTCAATCGATCGATCTCATCATTCTTGCGACCTCGACGCCCGACAACACCTTCCCGGCGAGCGCCGTGGCGGTGCAGGCCGAGCTCGGCATTACCCACGGCGCCGCCTTCGACCTGCAGGCGGTGTGCTCGGGCTTCGTCTATGCGCTGGCGACGGCCGATAGCCTGCTCAAATCGGGCGCGTTCTCACGCGCGCTGGTGATCGGCTCGGAGACGTTTTCGCGCATTCTCGACTGGACTGACCGCGGCACCTGCGTGCTGTTCGGCGACGGCGCCGGCGCCGTCGTGCTCGACAGCCCGACGCAGCCGGACATGGGCCAGGACTTGGGCAAGGAGCGCGGCATCCTGACCGTGCGGCTGCGCTCCGACGGCCGGTACAAGTCGAAGCTTTATGTCGACGGCGGGCCGTCATCGACCGGCACGGTCGGCCACCTGCGCATGGAGGGACGCGAGGTGTTTCGCCATGCCGTGGCGATGATCACCGACGTGGTCGAGGACGCCTTCAAGGCCACGGGCTACACCGCCAAAGACATTGATTGGTTCATTCCGCACCAGGCCAATAGGCGCATTATCGACGGTTCGGCCCATAAGCTCGGCATTCCGCCTGGCAAAATCGTGGTCACGGTGGACCGCCACGGCAACACCTCGGCGGCCTCAATTCCACTGGCGCTTGCCGACGCGGTTGCCGACCGCCGCATCAAGCGCGGCGACCTGTTGCTGCTCGAAGCCATGGGCGGCGGCTTCACCTGGGGGGCGGCACTGGTGCGCTGGTAGGCTTAGAAGCCCGGTTGACACCTGCAACGCCAAGCTAATATCGTAGATAATTCAGCACGATATGTTGATCGACGTTGGATCGATCGCCGTGCTCGGGGCTGGCGATGGCGGGAAAGACAGTCACGCGTGCGGATCTGTGTGAGGCGGTCTACCAAAAGGTCGGCCTGTCGCGCACCGAATCCGCGACACTCGTAGAACTTGTGTTGAAGGAAATCACCGACTGCCTTGAACGTGGCGAAACGGTGAAGCTGTCGTCGTTCGGCTCGTTCGTGGTGCGCAAGAAAGGCCAGCGCATCGGCCGCAATCCCAAGACCGGCAAGGAAGTGCCGATCTCGCCGCGCCGGGTCATGGTGTTCAAGCCTTCTGCTATCCTCAAGCAGCGAATCAATTCGGAACCGGACGGCGGCGGCTCTTAAGCCACGGCCGATAGAGAGTTAGGGCATTGGACAAGGCGCCAGACGCTTTTCGCACCATCAGCGAAGTCGCCGATGAGATCGACGTGCCGCAACATGTGCTGCGGTTTTGGGAAAGCCGCTTCACCCAGATCAAGCCGATGAAGCGCGGCGGCGGCCGACGCTATTATCGTCCCGACGATGTCGATCTCTTGCGCGGCGTGCGCCATTTGCTCTATGGCGAGGGCTACACCATTCGCGGCGTGCAACGCATCCTGCGCGACGAAGGCTCAGGCTTCGTGCAGAATGTTTGGCGCCCCGGCGCCGAACTGCCGCCACCGCCCGATGCGAATGACGAGTCGGAAAGTTTCGTTGAAGACGTTGCCGACGTGCGCGCGGAACCGTCGCTGTTCTCACGCACCGGCGAAACGGCTCCGGCCGAGCGACGCGAACCGACGATTGTGCCTGTCGCTTCAACGAGGCCATCCGCTCAATTCGGCAAGGCGGCCGAAACCACGCTGCGGCTGGTGCTGGACGAACTCGTCGTTTGCCGCCGACTGATCGACGCTGCGCAGGCGGGCAACGATGTGGCCGGGCAAAATGGTCGGAGCGCCGAGATTTGAACTCGGGACCCCCAGTCCCCCAGACTGGTGCGCTAACCGGGCTGCGCTACGCTCCGAATACCGGGCCGCACTATAGTCAGCGAGGTCTTGCGCCGCAACACGCGCCGGCTCGGCGTGGCCGCACAGCCTATTGCGCCGCGCCGTGAAGCGACTTTTCAGCGCCACCAAGAACTCGCTGCGCGGCATTGCCGACGGCATCAAAACCGAGGCCGCGGTCCGCGAGGAGGCGATCATTTTCGTCATCGCGGTGCCGCTCGGCATCTTCATCGCGCCGAGTTTTGCCTGGTACGTCGCCATGATCGCGGCGCTTCTGGTCGTGCTCGCCGTCGAGTTCTTGAATACCGCGATCGAAAAACTGTCCGATCACGTCACGCCCGAGCAGCATCGCGACATCGGCAGAATCAAAGACTTCGGCTCTTCCGCCGTGTTCTGCGGGCTCGCGCTTGTCGGTCTGGTGTGGCTCGCGGCAATCGCGGTGCGCTGCGGATTGCTCTGAGCGTCTTGATTGTGGCCGCATCGCCGCCTGCCTACGCTCGATGCGCCGGCATAATTTTTTCATATATCTATTCGCGCGCTAAAAGTTCCCACGGTTCGCATAGCCTTCGCGTATCTTTTACTTCGGGTTTATGAAGTCGCGCTGCGTATTTACGGCTTCAAATCTATATTTCCTCGCTTCGACGAAACTAATTGCAAGCTCCGAGTGGCGGCCGCTTCGGCGGCCGTCAGAAAACCTCGGTTGGAGGAAAAATCATGAAAAAGCACATCACCATCGGCGTGGCTGCGCTGGCATTCGGCGTGGCGCTCGCTTCTGTTCCGGCATCCGCGCAAACGCACTACGGCAAAGCTTTGAACGACGGCGGATTGGTCGACGATTACAATTCGAGCGGGGCGCCGGCAAAGCCGCTCTATAATTCTGCGACGCCCGCCGCTCCAGCCACGCCGCACTACGGCAAGGCGCTCAACGACGGCGGCATAACCGACGAGCCTACCGCGGCGCAGAAAGCGGCAGCTGCGAAAGCGCAGACCAAGACGGTTCAGCGGCAGACCCCGCCGCACTATGGCAAGCCCTTGAACGATGGCGGCTTCTAAGTACGCTTCGCTCACACGTAGACTTGACGCAAAGCTCCATCTTCCTTTGCGTCTCGATCAACGCGCCGCGGCAGGTTCCGCGGCGCGTTTCCATTTCGCTACGCCGTGGGGCGAAGCAGCCAGAATCGGCCCGCGATAAGCGGCGACGGCCAGATAGAGCGCGCCCGCGGTATAGACCGCGGCATAGACGCCAAGAAACGCGACGATGCTCAATTTGGCAACGACCGCGATCGCGGTTGCGAGCACCATGGCAACGGCAACGCCGGCGCAGATGCGCGATATCTCGCGGAAGAAACCGGCATGTAACAGCAGTGACTGCGCGACCATTTGCACGAGGTTTGCCAGCAGCATCACGACAAGAATGGGCGTGACCGTCGGCGGCACGGTCGCCGCCGATCCGAGCAGGAACGCGAACAATTGTTTTGAGGCGAAGATCAGCAGTCCGCAGGCAAAAGCGGCCGGCAGGCAACACAGACCAGCCGCGATCAGCGTCGTACGAATCAGCTTCGACGCGTCGCGCGCCGCCAGCGCGCGGGTCTGTCCGGGGATCGCGAGGTCGCAAGCCGCGGTGTAGATGACGCTGGCGCCGCGGAAAATGCGAAAGGTCGCTTCGAGAATAATGATCGGCGCGCCGAGGCCGAAGGCCCAAGGCACGACGTAGTAGGGGAACGTGTAGATGAAAATATCGCTCAGCGCGAAAGTGCCGCTGCGCGCGATCGACCGCATATGGGTTTGAAAGAACGCCATGAGCTCGCGGGTAAAGCCGCGCAACTGCGGTGTCATCGCGCTGCGGCTCAGCAGTTTCGCCACCGCGCAAGTCACCAGCGCCGCCCAGAGCACATTCGATCCGACCAGAAAAGCGGTGAACGGCAGCCCGATCAGCATGGCGAGGATGGTTGCCATGTTGCCGATACGGCGCACGAGCTCGAGCTTTTCGTAAAAGACGTATTCGTCGACGGCGATGCTGAGGCTGCGCAGGCAGACCCAGGTGAGATTGAGCGTGATATAAAAAAAGAACAGGCCGAAGTCGGCGGCTTCCAATAGCGAGAAGGACGGCCGCGCCGCCATGAAGGCAAAACAGATGAGCGACCCAGCGGCGGCGAGCAGGACATAGAACACAATCACCGCCGTCGCCTGGCTCGCGGCCCGCGCGTCGGTCTTGCCGGCAAGGTGGGCGGTGCGCAATTGCACGAACAGGATCTTGGCCAGCCCCAGATCGCACAGCCAAAGCGAATATCCGATCGCTCCCACCAGGATGAAAAGCGAGAACCGGTCCGGCGTCAGCACCCGCGCGAACACGAGCGTCTGGACCAGCCCCATGGCGAAGGCGCCGCCGGCGGTCGATACGCGCAGCAGCAGGAAGGGGATCGAAATCAACCGCGCCGCCGGGCCCGGCGTGCCGTCGGCCGGCAGCGATGCTGTATCCGCTTGCATGGATCGATCCTAATCGGGTGGGGCTAACCAAATCGTGAACCGAGCGGGCCCGATTTGCGAAGCTCCACGGCTAAGCGGCGGCCTGGACCAAATCTTCGTCGGCATCGAGCCCGTAGGCTTGGCGGCGGCGGAAATTGATCGTGGCTGCGCCGAGGCCCCAAACCAGGCCGAGCACGAGGAAGAAGTGGCGCCAGTGATCGGTGTCGACGATCAGGCCTTCGAACGCCTCGCCGGCGAACACCGCATAAGCGGTGATCAGATAGTACTGCCAAGGAGTCGGCACCGACACCGTGAGCAAGCCGAACGCCAGCGTGATCGCGACCAGCGCCAGATAAGCCGCGCCGCCGAGCCAGCCGTACACCAAAAAACCCTGCATATAGACGTTGTGCTGCTGCAGCCCGAAGATGCGGAAGAATTCGAACGGCCCCAAGCCGTTCGGGTTGTCGAGAATGGCGTTGAGGGCCAGTTGCTGCTGCCAGAAGCGGCCGCCCGGCCCGACGTCATAGGGTTGGATCGCCTTGGCACGTTCCACGATCATGTCGTGGACCGAGCCGATCGAAGACGCTGCGACCAGGAGCAAGGCCACGATGATCATGCCGAAAAGGCCGAGCACGACGATGCGCGCGCGCATGCGCGGGTCCGGCGTGACCGCGAGCACGATCACGATGCCGATCAAGGTCGAAATCGCGAAATGGCCCCAGGCGCCGCGGGAAAAACTCAATAACAGCCCGCCCATGAGGATCATCAGCATCGCGACATCGAGGAGCCTGATGCCACGCACCAACAGGCTGACCAGGAGCCAGACGATCGGAAAGATCAGGAACGGGCCGTAGACGTTCGGATCTTTGAACGTGGCGCTGACGCGGTCGTTGTCGAGGAAAATGTCGGCGCCGGGCACGAGATGGAAAAAGCCGATATAGCCCGCGGCCGTCGCGATCAGCGCCGCCAGGATGTAGCCGCGCCGCAGCATCGCCAAGCGCACCAGATCGCCGTCGCAGAACAGGCAGGCGAACATCACGGCGGCGATGCCGAGATAGATCGACGTGCCGGCATATTGAATGTCTTTGGCTTGATCGCCGACCTGGATCAGCGACAACAGCCCGCCGACCAGCCACAGCACGATCAGAAGCAACAGCGGGATGAGCTTGCGGTCGAAGCCGACGCGGGCGCCGACGCAGGTGACCAGAAGCAGCATCATCAGTCCGTCATGAGGCGACGGCTCGATGAAGGCGATCGAGCTGGTCAGGACGGTGACGAACAGGACGAGGTTGAGAAGCCGCTGCGCCAGCGCGGAAAACCGGCCGGCATCGTCCGCGGCGGCAAGCGCCAGCGCCGGATTGCCGGCGTCCATCAGTAGGCGTTCTGCATGTTGAGCACGGCGAACGGCGTGCGCAGCAGAATGTAGATATCGAGCATCAGCGACCAGTTCTCGATGTAGTAGAGATCGTGCTCGACGCGGCGCTGGATCTTTTCCTTGCTGTCGGTCTCGCCGCGCCAGCCATGGATCTGCGCCCAGCCGGTGATGCCGGGTTTCACCCGATGGCGCGCGAAATAGCCGTCCACCGCCTCGTCGTAGAGATGCTCGGCGGCCTTGGCGTGGATGGCGTGCGGCCGCGGCCCGACCAGCGACAGGTTGCCGGCGAAGACGACGTTGAAGAGCTGCGGCAGCTCGTCGAGGCTGGTCTTGCGGATGAAGCGGCCGACCCGGGTGACGCGCGTGTCGTTCTTGTTGACCTGCTTGACGGCGTTGGCGTCGGTGTGCTCGGCATAGAGCGAGCGGAATTTGTAGACCTCGATAAGCTCGTTATTGAATCCGTGGCGCCGCTGCTTGAAGAAGACCGGTCCCTTGCTGTCGAGCTTGATGGCGAGCGCGACCAGCAGCATGATCGGCGCCAGGCAGATCAGTGCCAGCGAACCGACGATCTTGTCGAGCAGCCACTTCATCACGATGTCCCAATCGGCGATCGGCCGGTCGAAGACGTCGAGCACGGGCACATTGCCGATATAGGAATAGGAGCGCGGTCGGAATCGCAGCTTGTTGCTGTGCGCGGAGAGCCGAATATCGAGCGGCAGCACCCATAGCTTCTTGAGCATGTGCAGGATGCGGCCTTCGGCGGCGATCGGCAGCGAAAAGATCACGAGATCGACGCGGGTTTTTCGTGCGAACTCGAGGATATCGTCGATCGTGCCGAGATTGGGAACGCCGTTGCAGGCGGCGAGGCTGCGGTCGTCGGCACGATCGTCGAACACGCCGATGACGCGGACGTCGGAATCGCGCTGCGCGGCGAGCGATTTGAGCAGCGACTCGCCGTTCTGGTCGGCGCCGACCACGATGGTGCGGCGGTCGAGCCGGCCCTGCCGCGTCCAGCGCCGCACCAGGAGGAACAGGGCACGGCGGAATGCGATCAGCGTCAACAGGCCGAGTACGTAGAAGGCGCCGAGCCAGGCGCGCGAGAACTGGTCGCCGGCTTTGGCGAAGAACGACAGGCTGATCGCGATCAGAAAGACCACCGACCAGGCCGACGCGAGCCGCATATATTGCTTCTCGTGGCCGCGGAACGCCTGCACCTGGTAGATGTCGGCGACCTGGAACGCCAGCATCGCCATGATCGCAATGCTGACGATGGCGCCGACATAGTACCAGGCAAAGCCGACCGCCGGCACCACGTGCCAGAAATAGACCGCAAGGCCGACCGCGATGACCAGCGCGGCTTCGATCAGCCGCACGGTGCCGGCAAGCACGATCGGCGAATAGGCCGGCTTGAATTGCTCGTCGGCAACCTCGATCGCGGCGGGCGACAGCGTGCGCGGGCCGGAGGATTTCGCGGCGATCCGCGGCAACGATTTCACGGCCGACGAAACCGCCGCGGCCGCTTCAAAGATCGTGCTGTGTTCGGCGCTGGACATGGTTAACGCAAACTTTCGTGCTCAAGCGTGAGCCCAACACACGTGGTGTCGCCAGCCTTGCGCCAACATAGTGAACAATCTTCAAAAATTGGTTATGTGAATTGAGCAAGTTTTCGCAACGCCAGCGCCTCGCGATAGGCGGCGAGACCGCCTTCCACCATGGTGCTGAGTGAAAATTCGCCGCGGACCCGCGCCCGGACCTGCTCCGCGATCCGATGCGCTTCGCCGGGATCGGTCAATGCGGCGCGCATGGCCTCGACCAGCGCCGCGATGTCGTCGGGCGGGATGAGATGGGTGGCCTGGGGCCCGAAAATCTCCGGCACGCCGCCGACCTCGGTGGCGATGATCGGCACGCCCGCGGCGGCGGCTTCGAGCACCACATAGGGCAGCGATTCCGCGCGCGAGGGAATGACCAGCATCCGCCCCATGGCGAACGCCTCTCGCGCCGGACGAAAGCCGACGAAACGAACCTCTTCGGCGAGGCCGCGGCGCTCGGCTTGCGCCTTCAGCTTGGAGTCGTCGGGGCCTTCGCCGACGATGGTCGCCGTCACCGGGTGGCCGGAGCGTTTGAGGATGGCCAGCGCCTCGATCAGCACGTCGATCGCCTTGACCGGACGCAATTCGCCGACGCAGACGATGTCGGTGGCATCGGGTTGGATCGCGACCGGCTCGAATTCGGCCTTGCCGACGCCGTTGCGCACGATGCGCACCATGGCGCGCGGCGTGCCGATCTTGGCGCGGAACAGGTCGGCGACGTAGCTGCTTTCGAATAGGAAGAGATCGGTGCGCCAGTTCAGGACCCGCTCGACGGAGCGGTAAAAGCCGCCGCTGATGGTGCCGGGACAATAGACCAGCGAGCCGCCGTGCGGCGTATAGGCCCGGATCGCATGGCCGAAATTCGGCACCAGCCGCGCCAGTGCCGCGCCCTTGGCGCCGTGGCCGTGCAGGACGTCGGGCTTGAGCGCCGCAATACGGCGCGAGACCCGGTGCAGCGCGTAAACGTCGCGCGGATTGAGCTCGCGGGGGATGGCGACGCGCTCGAAGCCGAGCGCCAGGCAGGGCGCAAGCTCGGCAAGAATGGTTTCGGCCCGCGTGCCGCCCGTGGTGCTGTCGATGAACAAGCCGACTTGATGCCCGCGCTTGGCCTGGCCTTGCACCAGATCGATCACATGGCGGAACAGGCCGCCGAGCGGGGCACGCAAGATGTGCAGGATTTTCAGGTTCGCCGGGCTCGAAGCGCCTTGCGGGTCCATCGTCGTGGCGAACGACAGGTCGGCCGGCGCAAGCGCCGAGCGGAGCGGGCGCATCTGGCCCATGACGGAATTCCCCAAAACTCGTGGCAAAAAGTTAAGCCCGATTGAGCCTTCGGCCGGTTAATAAAGTCTCACGCAACGGCGCCGCAGGCGCGCGGCTCAGCCTTAACCGGATCGCAACCTTAATAGTTTGTGATCAAGCGTGGCGTTCGGTTTGTCCGTAGTTTTGTCGTGAGGAGTATCGCAATGAGCGTCGTGTCGCAGTCGGCGCGGGGCGGGGGCCAGTTCAACGACGCGGAGTTGGACCTCTCGGCGCTCGGCACGACGCTCTGGCGCAAGCGCTGGAAGATTTTGCGGCCGACGATCCTGGTCGGGCTGGTCACGCTGCTTGCCGTCCAGGTCATTACTCCCCGATATCAGTCGGAATCGCGCGTCATCGTCGAATCGCGCGACAATATCTTCCTGCGCCCGGAAGCCGACAAGGACTTGATCGACCGCAATACCGCCGACCAGGAGTCGGTGACCAGTCAGGCGCAGCTGATCCTGTCGCGCGACCTCGCCAGGGACGTGATCGCCAAACTCAAGCTCAACGAGCTGCCCGAATTCGACTCGACGCTCGGCGGCGTGTCGCCGGTCAAAACCGTCCTCGGCATGCTCGGCATCATCAAGAATCCGGCAAGCATGACGCCGGAAGAACGCGTGCTCGAAGCCTATTACGACCGGCTTACCGTGTTCCCGGTGGAAAAATCGCGCGTCATCGTCATCGATTTCCTGTCCGAGGATCCCGAGCTTGCGGCGCGTGTCGCCAACACCATCGCCGACGACTATCTGCAGCTGCAGCGCAGGGTCAAACAGGAGCAGGCGCAGAACGCGGGCCAGGTGCTGGCCGGGCAGATCGATATCTTGCGCAAGAAGGTCGTCGAGGCCGAATCCAAGGTCGAAGCGTACCGCGCCAAATCGGGCCTTTTGGTCGGCAACAACAACACCACGCTGTCGGCCCAGCAGCTGGGCGATATGAATGCGCAGCTCGCGGCGTCGCGCGCGCAAAAAACCGACGCCGAGGCCAAGGCGAGGCTGATCCGGGAGATGCTGAAATCCGGCCAGCCCATCGAATCCTCCGACGTTCTCAACTCGGAACTGATCCGCCGCCTGTCCGAACAACGCGTGACCTTGCGCGCGCAGCTCGCCGAGCAATCCTCGACGCTGCTCGACAACCATCCGCGGATCAAGGAATTGAAGGCGCAGATCGCCGATCTCGATCACCAAATCACCCAAGAAGCAGCAACCCAGGCGCGTTCGTTCGAAAACGACGCCAAGCTCGCCAGCGCCCGACTGGATTCGCAAATGGCGAGCCTCGATCAGCTCAAGAGCCAGGCGGCCACGACCAATGTCGACGACGTGCAGCTGCGCGAGCTCGAGCGCGATGCAAAATCGCAGCGCGATCTGTTGGAGAACTATCTGGCCAAATACCGCGAGGCGACCGCGCGCGACACCGCGAATTCCGCGCCGGCCGATGCGCGCGTGATCTCGCGGGCGACGGTGTCGAACGTGCCGGCCTATCCGAAGAAGGTGCCGGCGGTGCTGATTGCAACCTTGACCACGCTGGTGATTGCGATCGGCTTTGTGCTGACCAGGGAGCTTTTGGCATCCCCCATGGGCGGCGTGCCGGTACGGCAGGTGCCGCAACCGTCGGAAGAAGTGGCCTCGCGTGTGACGGCCGCGCTCAACGCCATCCGTCATAAAACCGCGCCGCAACAATCGGTTCCGGTCAGCTCGCTCGACGACGTCACCGATACCTTGCGGCACGACGGCGGTGCCGACCGCTGCGTCGCGGTGTTCGGCGCTGCGCAGGGCATGGATTCGAGCTGGACCGCGCTCAAGATCGCCCGAGCGCTGGCCGCGAATGCGCGCGTCGTGCTGGTCGGTCTCGGGTCGGCCGATAGCGCGATCAGGGCGACGTCGAACGAGCCGTCCGCCAGCGGGCTTGCCGAGCTCGCGGCCAAGACGGCTTCGTTCCGCGACATCATCACCAAGGACAGGCAATCGAGCCTGCATCTGATTTCGTCGGGCCAGCTGCCGACCGCGCGCGGCGAGATTTTGATGGCGCCGAACATGGCGGCGAGCTTCGACGCGCTGGCGCGCGGCTACGATCGCATCATTGTCGCGGCCGGGGCGATCTTCGGTCCGGATCTCGAGGCCATAAGCGCCATCGCGCCACATGCCATCGTGGTCGCCGGCTCGTTGACCGATGCCGGTACGGCCTCGGCGCGCCAGCGTTTGCTGGACGCGGGGTTTGCCGATGTCACCGTGCTCGGCGGCTCGTTCGCGGACAATGCGGCAGAGACGGCCGCGGCCGCGTAAGCCGTGTAAGCGAATGAGGCTCCTGCCGCGAAGTTGACAAAGAATTGTCAACGAAGGCCTGGAATAGTGCCTTGTTCGACAAGGGTTGGTTCGTGTCAGGCCTCAAGCAGACGATCATCCGCGGCGGGTTGGAGGGGCTTTACTTCACCGGCGTGCATATGGCGCTCAAGCCCTTTGTTGCGGGCGTCGGCGCGATCCTGACATTGCATCACGTGCGGCCGCCGCGGCCGGGGCGCTTCCAGCCCAATCGTTTGCTTGAAGTGACGCCGCGTTTCCTCACCCGCGTCGTCAAATATCTACGCCGCTCCGGCGTGGATTTGGTCGGCCTCGACGAGATGCACCGCCGCCTGAGCGAGAGCGATTTCGCCCGGCGCTTCGTCTGCCTGACCTTCGACGACGGTTACCGCGACACCATGCAGTGGGCCTATCCAATTTTGAAAGAAGCCGGCGTGCCGTTCGCCGTCTATGTGCCGACGAGCTTTCCCGACCGGCTCGGCGAATTATGGTGGCTCGCGCTCGAAGCGGTCATCGCGCGCAACGATCACATCGGCCTGCAGGTCGGCGGCCGCAACCAGACCTTCGACTGCGCCACAGTCGCTGCGAAGCGCTCGCTCTATGACGAGCTTTATTGGTGGCTGCGCGCGCTGCCGACAGAAGCTGACATGCGCGCCGTGATCAAAAATCTCGCGGCCTGCTACCACGTCGATATCGCGGCGTTCTGCACGGAGCTTTGCATGAGCTGGCCGGAGCTCGCCGATCTGGCCGCCGACCCGCTCGTCACCATCGGCGCCCATACCGTGAGCCATGCGATGCTGGCGAAATTGCCGCCGGACGCGGTGCGCTCGGAAATGGATTTGAGCCGCTCCATCATCGAGGCGGCGCTCGGCAAGCGGCCAGAGCATCTGTCCTATCCGATCGGCGACAGCACGTCGGCCGGTCCGCGCGAATTCGCCATTGCCGCCGAGCTTGGTTTCAAGACCGCGGTCACGACCCGGCCGGGCGTGCTGTTCCGGTCCCACAGCCGGCACTTGACCGCGCTGCCGCGGATCTCGCTCAACGGCGAGTACCAGCGCTTGCGCTATGTGCGCGTCCTGCTGTCCGGTTCGGCGACGGCGATGTGGAACGGTTTTCGCCGCTTGGACGCAGCGTGACCAGGCATCAGGAATCAGAAATCAGAAATCAGGTATCAGAAATCAGGTATCAGAAATCAGGTATCAGAAATCAGGTATCAGGTATCAGGATCGACCTTGATTCCTGACACCTGTTTCCTGATCCCTGGTGCGCTCATCCAGCGCACCAACGGCATCGCCGGCAACACCCAACCGAGGCCGGCGATCACGTAGTACGCGACCGACGCGATTTCGTTGTCGTGAATGAGCGGCGCCTGCGCCAGCGCCATGGCGACCAGCGCCCACACGATGACGAGCGCGAACAACAAAACGGTGCCAATGAATTTTCGCAGACGGATCGACATGAGGGCGGCAATACCACGGGCGGCATGACGTCGGTTGCGGGGGCAGGGGCCAGCACTATATGGTCCGCGCGCCCCAAACAAGCGATCGGCCAAAAACTTAAAATGACCGCGGTTCCCTTCAGCGAGGCCCATGGGCGAGCGATCCGGCTGTGGCTTTATGCCGTGGCCGCCCTGGTGCTCGCCATGGTGCTGGTCGGCGGCGCGACGCGGCTCACCGAATCCGGCCTCTCGATCACCGAATGGCGGCCGGTCATGGGCGCGCTGCCGCCGCTGGGCGAGGCGCAGTGGCAATCCGAGTTCGAAAAATACCAGGCCATTCCGCAATACCATGCGCTCAACCAGGGCATGAGTCTGGACGCGTTCAAGACGATTTTTTGGTGGGAATGGACGCATCGGCTGATCGGCCGCGTGATTGGCGCCGCGTTCCTGCTGCCGTTCCTGTGGTTCCTGTGGCGCGGCTGGGTCGGGCCGGGATTGCGCGGCCGGCTGTGGTTCATCTTCGGGCTTGGCGCGCTGCAGGGCGCGGTCGGTTGGTGGATGGTGGCTTCGGGTCTCGCCGATCGCATCGAAGTCTCGCAGTATCGCTTGGCGACCCATCTCGTGCTTGCTTGCGTGATCTATGTCGCGTTGATCTGGACCGCGCAGCGGCTGGGTGAGCGGCCAGCGGCACCGCTGCCGTCGCGCATCCGCGTAAGCGCATACGGCTTGTTGATCCTCGTCCTCGTACAAATCTACCTCGGCGCGCTCGTCGCCGGACTGCGCGCCGGCTACATCTACAACACTTGGCCGCTGATCGACGGCGCATTGGTGCCGGATGCCGCGCGGCTTTTTCTCGATACGCCGGCCTGGCGCAACGTCTTCGAGAATACGCTGACGGTGCAATTCGACCACCGCATGATGGCCTACGCGATCTTCCTCTGCGCGCTGCTGCACGCCTTCGACGTAGCGCGCACGGTGAAGCAAGGTTGGGTAGTCACGAGCGCGGGCGTGCTCGCGCTCGCCGTGACGCTGCAAGCCGTGCTCGGTATCGCGACGCTGCTGTCACGCGTGCCGATCTCGCTTGCTTTGGCGCACCAAGCCATGGCGATGCTGGTGCTGACAGTGGCAACGACCCACGCCGCGCTGGTCGCCGACCGCCGCGCGGTCGCGCACGAAAACATCCCGCTGGCGCCGGCGTAGTCGGTCAATCCGCCAGCGCCAATTCCAGATGTCAATCCAGCGACGCGACAAGATCGGCCCGATTGATCGAAGACCAAGCCGAGCGCGCTGCCGCAATGTGGCCATCACGAGCCTTGCCGCGTACCATCCTTGCCAGCCGGCGATGTGTATGGCCGACGCTATAAGGCTCAGGGATGCGCTCATAAAGCCGTAACGCCTCCAGAAATTTTGTCCGTGCCGCATCATGATCGGAGCGCGCAAGCGCGATGTCGCCGAGGCTTCGAATGCAGTTGGCCTCGCCGAGGATGTCGCCGACCTGCTGATAGAGCGGCAACGCCTGCTCATAGGCCTTGCACGCAGCATCGCGGTCGGAACACGCAAGCGCGATGTTCCCGAGGCCCTTGATGCAGTTGGCCTCGCCGATGATGTCGCCGACCTGCCGGTAGAGCGGCAGCGCCTGCTCATAGGCATTGCGCGCCGCATCATGGTTGGGACGCGCAAGCGCGATGTCGCCGAGGCTTCGAATGCAGTTGGCCTCGCCAAGGATGTCGCCGACCTGCTGGTACAGCGGCAGCGCCTGTTCGTAAGCCTTGCGTGCCGCATCGTCCTCGTCACGCGCAAGCGCGATGTCGCCGAGGCTTCGAATGCAGTTGGCCTCGCCGAGGATGTCGCCGACCTGCCGGTAGAGCGGCAGCACCTGCGCATAGACATTGCGCGCCGCATCGTGGTCGGAACGCGCAAGCGCAATGTTGCCAAGGCCCTTGATGCAGTTGGCCTCGCCGACGATGTCGCCGACCTCCCGGCAGAGCGGGAGTGCCTGCTCATAGGCATTGCGCGCCGCATCGTGGTCGGAACGCGTAAACGAGATCTCGCCGAGGCTTCGGATGCAGTTGGCCTCGCCACCGATGTCGCCGATCTGCCGGCAGAGTGGTAGCGCCTGCTCATAGGCATCGCGCGCCGCATCGTGGTCGGAACGCGCAAGCGCGATATCGCCGAGGCTTCGAACGCAATTGGCCTCGCCGAAGATGTCGCCGACCTGCCGATAGAGCGGGAGCGCCTGCGCATAGGCGTTGCGCGCCGTATCGTGGTCGGAACGTACAAGCGCGACGTCGCCGAGGCTCTGGATACAGTTGGCTTCGCCGAGAACGTCGCCGGTCACGTGACAGGCGCTCATGAGTTGCTGGATCGCTGTCAATGAGCCGAGTCCTGTGAATCGCATGACAAGTGCAGTCGCGCGCAACGCTGAAAGTGCTCCTGCCAGATCTCCGCCTGAGAGAACCGCGAATTGGGCTGCTTCGAGATTAGGCAACTCGACGCTGAGCCGCTCCATGGAGCCTGTGCCCTTGGCAGTACCGATGCGGCCGCCATGATCTCGTGCTAGTTCGAGAAAATGATTCCGCCACAGCACCGCGTCCGCCTCGGCGGGCGGATGAAAGCGCCGTGCGTGATCGCGCACAGGCGGCAACAGGTCAAGTCGTCTGTTGCGCTCGAAGCCAAGCCCGCAAGCGAGAAGTCCATGTTGAGCTTCGAATGCTGATTCCCCAAGCAACGCCTTGTGGTCCTCTGCGCCAATTCCAGCGGGCAGTTGGCCTAGGATGCTGAAAAGTCGACGTCCCGACTCACCAAGCCGTTGCGAGTTGAACGATAATTCCAGCGAGATATCGAGTGCGGTTAGCCGCGATGGCTCGATGCCGCGTCGTCTAGCGAACGTGCTCCCGATGCGGTGCCATTCGTCCAGGATCGATGAAAGCGAATCGTGGGCCGCCGCTTGTTGGGCAACGAGCTCGATCACAAGCGGAACGCCACCGAGCTCCTCAAGCAGCGGTTCGAGATGCGGGTCGTCAGCCTTGATGTCTTGCGCAATATCGAGGAACAGATCCCGATCGAATGGGGACTCGAGCGGGTGCATCGTGCGCTGCCGCGTCCAGCGCAGCCCGGCGGGCGGCTCATTGCCGCGGATGGAAGCCAGCAGTGCGAGTGTCGGAACGGCATGCAGCCGGGAGAGCAGCTTTTCGATCTGGTCGCGAGCGCCATCCCAAGGTGTCTCTAAATTGTCCAGAACCAGTAGCCCAGGTGCGCGTTGTAGCAAGGCAAGCGCATCGTCAAACTTGGCCGCTGCGGGGTCGAGGCCGAGAGCCTTTGCGATCGCAGTCTCGAAGATTTGCGCGTCGACCGCCGTTTCCAGTTCAACGAGCCAACGCCGGTTGCCGAAACGCGCGATGACTGTGGGATCATTCGCCGCCTCGCGCGTGAGTGTAGTCTTCCCCATTCCCGGGCCGCCAAGGATGAGGACTGCGACAGCGGTCGAGGTCGCAGTAAGCGCAGCAACAACAGATTTAAGATCTTCTTCTCGTCCCATGCAACGTGGCGGTTTTGTTGGCGTTGATACATTGGATGGGGTGTCAGTCACCGGTGCATCCGCTTCTTGCTCACGCGGAGCGTGGTATTTGTCGGTCAGTTCAGCTTTCCATTCGACGTAATCCTGGTTGCTGCCGAACAGGAGCAGCAGGATTGCATGGAAATCGGCTGGACTAGGGAGCGTTTCCGAGTTGCGCCAATTCCGGACCGTCCTCTCGGTTTTTGATCCCTCGCTGCTCTTAGTGCCGATACTGTTTGCAAAGTTCTTATTTTGCCAAGGCACACCTTTCGCCGTAGGCGAGCCGTCGGCGCGTGTCCCCCGTGCCAAATGCCAGTCTAGCAATTGGCCGAAAGTCCAATCTTGCTTTGGAGTAGCGTGCATTCCCTTCTTTGAGGGCATCTCCTGCCTCTTGGCTATCGAACTTCCTCTTGGTTTCCGCCGGATTTCCGTCCGCTTTCCGAGGAGGCATCGGGCGACTATCGGATGTGCGGCCGTTTCCCTCAATCTGTGAAACTTAGACGACCGACAACCAAAAATGGAGTCGGTTATGTCAACTTTTCTGAACTTTGCGGTCGAATATCTGAATGCGCTTGCAGCACTCGCCGGAACGCTGGATCCGGTCAGCATGCTTTACGGCCTGCTTGCCGGCACCTACGCCAGCGCCGCCGTCGCGGCAACCGCCAACGATCATCATGCGCTTGTGCGCTGCTATCTGGCGTCGGCCGTGTTGCACGAACTGATCGGCGTCGTGCACCACCTCGGCTTTTAGGCGGGCCGCGCGGACGGCCTACGCGTCCGCCAGCGCCTGCTCAAGATCAGCGATAATATCTTCCTTGTCCTCGATGCCGATCGACAGCCGCACCACGTCGGGGCCGGCGCCGGCTTGCACCTTTTGCGCGTCGCTCAGTTGCCGGTGCGTGGTCGAGGCGGGGTGGATGATCAGCGAGCGGGTGTCGCCGATATTGGCGAGGTGCGAAAAGAGTTGCACGTTGGAGACGAGTTTGACGCCAGCGTCATAGCCGCCCTTGAGCCCGAACGTGAACACCGCGCCGGCGCCGCCCGGGCAGTATTTCTTGGCAAGGTTGTGGTAGCGGTCGCCGGGCAGGCCCGGATAGCTCACCCACGCCACTTTCGGATGTGCCGAAACCCATTCGGCGACCGCTTGGGCGTTGTCGCAATGCTTGCGCATGCGCAGCGGCAGCGTCTCGATGCCGGTGAGGATGAGAAAGGCATTGAACGGCGACAGCGCCGGGCCGATGTCGCGCAGCGCCAGCACCCGGCAGGCGATGGCGAAGGCGAAGTTGCCGAACGTCTCGTGCAGCACGATGCCGTGATATTCCGGCCGCGGCTCGGACAGCATCGGATAACGCCGCTCGCGCGACCAGTTGAAGGTGCCACCGTCGACGATCATGCCGCCGATCGAATTGCCGTGGCCGCCCAAAAATTTGGTCAGCGAATGCACCACGATGTCGGCGCCGTGCTCGAACGGCTTGCACAGATACGGCGTCGCCAGCGTGTTGTCGACGATGTAGGGCACGCCCGCGCGTCGGGCAATCTGCGCCACCGCCGCCATGTCGGTGATGACGCCGCCGGGATTGGCGATCGACTCGGTGAAGATCGCCTTGGTCTTCGGACTGACCGCGCGTTCGAACGACGCAATGTCGTCGGGGTCCGCCCACACCACGTTCCAGCCGAAATTCTTGAACGCGTGATTGAACTGGTTGATCGAGCCGCCGTAAAGTTTCTTCGACGCCACGAACTCGTCGCCGGGCTGCAGCAGGCAATGAAAAACCAGGACCTGCGCCGCGTGGCCGGATCCGACCGCAAGCCCCGCCGTGCCGCCTTCGAGCGCCGCGACCCGCTCTTCGAGCACGGCGTTGGTCGGATTGCCGATGCGCGAATAGATGTTGCCGAACGTCTGCAGCCCGAACAGCGAGGCAGCGTGATCGACGCTTTCGAAGACAAAGGACGTCGTCTGATAGATCGGCGTCGCGCGCGCGCCGGTGGTCGGATCGGGCTGCGCGCCAGCGTGAATGGCGAGCGTGGAAAAGCCGGGAATGCGTTCGCTCATCGACCGGTCCTCATGCTGGGAAACGATAGCTTCGGTTTATAGAACGGCGCAAAACCGTCAAGGCGGCGCACGGCAGGTGCCGTAAAATGCGACCGCCGCGCTGTCGGGCGCGGCGGCGGAAACTCTTTCTGCAAAATAGACTTGCGGCAGCTTTCAGCGCGCCGACGCCGTCTTCGGGTGGAAGCGCTGGATCGCGACGCGGCAGGCCGGTGAGATGCGGGCGCGGTTGGAAAACAGGCAGGCGCCGACGCGCTCGCGGTCCGGAATGAATTGGCCGCAGATGCTCATGGCGTCGCCCATGCAGGCCTGCTGGTCCGACTGCTCGTCGGCCCGGGCACTGAGCGGCGCCAGCGTCAGGCAGAGTAATGACAGTGCGATCGTCGTGCTGAGTTTCATCGTCCCCCCCAATGGGCGGCGTCGCGGCCCACATTCAAGCCCGAGCGGCCCTGCCTCTATGAGACGCGCCAAGGCCCGGGGAGGTTCTCTTGGGGTCGAATTATAGTAAGTTTTGAGTTTCTTTTGCCCCTTTGCCGGCCGCGGCCGGGCGGCTTATCGCGAAAACCAAGTCGTTTTAGCAAAATTCAGTGTCCGCCATCTTCGCGCTGCGCGCGGTCGGCGGCCACCGTGGCGCCGCCCTGGGCGCTGGTGCGGTTGAGCGTCATGCGCTGAATGCCGCCGATGGTGGCCTTTTTCGACGACAGCGTGCGGGTGTTGACGCCCATCCAGGCGATCTCCGACGACAGCCGGCCGTACTCGATCTTCGGGCAGCGGTTCATCACCACTTTCATGCCATTGGCTTCGGCGAGCGCCGCGGCTTCGTCGTTGCGCACGCCAAGCTGCATCCAGATCACTAAAGGCCGCGTCTTGAGCGCCAGCGCTTCCTGCACGATGGCCAGCGCATATTGCGCGCCGCGGAAGATATCGATCATGTCGACCGGCTCGGGGATGTCGGCGAGCCGCGCATAAATGCGCTGGCCGAGCATGTCCTCGCCGGCATGTCCCGGGTTTACGGGGATCATCTTGTAACCGCGCTCGAGCAGGTACTTGAAGGCAAAATAGCTCGGCCGGTTCTCCTTCTCCGAGGCGCCGACCATGGCGATCGTCTTCACGGTGTTGAGAATGCCGCGGATGTAGCTGTCGTCGTAGCTGTCGTGATTCATTGCGATCCGGTGGGTCTGCGCAGCCAACATAGTCGCGCCGTCGCCGTTACGAAAGGGCGGCCTTTGTTTGCCCGACTCAGGGCGATCACCTACGTTTCGCGGCTCTAGACACTTTTGCCGGCCGTCATAGCGCCTGAGCCGATGACCGAAACCGACCCTCTCAAGCAACTCGCCCAGCTCGAAGGCTACAACACGATCCGCTCGGACCATGTCCGGCAGATGCAGTTGCTACGCTATTGGGCTGAAGAGCTCGCCACGCCGCGCCACGCCGATCCCAAGCGCCTGTTACGCTACGGCTTCAAAACCTATTCGCAGTCCGACGAGGACGGCATCATCCAGGAGATTTTCAAGCGGATCGGAACCGGCAACCGGATTTTCGTCGAGTTCGGCGTCGAATCCGGCGTCGAATGCAATTCCGTCAAGCTTTTGGTCGAAGGCTGGCGCGGGCTCTGGCTCGAAGGTTCGGCGACGCGCATCGAACAGATCCGCAAAAATTTCCAAGTGTTTCTCGATGAGCGCCGGCTGGCGGTCAGTGAAGCCTTCGTCGCCGCCGAGAATATCAATGCGCTGCTCGAAGAGGGCGGCGTCACCGGCGAGATCGATTTCCTCAGCATCGACATCGACAACAACGACTACTGGGTCTGGAAGGCGATCACGGTAATCCAGCCGCGCGTGGTCGTGATCGAATATAACGCGGCGCTGCGGCCGCCGCTGTCGCTGGTCGTTCCCTACGATCCGGAGCGGCGCTGGGACGGCAGCAATTATTTCGGTGCCAGTCTCGAAGCGCTGGTGCGGCTCGGGCGCAGCAAGGGCTACCGCATCGTCGGCTGCAATTTTGCCGGCGCCAACGCATTCTTCGTGCGCGACGATATCGCCGGCAATCATTTCCTCGACCCGGCGACGGCCGAGGAGCACTACGAGCCGCCGCGCTACTTCTTCCCGATGCTCAAGGGCGGGCATTCGGCGCGGCCGGGGCCGTACATCACGGTCTGAGAGCCTATCAGCGGTCTTGCCGCCTGAGCCGGCTTAGTGGCGGCTTTTTGGCAAGCGTGAGCGCTTCCTCGCGCTCGGTAATACCATCAGTCGCTGTCGCGCGGGTCCAAATCTTTCGGCGGCGGCGGTCGACGAGGGTCGGCCGCGACGGGAGGTGACTGCGAATCGCTTGGGGGCGCGCCGCGTGGGGCAGGGGCCATTGCCGGTCGCCCTGGAGCTTCGTCGGGAATGCCTCCTGGTGGAGGATTGTCTAGTCCCGGACTGATAGTCGGGCTGTCGATTGTGATGCTGGTTGGAAACTGAAATAACCATCCATTATTGCAGTTAAACTCGGTATTAATCAGCCACATTGCATGAGGCGTATTTCCGCTGGCAAAGTCGTCGGCCAATCTAGGTATTACAAGTTCGTGGATTGGAGCCCCTGAGCTCCGGATAGGATACAATCTTATCGGACGCGGCCCGTTGGGCGAATAACACGTATTACTATTTGCAGAGAAAACTGCTTTTAATCTCTCACATTTTTGGTCTTGGGATATGTAACAAAATGCGAGTGATTCCAGCCGTGAGAAATCTGGTCCGTAAGAGTAGAATTTGACGTCTTTTCTGACTCTGTGAATCTGCGCTTTTAATTCACTGACATCCATTGTGCCAATTTCACGGGGAACATCAACGCCGAAGCGTTTGATCACTCCTAAAATCCCTGGAACTTTGCCGCTAACATAGGGCATCCCGACACTATTTAGGATTGCTTCAAGATCGAGCAAAGCAACCGGCGTAGTGCGGTCTAAAAAAAATAGCTTTCCCTCGGTTTTGAAGTAGTAGCCTAAGCCTTCCTTGAAATCTGTCGCTTTTTGACAGTAGGCGGCGCTCACGCATGTAAAGCTCGCTGCCGATAATGAAATAATCCATTGGAGCGCACGCGAAACCATGTGGTTTCCCCGGCATTGCAGAAGGCCAAACGGTAGATCTTTTCCAAGACCACAACTGAGAGTAGCGCGGTTTCGCGCTCAAACGAAAGGCCGACGGGGCCTGGCCGCCCTTACCCGGTTGTCACTGCCGTCTCGCCGTGATGACTTTTCGTCGAGGGTCGGCGACACCGCTGTCAGCGATCTTCCCAATGCGGGTCGCGCTTCTCGATGAAGGCTGAAATTCCTTCCTCGGCGTCGCGCGCCAGCATGTTCTCGACCATCACTTCGGACGTGTAGCGATAGGCCTCGGCCAGCGGCATTTCCAGCTGGCGATAGAACGCTTCCTTACCGATCTTGACGGTCAGCGCCGATTTGGCGGTGATTTTTTTCGCCAGCTTGAGCGCTTCGTCGCGTTCGCTGCCGGGCGCGACCACGTGATTGACGAGGCCGATGCGGGCGGCTTCCTCGGCCGAGATCATGTCGCCGGTCAGCAGCATTTCCATCGCCGCCTTGCGCGGGATATTGCGCGACAGCGCCACCATCGGCGTCGAGCAGAACAGGCCGATATTGACGCCAGGCGTGGCGAACTTCGCCGCGCGCGATGCGATGGCGAGGTCGCAGCTTGCCACCAATTGGCAGCCGGCCGCCGTTGCCGTGGCCTGGACCGCGGCGATCACCGGCTGCGGCAGCATGACGACCTGCTGCATCACGCCGCTGCACAGCCCCATGATGTGCTTGAAATAAGCACGCCCCCGATCCGCATCGGAGCGGCGCTGGTTGAGTTCCTTGAGATCGTGGCCGGCGGAAAAGGCCGGGCCGTTGGCGGCGATGACGACCGCGCGCACCGAACGGTCATGGGCGATTGCGGTCAGTGCGTCGCCGAGCGCTTCGAGCATGGCCTCGGATAGGCTGTTGCGCGCCTGCGGCCGGTTCAGGGTCAGAATGGCGACATCCTCGATGTCCTCGCGTAGAAGGATCAGCGCGGAGGAGGCGGCAGCGGCGAGGGCGGCGGCTTGGGCGTTCATCGGCTTTATCCAGCGCTTTTTGCGGATTCTGACGGTCCGCCATTGTACCCGATCCGAGTAGCCAAAAATTGGAAAAACGGGAGTTGGCATGACTGAAATGGCGGCGCCGAAACTGACACGCAAGGAGCTGACCGGGCTCTTGCGCGCCGAATTCCCCGAAATGTTCAATAGCGAAAGCGGCTACGCGATCGAAAAAGTCTGGCATGGCGGCGCCGTCGTGCGCCGGCATTTCGATCGCGCCTCGCTGCGGCCTGGCGGCACGTTGTCGGGCGCGACCATGATGGCGCTGGCGGATTTCGCCGTTTACGTCGCGGTACTGGCCGCCGTCGGCTGGGTGCCGCTCGCCGTTACCACCAATCTCACCATCAATTTTCTCAAAAAACCCGCGCCGCGGGATCTTCTCGCCGAGGTGCGCCTGATCAAGCTCGGCAAGCGGCTCGCCGTCGGCGAAGTCGATATCCGCTCGGAAGGCGAGGAGGAATTGGTCGCGCACGTGACCTCGACCTATTCGATCCCACCGCAAGCCAGTTAACGGTAACAAAATACCTCTAACTCAACTACTTGAGAATATTCTATAATCAGCAAAAGTATTGACCCGCGTCATTGGCGCCGCTAGAAGCCTGCGCACACGGCGCGCGATGCGCCCCATCCCGGATGG
>Ga0210405_10001614_pt1 | contig 25070 bp, 7 predicted proteins | sample IncBWH11MmetaG_FD_155492 | JGI IMG/M metagenome (GOLD analysis project Ga0210405, IMG submission 155492) | Forest soil microbial communities from Barre Woods Harvard Forest LTER site, Petersham, Massachusetts, United States - Inc-BW-H-11-M | ecosystem: Environmental > Terrestrial > Soil >... | reverse complement strand
GCAAGCGACGATGAGCTGCTCGCTTCACCCACAGTTTGTCTTGTGGCATATCTCGTGTGCCCGAATCCGCGGCCCGCCATTTACGATCTGCGTACTTTCTTGCGCAATAGTTTGCCGGAATACATGGTCCCGGCCGAATTTGTATTTCTGGATGCGCTACCTGTCTCTCCGAGTGGGAAGGTTGACCAGCGGGCGCTTCCCGAACCTGATGTGACTGTTCGGAGTTCCCAAGCGGAGTACGTGGCTCCCTTAACCCCGACAGAAGTTCTGTTGGCTGGCATCTGGTCGGGAGTTCTAGGCCGTCCAGAAATTGGAGTAGATGACAATTTCTTTGAGCTGGGTGGCGATTCCATCCGTAGCCTACAGGTGCGCGCGCGGGCCCTCCAGCGCGGGCTCGAGTTCACGGTGCAGGACATAATGCGTTTTCAAACCATCCGTGACCTGGCGCAGCACGCGGGAACAGCCGGCCAGCTGGAACAGCAGCTTTCGCTTGAGCCATTTGCGCTGTTATCGAAGGCCGACTGCAGTCATATGCCTGCAGACGCGGAAGATGCCTATCCCCTATCCAAAGTGCAAACCGGGCTGCTGTATCACGTGCTCTATGATCCCAGCTCAGACCTTTACCACGAGATCTTCTTTTACCAGGTCCGGTCACCGCTGAATTTTGATCTGTTCAGACAAGCCGTCCAGGAAAGTGTGGACCGCCATCCAATCCTGCGGACATCATTTCACTTAGGCGAGTTTAGCGAGCCTCTGCAAATTGCGCACAGGTCTGCGACTGCTCATGTGGAAAGACTTGACTGGAGGCATCTCTCAGCTGCGGAGCAACAGAAGTCCATCCGGGAATGGACGGATGAGGAAAGGCGTCGCGTTCTTCATTTGCAGGACACCAGCCTCCTGAGATTGTTCGTGCATCATCTTGAGGACGATGTTTTTCAAATTGTCTCCAGCTATAACAACATCCTGTTCGATGGCTGGAGTGAGGCCTCACTTATCACCGAGCTGCTGAAGAGGTATTCGTCGCTTCTGGAGGATCCTTCAAGTCCTCCTCTCCCTGGCCTCTCAATTAAGTATCACGACTTTATTGCTCTCGAACGTGCAACCATGCTTTCCCCGGAAGCTCTCGCCTACTGGCAAGAAGCCCTGCATGATTGTGTAGTTCAATCTCTCTCAACATCAACACCTCAAATGGATGCGGGTGCGAACCAGATTGGCACGCTGGATGTCACTCTCCCGGCTGGATTGTTGAGTCGCCTGGACAGCCTTGCCGCTATGGCCGGTGCGTCACCCAAGCACGTCCTTCTAGCCGGGCACATCAAAGTGCTGAGTCTCATTTTTGAGCAGCAGGACCTAATTCTTGGTTTCCAGACCAACGGCAGGCTGGAAAGGCTGGATGGAGATCAGGTTTTGGGAATGCACAATATGATTCTTCCGCTTCGCGTCAAATTGTCCGGCGGCACGTGGCTGGATCTCGTGCGTCAGGCTTTTGATGCGGAATGCGACCTCCTGCCGCATCGGCGTTATCCTCTCGTCGAGCTACAGAGAACTCGAGGGCGTCAGCAATTGTTCGACACGGTATTCAACTACACGCACTTGCATGCTTTCCAGAGTCTCTCGGAACTTTGCGGTGTCGAGGTTTTGGGAGCATGGGGAATGGAGAGATCGCATTACACACTGCGCGCGGAATTCAGTCGCAATCCCCTCACGAGAGAGCTGCGATTCGATCTGAACTTCAATGGCTCTGTGATTCCAATCGAGCAAGTGCGGCAGATTGCCAATTGCTACACGCGCGTCTTTCAAGAAATGGCGGAACATCCAACTGTGAGCCATGAAGTTGAGTCTCTTTCCTCGCCCTTTGAGCTTGCAATTGTGCCGTGCCAAACGAGCGATGTTGTTGAGCCGCCGGCAGCAGAACCAACTCCTGTTGAGGCGGAGCTGAAAACACAATCTGTCGCGCTGCCCAAGACAGCCGAGGCTGCACATGTCAGCCCGATGCAGGAGTTGCTTGCGAGCATGTGGAGTCATGTGCTCAAAAAAGACCAGATCGATCTGGACGAAAACTTCTTCGCTAGTGGCGGTGATTCACTCTTAGCTACTCAGCTTATGTTATACGTACGCGCTAGATTGAAAGTTGATCTGCCGTTGCGAATTCTTTTGGAAGAAGCTCCCACTCTGAGAACGTTTGCCGGCAAAGTAGATGAGGCACTGCGCCGAGAAGCGGGCCTCTCTCGACCTCCGATTGAACCTGTCCCGCGCTTTCAGGCGCCTGCACTCTCATTTGCACAACGGCGGCTTTGGTTTATCGAGCATCTCGAACCTGCCGTTTACCACATGCCCGCCGCAATCCGGGTTACGGGGCCGTTAAATCATCGGGCATTGGAGCGCAGCTTCAACGAAATCTTCCGCCGGCATGAGAGTCTGCGCACTACCTTTCACCTAGTGGATGGAGAACCCGTCCAGCACATCGGCAAGTCGCTGGAAATTAACATTCCGGTTGTTGATCTTTCTTCGTCTGCTTCGGACGAGAGAGAAGAGGAATTAAAACGATTTATTCAGACTGAAGCACGCCGGCCTTTCAATCTGGAAACTGGGCCGCTCCTGCGTGTCTCCGTTGTTCGCATGTCTGAGGAAGAACACATATTGCTCGCGATTCTGCACCACATTATTTCCGATGGCTGGTCCGCAGGGGTTCTTATAGCGGAAATGGTTCCCCTGTATGAGGCCTTCGTGACGGGCCAACCTTCTCCACTGACGGAGTTAAAGGTGCAGTACGCCGATTTCACGGCCTGGCAGCAGAGGTGGCTCAACGGACCATTGTTTGAGCAGCAAATCACCTATTGGCGTAACAAGCTCCAAGGGCCGCTTCCAGCGCTGGCTTTGCCGGGAGATTTTCCGCGCCCTGAGTCGCCGCGTGGAGACGGAAGCCTGCTCGCAACTTCCGTACCGCCGGAATTGGTGCAGCAACTGCGACTGCTCAGCAATCGTGAAGGGTGCACCCTGTTCATGACCCTTCTCAGCGCCTTCTATGTTCTGCTCCATGCCCAGACCCGGCAGGAAGATCTGATCGTCGGAACCGATTTGGCCAATCGCAGTTCCATCGAAACTGAAACGATGATCGGTTTTTTTGTCAATCAAGCCGCGCTGCGCGCGGACTTGTCCGGAGACCCTGGATTCACCGATTTGCTCTCCAGGGTGCGTACCATCGCGACAGAAGCTTACGTTCATCAGGATGTCCCGTTTGACCGGGTGGTGGAGGCGGTCAATCCGCAGCGCGCGGTAAATCGCACACCACTTTTCCAAGTGAAATTTGTTCTTCAAAATGTTCCCCGTCCCAAACTGGAAGTGGAGAACCTTCGCTTGGTCGAACTTGAACTGGGTAGTGGTAGCGCAAAATTCGACTTGCTGATCAACGTCCTCCAAAAGGACGGAGCCTTGCGCATGCTTTGGGAATACAGCTCTGAAATCTTCCGTGAGTCCACCGTGCAGCGGATGGCGGATTGCTACTTAGCGCTGCTGGAGAACATTGTTTTGGACCCCGAGCTGCGATTGCATGCCGCGGTGGCGGTTGTACAAAAAACGGACCAGAGTATCCGGGAAAAGGCAGAGCAGAAACGCAACCACAGATTGCGAGAAAAACTCGTTCAAACATCCAGGAAGCACTAGGGAAAAGCCATGACAACTTCCACCAGCAAATCTTCTCTCGGAAAAATCGGCGCCATTCAGCCGCGCAAGGTTGTGGCAGGCCAGTCGCTTGTGCGTGAGTCCTCGCCATGGCCGGGACAAAAGCTTCCGATGGTTATTGAGACCTGGACGCCGGGAGTTGATTTGTTGGCCTGGGCGCGCGAGAGCCGGGGATTCATAGAGCAGAGCTTGTCGGAACACGGCGGCATTCTGTTCCGCAGGTTCGGACTCCAATCTCCTGCTTCTTTCGAAGCGTTCATTAATGTTGTTTCGGGTGAGGCGCTAGAATACCTGGAACGTTCATCTCCGCGCAGCGCTGTGGCCGGAAATATCTATACGTCCACCGAGCATCCGCCGGACCAGCACATCTTTCTGCATAACGAGAATTCCTATGCGGGCACGTGGCCAATGAAGATATTTTTCTGCTGTGTGACGGCGGCTCAGCAGGGCGGCGAAACACCAATCTGCGATGTGCGGCGTGTCTACCAGCGTATTCCGGCCCGCTTCCGGGAGCGGTTCGAGCAAAAGGGTGTCATGTATGTGCGCAACTTCTCGGATCACATCGGACTTTCCTGGAGAACGGTCTTTCAGACGGAGAATCGCGCTAAAGTCGAACAGTATTGCCAGAATGCGGGCTACGAATTCGAATGGCTCGACTCGAATCGACTCCGCACCCGTCGCGTTGCTCCTGCTGTGGCTATGCATCCCCACACGGGTGACCGGGTATGGTTTAACCATGCGGCTTTCTTCCATGTTTCGACTTTGGAACCGGCTGTCCGTGATGCCTTGCGCGCGCAGTTCGCCGATGAAGACCTGCCCAATCAAACGTATTACGGTGACAACTCTCCCATCGAAGACGCTGTCCTGGATGCGATTCGTGAGGCCTACCGCGCAGAGACGATAACGTTTCCGTGGCAGCCGGGAGATGTGCTGGCTCTGGATAATATGCTTGTCGCTCACGGACGAACGCCCTATGTCGGCCCCCGCAAGATTCTCGTTGGAATGGCGACTCCTCACAACAAACACAACTAGATCAACCTTGTAGGAAATAATCCTATGTCAAATATTGCCGTACCCGTGCTGGAAGGCGTAGCTCTCTCCCCCCAGCAGAATCGCATCTGGCGGCTCCAGCAGGAAACGCACCGGAACCTGCGCACGCGCTTCACAATCACCATACTGGGGCCAATGGATCGAGCCCAGCTGGAGGCTGCGTGGCATCAAGTGGCAGCGCGCCACCAGATTCTGCGCACCTCTTTCGAATACCTGCCTGGCTTCAAGGATCCTTTGCAAGTTGTTCAACCGTGCGGCAGCAGCTTGCGGTTTGCTGATGCGGTGCTGAACGACGACGGTCCATCGCAACCTGAACTGTTTTCAGAGATGGAGTCCGGCAAGAGTGCCGCAACAGGCAATCAGGTATTTGCTGCTCTAAATAGGGTCAATGACAATCATCATATTCTGACCTTCAGCCTGTCGGCGCTGTTAGCCGACGGTGAGACGGCCCGGATCGTCTTTCAAGAGCTGTGCCGGTATTATCAGTCGAGCAACGCAGAGCAGACGGAAACCATACAGTATGCTCAGTTCTCCGAGTGGTACAGCGATCTACTTGCCGGTAATGACATTGCCGAAAGCCGTTCTTACTGGGAGTGCCGCGAAGAACTGGCCGCCACGGATTTTCCCCTCAAACGCAAAAGAGATTCTGCGTCCAATCCTGCCTCAAGAGTGACGATTCCGTTGCCGCGGGACCTGCAACGTCTGTTGGACCATGCCTCACAGAATCTTGCATCAACCGTATCGGAATTCCTGTTCGCTGCCTGGCAAGTTCTCTTATACCGGTTCACCGGTCAATCGCCGGTGGTTCTCGGTTTGCTGGTCGATGGACGGAAATATGAAGAACTTGATGGTATGCCGGGACTGACAGCCACATATCTCCCCGTAGCCTGCGAAATGGGCGACAACTTGAGCTTCAGAGATGCTCTGAAACGGAGCGCAATCGGGAAAAGAGAGACTTATCAAAATCAGGAAGGTTTCCCGGCAACAAGCCCTGCGTCAGAAGACAATATCGCCTCAGCCCCGCCAGTTGTGTTCGAAAGCTATACGCTTCCACACGCCAATGTTATTGGCGATGTGACTTTCAAGCTTGAGGACGTGGATTCCGAAGTAGCCCTGCCTGACTTGGCTCTTTCTTGCACCCAGAATGGTACCGATGTGCGGCTTTTCATCCGTTTTGATCCGGACGCATATGACTCTTCGTATGTCGAGAGGATTAGCGAGAGCTACTGGATTCTGATCGAGGCAGCGGCACAAGATCCGGACGTGATTTTGACAGAACTGCCGCTACTTAATGAATACAAATTCATGAGTTGGGTGGATGGCATCAATGGTCTCCAAAAGCCGTTGGCTGATATCACTTTCGTTGACGAGGTCATTGCCCGAGTTGCGCAGAGTCACCCGCATCAGATCGCACTTGAGGGTGAAGGTGTTGCTGTCAGTTATAGCAAAATGCTGACGGAGGCTGACGGTCTGGCGCAATACCTCCGCGATTTGGATATCGGTCCGGAATCTGTAGTGGCAATCCTGATGGAGCATTGCCCCGAACTGATTGTGGCCATCCTCGGTGTGTTGCGCTCGGGAGCCGCCTACTTACCGATTGATCCGACCCTGCCGCAGGAACGAATCTCTTATATGCTGGAAGACAGTCAAGCTTGTCTGCTGCTCACAAAGGAGTCTTTTGTTCCATCATTACCTGAGCAACGCCCCGAATTCCTGCTGGTGAAACCTGATTGGCAATCGCCGTCAGGGGAAGATCGCATCCGCGGCCATCAGCGCCCAGATATTGCCCCTGAGAATCTTGCTTACTTGATCTACACGTCCGGATCAACCGGCGCGCCTAAAGCGAGCATGATCACTCATCGCGGCCTGTCCAATTACATGCAATGGGCAATCGAAGCCTACAGTATCGAGCAGGGAGCAGGAGCTCCGCTGCATTCATCCATTGGATTTGACCTCACGGTTACCAGCGTCTTTGCGCCGCTGATGACCAGGAAAAAGATTGTGCTCAGCAGCATGGAGGGTCTGCCTGACTGCCTGCGAGCACATGAGAATTTCAGTCTGTTGAAGGTCACGCCGGCACATGCGCGCATCCTTGGGACGCAACTGCCTTCGGCTGAAGCACCCGGCAAAGTTCGCCATTTGATTCTCGGCGGTGAAGCGCTCCGGCCCGGCGACATCGCGTTCTGGCATCAACATGCGCCGGATACTGTATTGATCAACGAGTACGGCCCCACAGAAACTGTGGTCGGCTGTTGCGTGTATCAGGTGGCCGATACTTTACCGGATGGCGACGCGGTTCCAATTGGCAAGCCGATAGCCAACACTCAAATGTATATCCTCGACCGGCAGCTTAGCCCTGTTCCTGTTGGCGTTACCGGTGAGATCTATGTAGCAGGAGAGGGACTGGCTCGAGGTTACCAAAATCGGCCTGACCTCACCGCAGAGCGCTTTTTACCCCATCCTTGCAGTGCTGTTCCGGGAGCACGCATCTACCGCACCGGTGACCTTGGACGTTATCTTGCCGATGGAAATCTCGACTGCCTCGGCCGCACCGACGACCAGGTGAAGGTTCGCGGCTATCGCGTCGAACTGGGCGAAGTTCAGTCGGCGTTGGAAAGGATTCCGGAAGTAGGGCAGGCCTGTGTGATTGCCCGCAATACAACTCGCGGTACCCGGCTTGTCGCCTACCTGGTTGCTGCGATCGATGAAGGATATAAATCCATTCCCGTGGGTGAACTTCGGGAACATCTTTCCAGATATCTCCCTGAGTACATGGTTCCATCTGCATATGTGTGGCTCAAAGAGCTTCCGCTCACTGCGAATGGCAAGGTTGATCGTAAGACCCTGCCATCACCCGATGAGGCGGGAATGGAAATTGGAAAATACACGGAGCCACGAACCCTGGAAGAGCAAGTCCTTTGCGGCATCTGGAGCCAGGTTCTTTCCTTGGAGCGCATCGGCATTGACGACAATTACTTCGCGCTGGGCGGCGATTCCATCCGCAGCCTGCAAATCATCACCCGCGCGGCAGAGCGTGGCCTGAAATTTACGGTGGGCGATATCTTTCGTTACCAGACGGTACGCTCTCTTGCTCAGAACCTTGAGGACCTGAAAGCCTCACCCGAAATAAAAGCCGGGCCCTTCTCTCTGATCACGCCGAAAGACCGGAGTTTGCTTCCCGAGGATGCTGAAGCTGCCTATCCGCTTACCCGGCTTCAGGCGGGAATGGTCTTCCATAGCGAATTGCATCCGGAGTCGGCGGTGTACCACGACATTGGTACCTTCTATTTGCGCATGCCTCTGCGCGAGGAACTTCTTAGGGAAGCAATACGGCGCGTCGTCGTCAGGCATCCGACCCTGCGCACCTCTTTTGATCTCGCCAGTTACAGCCAGCCGTTACAGATTGTTCATCGCGAAGCGCCAGCCCCCTTCACCGTGAGTGATGTGACTCATCTCGATGAGGAAGCCCAAAAAGCAGCTCTTCAAGACTGGCTTGAGGACGAAAAGCGCTGCGCTTTTGACATCACACAATATCCGCTGATTCGCTTCCACCTTCACAAGCGTTCCGCAGAAACATTTCAGTTCTCGCTCTCTTTCCATCATGCGATTCTCGATGGCTGGAGCGATGCCAGCATGCTCACTGAAATTGCGCAGACATATTTCCATGAACTTCGGGGTGAAGCTTTCGATCCGCCCGTGCTGCAGACACAATTTCGTGATTTCGTGCTGCTGGAACTGCAAGCGATTGATTCCGAGGAATACCAGAGCTTCTGGCGGGAGCGGCTGGAAGGCAGTGAATTCATCCGGGCGCCACGGTGGAAACCTACTCCGATCGCCCGGGAGCGCGGAATTGGCTTCCATCAGGTCGAAATTTCAGACGATCTATCGAATGCGCTGAAACGTCTCGCTTTAGCTGCCGCAGTTCCAATCAAGAACGTTCTTCTGGCCGCACACATGCGCGCCTTGGCGATGCTGAGCGGAAACACCGATGTCACAACCTTGCTTACGTCAGTAGGGCGGCCCGAAACACGCGATGGAGACCGCGTCTTTGGCCTTTTCCTGAATAGCACGCCATTTCGGATGAAACTATCCGGCGGAAACTGGCGTCAGCTTGTGAGTGAGACTTTTGCCCTTGAAATGGAAGCCGTTCCGTTCCGGCGCTATCCGATGGCGGAGATCCAAAACTTGCTCGATCGCGACCAGATATCTGAGATTGGGTTTTACTTCACCCATTTTCACATCTATCACGGCCTTGATCAGTACCAGGATTTCCAATTGCTCGATCATTATTACTATGAGGAAACGAATATCACTCTGCTGGCCAACTTTGCCGTCGAGGCATTCACTGACAAAGTTGTGTTCTTTCTTACATGCGATCAAACCGAAATCGGTCCGCAGCAACTGGCTGCCTATGCCGAGTACTACCACCGCATCCTGATTGATATGGCCACGAATCCCGATGGCCATTACGATACGCTCAGTTTTCTTTCTCACCTGGAATATGAATCCGCCATGATGACGGCCGGCCATTGTGAAGCTCAATCGCAAACCCAAATCTGGATTCATGAACAGGTCTCCCGTCAGGCTAGCTGGATTCCTGATGCCGTTGCCGTCTCGGATTCCACTGGACCTTTGACCTACAAACAACTGGATCAGCAATCCAATCAACTCGCTCATTATTTGCGTTCTATTGGCGTGCAATCAGAGGTCATTGTTGGACTCTTTCTGGAGAGGTCTCAGTATCTTGCCATCTCTGTGCTCGGTGTACTAAAGGCAGGAGGAGCCTATCTTCCACTCGATCCTGGTTATCCTCGGGAGCGCCTCGACTTTATCCTTCGCGATGCTCGCGTGCGGGTATTGATTACGCAGCAGAAGTTCAATGCACAGTTAGCCAGCTTTCCGGTCAACACCTTATATATAGATGTTGAATGCGGATCGCTATCTCATCCTACTCACGAGCCACCCAAAGCGGTCACGTCTCCTGAAACACTGGCTTATGTCATCTATACCTCAGGTTCAACCGGCCAGCCAAAGGGAGTGATGATTACCCACGGCAACCTCGCGAACTATATCTCCTGGTGCAAAGCCAGTTACCTGCCGGCGGAGGGTAAGGGGTCGCTGGTACATTCCTCAATTTCCTTTGATCTGACTGTGACTGCCTTGCTGGCTCCGCTGGTAGTAGGACAAACGGCGGCTATGGTGGCTGACGTAACCGGCATTGAGGCTTTTGGAGACGCGTTTCGTCAAAGCTGCGATCTCAGTTTCGTGAAGCTTACTCCCAGCCATTTGCGTTTGTTGCGAGAGCAACTTGCCGAAAGCGATCTTACCGGGCACACAAAGTCCTTGGTCATCGGCGGAGAAGCCCTGCACTGGGAGGACATTCAACACTGGCATGCCGCAGTACCCGAATGCCGCATGATCAACGAATACGGCCCGACCGAAGCCACAGTCGGATGCTGCGTGTTTTGTGTCGAAGGAGAAACAGCCGCCAATGCCGGTGATGTACCCATTGGTCACCCAATCACCAATGCAACGCTTTACGTTCTAGACGAATTTCTGCAACCTGCACCCATAATGACTCCCGGTGAACTCTTGATTGGCGGCGTCTGTGTCGCGCGTGGCTATCTCAACAGGCCGGATCTTACAGCAGAAAAATTCGTTCCCCATTCTTTTTCATCCATCGAAGGCGCTCGTTTATACCGTACAGGCGATCTCGCAAGACATCTCACCGACGGGAACCTCGACTTCCTCGGCCGCCGTGATAATCAGCTTAAGATTCGCGGGTTCCGCATTGAACTGGGGGAGATTGAGTCGGTATTGAAGGGGCATGAAGCGGTCGCGCAGTCTGTTGTCCTCGCCAGAACCTTCAAAGACTTAGACCGGCAACTCGTTGCTTATGTTGTCCCCGCTCGCTCCAGCATGAGCACCGATGAACTGCGCTCCTATCTACAAAGCAAGCTGCCGGAGTATATGGTGCCAGCAGTCATTGTGCCCCTAGAGAAGCTGCCGCTTACCCGAAATGGCAAAGTTGACCATGCAGCACTGCCTGATCCGGAGGCCTCCCGCGCTGCCGGCCTGCCTGAGTTTGTCGCTCCACGCACTCCGGAAGAGCAGATATTGGCGGGTGTATGGGCAAAAGTCCTGAAGGCTGAGCGGGTAGGAATTGATGACAACTATTTTGCCCTCGGTGGAGATTCGATTCGCAGCATCCAGATTGTCGCGCTTTCTCGTGAGCGCGGGTTGCTGTTTGCATTGCATCAGCTTTTCCAGAATCCGACAATTCGTCGGCTTGCAGAAGCCCTGCACAGCCAACAAGTTGATTCGGCTGAGTCTCCAGTGACTGCGCCTTTTAGTTTAATTTCCGAATCAGATCACGCATTGCTGCCTGCTGAAGTAGAAGATGCTTACCCGCTGAGCCGGATGCAGGCCGGCATGATCTACCATCGCGAGCTTCACCCCAAGGCGGCTATTTACCATGACGTTATGAGTGCCCACGTGAAGGTACCCTTCCGTCAAGATGTTCTGGAGCAGGCTATTGCTCAGTTGTGTTCCCGTCATCCTGTTTTACGCACCTCGTTTGATCTCTCCCGCTATGGTGTTCCTCTTCAACTCGTCCATTCATCGGTTCCTCTACCGCTCGCGATTGATGACCTGCGCGGCCTTGAACGGGGCGCGCAGGAGGCGACCATTACCACATGGATTGAAAAAGAGAAGGCGAGAGGTTTTGATATCTCGCAAGCTCCGCTTCTAAGGTTTCAGGTACACAGGCGCTCTGATGAAACCATTCAGTTTACGCTTTGCTTTCACCACGCCATTCTCGACGGGTGGAGTGACGCAAGCCTTCAGACAGAACTTGCTCAGAGTTATATGTTCCTGCTCTATGGGGAGGCGCCGCCATTTACTGCCCCAAAAACCCAGTATCGCGAATTCATTGCACTCGAACAGGAAGTCCTTAGATCGTCTGAAGCGCGAGATTTCTGGCTGAGAAAGCTGGAAGGAGCGGAGCCCATCGTGTTGCCCCGACCGAACGAGCCGGTAAGCGGTTCGGCGGAAAAACGCGGTGTCTTCCGCATCAATGTACCCATATCTGCGGATTTATCAGAGCGACTGCAAAAGCTTGCCCTGGCGGCTGCCGTACCAGTGAAAACCGTTTTATTCGCTGCACATCTCGCTGTCATGCAGTGGATCTCTGGACGCAGCGACGTGCTGACTTCTATCATTGCGAACGGACGACCTGAAACATCAGACGGCGATCGTGTGCTGGGATTATTTCTGAACAGCACCCCGTTCCGCATCGCGGTTGGATCTACACGCTGGACAGAACTGATCAAAAATACATTTACTGGCGAAAGGGAAATCCTCCCGTACCGTCGCTATCCACTCTCCCAACTCCAGAACCTATTGAAGCGCCAGCGTCTTTCTGAGACAGTGTTTTACTTCACCCACTACCACATTTATGACCGTCTCCGGCGGTTCGGGGAATTGGAGGTGCTCGAAGACAAGCCCTACGAGGAGAGCAGTTTTACGCTTGTCTCCATGTTCAGCGTGGATCCATTCACTCATCGAGTCGGCGCGCAGTTGTGTTGTGACCGCACCCAGGTGAGCCAGACCTTTGCTGAACTCCTGTCGTCTTGGTATGAGCAGGCCTTGATCAATCTCACCACGGATCCTGAGGCCAGGGTGACTGCATCGCCCACGTTGTCAACCGAGCAGCGCCATTCGGCGCTCGCCGTCTGGAACAATACCCGGTGCGGGTATCCGCGCAATGAAACGATCGCCCAGCTTTTCGAGCAGCAAGTCCGGGCAACTCCATTTGCCACAGCCTTGGTTTCCGAAGAGGGAACCTTAACTTACGAGGAACTGAATCGCCAAGCCAATCGCGTGGCGCACTGGCTGGCTCGCAAGGGCGCAGGACCAGAGACGCTGGTTGGCCTGTGCATGGAGCGTTCGCTTGAAACCTATGTTGTAATGCTTGGAATCGTCAAGGCCGGCGCCGCATACGTGCCTCTTGATCCTGCGTATCCGGCGCCGCGATTGGGATTCCTGATAAAGGACAGTGGAGTGTCCTTTGTCCTTACTACGGAGAAGCTGCAAGATCTCCTGCCCGTCTCGCTGACGAGAGTCATCCCTGTTGATCAGTTTTGGAAGGAGATTTCAGTCGAGAAGGACGTCAATCCTGAAGTTAACGCCACCGCCGAAAATCTGTTGTATTTGATGTATACGTCAGGCTCCACTGGGGTTCCCAACGGCGTTGCCGTACATCATCGTGGACTGACTCGGCTGGTCAAAAACAACCAGTTTATCGATTTATCCGGAATGCAAACTTTTCTTCAGATTACGGATTTTTCCTTTGATGTCTCCGCATGGGAGATTTGGGGTGCTCTTTTGAACGGGGCCCGGCTTGCAATCTATCCTTCCGGCGCTGTGTCGCTTGAAGACCTGGGTGCGGCGATCCACAGGCATCACACTTCTGTCCTTTGGCTTAACGCTCCATTGTTCCATCAGGTGGTTGATCATGCTCCACATATTCTGAAGCCAGTCAAAACTCTGCTTGTGGGCGGCGATGTTCCCTCACCCGCCCGCGTCACCAGGGCATTGAACTATCTCGAACATGGCACTCTCGTCAACGGATATCGCGTCACTGAGAGTACGACATTTGCCTCTTGTCATCCGATTCACAGGGGAGATGAGATTGTCACTGCTGTCCCTATCGGCCGGCCCATTGCCAATTCCCAAACATATGTGTTGAGCGAAGAACTGGAGCTGCTTCCTCCGGGCATAGCAGGAGAGCTTTTCATTGGGGGCGACAGCCTTGCCCGTGGATACTTCAATCGGCCCGATTTGACTGCAGAGAAGTTCATTCCTAATCCGTTCGGCACCAGTCTGGGCGATCGTCTCTTTCGCACGGGTGACCTAGTTCGCTATACCAGCGATGGCGAGGTTGAATTTATTTGTCCGATTCATAGCCAGGTCAGGATCCGTGGGTTCCGCGTTGACCTTCGCAAAATCTCATCGGTCTTGCACGAGCACCCTGACGTACGTGAAGTTGCGGTTGCCCTCCGTGGAAGTGGCACTGCTAAACGCTTAGTTGCTTATGTCGTTGCGCAACGGCACCACGAGATTCAATCTGATGATTTCAGGCAATTTCTACAAAGCAGGTTGCCTGACTTCATGGTCCCATCTGTTGTGGTTGTGGATAAGATCCCACTCAAGACAAGCGGCAAAATTGATTATGACGCGTTGCTAGCGGTCGAAGAATATCAGGATCACCGCTCCAATGCAGCGCCTCTAACTGCACTGGAAGCCGAGTTGGCTGTCTTGTGGCAAAAGGTTTTGGCCGTGCCCCGGATCGGGCGCGAGGATAACTTCTTCGGACTCAGCGGCAACTTGCCGCTAGCCATCCAACTCCTTTCACGCATCCGCGAACAGTATCATGTTTCGCTCCCGACTCGGGAGTTCATGCAGGCCCCAACTCTGATGGGGCTGGCCGAGGCGGTCGAGACTGCCATGTGGGCCCGTGGGGCAAAGCCGGAGCGGGATTTGGACACAGAAGAGTTCATCGTGTGAGTTTGCGCTTCCCATAAGAAATTTCATCTTTGAAACGGTGCTTGGCGCCTGGCTCGCAGTGCGCAATGGACCCCGTTTACGGCCTGTGATTACAGGAACCGCCCAAAGCGATATCCACCCCTACACCCAAGAATGGAGGTACCCAATGTTTAGCGATTTCCTGCAAGATGTGCGTTTTGGACTTCGCATGCTTTGCCGTAGTCCAATGTTTTCTATTCTGGCTATCCTATGTCTAACGTTGGGAATCGGCGCTAACACTGCGGTGTCCAGTTGGATGGAAGGATTGATGTTTCGCCCGTTTCCGTTAGTGGCCCATCAGGAGAGAATGGTCGCTGTGGCTGCTACGCAGGCAGGTCAGTTTACTAACGAGGACTACATCCCTATCGCGTACCCCGATTTTCTGGATTTCAGGCGCGATTGTAAGCTCTTCGACTGGTTCTTGGTGGACCGCATCAGTGATACCACACTGAACATCGGGGAGCGCGCCGAATCGGTGCCTGACGACGTTGTTTCCTCGAACTATTTCGATGCGCTAGGAATCCATCCAATTCTCGGGCGGGGATTTCGCCCAGAGGAAGACTCAGGCCGCAATGGCCACCCCGTGACCGTGATCAGCTATCAGCTCTGGAAAGAGAGATTTGATGGTGATCCCGACATCATCGGAAAGAAACAACTACTCAACGGCATGCCTCATACGATTATCGGCGTAGCGCCGAAGGGTTTTTACGGCACATTTGTGGGCTGGCGCATGCAACTATGGGTCCCCGTATCAATGCAGGAGACATTCACTGCCGGAGGATACAAGCTCGAAGACCGCGGCCAACCATGGATTGAAGGCTACGCGCGGCTGAAGGCTGGCGTGAGCATCGATCAGGCGGAGGCAGAGATTTCGGCCGAAGCGAAACGGTTAGAACTTCGATATCCCGCAACCAACCGCGGCCGTGGGGTACAGCTTCTTCCGCTTTGGAAGAACCCCTTCAATCAGGCTGGTGAGTTGGGACCTACCCTGGAAATAGTTCTGGTGGTGACCTTTGGTGTGCTACTTATCGCCTGTTCAAATGTCAGCAGCCTCTTACTTGTCAGATCGCTAGCTCGCCGGAATGAAATTACTATCCGGCTCGCGATTGGCTGCAAGCGTGGTCGCTTGTTGCGGCAACTTCTCACGGAAGGCTTAATCATTTCCGCAATCGGCGCCGCCGGTGGACTTCTGGTCGCCTATCTGTGCCGCAATCTGCTCGTACTCTTTTTTCCAGACACCTCTGTCTTGGCCACGAATCTCTCCGGCGAAATCGACTGGCGTGTAGTCGCATTCAACATTGGCATCTGCCTCATCGCCACTCTGATGTGCGGGCTCGTTCCCGCCTTTCAGGCCAGCAACATAGATATTGCCAATGCTTTGAAAGCAGAGTCGGGCGGATCTTCAGGAACGCGCAGAAGGATCTGGCTGCGCTCGCTAATGGTCGGCGCCCAGGTTGCGGCCAGTTTCATACTGTTGGTGGGATGTGTTTTGCTATTCCAGAGTTTGCGCCGGCTTAGCATTGCCGACCCAGGATTTGCGGCGGACAATGTCCTGAGTTCATACGTCGACCTGGCCACATTGGGTTACAATCCTACGCGATCTGCACAGTTTAGAGACTATCTGGTTGATCGCGTTAAGGCGATGCCCGGCATCGAATCAGCGGCTTGGATCAAGAATCAACCCATGAGCTATGCCTCTCCGTTCGTCGCGCCAATCGCGATCGACACCTATCACCCCGGACCTGACGAACGTCCTATGGCAGAATACAACCTAGTTAGCCCAGATTACTTCAAGACGATCGGAATCCCGATTCTTTCGGGCCGTGAGTTTACTCGGAACGACACCGTCGCAACCTATCCGGCAGTTATAGTGACCCAGAAGCTGGTGGATAAGTATTGGCATGGCATGGATCCCGTTGGCAAGCGAATCCAAGTGGAAGATAAATGGATGCAAGTGATTGGAGTTGCCAAAAACTCCAAGTACCACGACTTATCGGAAGCCCCAATTGATTTCATGTATCTTTCTGTGGACCAGAGTCCTACCGAAAACATGAGCCTCCTTCTCCGGACCTCACGCGCCCCGGAATCCCTGATCGGGCCGTTGGCCCGTACAACGCATGCTTTCGACGCCCATTTGGGATTTCAGGAAGTGATCACTTTGCGGACACACATCAACCGTGAGGCATTGGCTACGCAGCAGGTCGTTGTAGCTCTTCTCAGCGTTTTCGGCGGAATCGCGTTGCTGTTGGCAGCCGTCGGACTCTATGGAGTCATGTCCTATTCTGTCTCTCAGGGGAAACGGGATCTTGGGATGCGAATGGCGCTCGGCGCCGATGCCAGCCATTTGTTCCGGATCGTGATGTCGAATGGTCTGATGGTAACGATAGGCGGTATGTTAGCCGGATCCATTGTTGCTGCAAGTTTGACTAGGTGGATAGATTTCAGGACCCTTCTTTATCATGTCAATCCACGTGACCCGTTGGCCTTTGTTGTGGCCTTCGCAGGATTGATGCTTATCGCGGCCATTGCAAGTCTTTTGCCCGCTTGGCGTGCCAGCCGTACCCAGCCCATCCAGGCTTTACGTGATTAAGTATTTGAGAATTCCACGCAAGTGTTCAGTCCCACAGCTTCCTGCAAGGAGAAACCAGTGCGCAGAGTCTGTTGTCTATTCCCCCGGCTTGCGGTCGTTTTGCTTGCCGCTTTGGCTGGCTTGCCTGCTCAGTCTCAGACTCAACTTCCACCTGACGTTAGCGAGAAGATAGATAAACTCGCCACCGAATCGCTGGCCAGAACCGGAACTCCAAGCGCGTCGTTGGTGGTCGTTAAGGACGGGCAAATCGCCTTCCTCAAGGCCTACGGCTATGCGCGTCTTGATCCGCAAACTGCTGCGCATCCGGAAATGCGTTACTGCCTTGCCTCTCTCAGCAAGCCATTCACGGCTGAGGCAATTCTGTTGTTGCAGGAAGAGGGCAAACTGTCGCTGGACGACAAAGTTTCCCGGTTTCTTCCCGATCTTACCCGCGCGGACGAGGTCACGATTCGCCAGGTACTCTCCCTGACTTCCGGCTATCAGGATGAATGGCCCTTGGACTATTTGCCGCAAAGAATGCAACAGCCAATTACCCCACGCAAGATTCTTGACCAGCGGGCCCGCAAGCCATTGAACTTCGATCCCGGAACAAAATGGGAAATCAGCGATACCAACTATGTGATTGCCGGCATGATTGTGGAAAGAGCCAGCGGCATGCCCCTGGCTCGCTTCTTGCAAGAGAAGGTATTTGGACCGTTGGGGATGGAAAGTGCAATTGATATAGACTCGGAAAAACTTGGCCCGGGCGATCCCACTGGCTACATGCGCTATGGAGTGGGTCCGCTCCGCCCGGCGCCACGGGAAGGGCAGGGGTGGAATTTTGGCGGAGAAGAGCTTGCGATGACTGCTCAGGATCTGGCTAAGTGGGACATCTCAGTAGTAAGGCACAAGGTGCTCACGTTCTCTTCTTACCAACAATTTGAAAAAGTTGTATTGCTCTCGAATGGCATGGGAAGCGGCTTCGCGCTCGGCAATGGCATCGATCTATCCGCAGATAGGCGGGAACTCTTCAGCATCGGCGATATTTCAGGTTTCAGCGCCGCTAATACCATTTTCCCCGACGACAGCGCTGCTATCGCGGTGTTGGCCAACATGGATGCAGGGACGCCAGTTGAAATCACGAAGGGCATCATCCCGCTCCTCTTTCCCAAGGAGACAGATGCCGATCCGGATGGCCCTCAGAAACTCGAGCAGGCACGTAAGATCTTCGACTCTCTCCAGCACGGTACTCTCGATCGGTCTTTGTTTACTGAAGATGCAAACAGTTATTTCAACGAGCAGGCAATGAGCGATTTTGCTTCCAGCCTAGGGCCGCTGAGGAGCCCACAGGAGTTCGTCCAAACAGCGCATTCTGCTAATAATGGGCTGATCTCCCGCAGTTATCGCATAAAATTTGCCAATCAGACGCTCGCGGCTCATACGGTCGAAGTGCAGACCGGTAAGCTGGAGCAATACGTGATAGAGCAGGAGTGATCACGGAGACAGCCGCTGTCGGGTCGGCGGGATGAAAACAGCGCAAGCAGGAAGGAGTGCCGAGAAATGCGCAACGTCGATTTCGTCGAAAATCTTGTTCGGGACTTTCGCTTAGGATTCCGCATGCTGCGCCGCAATTCCGGCTTTTCTTTTCTGGCTATTCTCTGCCTCACAATCGGAATCGGCGCCAATGCCGCCGTTTTTAGCTGGACCGAAGGAATCCTGTTTCGTCCCTTTCCTGCTGTGGCCCACCAGGACAGAATGGTGTCCTTTATCGCAACCAAACCGGGACGTTACGACAAAGGCGAAGGCAACTTGGGTTATGACGACGTTTCTTGGCTTGATTTTCTTGACTTCCAGAGGAACTGCACATTATTTGAATGGTTTATTGCGGATCACATTACCGGATCTAAACTCGGGATCGGCGACCGGGCAGAAATCGCAACTGGCAGCGTTGTCTCTGCTAACTATTTCGATGCTCTCGGAATCCATCCCATACTCGGGCGAGGATTCCGGCCGGAAGAAGACTGGGGCCGCAATGGTCACCCCGTAACCGTAGTCAGTTATTGGTTGTGGAAGGAGCGATTTCGGAGCGACCCCAACGTTGTTGGCAAAAAGCAGCTTCTCGATGGTGTGCCTTACACCATTATTGGCGTGGCACCGAAAGGCTTTTATGGCACCTTCGTCGGCTATCCCATGCAATTCTTTGTTCCGGCCTCAATGCAGGAAAGATTCGTCGGAAACAACTACAAACTGGAAAATCGTGGCGACGGATGGATTGAAGGTTTCGCGCGTCTCAAACCCGGCGTCACCATGGAACAGGCGCAAGCCGAGATTTCGGCTGTTGCGAAACGCCTTGAAAATCAGTATCCCGACACAAACCGGGGACGCGGCGTTAAGCTTTTCCCCTTGTGGAAAACGCCATTCAACCAGGCCGGCACTCTGGCGCCGACTCTGGGAATCGCGCTGGTTGCGGTATTCCTGGTGCTGTTGATCGCGTGCGCCAACGTCAGCAGCCTGCTGCTTGTCAGGTCGCTGGCCCGTCAGCACGAAATCACCGTGCGCCTCGCGCTTGGCTCCGGACGTGACAGATTGCTGCAGCAGCTTATCACCGAGGGACTGATTCTCTCGTTGATTGCTGGTGCCTGCGGACTCGTACTTACATATTTCTGTCGAAATCTCATAGCAGCCTTCTTTCCCCAGTCATCTGTTCTCGCAACCAATTTGTCAGGGAGCATCGACTGGCGCGTCGTGGCATTCAGCGGCGGAGTTGCCCTGTTTTCGACCCTGATGTTTACGCTTATTCCGGCGCTTCAAACCGGCAGGTTGGATATTGCCGGAGCGCTTAAATCTGAATCCGGCACTTCCTCCGGAAGCCGCGCAAAATCCCGCGTTCGCTCGGCCATGGTTCTGGTTCAGGTAGCGCTCAGTTTCACTCTGGTAGTAGGCGGAGCTTTGCTGATGCTGAGCCTTCACCGGTTGCAATCGGCCGATCCGGGTTTTTCCCCTGACGGGGTCGTTACAACAGGTTTTAATCTGTCCGAGGCAGGTTATGATGCGGCACGTGCAGAGCGCTTTCGCAACGATCTCATTGATCGTGTGAAGGCCATCCCGGGAGTCGAATCTGCTTCCTTCGCCAAAGTCATGCCCTTCAGCTACCAAGGTGCTTTTTCGGCACCCATCGCTGTGGACGGCTATGAGCTAGGCCCTAACGAAAAGGCGGCCGTGGCATACAACGAGGTTGGCCCCGGCTACTTTGAAAACATGCGAATTCCCATTGTTTCCGGCCGAGAATTTACTCGCAACGATAACGAAAATAGTTTTCTCGCCACTATCGTGAACGAGCAAATGGTGACTAAGTACTGGCACGGCGTAAATCCGGTAGGCAAACGCATTCGGGTGAATGACAAATGGATGCAGGTTGTGGGAGTCGCCAAGACCACGAAGTATCTGACCTTCGCCGAATTACCTCGACCGTTTCTGTACGTCTGCCTGGATCAGTCCTCGGTCATCGACAGCTATATCATGGTCCGCACATCTCAACCACCAGGCGCCATGTCTTTCGCCTTGGCCCATGAAGCTCATTCTATGAATGCGGGGCTAGAGATGCAGGAAGTCCTTACCCTGCGCGAGCACATGAATCGTCTTGCGCTGGCAACGCAGAAAATTGTGGTAGCTCTCTTGTCTATTTTTGGCGGGATCGCACTGTTGATGGCCGGTGTTGGACTTTATGCAGTCATCTCCTATGCGGTCTCGCAGAACAGACGCGAGCTTGGCTTGCGGGTAGCATTGGGTGCAGGAGCGACCCATCTGTTTCGCACTGTGATGTTGCGTGGATTGGTGCTGGCGCTTGCCGGAGTGGGGCTGGGCTCAATTGCAGCCGTGTTTTTGACCCGGTTTATTGCAACGGGAACTCTGCTCTATGACGTAAATCCGCGCAGTCCCATGGTTTTTATGGTTGCCTCGCTCGTGATCCTAACGATTTCCCTAGCTGCCTGCTTTACCCCGGCATGGCACGCATCCCGTATCGACCCCGCTCGAGCCCTGCGCGAATAGTCAGACCTGAAGTGCCAACTGTCTGGCATAAGGAGCCCATGAATACTGCCCAAATGGAATCTCGCCTCGTTCCTGCTGCGCAACAACAGCGATCTTCAGCAGCATCACCGTGGTTGGCCGCTGTAGTATGGGGTTGTCTTTCTTTGCTGGCGGCACTGGCAATTTTGGAATTGAAGGCTCCGGATGCAGTGCCCGCGAGCGCGCCGCAAAATGAATTTTCCGCCGAGCGCGCACTCGACCATGTCCGTGCGGTTGCCCACGTACCTCACTCTACAGGAACAGGCGCAAACGCGGAGGCGAGGCGATATATCATCGGCCAGCTTTCCGCTCTGGGAATGAACCCTCAGGTTTTCACGGCGGTCGGAGTTTACAACGGCTACGGGGCACTCATCGCAGGCCGGGCTACGGATGTTGTGGCCCGGCTCCCAGGTGCAGCCAACACCGGGGCCATCCTACTCATGGCCCATTACGACTCGGTGTCCAATGGTCCGGGTGCAGCCGACGATGGGTCAGGGGTTGCCGCAATTCTGGAAGGCCTTCACGCAGTGAAGACCGGACCGCCATTAAAAAATGATCTGATCGTCCTGATGACAGACGGCGAAGAGGCTGGGCTGCTAGGAGCGGACGCCTTCGTGGCTTCTCATCCCTGGATGAAAGATATTGGCTTGCTGATGAATTTCGAAGCTCGCGGCAATCACGGCCCTTCACTGCTCTTTGAGACTAGCGCCAATAACGCTGCTTTGATGAATGACGTAGCTAAGGCCGCCCCCTATCCTGCCAGCTCGTCGCTCTTTTATTCGCTTTATAAGCTGCTGCCCAACGATACAGATTTCACCGTGTTTCGACCTGCAGGAATACCGGGAGTCAATTTTGCTTTCGGCGGACATCTTGAAGCCTATCACTCAGGGCTGGACACCCCGGAGAACCTCGACACTGCGTCGCTTCAGCATCAAGGTTCCTATCTTGTTTCTCTTGTCCGCCACTTCGGCCAAATGGACCTCGCGAACCTCAAGCGAGAATCCGGCGACGATATCTTCTTTGATTGGTTTGGCACCAATCTAGTTGCATACAGCGAACGCTGGGTGTCGATAGGTCAGATTCTGGTTACGTTTCTCCTGGTTCTGGTCATTGTCTACAACGTTCGTCGTGCGGCAATAAGACCACGAGTTTTTTTTGCAGCGATAGCTGCTTCCTTCGCGACTCTGCTTGTGATCCCAGCGGTGATGGCCGTTGCCGGCTGGCTGTTTTTCCTACTGCTCAAAGGACGCATGCTGCTGGGTGACACATCGGCCAACTCTTTTCTGCTCGTTGGTTTGGTTCTGTTGGGAGTTGCGATGGGATCGATTGTTCTGGTGACGTTCCGCCGGCATTTCAATCTTCGGGAGCTGTCGTTTGCAGGTCTCACAGGCGTTTGCATTCTGAGCTGGGCGCTTGCTCTGCTGCTACCCGCCGGTAGCTATCTGCTATTCTGGCCGCTGTTTCTCGCTACTGGTGGATTCTTAGTCCTTACAATTGTGAAAGCAGCGTCTGCCAAAACCCAGGCAGCGATGGCCCTTCCTGCTGCGGCAACCACGGTACTGCTGTTTGCCCCAGTAGCATACCTCCTCTATGTCTTTCTGGCTCTGAATCTGCTGAGCATCGCTGCTGTCGGCTTGCTTATCGGTCTGTTTTTTCTCATTTGTGTTCCTATCGCGAACATCGCTACGCCAGAACGCTCGTGGCGCGCCATCCTGCTGCCAATGCTTGCCGCAGCGGCAGCCTGTGTGACGGCAGGAATTCTCCAGTCAACCTTTAGTTCTCAGCATCCGCGACACGACAATCTTCTCTACAGCTTGAATGCGGATGATCATACGGCTGTATGGATTAGTGACGATCCGGCTCTCGACGGATATACTGTGCAGTTTTTAGGCAAGACTCCTAATCACCACCCGATTCCGAATTATCTGGCTGGATCGCAGGACTATCCGTTTTCCGCATCGGCACCGACAATGGATTTGCAGCCGCCGGTAAGCGAAATTAAGGCGGACGAACAACAGGGTGACCTTCGTCATCTCCGGATGAATGTGAAGTCACAAAGAGGTACGGATCTCATGGTGGTTCGGTTTGATCCCAGCGTGAAGCCGGTAGCGATCGAAATCTCCGGACGCAAGATGGAGTCGCAGCCCAACCGGGCGGGGTTGTCTATGCTGTTGTATGGAAGCGGTTCCCAGGGGGCCGACCTGGATCTCACGGTGAATGCGCCATCAGGGGTTTCATTCTGGATTAGCGATTATTCTTTCGGGCTGCCCACAACCGTCCGGCGTCCGCCCGAATTTATTGCCGCTCAGGGCAGTGATCAGACTGTGGTGTGCCGGAGATACATATTAAGGTAGATGCAAAGCAGACGCGATACACCACACGCAAATCATTGAAAAAAACAAATCGCGGACGAGAAGCCGCTACGCTGCCTTCAATGACCACATGCCGAACTCACTTCAAAGAACTGTCCACTTTCCCTCAGAAGCCGTCGGAGATATCGGGCAAAGTCTTTAGACCGGCTTGAATAGCCCTCTTTTCGCGTACGTCATGCGATTTCAACTCTGACAGAGGTTACTTGTTGACCAGGCAGATTGATCTCGCACGCTGGATTGGTAATCTCCGGCGAGGCTTGGAAAGGGTAGATTGAACTCTGCGCATGTCTATGTTGCGCTTTGTTGAGCTGCTGGACCACACAGGTTCGCGAAGCGTCAAGTCCAACGACACGCTGATAACAGGCGCCTTCATTGCCCACAAGTCGGCATCATGCGAATAGACCGCATTCCTCACACGTCCTCACAGACAGCGAAGCTCTAGTGCAAGAAATGAGCAAAGAAGTTCGCATATCTAATCGAGATCGCGCTTACCCCCCAACAAATTTGAATGGGCCGCTCATCCTTTGAAAAGGGCCGCCTGCCGCGATCATTCCGCTTCTCACGGAAAAGTGCTCCAAGCCTTCTCCTGGTTCCTTCTAGATTCAAATTCTGAAAGATTTTAGTCACGCTGCTTCCTGAGGAATACCAGTGCGCAGGGTTTATAAAGTTTGTCAACCGGGCGCTGACCGCTCACACTGCAGAAGGGCAAACAGACAAGCTGGAGCAGTATGTGATTGAACTGGAATGAGTGTAACCAAGAAATCATGGAACCATCATGTCCACTGTTACTCCCGGCTTTGTGCGAGTAGAAAATTGTGCTCTGCCGGAATGGTTTGCCATTTACGTCATTCCCCGGCATGAAAAGCGCATTGCTGAACATCTCCGGGTCCGTCAGATCGAATATTTTCTTCCGCTTTATGAAGTGCGGCACAAGTGGAAAGATGGATCGAAGGTGACGGTTCGGCTTCCGTTGTTTCCCAGTTACCTCTTTGTATGCACGATACGCACTCACCGCGGGCGAGTACTGGAAATTCCGGGAGTTTTATCGGCAGTAGGCAAGCGCGAATCATCAGTTATTTCCGAGACCTACATTGACTCGTTACGCAAGGCCGTGACCTTTGGGAAAATCGAGCTGCATCCCTATCTCGCGACAGGCACAGCGGTGCGGGTGCGGTCCGGTGTTTTGGCGGGTCTTCAGGGCATAGTGCTGCGTCAGAAATCTAGTTATCGTGTGGTGCTGTCGCTCGACTTGATCATGAGAAGTGTGGCTGTTGAAGTGAACATTGCTGACCTGTGAATATTTTTCTATGCATTGCAACAATAGGAAGTGTTATCAGCATCGCCGTTGCCGACTCTGGCGGCCGGTATTGTTTTTTTCTGCTGGCAGCCTTGGCCATTTTAGAGTTGAAGGCACCGCGTGCACTATAGCTGACTTAGTGCGCCACGGAGCGCCGTGACGACGCCAGCGATGTGACACGCGCCATCCTCGCTTTGCAACCTGTCCCTAACGAAAATTCTGTGGAGCGCATTGGCGGATGTCGTTCCAAGCGAACCGCGGATCTCGCAAGCGGTTCGATAGACCTGCTTGAGTCTGGTGAACGAAATTCACCGAACCACACGCGTGCGAGTGAGCGCGGTTCGGACACAGATTTCACAGGACAGAGCAGGAGTAGCGCTTTAGACTTCGGCTGTTTCAGGCGGCCCGTCGTTCGTAGCGGTGGTGCAATCCACCGACCTGGGGTATC
>Ga0210405_10001613_pt1 | contig 25076 bp, 25 predicted proteins | sample IncBWH11MmetaG_FD_155492 | JGI IMG/M metagenome (GOLD analysis project Ga0210405, IMG submission 155492) | Forest soil microbial communities from Barre Woods Harvard Forest LTER site, Petersham, Massachusetts, United States - Inc-BW-H-11-M | ecosystem: Environmental > Terrestrial > Soil >... | reverse complement strand
TCATCGCAACTCCTCTTTTTCCAATTTCCACTTTCTGATTTCTATTCATACCGCAGCGCCACCATCGGATCGACGTTCATTGCCCTCCTTGCCGGAATTAGGCACGCCAGCAGCGCGACGAACACGAGAAAGAGCGTGACGCAGCCATAGGTCAGCGCGTCCGCCGCGCGAATCTCATACAAAAGGCTCTGCAAGAAACGGCTGAGACCCAGCGCTGCCAATATGCCGAGGCTCGTGCCGGCCGCAACCATGCCGGCGCCTTGCCCAAAAACCATCCGCAGAACGTCGGCCGGCCGCGCGCCGAGGGCCATGCGTACGCCGATCTCACGCGTGCGTTCGCTGACGGCGTAGGAAATGACACCGTGAACGCCGACGAGCGCCAAAAGGAGCGCGACCCCAGCAAAGGCCCCCAGCAGAATCATGGTGAAGCGCCGATGAACCAGTGAGGCGTCGAAGATTTGTGCGAACGGCCTGACACGCACTGGAAGAGTCGGATCGAGCCTGCGGACCTGCTTGAGCAGCTCGGCGTTCAAAACGCCGGGATCCGCGGCAGTGCGCAGAACGATGGAAACGTTCGATTGCTGCTGCGGGCGTTGCAGAAGATTGGTGTAGATAACGGGTTCAGGTGGCGCTTCCAGGCCACGCGCCCGCACGTCTCCGACGACGCCGACGATCGTGAGCGGCCGCAGGTCGCCATCCATGTTGCCGAATTCGATAAGCCGGCCCAGGGGATCTTCCTTTGGCCAGACCGCTTGCGCAAGCGACTCACTGACTAACGCGGCGTGCGGAGCGTCCATTCCGTCGCGGCTATCGAAGTGGCGGCCGCGCAGCAGTGGGATACGGAACGTCTGGAAGTAGCCTTCGCTCGCGGCCATGTAGTAGGCGTAGCCGGCCCTCTCTGGATTGTGTGCGAGCCGCTCGAATTGCCTGAAATCCTTTATCTGCTCACCGGGCTGGAGGCGGAGAAAGGTTCCGTCCGCAATATCGCCTGTCAGCGGCAAGACATTGACGGCGCCGGCCTGCTCGACGCCGGGCAGGCGTCGGAGTTGCGCGAACAACTGGCCGAAGAATTGAGCGCGGCCCGCTCTGGCGGCTTCATTCTCTACTTCCGGCAGGGAAAGATCAGCTGTTACCACTCCCGAGGAACGAAAACCCGGGTCCACTGCGAGGAGCCTGCCGAGACTGCGCGAGAGAAGGCCCGCTCCCACTAGCAAAACGAGAGTGATGGCCACCTGCCCGGCGGCAAGAGTGCGGCGAAGCGCGTGGCTGGAAGCGCTGCCAACGCGTCCGCCCTCGGCGAGTCCTCGGAGCGGATTGCTGACGGTCGAGCGCAGCGCGGTGCTTACCCCAACCGCTGCCGCCACTACACCGCACACAACCAGCGCAAACAAGAGTACCGGAAAGTGGATGCCGATCTCATTGGCACGCGGAAGATTCTCTGGCGCGAGATCGAGAAGCGCCCCGACGCCCCAAACTGCAAAAAGAATACCCAGCGCTCCGCCGAGCACGGTGAGCAACGCCACCTCGGTCAAACCCTGGCGCAGCAGCCGTCCTCGGCTCGCTCCCAGCGCCGCGCGCGCGGCAAATTCCCGGCTTCGGCCTGCCGCGCGGGCCAGGAGAAGGTTGACGATGTTGGCGCAGGCCACCAGAAGAAGAAAAGCGGCGGCCCCGCCAAGCATCAGCAGCGCCGGGCGCACGCTTCGCACCATTTCATCCTGCAAACGAAGCAGCGATGCGTCCGACATCGAAGTATCGTCGCCATATTGCTGCTTCAGGCGGCGGGCTATAACCCGAACGTCCGAGTTGGCCTGCTCGAGGTTCACGCCGTCGCGAAGCCGCCCGATCACCCTCCAATTGTTAGCGGTGCGGCTCGGCAAAGTAGGAAAGCTTTCACGCGGCACCCACACTGCGGTCTCGCCGGGAAAACTAAAGCCCGGGTGCATCACGCCGATGACGGAATAAGCTTCGTTGTCAACCTTGAGCCGAATGCGCGAGAGATCCGATGTGCTGCCGAGGGAATCCCTCCAGAAAGCGTAGCTGACCACCGCTACGCGGGGACCGCCAACCCGCTGTTCCTCGTCGAGGAAACCACGCCCTACGGCTGGCTGCGCGTCAAAAACCGGAAAAAAATCGCGCGATGCGGCTGTACCCAATGCGCGAATTGGTTGCGTTCCTCCCGCCACGGAAGCGATTTGGCTCGTATACTGCGCGAGTCCTTGGAAGTCGTGGCTCTGCGCGGCGAGATCTTGGAAATTGGGGTCGGAAAAGTTCATTTCTCCGCCGGCGGCGTTTGTGCCCCACACGCGGACGACTTGCTCGGCCTTCGGATAATCGAGCGGCCGAAGAAGCACACCGTAGACCACGCTGAAAATCGCGGTGTTCGCTCCGATTCCGAGGGCCAGCGTTAGCACGACGATTGCCGTAAACCCCGGACTCTTTCTCAGCAGCCTCAGTCCGTAGCGCACATCCTCCACAAAGTCTTCCACCCACCGCCATCCCCAGATATCCCGCGCTGTTTCTTTCACCAAGCCCACATTCCCAAACTCTCTTCGCGCCGCGCGCTCCGCGTCCTTCGCCGCATCGCCCCGCTCCACACGTTCCCGCGTCGCCATCTCCAGATGGCTCAGCAATTCCTCGTCAAGTTCCGTTTCTCGCTTCTTCCGTCGCCAGAGATCCACAGGCCACCTCAGCCTTTCCTTATTCCTTGCGCCTTCATTACTCCTCCGGCTGCAGTACCCCCGCGATCGCGTCCGAAAGCTGCGCCCATCTCGAGCGCTCCCTCGTCAGTTGCTTCTTACCGGTTGCCGTTAGCCGGTAGAACTTGGCCCGCTGCTTGTTTTCGGAGATTCTCCATTCCGCGGCAATCCATTTCTGTTTCTCCAGCCGGTGCAGGGCCGGATAAAGCGAACCGGTATCCACCTGCAGCAACTCGCCGGAGCGGTTCCGGATCGCCACGCTGATCCCGTAGCCATGTTGCGCTCCCCATTGCAGTGTCTGCAGAATCAGCAGGTCCAGCGTCCCCTGCAAAAGCTCAATCCGGTTTTGGTACCGTTCTCTCTTCTCGGCCATCTTTCTGTCCCCCAATTAATCTCTTGCGATCCTCATTGGCTTCCTCAAACATTTTGCCCGGCAACTTCCTGCTCTCGCTCTCGGTAATGACGTCACAACCCCGCCCTTTGTTCCATGCCAGGCTGTCGACATCCTACCCCCGGCCTGTAGACGCTCTACATCCCTCCCCTTCTGCAAGTCCCGTGCCGCCCTGTATCATCTCCCAAACCCTTGCGGCCCTGTACTTTAGCCAACAATTCCTTTCCGGCGGACAGCGCCAACTGCTCGCTTCCGCCATGGCTCATCCCAATTTCGGACACTCTCGCGAGCCATCACCGTCCAGCGAGGGCTTCTCCAATTGCGGTATCATGGAATTAGGAATCACAGGCAGATACTTCGTTTCGCGACTTAGGAGAGGGCATTGATCCCACGCTACACCCGCCACGAGATGGGCCAAGTTTGGAGCGACGCAAACAAGTTCGCGAAATGGCTTGAAGTCGAGCTTGCCGCCACGGAGACTTTAGCCGAAGCGGGCCAGGTGCCCAGGGATGCCGCTGGCACGATTCGCGCCCGTGCCAAAATCGATGTCGCGCAAATCCATCAGCTCGAAGCCCGCGTGAAACACGACGTCATCGCCTTCACTATGGCCGTAGGCGAATCGATCGGCGATCCCTCCGCTGCGCGCTGGCTGCACTACGGCCTGACCTCTAATGATGTCGTGGACACCGCGCAAGCTCTCCAGGTTCGCGACGCTTCCAGGCTAATCGAACGCGCCCTGGTGATGTTCGGGGAAATTCTCGATCTGCGCGCGCACGAATTCCGCCACACCCCGCAGATCGGCCGCACCCACGGCATTCACGCCGAACCCATTACCTTCGGCCTGAAAATCGCCAATTGGTTTTCGGAAAATCAGCGCAACATCGCGCGCTTCCATGACGCTGCTGCGCAAATGGCTGTGGGAAAAATTTCCGGCGCTGTCGGCAATGCTTCGCATCTTGGCCCGGAAATGGAAGAGCGCATCTGCAAGCGCCTCGGGCTCAGCGTCGCCGCCGTCGCTTCGCAAGTCATTCAGCGCGACCGCCACGCGCAATATCTCAGCGCCCTGGCGCTGATCGCCGCCACACTCGAAAGAATCGCCCTCGAAATTCGCCATCTCCAGCGCACCGAAGTGCGCGAGGCCGAGGAGCCGTTCAGCGGCGAGCAACGCGGCAGCTCCGCCATGCCTCACAAGCGCAATCCCGTCACCTGCGAGCAAATTTGCGGCCTCGCGCGCCTGGTACGTTCGAACATGCTCGCCGCGTTCGAAGACATCGCCTTGTGGCACGAGCGCGACATCTCTCACAGTTCCGTGGAGAGAATCATCCTTCCCGATTCCACCATTCTCGTCGACTACATGCTTTCGAAAATGACCGCCGTCATCGGCCAGATGCGCGTTTTCCCCGAGCGCATGATGCGCAACCTCGAATCCACCCGTGGCCTCATCTACTCCGGACAGTTGTTGCAGGACCTCATTGAAAAGGGCATGCCACGGGACGATGCCTACAAGGCCGTGCAGGAAAACGCCATGGCCGCGTGGGAATCCGACAGCAGCTTCAGCGACCGCGTCGCCGGCGATGCACGCATTGCGAAGTACCTGGACGTGAGAGCCCTCGCGCACACCTTCGATCTCCAGCGCCAGCTTCGCTACGTCGATGCCATCTTCGACCGGGTCTTCGGAGCGCATCCTCCCGGCGAATCCGCGGCAGGCGCAGCAGGAAAACACTGAGAAAAACAAAAGGCGCCCCGGTGGAAACCGGGACGCCGTTCTGCCTCTCTAATTCCGGCTTGCGCTGAAATTAGCTGCGGAGGCGGAAAATCGAATTGTCATCATCTGCCAGCCGCGCGCAGAAAACAAAGAAATAAGATTTACTCCACGCGCTGGACGTAACGCGCTTCTGATGTGTCCACTTTAATCCGGTCGCCCTCATTCACAAACGGCGGCACCTGCACCACCAGTCCGGTCTCCAGCGTCGCTGGTTTCATGACCGCGCTGGCGGTGGCCTTCTGGAGTGTCGGCTCGGTCTGAATCACCTTCATATCCATGGTGTCGGGCAGATCCACGCCGATGGCTTTTTCTTCGAAGAATTCCACCTTCACGATCGTACTGGGAATCAAATAATACACGCTCTCGCCCAGCTCTTCGCGGCTCATCTGCATCTGCTCGTAATTCTTCGTATTCATGAAGTGAAAATCGTCGCCTTCGTTGTACAGATACTCGAACTCGACTTCGTCGAGGATGGCGCGGTCCACGAATTCTTCCGCGCGAAACCGGTAATCGATGATCGCCCCCGTGCGCAAGTTCCTCATGCGCGTCTGCATCGAGCCGCGCTTGTTGCCAGGCGTGCGGTGATCCACGCTGAAGATGGTGAAAAGCTGGCCCTCGTGCTGGATGACCATGCCGGGGCGGAGTTGTGTCGCTTTGACGCTGCTCATAAGCTCCCTAGAAAAGTTTGTTGATTTCGGAAATTCCGGAGGGCCAGCTAATGTTGGCCCGTACCTTGCTCGCGGAATGACTCGAGGCACGCCGGAGCGAAATATGTCTCCAGCGCGAAACTACAGTATAAAGGCCCTCATTCGAGCCGGTCAATCACCGACTTTCTCGAAGAAAGCTTCTAGGGAAGGAAGCCCAGATTGCTCGTCGGAAAATTCTGCACGTTCGGGAAAATCCCCGCGATATCGGTGCTGCTGAGTCCGAACCAGTTTGCCAGCGTCGCCCCGTATTGATCGACCGCCGTGGACGGAATCCACCGGCCATTGCTAGTGGCATCGTCCGGTCCGCCCAACGTCAGATCCGGGAATGTGCCGTAAAGCACGCCGCCCTTTACTGCACCGCCCAGGATCATGTGATGGCTGCCCCAAGCATGATCGCTTCCGGCATTCGAGGCCGGCTGAAGCGTGCGGCTGAAATCCGAGAGCGTAAACGTGGTGACGTTACTCGCCACTCCCAACTCGTTCGTGGCGTCGAAAAAAGCCTTCATGGCAGGGCTAACCTGGCTAAGAAGGTTTTGCTGAATATTGATCTGATCGCTGTGCGTATCGAAGCCGCCCAGCGAGCAGAAAAAAACCTGCCGGTTCACGCCCAGGTTATTTTTTACCTTAATGATTTGGGCGACTTGCTTGAGCTGATTCCCGAGAGAAGTATTCGGAAACGAAGTCTGGAGAGGGGTTGCGCCATTTAGCGCGCCAGCTAGATACAAGCTCTGCGCGATGGTACTGGTAGTGATGCTGCTCGCGGGCTGGACCAGCGCGATGCCCGAGTCCAGTTTCAATATCTGCTGGAGCGCCGCGACGCGCGCCAGCCCCGGTGCAGAGCCGTCTCCGAAATCATTGAGTCCCGGAGGCGTGCCGGGGACCATGGCGAAAGGCTGCGTCTGGTTGCCGGTGCAGAAAATGGTTTGACCTGCCACCGACAGAATCGGCGGAAACGATGAGTTGAAGCAGCCGCTCCCGCTCCCGGCCGCCTTAATAACATCAGCCATTCGGCCCGCCCACCCAGTGGTGGGAACGCCGCTCGACTGCACCGTCTGCCACTGGTCCTGCTGGTCGGAATGTGAAAAGAGATTGTCTGGGGCTTGCACGATTCCGTTCAAGTAATCGGTCTTGCTGCTAAAAGGTTTTATCAGCGTGCCGACGTTAGCCAGGACCGCGAGATTATTGGAATTGTAAAGAGCTGCTAACTCCGTGGCGGATGGGTGCATGCCGTACACGCCAGTCGAGCCCAGCGAGTGCAGTGAACTCTGCGGAAGGGCAAGGCTGCCTGTCGCTGTGCCCCCACGTGCCGTTTGGTACTGTGAAAAGCGGCTGTCCATCGGCACGATGAGGTTGTTCGAGTCATTTCCGCCGAAAAGAAATATGCAAACAAGCGCCTTGTAATCCGTGCACGTTGGTCCCGCTGCCAGCGCGGACATCATGCCGAAGCGGCCGAGGCCAGCGAGCGCGCTCAACGTCGCCGCCGAACAACAACTCAAACGGATGAAATCCCGTCTTGTGTGTGCCATGGCTCTCTCTTCGCGCGTGCGGACTCTTCCTTACCTCTGGACCTGGTATTGCGATGATGAAGCGATCAAGTACGCGGCTGTCCGCGCCCGGCTCATCGGATCGCTGCTGGGCACCGCGCTCACTGCCGTGAGGATCGCGGCTCTCATCGCTGGAATCATGGTGCCGTGCAACAGCTGCAGATTCATGGCGTCCACCATGGTTCCCAGATCATTGTCATTGCCGGCGATGGACGCGTACGCGCTGAGATCGATTTGCGTATTGCCGGAGAACGTCGAGTTAAAGATCGCGCCTTTAATATCATTCACGCGCGCGAGGCTGCTCGCGGAAGTGAAGATCTGGAACTCCGGTCCGGAGAGCGGAGACGTCGGTGGAGTAGTAAAGTCCGCCACAGGAATGTCGTAGAGCGGCGAGAAAAAGTTGAAGACGCTACCCGAGTTAAACAGGAATTCGCCGCCCATATCCAAAGCTAAATAGACGAGGGTGTTGTTGGCGTCCGTAGTGCCGTGGAACGCGCGAAGGACATTCGTCACGAAAAGCACCGGCTCGCGCAAGTGTCCATCCACCGGATTTTCCGTGGTCGGATCGTCTCCCCGCCGCGCTTCCGGATCGAGCAGCACGGCTGCAATGAGCGCTTGCATATTGCCGCGATCGCCGGCGACGCCAAAGGTGACACCCTTGGACATAAACGTTCCATTCTTGAATGCATTGGCTACGTTAGTTACGTACAACGGGCTCGGATTGCTAGTGACGAGGTGCTGGATCATGCGCCGCGCGACAAACGGAGGCAGGTTGTTGTGCTTGAATATGGTGTCCAGAGCGAGCGTCAGGTCTTGCTGAGCGGATTGCCCCGCCGGCAATGTCGTCCCTAGAATGGTCTTGGCGAGTATGTCGTGATAAGCGTCGCAAGGCACCATAGGGCTGCCGCCATTGCGATTGTAGTTAGGATACTGGGAACAGCTTGCCGCAGGGGCAACCGGGGCATACGTCCAGCCCGTAAACGCGCGCGCCAGTGCTTGAATGTCAGCCTGCGCGTACGTGGGAACGAAAGCGCCGTTCACGATCTGGGGCGTGCCGTCGGGATTCAGAATGTTAGGACCGATGGTAAACAGCTGCATGAACTCGCGGGCATAGTTTTCGTTGGCGTGAATGCCATTGGCGAGGTCTGGCTTGGCATTGTTCACCATGTCCAAATAAATGCCCATGGCCGGATTGAGCGTGACGTCTTCCATGAGCTTGCGGTAGTTGCCGAATGCGTCGCCGGTGAGCACGCGGAGATAGGGCACGTAAAACTCCGGCTGCCCCACTTTATTGTTGGAAACCACCCAAATCTGGTTCAGAACAAACATCAAGCGCTGGCGCAGTTGGTCCGAGCCGGCCTGCGCGTTCACAGCATTTTGGAAAAATACCGGGTACAGTAGGCCCACATCGTTCATTCCCGGCGGAGGGATTGGGTAATTGACGTCCGACGTGGGTGCTTGAAACTGCGCTGTCAGGAAACTCTCCATTCCACCCGTTTCCACGGCGGCAAGCTGCGCATCGTTAGGTCCAAAGGTGCTCTGTTCGAGGAAGCGCACTGCCGCTCGTTGGCTCACGATAGTAACTGGCACCTTCACGGCCGCGGACGGCGTGCCGTCCGGCATCGGGTTGACGACTGTCAGATTGACCACGCCCGGTGCTGCTTGTGCGGTCCCCGTCGCTGTCAAGTGAGAGGAATCCACAAACGTGGTCGTGAGCGCCGTTGTGCCGAGGAGGACCTTGGCGCCACTGACGAATTTGCTGCCAATCACGCTGAAGCTGAACGCCGCATTGGAGGCGATCGTGGACGGATAGATGAAACTTACAAGCGCAATGGGATTCGCCAGAGTTACCTGAGCTGACGAAGTCGCGCCAGCGTTCGCGGCGCTCGTCGCCGTAACCTGGACTTGATTGGGATTCGGCGGCTGAGCCGGAGGCGAATAAAGCCCACCGGCCGTAATTGTTCCTCTCGTCGCGTCGCCCCCAGCAACTCCGTTCACACTCCAATTCACAGCCTGGTTCGTCGTGCCAGTCACAGTGGCGAAGAACTGCTGAGTATCGCCGGTGCGTACGGTAATCGTAGCTGGTGTTACGTTGACGCTGATTTGTTGAGGTGGCGTGCTCGCGCTGCCGCATCCGCAAACAAACCACACCACAAGAGCGAGAAGAAACGACAAACAGCGACTCGACATGAGTCACCTCTTATTACTGCTTGCGGGTACCGAAAAAGAGGACCTATCCCATCCTGCGACGCCCTTGGAGGGATGACATACCGTCGCACGACATAACCCGTGGAGTCAATTTAGTTGGGCGCCCCACCGGCCGCTCTCGGGGCAGGTAGAGGCCTGGAGTCATCCTTTCCTTCAGAAGCCCTGGCGCTCTCCGGTAACCGGCATCCCGGAATAATGCACATGAACCAAGCGCCATTGACCTTGGGTTTTCTGATAAAGCTGCGTTTCCCTCCCGTGCGTCGTAAGGGGAGCGCCATCCTTTCTGAACTTGGCCGCGAAGTCCCAATAAAACTCGGCCCAGGCCGCGTCCCTGTAAACATGAACGGAAACATCACGAACGCTCAGCTTGCGTTCCGAGAAGGTTTCGCCCATCAAGCGCGTGTAAACGTTTTGCCTGATCTGTGCGAACCCGTGTTCGTGGCCCAACGGGTGGATGAAGGAGACGTCCGGCGAATCCAGCCAGACCTCGGCGGCGAGAGCGGTGTCCGCCCCATCAATCGATTTCGCATATTTCTCAATCAGGCTCCGGATGGCCGCGCCGTCGGCAGATGTTCGCTCCGGCGAAACGTCTCCACGGACCTGGCTTCTTTCTACCGTCACTCCTGTTGCCCGCGTCGACCTCGCCTCGGCCATGATCTTTTCGATTTCCTGCGGATCGCGGGGCAGGCGTTCGCTCAGCAGCTTGTGGCCAGATTCGGTGACGAGCACGTCATCCTCGATGCGCACGCCGAGATTTTCTTCTGGTATATAGATTCCCGGCTCGATGGTGATGACCATGCCGGGCTGGAAGGGGACGCAGTAGTCGCCGGCGTCATGCACGTTCAAGCCGATGTGATGGCCGAGGCCGTGGATGAAATACTGCCCGAGGGATTTGCCGTGGAGATCTTTCCCGTGGGAGTCGATGTAGTTGTAAGCGATCTTGTGAACACTTTTGTCGCCCTTGCAGAAGTCCATGCCCGGTTTGACCGCGTCGATGGCCGCGTTTTGCGCGCCGAGAACGATTTCGTAGATTTCGCGCTGCCGCGGGGTGAACTTCCCGTTGGCGGGCAGGGTTCGCGTGATGTCCGACGAGTAGCCGGAGTATTGTGCGCCGACATCCAGGACCACGATGTCGCCGTCGGCGATCTTGCGCGAAAGCTTGTCGTAGTGCAGCGCCGTCGAATTCGGCCCGGCGCCCACGATGGGCATGTAGCCCTCCGCTTCCGAGCCGCCCCAGGCGTGCACTTCGACCATTTTTGCGGCCACCTGATATTCGTAGAGGCCCGGGCGCATCAGCTTCATGGCTTCAAAGTGCGCGTCCAGGGATAAGTCAATCGCCTCCTTAAGGAAAGCGAGTTCGCCCGGCGACTTGATCTGCCGCAACGCGCCGATCTGCCCGCGAATGTCTTTCAGCTTGGCCTGCGGCGCGGCCCCTTGCAGCCAATCGACCACTTCTTTTTCGTGCGGGTATCCGCCGAGTTCCTTTTGGTAGGGAAGAATCGTATAAAAGTTTGAAAATGTCTTCGCAAGATTCTCGACAGCGGAATGGAAATCGTTTTCGAACGATTTTACGGCCGCAAATCCAGTGCGCGCTTCAATGCCCGGATCCGACGGCGAAATGCGGAAGCCGTTCCATTTTTCCTTCTGCAGATTCTTAGCCGGGAGAAATAGAGTCTCGCGCGGAACATTGGGGACATCGCCCTTCGGACCTGCGGGAACAAGAATCAAGCCGGCGCCTTCTTCATTGTGGCCGGTGAGGTAGTAGAAATTTTCCTCTTGGGCAAATACATACGCCTCTGAGAATTCTTCGCGGCCCGTGAAGCCCCAGAGGACCATGGGGCCATCTAGCTGCGCCGCCAGCTTGGCGCGGCGTTCCGCGTAGACGCTATTGGGCTCGCGCTCGCGGCGCTCCTGGGCTTGCCCCGCTGCGGCGAGGCCCGCCAGGCAGAGCAACGCACAGAAAACTCGTCTTGCAGAATTCAGCAGACCACGCGACCGCACCTGCCACTGGCGACCACTCATTCGCACACCTCGGAACCATCAATTGTTTATTGCGCCCACAGGGCAAGTGGGCTTGCGGCATGCCGCTTACAGCCCGCCGATTGTAACTGAAATTAGTGCCTTACCGAAATCACGATGCGGTCGCTAGAGGGTCAACCGTTAGACTTGCATTATTGCCTCTTTCAAGGTGGCCACTGCGGTCGCGCGATTCCGGGGTGCCGGTCTCACCGGTGAAAGCCGGCAGATACCATTTTGGCGGCCCGGCGAATCTAATCTTATATGCGAATACGAGCCGGATTCATCGCGTTGGTAGCCATCGTTCAATCCATTTTGTTTTTGACCCACTTTTTGATTTACAAGACGTGGACATTTGCGCCCGCGGGGAGCGGGACCTCATCGTCCACCTGGCTCAAGATGGCTGTGGGGGTGTTGTCCGTCAGCTTTATGGCTGCGACGCTGCTCGCGTTTCGCTTTACAAATCCCGCGGTGCGAACTCTCTACCGGATTGCCGCGGTGTGGCTTGGAATTGTCAGCTTTCTGTTTTTTGCGGCTGGTGCCTCGTGGGTGGTTTTTGGCGTCACACGGCTTGCCGGGATGGAAGTGAGCTTCCACGAAATCGTGGAAGTCTTGTACGCAGCCGCGGTGCTTAGCGGATTTACCGGATTGCTGAACGCCGGTTGGACGCGGATCCGCCGTATTACCGTGAAACTCGACAATTTGCCGGAAACGTGGCGCGGACGAAAAGCCGCGCTGGTCAGCGACTTGCACCTTGGCCACGTCCGGAACGGCAGCTTTCTGCGGCGTATCGTAGCCAGCGTGATGCGGGAAAATCCTGACGCGGTTTTCCTGGCCGGCGATTTGTACGACGGGACCGCGATTGACGCCGCAAAGGCCGCGGAGCCTTTGCGCGATCTGCGGGCGCCGCAGGGAACGTATTTTGTCGCCGGAAACCACGAACAATTCGGCGACGATTCCCGCTATCTGCAAGCCGTCAGCAACGCGGGAGTGCGCGTGCTGCACAACGAGAAAGTGGAAGCGGACCATCTGCAGATCCTAGGAGTGCCTTACAATCATGCTTCTCAGGACGAGCATTTGCAGTCCGTGCTTCGGCAGATCGGCGTGGACCGCAATCGCGCCAGCATCCTGCTGACCCACGCGCCGGACCGCCCACACATCGCGGAGAAGGAAGGGATTTCGCTGCAGGTCTCCGGCCACACCCACCTGGGCCAGTTTTTCCCGTGGACGTGGATGGCCCGGAGGATTTACCGCCAGTTCGTGTACGGGCTCAGCCGCATCGGAAAGATGCTGATTTATACCAGCAGCGGCGCGGGAACCTGGGGACCGCCGCTGCGTCTGGGTTCCAGCCCGGAGATCGTGCTGTTTCAATTTGAGTAAAAGCTGTGAAATCGCGCCGGCCGCTACCCAACAGTTCCGACGATTAGCCCCGGAAAAAATCAATCAACAATTCGGAGACGCGAGCGGGCTCTTCATGCTGGAGCCAATGCGTGGCGTTGGCGAAGGTGAAGAGCTCCGCGTTCGTGCAGTAGCGCACACTCTCATGAGCCATTTCCGCTAACAGAAACGCGTCGCGTTCGCCCCAAAGAATGCGCGTGGGAACGCGCACGGTTTTGTCCGGAAATTTGGTGCGAGTACGGAAAAGTGCGCGATACCAATTGATCATGGCCGTGAGAGCGCCGGGCTGCGACCAGGCGGCGCGATATTGCGCGAGATCTTCGGCGGAAAAAGTGCCTGGGCGGCTGGAGCGAATCAGCGAGTTCGCGCCGATGCGATAGTTGAACGCGGAGAAAAAGACCTCCGGTAGCCGCGGGAGTTGAAAGAAAAACATATACCAACTGCGGAGCAGTTGACGCGGACGCGTCCTGAGGAATTTGCGCATCACCGACGGATGAGGGACGTTGAGGACGGCAAGTTTGGCGATTCGTTGCGGATGCAGGAGCGCGGCGCTCCAGGCAACGGCGGCGCCCCAATCATGGCCCGCGAGAAAGATTTTTGCCTGGCCGAGCTGATCGGCGATAGCGATGACGTCGGAGACAAGTTCCGTCAAAGCGTAGGCGCCCACGCCGCTGGGCTTGCTGCTGAGGTTGTAACCGCGCTGGTCGGGCACGACCACACGAAAACCAGCCGCTGCCAGCGGCTCAATCTGCCGGTTCCAGCCATACCAGAATTCCGGGAAGCCGTGGAGAAGAATTACAACCTGGCCGTCTGTTGGACCGGCAGCCACCGCGTGCAAGCAGACATCGCCATTTTTGAAGGAAAAGTTTTCCATGAGCACCCGCCATCCACACGCGAAAAGCGAAACGATACCAACCTGAGCGTCAGTTCAGCTTAAGAAAATCAGAAGCCAGGAGCGCCGGATGTGGCGGGACGCATTTCGGGGGCGTTGACGCCGAAGCGCAGACGCGCGAAGTACGTTTGGCCCAGCGACATCACGCCGGTGTACAGATAGCCCCAAACGAAGAGCAGCAGGAAGGGAACAGTGGCGTAATTCTCATTGGAGATCGCGTAGAAAATGGTGAGCGAGAAATACAATCCGAGCAGCACCTCCGCGTAGGGCATCCAGCCCGCTTTGTTCTTGTACGATTTTTTCGCGAAGGTGCCCTGTTTCCCTTCAATATTGAATTTGGGCGTGCGTGCAAATTCGCTTTTCTTGCCGAGCAGCGCTTCAATCACCGCTTGCGCGTTGCGCACGGCAATGCCGATCCCTGTAGCCATGACGAATGGGAGGTAGAGAAAAGTCCGCCACCAGGTTTTGGGCCGCAATTCTCTTTGCGCCACGAGATAAAAACTGGAGATGGAACAAGTGGATGCCAGAAAAAGCGGCAGGTCGATCACCAGCATCTGGAACCAGCCCTGGTAGAACCGCACGATCATCGCTGGCAGCAACATGGTCGAAAGCAGGATCATCAGCGGGTAACTGATGTTGCCGGTAAGGTGGAAAAACGCCTCGGCCTTGACGTGCCACGGCGCATCCGATTTCAAAACCTTGGGGAGAATTTTCTTCGCCGTTTGCATCAGCCCCTTGGCCCAGCGCGCCTGCTGCGCCTTGAAGCCGTTCATGTCCACGGGAAGCTCGGAAGCGCACTCGATGTGCGGCAGGTACAGAAACTTCCAGCCCTTGAGCTGCGAGCGATACGAAAGATCGGTGTCTTCCGTAAGCGTGTCGTGCTCCCATCCGCCCGCTTCATCAATGGCTTTGCGCCGCCACACGCCTGCGGTGCCATTAAAATTGAAAAACGTGCCGCGCCGCGAGCGCGCTCCATGCTCGACGACAAAGTGCCCATCCAGAAGAATCGCCTCCACGTTGGTAAGCAGCGAGTAGTCACTGTTGAGATACGTCCAACGTGTCTGCACCATGCCGATCTTGCCGCCCCCATCCGGATTCATGAAATAAGGAATCGTGCGGCGAAGAAAATCGGGCTCGGGAACAAAGTCGGCGTCGAAAATCGCCACGAATTCGCCCCTCGAGGTTTTCAAGCCGTTTTCCAGCGCGCCGGCTTTGTATCCTTCGCGATTGCTGCGGTGAATGTAAACGATGGGCATGCCCTGCGCGGCGTGGCGTTCCACGCAAGCGCGCGCGACTTCACAGGTTTCGTCGGTGGAATCGTCCAGCACCTGCACGTCTAGCAGTTCCGGCGGGTAGTCAAAGCGCGATACCGCTTCCACGAGACGCTCGATGACGTAGCGCTCGTTGAAAATAGGCAATTGCACCGTGACACGCGGCCAATTCGCGACCGGCGGCGGAGCCGCCGGAACATTTTTCGAATAGGCGAAATAGTCGTACACCAGCCAATAGCGATGCAGCCCGTAAACCGCCAGCACCAGAAGGACGATGAAGTACGGAATCATCATCGCCAGGTCGAAAGCATTCGCATGATAGATTCCCGTAAAGGTCCTGTCCGTAATCTTGTGCCAATAGTGGCTGACGGGGTTCTGTGCCGCGAGTCCGGCCGAAAGTGCGAGAGCGATGTGCACGATGATGGTGAGTCCGCTGTCAGCCAGCGTTTCCCTGCTCTGGTATTAGCGAGTCCCGATTATACGGCATGTTCTCGGAAGGAACGAACATCAAACAAATTGGTCAGCAGAAAATCCATTCCGCTGCGAGCCGCGGCTTCGAAAACCTCATCAAGGCACGAGGACGATTTTTCCCGCCGCGCCCGGCTCCAGAATTTCCTTGTGCGCGCGCGCGGCTTCGGCGAGCGGCAACTCCTTCCCGACGATCGGGCGCAACGTCCCGTCTTCGAGGCCTGCGAAGATTCCGCCGTGGATTTCCGCTTCTTCCGCGGGAGTAATGGCCCAAAGCGTAAAGCCCCTCGCCGAGGCGCGGCGTGACATCAAGTCGCGCGGATTGATCGTGATCTCGCCGCGATTGCCGATGATGATTACGCGCCCATTCATGGCGAGCATCTTCAAGTCGACGGGAAGATTCACATTGGCGAGCATTTCGAGAATGATGTCCATGCCGCGGCCGCCAGTGGCCTTCATGATTTCTTCCGGATAGCCCGCCTTGCTGTGGTCGAAAACTTGATGCGCGCCTTCCCGCTTGACCAGCTCGACGCCCTTTGGCGTTCCCGCCGTGCCAAACACGGTGAGCCCCATGGCGCGCGCCATTTGCACCGCCGCGATACCCACTCCGCCGCTCGCCCCGTGCACCAGCACGGTCTCCGCCGCGTGTGCGCCGGCCGAATGGTGCAGGGCGTGGTATGCGGTCGCACAAGGAACCCACACGCCGGCGCCCTGCGCAAAACTGATTTTTTCCGGCAGCGCGTGCACCTGCTCCTCCAGCGTGAGCGCATATTCCGCGTAAGCGCCCGTAACCGTTCTTCCCGTGTACACGCGATCGCCCGGCTTCACTTTCTTCACCCCATCGCCAATGGCCTCAACCACCCCCGCGCCATCCGAACCCGGCGTGTACGGCAGCGGCGGCTTGATGGCATACGTGCCTGCGCGCATGTAGGTGTCGTAGGGATTCACGCCCGCCGCGCGAATGCGTGCAAGAACTTGTCCGCCGGCGGGCTTTGGTGTGGGAATTTCTTCAAGCTTCAGGACTTCAGGACCGCCGAATTGATGAACGACAATGGCCTTCATTGAATTTCTCCCACGAAAAAATTAGCGAGCGGAAAAAAAGAGGAGGCGAGCCGCGGAAGTCCAAGAAAATTAAAAATGGTCATCGGCGGCGACTGTAGCTACTTTCTTGTCGATGAGCCCCGCCGACTGCGCCCAAGCCGTCGTCTGCCAATTGTCTTTGCCTTTTTTCACGGGAATCCATGGCGGCAGCGTCTGGTTCAGGTAATTCGCCAGCGCATGAATGTAGGGCTCGTACATCCTGCGAAACTCCACGAGCTTGCGGTCGGCTTCTTCGCCGTCATGCAGTTTCATCCCGTGCTGCGCGAGGATACCGCGGATGTGGCGCAAATCCTGCGCGGGCAAGCGGTCATGCGGAAGCGGCTTGGGCGCGGTGCCAAAGACTTGCGACAGGTCCACCACCGCGTGCCGCGCAATCGCAAAAGTAAGCTCCGCCTGTTTTTCGCAAGCCCCCTCGATGCCCACCATGGCCAGCGCGCAAGTATCCAGGATCGCCGTCAGCGAAGCGATCCACGATTGGTTGTCATGCTGCGACCGAAAATATGCCAGCACCGGATACGAGAGATGGCTCTCCATCAATTCCGCGCACCACAGTTCCCAATCCTTCAGCAGAACGCAGAGTGCCTGCTGGCCATTCGCGTAGCTGTGGCGCCGCAGCAGTTCCCCGGCCGTAGGCGGCGTGCCCGCGCGCGAATCGAGCAGCGAAATATTCACTTCGCGCTTGGAGAACGATCCGTAAATGAACGGCAAATACCCGATAACGGCCGCAAGAAAACCGAAACCGAACCCAGCTTCCAGAACGACCAGGGCGCGCGCCAATCCGGAACGCGGAATCACGTCACCTAGACCCAGAGTGAAAAAGGTCGTGCCGCTCAGATAGATATCCGTAAGGAAACTTGGCGGGCCGCTCGATATCACCACCGCGGACCCCGCGCCATACTGCATCAGGCCGAAGCCCAGCACCAAGCCAACCGCCCAAACCGCAACGAGCACCAGCAGCGACAGCGGGCCGTAAAAACCCAGCATGGCTTCCCGCGTCTTGGGCTTTGGGATGAAGCACATCACGAATTTCCAGGCGTTCCAGGTCGAGCGGTAAAAAAGCCGCGCCAAGCGGAACTTCCGCGTGACGCGCCGCGGCAGGATAATGGCCTCGAACGCGTCCCACACCACGATCACAAAGATCGCCACACCCGCAGCAAACGCCCCTGGAGCTGGAATCATGTGCGGCATTGTACCTGTTTGGCCTTTTGAATGAGAATTCCCTGTGAAAACGCGTCGTTTTCTATGATTCCAGACGCGCTGTGACGCTGATTTCCGCCTTGAAGAGTTTCGAGACCGGGCATCCCGTTTCGGCGGCCTTCACCGCTGCGTCAAATTTGGCCTTGTCCGCACCGGGAATTTTCGCCACGAGGTCCAGATGGCTCTTCGTGATCGCGAATGCATCCCCGACTTTTTCGAGCGATACGGTTGCCGTTGTCTCCAGCCTGCTGGCCGTCATTCCCGCTCCGCCCAACTGGGCGGAAAGAGCCATCGTAAATCAACCGGCGTGCGCGGCTGCCAGGAGCTCCTCGGGATTTGTGCCCACCCCGTTTTCAAAGCGCGTGCTGTAGGAGTATTGCGTCTGCTTCAGGACGCCGCTGTCCGTCGAAATCGAGCCCTTCCCGTCTTTCAGACCGCCCTGCCAAACCGCCGATGCCTTGCGCTGCATGATTTCTCTCCTTTCGGCTCTTTCGTTCTTTATGATTCCAGAGAATTCGATTCCCAGCCCGCCTGCAAGGGTATATTCAGAAAGTGACCTTGTCTAGAAACCTTTGCGTCCCGAGATGAGCATAGCGCTGAAAGAGGCCGCGCACCGGCCCTGGCCGCTGCCCGCGGGCCCCTGGGTGATGGCGCAAACCTGGCACGATCTGCTCTTCGCACACTGGCAGGTGGAAGCCGCACCGTTGCGCCCGCTTGTTCCCGCGCCTTTGCAAATCGACACGTTTGAAGGCCGTGCGTGGCTCGCGGTAGTTCCCTTTCGAATGACCGGTGTACGGCTCCGTGGGACGCCATCGCTGCCTTGGCTCTCCGCATTTCCCGAGCTGAACGTCCGAACCTACGTCACTTGCGGCGGAAAACCCGGCGTGTGGTTCTTCAGCCTGGGCGCAGCCAACTCGCTGGCTGTAGCCATCGCGCGCGCCTGGTTTCACCTGCCCTATTTTCGCTCGCGCATGAGCTGTGAAGAACGGGAAGGCTGGATTCATTACGCAAGCCAGCGAACCCATCGCAAAGCGCCCGCCGCATTCCTAGAATGCCGGTATCGTCCCATCGGCGAGGTTGTCCCCGCTCAGCCTGGGACGCTGGAGCATTTCCTAACCGAACGATATTGCCTTTACGCCGCCAGTGCGCGCGCCCAAATCATTCGCGCCGAAATTCATCATCTGCCTTGGCCGCTGCAGCCCGCCGAAGCCGAATTTGCGCGCAACTCGATGACCGAATCCTTGGGCATCGCGCTGACTCCGCGCCCGCTCCTGCATTTCGCACGCAGGCAAGACGTTCTGGTCTGGCCCCCACGAAAAATCGCCTAACCAGCCCGGCGACCTCCCGCCGCATCGACAGCCGCTCCCGTCAGATCAAAGAAGATCCCCGCATCATCACTTTTTATTTTTATGTACTTTCGCTCGAGTACTCGCACGCGCTTTCCTCTTCAATTTGATCTGATTGTATTCAACGGCGGCACGGACGAGATTTTTTAGAGCACGCTCATTAATCTTATCGCCCTCGAAAAGATCGATCGCCCGCCAGGCGTTGCCTTCGAGGCCCGCGTTGAAGAGCTGGTCAGGATCTGCGAGGCTCGCCCCGTGGGAAAAGGTAAGCTTCACCTTATCTTTGTGGGCGTTGCCGACCGCGATCATCCCGTCGCGAGACCACACTGGGCTGCCCATCCACTTCCATTCCTCGATGATCTCCCGGTCGGCTTCCAGGATGCTCTTGCGGATGCTGGCGAGCGTTTTGCCGCGCCAGTCTGTTAGTCCTGCGATCAGCTGGTCAATACTTTCCGATGGATTCATTGGATCTTTATGCCTCCAATTCTTGTCCCGTTTTCATTCTCTTCGAAAGAAGTCGTCGAACGACGTGGCCTTTCCACATCCACAGCCCCGAAAGGAGCAAAACAGGAAGAAAGACATACCGAACAGTGGAGGCGTAGTTTGGAGTGTCCGAAGGTGAATCATAAACATAACCGAGTATCGGAATGCCAAAGATAATGTGAATCCAGCGAAGAATCGTACGTTTGGTGGCCTCTTTCATGATTAATTTCTCCTCCCTTTCTGAGACGGCCAATCGGGCGTCTCGATACCGAACTGCTTGGCGTACTCCGCGTTCAGCCGCTGCCAGCCGCCGAACTTCATGGCCTCGGGGCCAACCATGCGGCCGATGGGCGTTCCGCTGAGAAGATGATCCAGCACATCGAAACAAATGTGCCAACCGGCAGCACCCATTGCGATGAAGCGGTGACCGATGTTGGTCCACAGCGTCAGGCGCGTGCCGCCACCCAAGTCTTCGAGTTCCCACCGCATATCGAAGCCACCCCACTTGTACTCGAGCGCCTTGGGAGCGTCGGCTCGCGTCACTCTTGTTTCGGTAACGCGCGGCGCGGGCGCCCCCACTGTGGTGAGCTTCACCGTGGTTCCAACCGTGCCCAGGTTCCCATCGGCGTCGAAAGGCGCCCACTCGCGCAGATGCGCTGGGTCGGTAAGCGCCTGCCAGACTTTTTCCGGCGAGTGACGCAGTTCCCTGACGAGAATGAGCGTCCACTTCTCTCCGTCCTTTCGTATCTGCGCCCCGCTGGCCGGACCCGGTGTGTACTGCTCGTGATCTGTCATCTATCTCCTCCTGCTAATCATCCGCCTTACCAGCGTGCCAACTGGGTGAGCTGAATGAGGTTGCCGCAGGTGTCGTTCAGCTTCGCAATGGTCGAGCCGGTCACGTCGGTGGGCGGCATCGTGAACGCGGCGCCGCGGGACTTGGTCCGCTCGTAGTCCCCCTTGACGTCGTCGGTAAAGAACATGGCCGCGGGCTGGCCCTGTTGAAACATCGCCTGCTGATACGCTTTGGCCGCGGGATTGTTGTTCAGCGCCAGCTGCAGCTCAGTGCCGTCCGGCTCCTCGGGCGAGGCCACCGTCAGCCAGCGATACGGGCCCTGACTGAAATCGGTCTTCTTGGCAAAGCCCAGTACCTCCGTATAGAAGCGCAGGGCTTTGTCCTGGTCGTCCACGTATACGCTGGTCACTTTGATTTTCATTTCGTTTCTCCTTTGTCACGTTCGCGGTTTGCGCCGCGTCGTCTTCTCCTTGTCTTCCTTTTCGTTGGTGCTGCCCTCGATGGTGTTAAAGATCCCATGCGGTCGAGGTGGCGTTCGAGAGCATCTACGTGAGCGGACCAGAACCGGCGGAACGGAGCCAGCCATGCGTCCACCTCCTGAAGCGGTTCAGGTTTCACTCGGTAGAAACGACGCTGTGCGTCCACCGTGGATTCTACGAAACCGGCCTCGCGCAGCACTCGCAGGTGCTTTGACACGGTCGGCTGCGTCATACGAAGTTGGCGCTCGATTTCTCCAACCGACTGTTGTGACGAGACCAATAGGCTCAATATCGCTCGGCGGTTCGGCTCCGCAATGATTTCGAATACCGATTCCATTCCCTTCGTATACTCCACGGAGTATATACGTGTCAAGGTATATTTAGCCGGGGCCCCAGGCCCTAAAGAATCGGATGAGTTGACATCCCGTCCATGTTTCTGCGAATATCGAAATATGGAAAACGCCACAAGCAGGAAGCACGCGGAACGCGTAGCCAAGTATGCCGATATGTTCTCGGCGATGGGAACGGAACCGCGGCTGCGGATCATGCAATTACTCTTATCGGCGCATCCCGAGGGGCTTGTGGTTGGAGACATTCAGGGAGAATTGGAGATTCCCAATTCGACGCTCTCCCACCATCTGGACAAGCTGAAAAATGAGGGGCTTGTAAACGTGCAACGCGAGAGCACTTTCTTGCGCTACACGGCAAACACGGAAGCGCTGCAGGAATTACTGCAATTTCTCTATTCCGAGTGCTGCACGCGGAACAAAGCACTCAGGCCGCAAGACATCATGGAAGTCTGCAAATAGGAGGGCGTCGTGGATCGCACGGACATCAAGGAAATTGTTAAGGAAAAATACGGGCAGGCGGCGCTGCGAGGCGCCAGCGGGAGTTGTTGCGGAGCGGCGGATTCGAACGGTTCAACTTGCGACCCGATTACTTCCAATCTCTACGACGCCGCGCAGATGCGGCAAATTCCCGGGGAGGCGCTGCAAGCTTCTCTCGGCTGCGGAAATCCTACCGCCCTGGCCAAATTAAATCCCGGGGAAGTGGTCCTCGATTTGGGCTCCGGCGGCGGCATCGATGTCCTGCTTTCCGCCAAGCGCGTCGGACCGACCGGCAAGGCCTACGGCTTGGATATGACCGACGAAATGCTGGCGCTCGCCAACGAAAACAAGCGTAGGGCTGGAGCCGAAAACGTCGAATTCTTGAGAGGCGAGATCGAGAATATTCCGCTTCCTGACAATTCGGTCGACGTGATTATTTCGAATTGCGTGATCAATCTTTCCGCCGACAAGGACCGCGTCTTGCGCGAAGCTTTTCGCGTGCTCAAGCCGGGCGGACGATTTGCCGTTTCCGACGTGGTGACCCGCGGCGAAGTCGACGCGCAAATCCGCCAAAACATGCTTCTATGGGTAGGTTGCGTGGCGGGAGCGCTGGAAGAAAACGAATACCGCGACAAGCTCGTCTCCGCCGGATTCGAACAGGTCGAAATCGAGCCGACGCGCGTTTATCGGGTGGAAGATGCGCGCGAGTTTCTCTCCGAAAAAGGCCTGGACGTGGACGCGCTGGCGCCGCAAGTGGAAGGAAAATTCATGAGCGCTTTCGTGCGGGCGACCAAAGCAAAGTCCGCGAAAAGTACCGAAGCATATCGCGCGCCAGCGTCTTGAAACTGGGCCAGAGCTCCAGCCCATTCGGTAGAAAAATATCGGCATGCCAGCACACTACAACGTCCTATTCCTGTGTACGGCAAATTCCGCGCGCTCCATCATGGCCGAAGCCATTCTCAACGGGAAAGGCATGCCTGTGTTCACAGCGTACAGCGCGGGAAGCCACCCTTCGGGAGTAGTCCGCCCCGAGGCGCTCAAGCTGATTGAAATGGCGCACTTGCCCACCGAAGGCTTGCGCAGCAAGAATTGGGAAGAATTCGCCAAGCCCGGAGCGCCCAAAATGAATTTTGTCTTCACTGTTTGCGACAACGCGGCTCGCGAGATATGCCCCGTCTGGCCGGGACAGCCCATGACCGCCCATTGGGGCGTTCCCGATCCCGCGCAAGCGAAGGGAACGCCGCAGCAAATCGAACGAGCTTTTCGCGATGCCTACCTGCTCCTCGAACGCCGCATCAGTCTGTTCCTGAGCCTGCCTCTCGCAAGTCTCGACAAACTCGCGATCCGAAAAGAAATCAATCGTATCGGGGCCAGTTAATCCACGCTGCGGATTCCATCTCCTCCTTTGAAACACACTGCGTTTATCCACTCTCCTCTTTCTGGCAAACTGGTGGCGCGATATTGTATACACGTTGCAGGAGGCAAGGATGAATACGCTACTTCACGTGGCCGTAGCGATCGCTATGCTGCTGGCCGCGCAAGGTCAAGCGCCAGCCCGGCCGGAAGTGCCCGAAAACTTGCAAGCGCCGGCAGGCGAGGAAGTGATTCTGGCGGCACACGCAGCCGGAGTGCAAATTTACACGTGCCAACCCGGCGCGGATCAAAAATTTGCCTGGGTGCTCAAGGCCCCGGAAGCGGAACTCGCCGATTCGACCGGAAAAAAGATTGTGCACCATTCCGCAGGACCAACCTGGAAGCACGTCGACGGAAGCGGGGTGACCGGAAAAGTGGTCGCCAAGCACGACGCGCCAAAGCCGGACGCGATTCCCTGGCTGCTGCTGGCAGCGGCAAGCCACACGGGAGATGGAATTCTCAGCCGTGTCACGAGCGTTCAGCGAATCCATACCGAAGGTGGCTTGCCACCAAGCGCAAGCACCTGCGATGCAGCGGCGACCGGCAAGGAATCGAGGAGCGCGTACTCCGCCGATTACTATTTTTATGCTCCACCGCGCTGAGGAATCGCCGCTGACTCTTCCGTGTTTGCGCAAAAACTTACGCCCGAGCCGCGGGGCCCGGCCCGATATTTCTGATAGAGTGCTGCGCAGAAAGTGTGGTCCGTCGGCCCGGGGGAACAGTTCACAAAAGGTGGCAGCCGGTCCTAGCACCCGAAAGTATTCCGTAGCAATATTGCTGGAAGGCTCGCAAGGGCCGGGATTATCGTCTTGGAAGGCCGAACAGTAGGCCTAAGTGCCTGAATACAAATGGTTTAGTATTGCTGTAGGGACGAAGCGGAGTTTGCAATGTGTAATATTTGCAGCTTCCCGCGCGTACTAGTCTATGGAAACGCTGAGACCAGGCCGGATGAGCGCGCCGGGAATAACGCAACCGACGGAGGCGATTGCCCGTGCCAGGGCGGGTGACGCCGAGGCTTGGGGCGAGCTTTACCGGGAATACGCGCCCGCCATTTTCCGGTTCTGCAGGCGTGCCTTGCCGACGCGGGAAGATGCCGAAGACGCCACCATGGAAATCTTCATGAAACTGAAGGACAAGCTGATCCAGTACGATGCGACGCGGTCGTTCTCCGCCTGGCTTTACAAGGTGTCAGCGAATCATTGCTGGGATATGCTGCGGCGTCGCAAGATTCGCCAGGACAAGGAAACCGATGACCTGGAAAATGTGCCGCTGGAGCATCCCGACCCCAGCCAATTGGATCAATTGATCGAGCAGCGTACCAGCGACGAAGTTCGCAAAGCGCTGGGCAAACTGGGCGGCCGGGCGCGCATGGCGCTGGTGATGCGCTATTACTCGGACATGAGTTACGACGAAATCGCGGATGCGCTGGGAGTGCGGCGCGCCTTTGTGGGCGTGGTGCTGCTCCGCGCGCGGCACGAACTGCGGCAGGCGCTGGAAGGCAACGCGGCGCTGGCGGCGGGAGGGGCCTTATGAGCGAAATGCCGGACGAAAAGATGAAGCACGTGGACGAAATGACGCTCCTGCTGTACATCGAGCGGCAACTGGACCGCGCGCGCGGGCTGGAAGTGTCCGCGCACACGCAGGAGTGCGATGCGTGCCGCACACTGCTCCGGGCGCTGGAGCGCGAATCGCGGCTGCTGACGCGCGCGATGCTGGAAGAAGACGAACCGCTTCCTTCACGGCTGGCGCAATTTCAGCAGCGCGCCCGCAAGTCCATGCAATGGATTTGGGGACTGGTTTTCGGGCTGGCAGCGACGGGAGTTTATGCGTTTTATACGGAGTATATCGAGCTCTGGCAGCGGCAACTGGAAGAGGCGGGATTCGGGGGCACGAACCTGCTGGGCCTGCTGATTTTTCAGGGCGCAATGTGGAAAGGATGGCAATCCGTGATCACACTCCTCGAAGTACTGGCAATGCTGACGCTGGCGGGCCTGGGAGCCATGTTCTTCCGTCGGCGGATCCGGCGCGGTTCGGCGCTGGCGCTGGTCTTCGCAGGGCTCTGCACGGTGCTGGCGATGCCC
>Ga0210405_10001611_pt1 | contig 25086 bp, 27 predicted proteins | sample IncBWH11MmetaG_FD_155492 | JGI IMG/M metagenome (GOLD analysis project Ga0210405, IMG submission 155492) | Forest soil microbial communities from Barre Woods Harvard Forest LTER site, Petersham, Massachusetts, United States - Inc-BW-H-11-M | ecosystem: Environmental > Terrestrial > Soil >... | reverse complement strand
TCCTGCGCATTTTGCAGGAGCGCACCTTCGAACGCCTGGGCGGCACGGAAACCCTGCGCATCGAAGCGCGCCTGATCGCCCTCACCAACGTCGATCTTCCCGCCGCCGTGAAGTCCGGCGCCTTCCGGGAAGATCTTTTTTTCCGGCTCAATGTTTTAACGCTGGTGGTTCCGCCGCTTCGCGAGCGCCGCGCCGATATCCTCCCCCTGGCTGATCATCTTCTTGCCGTCATTCGATCCATCCACGCCCGCCCCAACGCGCAATTGAGCGATGCGGCGCGCCGCATGCTCGCCGCCTACGCCTGGCCCGGCAACGTCCGCGAACTCCGCAACGCCCTCGAGCGCGCCGTGGTTTTCTCGCGTCCTGGCCTCGGCGCCTCCGCTGCCGCGCATGACCTCCTGGAACCGGGAAATTTTCCGGAAAGTGTGCAAGCCGCCGCGCCCGGCGCCGCCAGCCCGGTCGCCGGCCTCCGCTCGCTGGAGGAAGTGGAGCGTGAAGTCATCGCCGCCACTCTCGAAGCTACCCATTACCAGATCAGCCGCTCCGCCGCAGCCCTCGGCATCAGCCGCAAAACGCTCCTCGAAAAGCGCAAGAAATACGGTTTGAAGTGAAACTTCGCCTGCTCATGCTAGGAAAAACGCGCCGCCCCGAGATGCGCAGCATCCTCGACGACTATGTGGAACGCATCAGCCGCTCCTGCCCCATCGAAATCAGCGAAGTCCGCGATGGCGCTGCCGCCCTCAAGAAACTCGACGCCGATCGCGCCGCCACCGTCGTTCTTCTCGACGCTGCCGGGAAAAACCTCGATTCGAACGCCCTCGCCAAATGGCTCGGGGAATTACGCGACCGTGGCACCCGCGAACTCATCTTCCTCTGCGGCGACGCCGACGGCTTTCCAGACTCACTTCGCCAGCGCGCCCACCAGAAACTGTCTCTAGGCCCAATGACCTTCTCTCACGAACTCGCCCGCGTCATGCTCGCCGAGCAACTCTACCGCGCCTTCGCCATCCTCTCGGGCAGCCCCTACCCGAAATAGCCTGCGTGAGGCAAACTAGGACGATCATGGCCGTACACATCACTCCCGACGCAAATCGGCCCTCCGCGACAATCGAAATCCCACTCGAGAATCCCCTCCCCGATTACGATCTTCTCCAACTCGAGCAGCCCACGCCCCGCGATGTGGACGCTGTCCTCGTCTCGCAGGGTTTCCGCGACCTTGTTGATGACGCTCGCGGCGTCCTCATGGATCTCCTCGCCCATCCTCCCTACCAGGCAAACTCACCGGAGCACGCCAAACTCGATTTCACGCACTCTGCCCCGTTGCCATTCGAATTGACGCAACTCACCGGCGCCATCTGCCCCGGCGGTGATGAGAGCTACCGCCCCGGCTTGTGGATCGTTCTCCAGGATCCCCACGCCAAGCCGGGAACCTCGCTTCCTCAGGCGACTCAGGAGCGCATCGCCTCCATCGTTGCCGAACTCGTTAAACGCCTCCAGCTCGCTTGATTGCCGGGTTCACAAGCCGCTGCCAACAAACAACCTTCCGCCCGAACTTGACCTTTTGCGTACGACTCCGCAAACTCTAGTCTTTTCGCCGCGCCTTTAAGAGGGTCACCGAATCGCAAGGTCATGCCGGAAGAAAAAGGACTGCTCATCGTTTACACCGGGCCGGGCAAGGGCAAAACCACTTGCGCGCTCGGCACCGCGTTTCGTGCCGTGGGCCAGGGCCTGCGCGTATTGATGGTGCAATTCATCAAGGGCTCCTGGCACTACGGCGAACTCGACGCCGCCAAAATGCTCGGCGACGACAAGTTTGAAATCCGTCCCATGGGCCGCGGGTTCGTCAAAATCGGCGGCGCCGAAACTGACCCCGCCGATATCAAGCTCGCGCAGGAATGCTGGCAAGCCGGCCGCGACGCCATCTACAGCGGCAAGTACGACCTGGTCGTCCTCGACGAAATCAACTACACCATCAGCTATAAAATGCTCGACCCCGCCGAAGTTGTCGAAGCCCTGAAAAACCGTCCCGAGCGCGTCCACGTCATCTGCACTGGCCGCAACGCCCATCCCCAGCTCGTCGAGCTCGCCGACCTCGTCACCGAGATGCGCGAGGTGAAACACCCCTACACCAAGGGTATACTGGCTCAGCGGGGGATTGATTATTAGGTGTGGCATACGACTTCGACGGTAGGGGCGCCCTACTCGGCAAAGCGTACGCGACATGCACAGTTTCTTCTTTCAACTTTAAACTTTCGACTTTTCCCATGGCCTGGTTCAAGCGCGACAAAAAATCGATCGAACAAACCACCCCGCCCGAGGAGCGCCGCGTGCGCACCGAAGGCTTGTGGGTCAAGTGCGAATCCTGCCGCACCATCGTCTTTCGCAAGGACCTTGAAGCCAATCTTTTCGTCTGCCCCAAGTGCCAGTTCCACTTCAAAATGAATTCCAAGCACCGCCTCGAAATGCTCCTTGACGGCCGCTGGACCGAACACGACGCCGGCATGACCTCCACCGATCCGCTCAAGTTCGTCGACACCAAGCCCTACGCCGCGCGCCTGCGCGAAGCCAAGAAAAAACTCGGCATGAACGACGCCGTAATCACCGCCGAAGGCCAGCTCAGCGGACGCCCTGTCGTCATGTGCGCCATGGAGTTTGGTTTTATCGGCGGCTCCATGGGCGCGGTGGTCGGCGAAAAAGTCACGCGCGGCATCGAGCTCGCCATCGAAACTCGCCAGCCGTTCATCGCCATTTCCTGCTCCGGCGGCGCGCGCATGATGGAAGGCACTATCAGCCTCATGCAGCTCGCCAAAGTTTCCGCCGCACTTGCCAAGCTTGACGACGAGAAGCTGCCCTACATCTCCGTGCTCACCGATCCCACGACGGGCGGCGTCACCGCCAGCTTCGCCATGCTCGGCGACCTCAACATCGGCGAGCCCGGCGCGCTCATCGGTTTCGCCGGACCGCGTGTCATCGAACAGACCATCCGCCAGAAACTCCCCGAAGGTTTCCAGCGCTCCGAATTCCTCCTCGAGCACGGCTTCCTCGACGCCGTCGTCCCTCGCAAGGACCTCAAGTCCTTCATCGCGAGCTCCCTCGACTTGCTCTTGAGCTGAGATGAATTACGCGTCTTCTGTCCACTATTTGCTTTCCCTTGGCCGCGAATTGGCCGCGCCAACCCAAGCCGCCGCCGCAAAATTCGATCTCGAGAACATCACCATCCTCGCCGAGCGCCTCGGCCGCCCCGACCGCGCCAACCCCAGCGCGCACATCGCCGGCACCAATGGCAAAGGTTCCACCGCCGCGTTCCTCGAATCCATCCTTCGCCACGCAGGCTTTCGCACCGGCCTGAACACTTCGCCCCACCTCGAAAAAATCAACGAACGCATCCGCATCAACGGCGAGGAAATCAGCGACCAAGCCTTTGCGGAAACTCTCACGCGCATCCAGGTTCTGATCGAAGAACTTCTCGCCGCCGGCAAACTTCGCGCTCATCCCACCTATTTCGAATGCGTCACCGCCATGGCCTTCGAATATTTTGCCCGCGAGCGCGTGGAGTTCGCCGTCTTCGAAGTCGGCCTCGGCGGACGTCTCGATGCCACCAACATCCTTTCGCCGGCCGTCACCATCATCACCCGCATCGATTTCGACCACGAAAATTTCCTCGGCCACTCTCTCGAAGAAATCGCCGCTGAAAAGGCCGGAATCCTGAAACCCGGTGTGCCACTCGTCCTTTCCGACCAGCGCCCGGAAGCCCGCGAGGTGATTCTTGCCCGCGCCAAAATTCTCGATTGTCCAGTCATCGAGCCGGTGAAAATCTTTCGCGTCGATCAAGAACCCATCCCAGAAGGCCTCGTCCACGCGCACGCGATCGACACGGACTCCGGCAAACGTTTCGAACTCGCCCCAAGCCTCCCCGGCCGTTTTCAACTTGAAAACGCCCTCAACGCCGTCGCCGCCGCGCAACTCCTCCAAAACCGCGGCTTTCAAATCCCCGGCGATGCAATCACGCAAGGCATAGCCAACACCATCTGGCCTGGCCGCCTCGAAAAATTGCAATCCGCCCCCGATGTCTACCTCGATGGCGCGCACAATCCCAGCGCCGCCCGCGAACTCGCCCATTTCCTCGAACAAAACTTCGCCGGCCGCAAAATCTGGCTCATTTACGCCGCCCTTCGCGACAAAGCTGTCGACGAAGTAGCCGGCCTCCTCTTTCCCCACGCCGCGGATGTCATCTTCACCGCGCCCCGCACCCCGCGCGCCGTTTCCGCCGCTCAACTCGCCGAAATCGCCGGCCATCATGCCGCGCGTTTTTCCGTGCTCCCCAACGCCGAGCAAGCCTTCGAACACGCCCTAGCCGAAGCCGCCCCCGAAGACGCCATTTTCATCACCGGCTCTCTCTACCTCGTCGGCCAGCTTCGCCACTATTGGAAGCATCGCGCGCAAGTCGCCACGCGCTGAAAAAAACCGTAGAATACCGCCCTAAAGGTTTTATCGAGCATCCGGCTCTTTGGCTTGTAGGGGCGCAGCATGCTGCGCCCTATTTGAGGAAGCTGCCGTTGCTTCAAGGCACGCTTTGAACGATCAGCAGGCGCAATCACAATGAAGACAAAACCAAAGCGCCCCGCAACCGACGGAAAAGGAATAATCTCTCATCCTCTCGTCGGCATCATCATGGGCTCCGGCTCCGACTGGGACACCATGAAGTTTGTCTCCAAAACGCTCAAAGCCCTCGGTGTTCCACATGAAACACGCGTGGTCTCTGCCCATCGCACACCCGACCTGCTTTTCGAGTACGCTTCCCACGCCGAAAAGCGCGGCATCGAAGTCATCATCGCCGGTGCCGGCGGCGCCGCGCATCTTCCCGGCATGACCGCCTCAAAAACCGTGCTCCCTGTCCTCGGCGTTCCCGTCGAATCAAAAGCCCTCAAAGGACTCGACTCACTCCTCTCCATCGCGCAAATGCCCAGCGGCGTCCCTGTCGGCACCCTCGCCATCGGCAAGTCCGGCGCGGTCAACGCCGCGCTCCTCGCCGCCGCCATCCTCGGCGCGAAGTATTCCGCCATCCGCGAAGCTTCCCGAAAATTCCGCACCGAGCAGACTGGTCGGGTCCTGGCGCATCCCGATCCTTCCGACGCGTCGTCCTCAAATAAGAAAGGCAAGCGCGCGTGACCATCGGCATCCTCGGCGGCGGACAGCTCGGCTACATGCTCGCGCTCGCGGGCTACCCCCTAGGCTTGCATTTCCGCTTTCTCGATCCCTCTCCCGAAGCCCCCGTCGGCCGCATCGCCCAGCGCGTCACCGCCGAGTACACCGACCAGGCCGCCCTTGAAAAATTCGCGAGCGGCCTCGAGCTCGTCACCTACGAATTCGAAAACGTCCCCGTCGAAGCCGCCCGCTTCCTCGCCGAACGCGTTCCCGTCTATCCTCCGCCCGCTGCTCTAGAAGCTGCCCAGGACCGCCTCGCCGAAAAATCTCTCTTCCGTCAGCTCGGCATCGCCACCACTGAATTCGTCCTCGTTTCGAATCGCAACGAACTCGAAGCCGCCATAAAAACCATCGGCCTCCCCGCCGTCCTGAAGACCTCCCGCATGGGCTACGACGGCAAAGGCCAGTGGATTCTTCGCACGCCAGACGACGTCGTCAAAGCCAAGTCCGAGCTGCCTCCCGTAAAACTAATCCTTGAGCGCTTCGTTCCCTTCACGCGCGAGCTCTCCGTCCTTGCTGTCCGCTCCCGCAACGGCGAATCCGCCATTTACCCGCTCGTCGAAAACCACCACCGCAGCGGCATCCTCCGCCTCTCCATCGCCCCCGCTCCGCGCCTCGAAGCCCCCATTCAGCGCGCCGCCGAAAACGCCGCCCGCCGCGTCCTCGAATCCCTGAAGTACGTCGGCGTTCTAGCCATCGAGTTTTTCGAACACCAGGGCGAACTCCTCGCCAACGAAATGGCCCCCCGCGTCCACAACTCCGGCCACTGGACTATCGAAGGCGCCGTCACCAGCCAGTTCGAGAACCATCTCCGCGCCGTCCTCGGCCTCCCGCTCGGCTCCGCCGCGCCCGCCGGCCATTGCGCCATGCTCAACCTCATCGGCGACCTCCCCGACTCCGCCGAAGTCCTCGCCGTCCCCGACGCCCACCTCCACCTCTACGGCAAATCCCCCCGCCCCGGCCGCAAACTCGGCCACCTCACCCTCCGCGCTGCCTCCCCCGAACGCCTCGCCCTTCGCCTCTCCGAACTCCCCGCCTTCTTCCACCGCCCCGACTTCTGCCTCGACGCCGCCCTAACCCCCGCCCCCTCCGCCTCCCTCCGCGCCTGATCCCAGACAGACAAACGAGCTGTTAAAGCTATTGTCGGGCAGAATTTCCTTGCAATGTCTATTTACATATAGTAAACAGACGTGTCTTCATTTAGTTTGTAGGCGGAACCCTGTTCATGAATCGCACTGACCTGCATCACCTCGCGGAATTACGTCTCAAGGAAGCTAAAGTGCTTCTGGACGCTGGTTGTTTCGAAGGCTCATATTATTTGGCTGGCTACGCCATCGAGTGTGGGATGAAGGCTTGCTTCGCGAGGAGGACAGAGCAATACGATTTTCCGAATAGAAGAGCTGTGGATCAAATTTACAAGCACGATCCAACTGAACTGATTTCTGCCGCAGGTCTGGAAGAAGAATGGCAAAAAGAACTACAATCTAACAAGGCATTCAGCGAGAATTGGGCTGTCGTAAAGCAGTGGTCGGAACAGAAACGGTACGCGGTCAAGATCGCTGAAAGGGATGCGAACGATCTGCTAAGTGCCATAACTGATCCGTCCAGCGGGGTAATAGCATGGCTGAAGAAATTCTGGTAAAAGAGCCGCTCACAAGGGAATTGAAGGAGATGGGGAGAGATATGTCTCTCCGTCTACTCGAGAGGGGATTTGAGCTTGTCTGCTCTCTATGGCTATATCATCCAGAGTCAAATCGTTGGCGATTAGTCCTGGCATCTTCCATTGTCGACCGAGAGGGTCCGAGAAGAGCCTATGGGATTATCGCGGAAATCCTCCAGGAGAACTGGGACATGGGTGTGTGGCTTCGCGATATCTCTGCCGTGAGCCCGAGCGATCCCCTCGTGCAAGCACTTCGTCGCTCACTGGGCAAGATAGAGCTGCTTCCTCCCCAATATGCCTCATCGCCGCGGGACGAAGTGGGACGCAGGTACACGCGCAGCCGCCTAGGCGATGTCTTTATCGAAGATGCATACATTTTCCTCGTTGAATAAACAGCCAGTCGTCGCTCCGAGAGTGATCCTCTCGATCAGCCTCCGCTTCCTCTCTGTGCCCTCTGTGTACTCCGCGTTCTCTGCGTTAATTCTTTCTTTTCTTCGGCTTACGTCGCTCATTTCATTCGAAAGTACTATGCTCCTCATTCGAAACTAGTACTACATCGTAATGTTATTTGACAAGCTAACTTTGCCGTGCTACCCTGTATTGTGAACTTTCGACCGTATCCCCGCCACCCTTCTCGCCCGGGCAAGGATCGCAGCTCTTCCCCGAACTCTGTTTTTCCGCCTCGCGCTCTTGGTTCGCTCTTTTCACTCCTTGCAGCAAGAGCGTCTCATAACTCTTTTTCATTCATAGACTTCCGCACTCTTTCTAAAAACAGCCGGGTGTCACCTAAGTACCAGGTGCAGTTTCTCAAATTCTACTTGAAGGAATCCGCTGTTACCTATCCTCTTTCCTTTCATGTCCTTGCGCACTCTTTTGCCCCTGCCAAGAAGCCAACTCCTTTGTTTCCAAACAATTGCGCACTCTTTGCGAAAAACCACCCGGGGTGGGGGTACCCGCATCTTTCACCCAGGCTCGAAAGGAACTCTCTCATTGCCAACATTGACTCGTTCTTCGGCTTCCCGCGCCGCTTTCTTTCCACAGGATACGCATCCCGGGTCAGGGGTCACACCTCCGCCGGTTGCCGCCTTCCCCTCCGGATGCTACGATTTGGTGTTCTATGACCCCTGCTGACCCCCAACTGAGCACCGCCTCTCGCCCCCGTGTGGGCATCCCTTGGCGCGCCTCTGACGATGAGGACAATGCCCGGGCTGCCGGTCCGACGGGCAAAATCGGAAAGACCGAAGACTACCTAAAAGCAGTAGAAAGAGCCGGCGGCGAGGGGATCATCATCACGCTGAAAGATAAAGAAGAACGAGGCAGGCTGATCCCGACGCTTGATGCCTACGTGCTCCCTGGCAGCCAAGCGGACGTGGAACCAGGCGAATATGGTTCCATAAATCGAGGTCTGTCCGCGCCCGCCGACCCACTGCGCGACGAAACCGATCGCGCCATTCTTAAGCACGCCTTTGCCGAGAAGAAGCCCGTCCTGGCCATCTGTTATGGTTGCCAGCTTCTCAACGTCTATCTGGGAGGCACGCTCATCCAGGATCTTAGGGCCGAGACCGGCACCGCCACGCCTCATCGCAGGAAAGACGTCGGGCCCGAGGCCAAAGAAGACCCTATTCACGGCGCCACGCTAGAGCCCGATAGCCGTTTGGCTTCTATCGCAGGCCGCACCGAGGCCGCCGTCAACAGCTCGCATCACCAAGCCATTGCGCAGCCAGGAAAGAATCTGCACGTCACGGCTCACGCTCCAGACGGAATTGTCGAAGCGGTCGAGTGGACCGGCGATTCCAACTGGGTGGTAGGAGTCCAATGGCATCCGGAGCGCATGCCCGATGATCCGCTTGCTCAGCGCCTGTTTCAGCAGTTCGTTGCTGCCGCAAGAACCCGCGAGGCCGTCGCTCAAAAAACGTAGATGAGTCGTTGTTCTAATTTCTAGTTTCGATTTTCTAGTTTCTGATTTCGGGGGGTTCATGATTTCTCTGGCGGGCAAGGCGGCACTCATCACCGGTGGCTCGCGCGGGATCGGCGCCGCGGCTGTCAAACTCTTCGCGCAGGCCGGCGCGGACGTGGTTTTCAACTACGTCAAAGCCAAGGACGCCGCTCTGCAAGTCCAGCAGGAAGCCGGCAAGCACGGCACGCGCGTGGAAGCGTTCAAAGCCGACGTCGGGAAGCACGCCGACAATCAAAAACTTGTCGACCACACTATCGCCCGGCTCGGCCGGCTGGACATTCTAGTCGCGAACGCTGGCATCTGGAATTTCGAAGATGCTCCCATTGAGAAGATGACCGAAAAGCAGTGGGACGATATGATCCGCATCAACCTCAAGAGCGTCTACTCCATCATTCACTTCACGGTGCCCCACATGATCAAGCAGAAGTCCGGCAAAATCATTCCCATCAGCTCCACCGCCGGCCAGCGCGGCGAATCATTTCACACCCACTACGGCGCTTCAAAAGGCGGCATCATCAGCCTTACCAAGGGCCTCGCCACCGAACTTGCCCGTCACAACATACTCGTGAACTCCGTCGCTCCCGGCTGGGTCGCCACCGATATGTCCAACGCCGTTCTCGAATCCAAAGCCGGCCAGAAGATGGCTTCCACCGTTATTCCTCTCGGCCGCGCCGCCACCGCCGAAGAAGTCGCTGGCCCCATCCTATTTGTCGCTTCCGACCTGGCCAACTTCATGACCGGCGAAGTCATCAATGTAAATGGAGGTTCGGTCTTGTGCGGGTAAAGTTTGCCCAGTTTGCCGTTCTCATTTTCGTTTCTTGCGCAACTATGGCGCCGCACGCCACAGCACAGCGGCCCGATACCATGATGCCCGAGCAGAGCGAGGCCAAGGGTAAGCAGATCCTCGCCGATTTAATCAACGGCCTGGGTGGACCGGGCTACACCGAAGTCCGCGAAAGCCAGTGCGAGGGGCGCCGCGTCCTGTTTGGCCACAATGGCGAGCCCACCGGCAATATCGGGTTTGCCGACTTCCGCCGCTATCCGGACAAGGACCGTACGGAATATATCGGCAAAGGCCACAACACCATCCTCCCATTTCTCGTTGGTATCGACGGCCTGGATTGGTCGCACGGCGGCATCGTCATCACCCTTTATAACGGCGACCATGGCTGGACTTACGATCGCAGCGGCGTCAACGAATTGCCGGCCACCTCCATTAACGATTTCCAGGAGCAAGTCAAGCGCAACGTCGACAATCTCCTCCGTCTGCGCCTCCAGGAACCGGGACTGGGCATCCGCTTCGGCGGCAACGACACCGTGGATCTAAAGCAGGTGGATTGGGTCGAAATCACCGACAGCGAGGAGCGCAAGTTCCGCCTCGCTGTGGACCGCTCCACGCACCTCCTGATTCGCAGCGCCGTCATCACAAAGGACCAGGAAACCCAGCAGATTAACGAAGACGTGACCATCTATTCCAACTATCAGTTGAAAGACAGCGCCTGGACGCCGCTACAAGTCTCCCGGGAACACAACGGCCGCCGCGCCGTTCAAACCTTCTACGAAACCTGTAAGTACAACCCCGGTTTTTCCGACGATATCTTCCAGAAATCGTCCCTAAACAAGCAGGCTGCCCAAGCCCTCGCCAAGAAGAGCAAGAACTAGGGGGCAGAAGAACCTTGGAAAGCGCTTTCTCTTCATGGCCAACCCGCTGCCACCCCAAAAGGCTGTCGGGAATGACGCAGCGTGCCCCCACAACGCCATGTTTCATTTTGTTACATTTCTACCCCATTCTTGCCGCTTGTAATAAAATAGGAGCGCCGAGTCCAAAAAAGTACTATGTTTAGCAGCAGTTGAGTCCCATTGTCCCTGGCATTGCAACTGCTTTATAGTATGTCTTTGAGCCGCCCTGATAGGCTGGACCGCTGGTCCTGTCTTTTCTTTAAACGAGGAAACGATTTTGCCTAAGAGTGCCCCAAACCCCCGCACTCGCCGCCGCTGCATTGCCGGGTTTAGCATGGTCGAATTGGCGGTTTCCATGACCATCCTCCTGATTCTCTCGGCGGTGGCGATTCCATCGCTCTTGCACTCGTTTCGAACGTATCAACTCAACAGCGCGGCCGCGCGCGTATCTGACATGTTGAAATTCACGCGCTACGAAGCGGTGCGCCAGAACAGGCCTATCAGTTTCCTAATGCAGCCGAGCGGGAACGGCTGGCTCGTGGGAACGGATTCGAATCGCAACGGCAACATCGATCCGACCGACAAACAAGCCTTGATCAATGGCTTTGTCACGCTCGTTACCGCAGGCACGCCGCCGCCGGCCGCGATCACCGCGTTGTTTAACGTGGGCGGGTTGACTGCTACGCCAGCGAATCCAGGTCCGCTGCAGTTTGACGCGCGCGGAGCGGTTCGCGTGAACGGCACGTTGACCGGCAACATATATGTTTTCTACGTAGGCGCGGCGCCTCCGAACAATCCCGGCGATTTCGGTTTTCGCGCCGTAATTCTGCTTCCTACGGGAGCAACGCAAATCTGGACAGCTACCGCCGCGGGACCCTGGCAGCGGACCGCGTAATTGGGACATAGGAACTGACGAACGGAAAATGCCGTACACACTCACAAAGCGCCGCAAAAGAGAAAGAGGCTTCAGCCTCCTTGAGATGTTGTTTGCGACGATCATTCTTCTGGTGGGCCTGGTGGCGATTGCGCAACTCGTTCCCGCTTCGATTCGCCTGAACTACCAGAATCGCAACGATTCTTCCGCCATGGTTTTTGCGCAACGGGAGCTGGACCAAATGCTGGATCAGCCGCTAAACCCACCAACGCAGCAGTTTACGGATGCGGAATTCAACGTGTGTCAGATTGGCGACCCCACAATTACAAATACCGTGCAAGGGACGAACGTCGTCCTCTACAACAACCAGGCCGTTATCGATTTCAACAGCACCGTCGCCGGCTATAACTTTACGTACGTGGACCCCGTTGATCCAAATGGTCCCAGCTTCGATGTTCGCTGGGCGGTGATCGTCACGGGAAACGGGTCCACAGTTTCCAGCAAGCGTTTTATCCTCGGAGTACGGCAACAGGGCGGGAGCGGATACTTTCTGCCGATTACGCTGGACGCCATGGTGGAAAAATGACGCGGGCCATGGGCAGTAATCGGCAAGAAGGATTTACGCTCATCGAATTGCTGGTCGCTTTGGGTATATTTCTTGTGGTTACTGGAGCGGCATTCACGCTTCTGGGGAGCTCGCAACAACGCTACCGGACCGAATCGCAAGTGTTGAATGCGTTTCAGGAAGCGCGACTCGGGCTGGACCAGATCGTGCGCGACGTCAACGATTCCGGTTTTCCCCCGCCAACCTACTTTGATGCCAATTCTCCCAACATGTCGGCGAGCTTCCCCATCGCCTGGAGCCCCAACTATCCAGGCAATCCTTGCCAGATCGGCGCCGGTTGCGCGACGCCGGGCGGTTTTGACTTGATAGTTGAAACCAATCCGAATCCACAGGATACCGCCTGTGCTCCCAACTGCGTGCAGTGGATCCGTTACCAATTGCAACTTCCGCCGCAGGTACAAGTTCCGACGCTCATGCGGGGCCTGGCTCCCAAGGTGTCCGGCGACGATCCTGCCACGGACACTCAGCCGAACCTTGTACCCTTCGTGCAAAATGTCGTAAACAGTCCGGCGCAACCCATTTTTTCGTACACCTGCGACAATTCGACTACGCCTCAATCTCCACCTCAGGCGTGTCCTCTCGCGGCAGCCGCCGATAATATCCCGCCAAGCATCCGCGATGTCATCATCACTCTGATTGTCGCTGCTCCCCAGCCGGATGCCATCTCGGGCCAGCAACGAATCGTGGTGCTGAACGGGCGCGGCCGCCGCGTCAATCCCTAAAGGAAATTCCAAGTGAAAGCGCGGAGCACAAAGCGAAATCAGCGGCAGGAATCAGGAGTCGCCCTGCTCATCGCGATTTTTGTTTTGTTGCTGATCAGCGTGGTGGGGATCTCTTTAATCGTCTCTTCAGGGACGGAATCGGCTCTGGCCGGCAATTACCGCTCGGCGACAGGGGTGTCCTACGCGTCCGTTGCGGGGCTGGAAGAAGCACGCGGGCGTCTCCTGGCGAAGAATCCCAACTCATTCTTGAATACGGCCCCTGCGAACTTCCTGCCTCCGCCTGGCACGCAGTGGGACATAAGCTATGTGAGTTATATCTTTAATCCTGGTCCGGCCGACCCGGCAAACACGCTCACGCCCTATCCGGATACGGAATACGACATTGAGTTCGGCGCGGGGACGCTCGCAGCTGCGAATACTGCGGGGACCGTCGCGACGACCCAGTCGGTTTGGAACGTCGCCCCGCTGAATGCGTTACCTGTCCCAGGCCCGACCTACAAGTGGGTGCGCATTAACGCCATATCCGAAGTGTCGCTGGGGCGTCAGGTTGCTCCTTATGGTGATGGCCACACTGCAGATCCTAACAAGCCGATTTACTACGACGGTGCACTTCTTACCGTCGCGCCGGCGGGTGCGCAGCAGGTGCTGGAGATCACTTCGCTTGCAGTCCTGCCCAACGGCAGCCAGAAGTTGGTGCAGTATCTAATTACCTCTGTAGTCTTAAACTTGAATTTGCCCGCGGCGGTAACGCTGGACGGGAAGGATGCGCAGTTTTCGGTCTCTCATTCCAGCAGTTTCTGGGTGCGGGGAATCGACCAAGGCAGCGCAGGGAGCTGCAATCCCGGCTCTTCCGTTGTTCCCGCAGTTGGATATACTGGATATACCAGCGGTTCGGACGCGATCCAGAGCCAGTTAAACATCCTCGGCGCGATCCCTTCGGGGCCACCGCCGGCGGGCAACCCGGACCGGCGGAATAACTATACGAATGGCAATCCTCCGAACCCGAGCGTGAGCCAAGTTTCCGTACTGCCGAATCTGCAGACCGTGGCAGGTCTGAATACACTGGTGCAGACAATTACCCAGAACGCCGACACCGTGTTCAACGGCAATGCGACGCAGGCGAACTTCCCGGCGGGCATGTCCGCAACGAACCCCATGACCATTGTCATTAACGGCGACCTCACGCTCAGCAGTTGGCGCTCGACCGGGTACGGACTCCTGCTGGTCACTGGCAAGTTCACTTACGACCCGGACGCATCGTGGGACGGGATAATTCTGGTGATCGGGAAAGGCTGGATGAACTCGCACCAGGCAGCTTATACCACTACGCAAATTCAGGGCGCAGTGTTTCTCGCGCGGACGCTGGACGCATCTGGAAATCCTCTGCCGCTATCCTCCCCTCCGATATTCACTCCCCCCGCCGGGTCGATTATGACTTCCGGTTTCGACTTTGGAGGCGGTCCTAACACGTTGACCAACAGCATCAATTACAGCAGTTGCTGGATACAAGCTTCGATGCCGAGTTTGGGCTACAAAGTCCTCTCCTTCCACGAAATATCATCTCAGTGAGCGTTTCGTCGCGAATAAAAGATTCGTAGCTTACTCTTCCACGCCGCGGCCTCGACGCTCTCTGCATGTGCCTGAAAGGCTCAACGCACTTTTCCCATTTTGGCGCGCGGCGTGTTCGGGGGCTATAATGTGCGGATGCGTGATCGACGGGAAAGTCCGCAGATGCACGGCACGACAGTGCTGTGCGTGCGCAAGGACAACAAGGTGGTGCTGATCGCCGATGGCCAAGTGACAATGGGCGATCATGTGATGAAGCACACGGCGCGGAAGACGCGGCGGCTTTACAACGACAAGGTCGTTGCCGGTTTTGCTGGCTCGACGGCCGATGCGATTACGCTTTTCGAGCGATTCGAAGGAAAGCTGCAAGAGTTTTCCGGGAATTTGCAGAAAGCCGCGGTGGAACTGGCCAAGGAATGGCGCAAGGACCGCGCGCTTCGGCATCTGGAAGCGCTGCTAATCGTGGCCGACAGCAAGGGCACATTCATTCTCTCCGGCAACGGCGACGTGATCGAGCCGGACGACGGGCTGGTGGCCATCGGTTCCGGGGGGACGTTCGCGCTTTCGGCGGCGCGGGCGCTGATGAAGCATTCGAAACTCAATGCCAAGGATTTGGCAATGGAGGCGATGCGCATCGCCAGCGAGATTTGCATTTTCACCAACGCCAATTTTACGGTGGAAGAGCTGTAAGGTGGTGTCGGGGATTACGATTAGCGGGTGAAGTGTCCTTTAGGGTTGGGTGAAGAGGTTGACGGTCAACAGTTGAAAGTTGAAGAAGAAAGAAGGATTTAACAGGCCGACAAGGTCGGGGCAGGCGCCGGGCATGGAGCGGAAAGAAGCGGCGCAAACCAGTTCAAGGTATTTTAGGAAACAGCACAGCAGGGGCCAAGCTTGAAAGCACGCAAAGACGAATTCGCGCATCAAAGGAACTGAGCAACTCATGACGAGCAAGTCCGAAAAAGAATTGGTCTATGCGCCGGGCGGCAACGGGGCCGAGGTGACTGAGTCGGGCGATGGGCAGGAGCTTCTTCCGGCGCTGGATGACATGACGCCACGGGAAATCGTGGCGGAGCTCGACAAGTACATCGTGGGGCAGAATGCCGCGAAGCGCGCCGTGGCGGTGGCGTTGCGCAACCGCGTGCGCCGCCAGAAGCTGCCGCCGGAAATCGCGGAAGACGTTTTACCGAAAAACATTTTGATGATCGGGCCCACGGGCGTGGGAAAGACGGAAATCGCGCGGCGGCTGGCGCGGCTGGCGGGCTGCCCGTTCGTGAAGGTCGAGGCTTCGAAGTACACGGAAGTCGGGTACGTTGGGCGGGACGTGGAATCGATGGTGCGCGATCTGGTGGAGACTTCCATCGACATGATCCGCGAGGAGAAACTGGACGAAGTCGCGGACCGCGCCGAGCAAGCGGCGGAAGAGCGCGTACTCGACCTGCTGCTTCCGCCAGCCCCGCCCCCCGCGCTCGGCGCCCCGGAAATCGAAGTTGCCGCGCAGCGGGAGCAGACGCAACGTACCAGGGAAAAGCTGCGCGCGCAGTTGCGCGAAGGAAAGCTGGACCAGCGCATAGTGGACCTCGAAGTGCGCGAGCGCGCCATGCCGCCGTTTGAAATCATTTCGAACCAGGGCGTCGAGGAGATGGACGTCAACATCAAAGACATGCTCTCCGGCATGTTCGGGCAGCAGAAAAAGAAACGCAAAATGAGCGTGGCCGATGCGTTCGAATACCTGATCCAGGAAGAAGAAAACAAGCTGCTGGACATGGACCAGGTGACGCGCGTGGCGGTGGAGCGCGCGGAGCAGATGGGCATCATTTTTATCGATGAGATCGACAAGGTGGCCGGGCGCGAATCGGGCCACGGGCCGGATGTCTCGCGGGAAGGCGTGCAGCGAGACATTCTTCCCATTATCGAGGGCACGACGGTCAACACGCGCTACGGCATGATTCGCACCGATCACATCCTGTTCATCGCGGCGGGCGCGTTTCACGTGACCAAGCCGTCGGACTTGATCCCCGAACTACAGGGCCGGCTGCCCATTCGCGTGGAATTGCAATCGCTGAAGGAAGAGGATTTTATCCGCATCCTGACGGAACCGAAGAACGCGCTGCTGAAGCAGTACGTCGCGCTGCTGGAGACCGAAGGTGTGAAGCTCAATTTCACGGAGGACGCCGTGGCGGCGGTGGCGCGCTTCGCCACCAGCGTGAACGAACAGACGGAAAACATCGGGGCGCGGCGGCTACACACCATCCTGGAAAAAGTTCTGGACGAAATCTCGTTCGAAGCGCCGGACCTGAAGAAGAAGAACGTGAAGGTGGACGCCGCATACGTGAGCAAGCAACTCGCGGACATCGTCAAGAACCAGGATCTGAGCCGCTACATTCTGTGATTCTTGAAATTGGAAAATGGAAAATAGAAAAGGGACGGCGCTGCACATCACAAAACGCCCCGCGCATATACTTGCGCCTTTCTATTTTCTTTCTTCGATTTTCCTGATTTCAGCCGGGTGCGGCGCTCCCGGCGAGCCGGTGCCGCCTTCACCGGTGGTTCCCGTGGCGGTCAAGGACCTCGAGGCCCGTCAGGCTGGCGACGGCGTGGAACTTTCCTTTAGTCTGCCGTCAAATTCGATCTCCGGAGACAAGCTGCCGGTGCCGCCAGCGGTCGAAATCCTGCGAGGGGTAGTTAAAGCGGATGGCTCGGCGGACTCCAAGTCTTTCCGGGTGGTTTACACGATTCCGGGCGCCCTGGTGGAGAATTACAGAACCGATGGCCGTGTGAGCTTCACCGATCCCATCGCTCCGGAAGAAACCAAAGCGCATCCCGGCGGCGCGGTTGCTTACCTCGTTCGAACGCGGGCGTCGCAGAAGCGCGCTTCCGGCGATTCGAATGCCGTCGTGCTGCGCGTTTTTCCGGTTCCGGCTCCCATCGCTTCGGTCGGGGCCCGCGTCACCGAGTCTGGAGTTGAATTGACGTGGACGGGGCCGAGCGGGACTTCCGCGGGTGAGCCCATCAATGCCTTCACCAGCTATCGAATATACCGCTCGGAAATTCCTCTTCCGGTTGCCGGTTCGCCTCCACAAGATCTCGCGCCGGGCCAACGGCAGTCGCGCGGCACGCTGCTCGGTTCTTCAGAAACCAGCAGCTACCGCGACACTTCGATTGTTTTCGACCATGCCTACAGGTACACCGTGCGCACTGTTGTTCAGGTTGAAGGAAACGAACTGGAATCGTCTGACTCGCAGCCCGTGACGGTCACTCCGCGCGACATCTTTCCTCCAGGCGTCCCGCAGGGACTGTTCGCCGCGTTGCTTCCCGGCGCGACTGCGGGTACGGTTCTTGTGGAGCTTTCGTGGTCCATCAATCTTGAAACCGATTTGGGCGGATACCGCGTCTATAGAAGTGAACAGGAAGGCATACGGGGACAGCTAGTTACTCCGGACTTATTGCCCACACCTGCGGTTCGTGATACGTCTGTAGAGCCCGGCCACCGCTATTGGTACACCGTGACCGCCGTCGACCGCGCGGGGAATGAAAGCGCGCCTTGCGCGCCGGTGGTTGTCGAGGTCACGCAACCATTGCCGTAAATCCGGGTTCAACGATTGCTTGAGTTGTCTGAGTCTTGGGAGCCCAGCGCATCATGTTGGTCCGTCCGCATTTGCCTGGTTATCGTTGGTTCCACGTGTTTCGAAACGCGGCGATTCGCACCGGCGTTTACGTGGGAGTTTGCTTGACTTTGGTTTTCACCGCCTGGCTAGTGATTGCCAACCATGCACCGTTCCTGGAACGTTTTGCCCTGGAGCGGGATATCGCCGCCGCCGCGATTCTCGGCTTTCTCGCAGCAGTTCCTGTCTTTCGGTTTCTGCGCATGCCGGGGCACCTGCTGGCATCGAGCCTGATTGGCTGGCTTATTTTCAGCTTGAATTATCGGGCGCTCTGCCTGATCTACCGCGGGCTCAGCAACCGGATGAGCACGCTTCAGGTTTTCGTGCTGGGCGCTCTCGTGTATATGATACTTGCCACGCTTTCCTGGATTGTCGGTGTTATCTGGAGAGCGCGGGAAGCGAACGCTTCTCATCCCAACCACCACGCGAGCTGAAAAAAAATGAAAATCTGCCGTTACGTGATGCGCGACGGTTCCGCTCCGAACTCTGCTTCGCCGCGCTATGGACTGATCGAAAGTGAAACGGTCATTGAAATCTCCGGTCCTCCGTGGACGCCCTGGTCGCGGGGGGCGCGTACTTCGCGGCTCGCCGACGTTCGGCTGGTCGCTCCGGTTGAGCCTTCGAAGATTGTCTGCATCGGGCGGAATTATGCGGCTCACGCCGCGGAGATGGGCAACGAAGTCCCCAAAGAGCCGTTAATGTTCCTGAAGCCGCCTTCTTCGATCATTGGGCCGGAAGAGGCGATCGTCTTGACAAAATATTCCCAGCGCGTGGAGCACGAAGGCGAACTCGCGCTGGTCATGGGCCGCCGCTGCTCGCATCTGGGCGACGGCGACGATGCTTTGTCCTTTGTGATGGGTTACACGTGCCTCAACGATGTGACCGCGCGCGACCTGCAGAAGAGCGACGTGCAATTCACGCGCGCGAAGGGCTTTGATACGTTTTGCGCGGTGGGGCCGCACGTGGAGACCGCCCTCGATCCTTCCAACGTGCTGGTCGAGACACACGTCAACGGCGCGCGGCGGCAGTCCGCCTTGACATCGCTGATGACCTATCCGGCGGCGTTTCTGGTGCGCTGGATTTCTCGCATGATGACCTTGATGCCCGGCGACGTGATCGCCACCGGCACGCCCGCGGGCGTCGGGCCGCTGGTTACGGGCGATACGGTGGAGGTCAGCGTTGCCGGTGTTGGCGTGTTGCGTAATCCGGTGCATGCTGCGCAAGCGTAGGTTCGCGCCGAGCACAAGGTTTCGGTAGAATACGAAGCGGGGGGGCATCGGCGGATGCGGGGAAGCCTTCCGCTGTGCTGCAGGTACGCAATCTCTCACTCGCCGGGCGCCATCCCACGCATTTGTGAATGGAGAGTCTATACCTTGAAGGAGTTGCTTGCGGATTGGAAGGTGATGCTGGCCATGGGCGGAGCGGCGATTGCCGCGCTGGCCATGATCGCGTATGCGTTTTTTCGTCCCGCGGCGAATCCCGAGGATGAAGAACGCAAGCGGCGGCTGCACTTGAACCAGATTGGGCGCATCGCCGAAGGGCAGATTGTCGAGCTGGTCGAGCATCCGCCGGTATCGCCAGAGGCGCGCAAAGGTTTGTTCGGCGCGAGCGCGCGCCCGGTGAAAGACATGCGGCCGCGGCATCTGGTTTCTTACAGTTATTTAATTTCCGGCGTCACGTATCATACGGCGCAGGACATCACCGGCTTGGAAAGCCAGGTTCGGCTGGAGCGGCTCGTCGCCGGGCAGCCTGCGAGCATCAAGTACGACGCCTCAAATCCCAGCGATTCCATTCTGGTGGCCGACGATTGGTCGGGCTTGCGCTGAGTTTCGAAGCGCTTGCGCTAATTGCTCTCGTGCCCGGATAGTCTTCCGCGTTCTGCTTTTCCTCCGGTTGCGCTATCCTTCTCCATGCCGCTTGCGGCGGCCCAATTTCCGTCCGATGAAAATGATTGTCGCGTCCGTCCTGACTACCATTCTGATTGTGGCGTTGACTCTCGGCGCCATGTTCATGCTGGTGCGGGCCACGGAATACGTGACGGCGCTCGAATCTCCTTTGCAGAGAACTGCTGCTATGGGCGCGGAACTGCTTCTCGGCGTGGTGCTACTTCTCGGAACTACTTGGATTGCCACGCATCTTGCCGTGCGCATTTTTACGCGAAAGGATTCCCCCTCCGAGGGAGGACCGCTTGTCTGAACCAAAGCCCAGCTTGATTCCGCAGGACAAGCACCGCGACCGCATGGAAGAGCTTCGCCGCATTTCCGAGGAAGCCGACGCCGGCGGCGGCCTGGAGCGCCGCGAGCGCGAACACAAGGCCGGCAAGCTTACGGCGCGCGAGCGCATCCACCTTTTGCTGGACGAAGGGACATTCGAAGAGCTGGACAAGTTTGTCCGTCACCGCTGCGTCGATTTCGGGATGCAGGAACAGCGTCCCGCGGGCGACGGGTTTGTTACCGGCTTTGGGCGCATCGATGGCCGGCTGGTTTATGTTTTCGCACAGGACTTTACGGTTTTTGGCGGTTCGCTATCGGAAACCAACGCGCTGAAAATCTGTAAGATCATGGACCTGGCTATGCGCGCCGGGGCTCCCGTCATCGGCCTCAACGATTCGGGCGGCGCACGCATTCAGGAAGGAGTGGCGTCGCTTGCGGGTTATGCCGATATTTTTCTGCGCAACACGCTGGCGAGCGGAGTTATCCCGCAGATCAGCGCCATCATGGGTCCGTGCGCCGGCGGGGCCGTCTATTCGCCGGCCATCACCGATTTCATTTTCATGACACGCGAAACTTCCTACATGTTCGTCACCGGCCCGGACGTCATCAAGACCGTCACGCACGAGGAAGTCAGCAAGCAGGAACTCGGCGGCGCGATGACTCACAACGAGAAAAGCGGCGTCGCTCATTTCGTCTCGCGCGACGACGCCGATTGCCTGGCCATGATTCGGGAGTTGATGAGTTTTCTTCCTTCGAACAACCTGGAAGACGCGCCGCGACGCAACACCTCCGATTCGCCGGCTCGCCGTGAAGAATCGCTCAATACGCTTGTTCCCGCCGATCCCCAGAGACCTTACGACATGAAGGACGCCATTCACTCGATCGTTGATGATGGTTTCTTCTTCGAAGTCCACGAACATTACGCGAAGAACCTTGTCGTGGGTTTTGCACGCCTGGACGGGCGGCCCGTCGGCATCGTCGGCAATCAGCCTGCGTTTCTCGCGGGCGTTCTAGATATCAACGCCTCCGTGAAAGGCGCGCGCTTTGTGCGTTTCTGCGATGCCTTCAACATTCCGCTGATCACCTTCGAAGATGTGCCAGGTTTTCTTCCCGGCACGCAGCAGGAGTTTGGCGGCATCATCAAGCATGGAGCAAAGCTGCTCTTTGCCTTTGCCGAGGCTACCGTTCCGAAAATCACCGTGATCACGCGCAAGGCCTACGGCGGCGCGTACTGCGTCATGGCTTCCAAACACATTCGCACCGACGCCAATTTCGCCTGGCCTACTGCGGAAATTGCCGTCATGGGTCCAGAAGGCGCGGTGGACATTGTTTATAAACGCGAATTGGCGAAGGCTCCCGAATCCGAACGGGAAAAACTTCGCCAGGAAAAAATCGCCGAATTCCGTGGCCGCTTCGCGAATCCCTTCGTTGCCGCCGAACGCGGGTATATTGATGCGGTTATCGAACCGGCTGACACTCGCACCCGAATCATCACCGCACTCCGCGCCCTCGAAAATAAAAAAGACACTAATCCCCGCAAAAAACACGGCAATATTCCTCTGTAATCGCGAGTTTTGCGCCGCGGCGTAGCTCGCCACGGCCAAACCGCCGAGACATGGTTAGAGCATGATCGGATTTATTTCAGCAAATATTCCTGCAAGAACTCGACAGTCGCGTAAAATTGGAAATCCTGATTCGGCTTTTTGCGGAACCCGTGGCCTTCGTCCTTGGCCATCACGTACCACGCTGGCGTTCCCTGCTTTTTCAGCGCGTTGAAAATCTGCTCGGACTCACTTACCGGCACCCGTGGATCGTTCTTGCCGGCGATCACGAACATGGGCTTCTTGATCTTTTCGGCGTTGTTCATCGGAGCGATCTTTTCCAGATACGCGCGCATCTTGGGGTCGCGCTCGTCGCCGTACTCGACGCGCCGCAAGTCGCGGCGATACGCTTCGGTGTGCTCGAGCAAGGTAACCAGGTTGGACGGCCCGACAATATCCACCGAGCAGCGGATGCGGTCACTGTAGAATGTCGCGACGGCCAGCGTCATGTGCCCGCCGTAGCTTCCGCCTGTCACCGCCACCCGGTCGCTATCCAGCCCCGGTTGCGTCCCAATCCAGTCGAACAGCGCGTTGATGTCCTTATAGGTGTCGTCACGCTTGAGTCCGTTGTCTAGCAGTGTGAACGTCTTCCCGTATCCCGTCGATCCGCGCACGTTTGGAAAAATCAGGGCGATTCCCAGTTCATTCAAGTAGTAATTGCTGCGTCCCAAAAAGGTCGGCTGCGACTGCCCTTCCGGCCCGCCGTGAATCACCACCAGCACCGGCCGTTTGCCTGAGAACTTCGCGGGCGGCTTGTACAAGAATCCCGAAATCATTTTGCCGTCAAAAGTCTTCCAGTGCACCAACTCTGCTTCGGGAAATCCATCGGTCTTCACCGCCGTTTCGCTCGTCGTCCACCGTTCCACTTTTCCGGTCGTCACATCCACCGAGTATACGTCTCCCGGCCCGCGCGCATTGTTCAGCGAGAATCCAAGCTCGTGGTCGTTCTTATGCCAGTGCAGCGATCCCACTACTCCAGTCGGCAGCTTCGGCAGCGAGATCTCCTTCTTTGTGTCAGCGTTCATCACATGCAGGACACTTACGCCCTCCTCGTTCGTCAAGAAAGCAATCTTCTTTCCGTCGTGCGTGAGATCAAACGACTCCACGTCCCAGGAAATGCTGGTGGTCAGGAATTGCGGCTGCTTGGTTGCGAGATCGAGGTAAGCCAGCCGGTGGAACTCCGAATCCTTATCTGTCGTTACATAAATCCCCTTGCCATCCTTGCCGAACCGTCCTTCGCCATAGGAAACTTTTTCTATCGCGTTTCTCGGTGTCAGCTCCGTTTTTTCTCCCGTGGTAGTATCCACTAGCCACAAATAGGATTCATTGATGGAGAGTTCTTCTTCCAGCAGAATTTTCTTGTCATCCGGCGACCAATCGAGCGGCTGCCATCCGCCGCCCACCAGTTGCGTTAGCAAATGATCTGACTTCGAATCGCTCGGATTCATCACCCACAAATCCGTATCTTTTCCGGTGCGCCGCGTAGACATGTACGCGATTTGATCACCGCTCGACGACCACGGTCCCGCAAGGTTTCGCGACTTCCCGTCCGTCAGCAGCGTCACGTCCCCGGTGCCCACATCGTAGCGATAAAGCTGGTACCATTCGCCGCCGCCAATATCTTTCGCGAAAAGAATGTAGTCTCCGCCGTTCGGGTGAAATCTCCCTCCCCCGACGGAGTCCGCGAAAAACGTCAACTGCTGGCGCGCCCCGCTCGGCATCTTCACCAGATGAAGTTGGGGCGTCTCTGCAAACCGCGTCGCGATTAGCATCTCGCGCTTGGTGGGATGCCAATCCGCCAGGCTGGCGCTTCGGTATGACCCGTAGCGGCCAGCTGTCTCCGCAAGCGACGCCGGAATTTTCGGCACGCCATCCACGATCAAATTGTCCGCCGGGGCGATGACCGCTTCTTGTGCCGGCGCAGTCGCAGCAAAAAAGAGCATTGCCGCCACGAGTAGAATCAATTTCCTGTTCATATTTTCCCTCACTCACAAATCTACCGCACCTTCATACACCGCAAACGATTGGGCACGCAAGTCAAACCGCAAACGATTGCGCGCCACGACGCATGCTAAAATCCTGCTGCACGGCAAACCAGCCATGTTCCGGAAAATCCTGATCGCCAATCGCGGTGAGATTGCCGTGCGCATCCTGCGCGCCTGCCGCGAGCTGGGAATTCGCTCCGTCGCCGTGTTCAGTGATGTCGACCGCAAGTCTCTTCACGTTCGCCTAGCCGATGAAGCCTACCCCATTGGCCCGGCGCCCTCCCGCGAAAGCTATCTTCGCATCGATAGAATCATCGATCTGGCGCGCCGCTCCGGTTGCGATGCGGTCCATCCCGGATATGGTTTTCTCGCGGAAAACCCCGCCCTGCCGCGCGCCTGCGCGGACGCCGGCATCACCTTCATCGGCCCACCTGCCGAAGCCATGGAATCTCTTGGCTCCAAGACGGCGGCCCGCCAGCTTGCCCGCCGCGCCGATGTTCCCACCGTTCCCGGAACCAACGACCCCATCGAAAAACCGGTCGAAGCGCAGGCCTTGGCGCAAGGCATGGGCTACCCCGTTCTCCTGAAAGCTGTCTCCGGCGGTGGCGGCAAGGGCATGCGCCTGGTCCACAGCGACGCCGAATTTGATTCCGGTTTCCGCGATGCTTCTTCCGAAGCCATGAATGCTTTCGGAGACGACCGCTTGTACCTGGAAAAATATCTGGAGCGGCCCCATCACGTGGAGATCCAGATTTTCGCCGACAACCATGGCCGCGTCGTCTCTCTCGGCGAGCGTGAATGCTCCGTGCAGCGGCGCCATCAAAAAGTGATCGAGGAAGCCCCTTCGCCGATCGTCACGCCCGACCTGCGCAAGAAAATGGGCGAAGCCGCGGTACGCCTGGCGCGCGCCAGCGGCTACGTCAACGCCGGCACGGTCGAATTCCTCGTCGACGCCAATCTCAATTTTTATTTTTTGGAAGTGAACACGCGCTTGCAGGTCGAGCATCCCGTCACCGAACAGGTCACCGGCCTCGACCTCGTGAAACTTCAGATCGCTATCGCCGCAGGACATCGCTTGCCTTTCGCCTGGGAATCCATCACGCCGCGTGGCCACGCCATGGAAGTTCGTCTTTATGCGGAAGACCCGGACAATAATTTCTTCCCCTCGCCTGGCAAAATTCTTTCGCGCAAGGTTCCCAGCGGCCCGGGAATTCGACTGGACGACGGCGTCTACGAAGGCTGGACCGTGCCCAACGACTACGACCCGCTTCTCAGCAAGCTCATCGCCTGGGGCAACAGCCGCGAAGAAACCATCGCCCGCCTTCGCCGCGCCCTC